>Ga0308159_1000460_pt1 | contig 94813 bp, 77 predicted proteins | sample PhyCR1_FD_201040 | JGI IMG/M metagenome (GOLD analysis project Ga0308159, IMG submission 201040) | Phyllosphere microbial communities from UC Gill Tract Community Farm, Albany, California, United States - DLSLC.R1 | ecosystem: Host-associated > Plants > Phyllosphere > Unclassified | place: USA...
TTCTGATAAAGCTCCACTCTCTTCATCCTTCCACCTCCGCACAAAAGCGAAGGTCTAACAGGACTGGCCCTTTTCTATCCCGGTGCTCCGGTCCGATCCCTGGCCCCTTTTATTCCCGGTGTTCTCACCGGTCCGATCGTGCGCGAGGCCTGCATCGAACGCGGCCTGATGATCCGCGCGGTGCGTGACAGCCTCGTCGTCAGCCCACCGCTGGTGATGACGCTGGAAGAGATCGACCGCATGGTGGCGATCATCGGCGAAGCGCTGGATGCCTCGGCAAATGCCCTGCGCGCGTTGGGCTAAGACGAGAGGGGGGCGGGATCGCGAGCGCGAAATAGTAGCCGACACGGGTGGAGATTGGACTTTCCATTCTGTCATTCCGGCGGGGGCCCATCTGATGCCAATGTAACAGGCAATGTTGGGACATGGGTTCCCGCCTTCGCAGGGCCACCATTGTTGTAACTCGCTAGAGATTGGTATCTGACACAGTGCCTACAGCCAAGAAGCTGATTGATTCACCCGACCAGCAGAAAGTCACTATTCCACTATCCTTCGCTAAATGACGGGCACGCCCTGTTCCTCCATAGCTTGCTCCAACTGGTGGATCATCAACGAGGCAGGATGTGAGAGGGTACGGCCGGACGCGCTGACGATGGAAAACGTGAACAGGTCGACATTCTGATCCTCCAGCGGAACGAAAATCAGCGATCCTGTCTCGATTTCTCGTAGTGCGCTGATCGAGGTTAGCCATCCGATCCCGATGCCGCGCAGTGCCAGCGCCTTGATCATATCGATGCTGCTGGCTTCCGCCACCCCGCGCGGCTGACCACCTAGATTGCGTGACCAAGCACGATCAAGCACCCGCTTTAATGACAACGCCTCGCTTGGCAAAATCTGCGGAAACTCGGCACATTCGGTCAGGGCCACTGACTCCTTGCCAGCGAGCGGATGATCGGGCCGCACAACGATACCCAGATCATATATAAGTGTGCGGTCGATACGGATTGTTGGATTATCCGGTGCATTGAAAGTGATCCCGAAGTCCACTTCTGCGGCAAGCACCTGCTCGATCACAGCCTGAGCGCCATAGACGTTGAGATTGAACTGGATCGCCGGATATTTTTTCTGAAAGACTTCGATTGCACCCGCCACAAGCTCCACGGCGCCTTCCACCATTGCAATCGACACCTGTCCACGTCGTAGTCCAACAAGATTGTCAATCTCGGAGCGCACGCGCTGCAGATCGCGCCGCCAGCGGCGGACGCTATCGATCAGCAACTCCCCGGCCGCAGTCATGCGCATGCCGGTAGGCGTCCGCTCGAACAGCTTCGTACCTAGTTCCTCTTCCAACTGAATGATCTGCCTATCCACCGCAGACGGGGCAATATGAAGAACATCGGCCGCGCGGCGCAAACCGCCCCGCCTGGCGACCTCGTCGAAATAAATGGCGGCGCGTCCGAGCAGCATCGCAATTCCCTACCTGTACGCATTTTCCGAACGACAATTCCTCTATTCTGCGATGGATCGGAACAGGTCGCAACGGTTAATAACGAGCCATCAGGACAAGGGCGGAGCAGAACCGGCGAAAGTATGCCGAATGCTCCCGAGTGGGGTAAATCGAAATGACCATCATGCCGGACAAGTCGAAGCTGCTATCGGGCGCTGCCGCGACCGCCATGTTCGTTTTCGGGGCACCTGCATTTGCGGCTGATGCGCCTGCCACAGACGCAGCGCCCAGCGATGCTAGCAGCACCGATATCGTCGTGACCGGCGAGAAGCGTCAGACGACGCTCCAGCAAGCGCCTCTAGCAATTACGGCGATCACCGCTGATAACCTCGCGCAGTCCAACATCACGCAACTGATCGACCTGAACGGTTTCGTCCCTGGTTTGACCGTCGCCAACAGTGGCAGCTTCGTACGGGTCGTTGCCATTCGCGGTATCGGCTACGAGGCCTCAGACAATCTTAGTGCCGAACCGGGAACGTCGTTCCACGTGGATGGCGTCTACATCGCGAGCCCTTATGCCCTGCAACAGGACTTCCTTGACCTTCAGCGCCTTGAGGTGCTGCGGGGCCCCCAGGGAACAGTCTTCGGGCAGAGCGCCACCGGCGGCATTCTCAACGCCATCACCGAGAAGCCGAAAACCGATGCTTTCGGCGTGAGCACAGAACTGGAGTTGGGAAACTACAACCTCGTGCGCGGAACGGCGACCGTCAATATCCCCTTATCTGATACGCTTGCATTTCGCGGCAGTGTTCAGCGCTATTACCATGACGGGTTCGCGAAGCAGACTTCGCTCAGTTCAAGCTATGGTAAATATGGCCTGGACGATGCCGATCGTGTCTCGACCAAGGGTTCGCTGCTCTGGAAGCCGACGGAGGAATTCACAGCACAGCTCACCGCGCAGTATTTCAATGCCGACGAGTACGGTGCGGCGCAAAAGAATGTTGACGATCCGGACCCAAATCCGCGCCACATTTCGCAAGACTATCCCAACAAGTATAAGCTCGACTTCTTTCTCACCTATCTCGATCTCCAGTACGATTTCGGACCGGTCACGATAAAATCGCTGACCTCCTATCAGCGTACGCGCAATCACAACCAGATCGACGTGGATCGTTTGGATTACGCGACCCTGGGCTACTACGATGTCCAGCCCTATTGGGATAACGATGTCGATGCGATCAGCCAGGAGATCAACGTCACCTCCAACGGGAATGGCCCTTTCAGCTATATCGCTGGCGCCTACTTCCTTTATCAGAAACTGGGTCAGCACATTCTGGAGCTTCAGGGTACAGATGCCGCCCCCTCGTTTGACGTAACCTATCCGGTCACTGCCTCGAACCTGCCATACAATTTCAACTATGGCCTCGATTCTAACCAGAAGCGCTACAGCTACGCCGGCTTCGCTCAGGCAAAGTATGAAGTGTCGAGCCAACTCAGCGGCACTCTCGGCCTACGCTTCAACCATGATGATTTTCACAGCTCTAACCTGACCAATTTCGGTCAGTACGGCGGTCCCGTCTATGCAAGCACTCATGAAAATGCACTTAGCGGCAAGGGCGAGATCGACTTCACGATCGCACCGCGCAACATGGTCTATGCAAGCGTCTCGCGTGGATACAAGCCAGGCGGCGTCAGCAACAACAGTACCCCCTTGCTCGTGCCTTTGACGTACAAGCCGGAGCACGTCTGGGCATACGAGGTTGGATCGAAGAATCGTTTCGCGGGCGGCAGGGTAACGCTGAACACGGCTGCGTTCTTTTACGATTATCGCAACATGCAGTATCAGGAAGAAGATCCGATCCCCTACCAGGGCGGTGTTTCCAACGTGCCGAAGACTCACATCTGGGGCGCTGAGGCAGAGGGCTCCTGGCAAGTCACCGACCAGTTCAGTTTCGATGGCAATGTCACCTATCTCAACGGCAAGATGATCGGGGATTACTACACGCTCGATCCTTCGCTTGCGCACGAAGCGACCCTCGCCGCAGCCGCTCTGGGATACGGTTCCTTTGATTCCTACACTATTGCGCAGCGCGCCGAGCAAGTTGCCAATACCAACGGCAACAAGCCGCCGAAGCTGCCGAAGTGGCAGGGCACCTTCGGCGCGACCTATGCGACAGCTATTGCCGGCGGTGAGTTCAAGGCGCACGGCGAAGTCGTCTATCGCGGCAAATACGTCTACCGAATCTTCAATGACAGTTCGCGAGACGTTGTGCCGAGCTACGCGCTTTTCAACGCCAATTTCACCTACAAGCCTCAGGCGACCAACTGGACGATCGGTCTCACGGTGACAAATATCACCGACAAGGCGGGCATTGCCTCGCGATACTCGAACCCGTTCGGCAGCTTCACCACCAGCGACATGTACACGCCGCCGCGTCAGGTGATCGGTTCGATCAAGTACGCATTCTAAGAGCATAGGCAAAGCGTCGGCCGGACGGCCGACCGCAGGAGGCTAAAATGAAATTCGACGGTAGCGTAGTTCCGATCATAGACTTGGGGCCTGCCCGCACGGGCGGAGAAGCGGATCGCCAGGCTGCCGCTGAACAAGTGGGCGCCGCCGCGCGCAGCATCGGTTTCCTTGTGGTGTCTGATCACGGCGTACCTGCTGAGATCATCGACGCTGCGTCAGCCGAAGCGCGGAAGCTCTTCGACCTCTCGCCGCAGGAGAAGCAGGCCTATCGCGCGCCGAGCCCGGAGATTTATCGCGGATACTTCGGCATCGAGACTGGAAATCTCGCCAGCACGATTGGGGAAGAGGAAGCCAAACCGGACCACCGCGAGTATTTCAACGTTGGCCGCTTCGATCTCGACGAGAACGACCCCTATTTCACGACCGAGACGGCCAAGCGGATTTTCCTGCCCAACATCTGGCCTGACGCCAACGTACCCGGCTTCAAGCCAGCAATCGTCGCCTATTATCGCGAAATGGAGAAACTGGCGGCACTGCTGATGGAACTCTGTGCTCGCGCCCTTCACCTCGATCCTCAGTGGTTTGCCGACAAGATCGACAAGCACATCACAAACCTCGTCATCAGCAACTACCCTGACCAGCCCGAAGCGCTGGAAGAAGGGCAATTGCGAGCAGGCGCCCACACCGATTACGGCGGCCTGACGATCCTCAAGACCGAGGACAAGCCGGGGGGGCTCGAAGTGCAGACAGCCGATGGCCGCTGGGAGCCTGTGCCCATCGTACCCGGCGCCTTCATCATCAACCTGGGCGACCTGATGGCGCAATGGACCAACGATGAGTGGGTTTCGACCATGCACCGAGTTGTGAATCCACCCCGCGATCGCGGTGTGGGGAGTCGCCGGCAGTCGTTGGTCTTCTTCCACCAGCCTAACTACGACGCCGAGATCGAGTGTATCCCGACCTGCTGCACCGAGGGGGCGCCTAAATACGCGAAGACCACCTCGCTGGAGCATCTCGAAATGAAGATGAACCAGATGAACGATACGCCGAAATTCAAGGATACGGCGGACGCCTGAGCGGCCGCTGGGAGAAAACACATGATCGTCTACACTCCCCCCAAACCGGCCGAGACGATTCCGGTCATCGACCTCGGCTCGAGCTTTACAGATGACCTCGCTGCGAAGAAGGCCGTCGCTTGGGAAATCCATAAAACCGCGCGCGACACCGGCTTTTTCTATATCTCCAATCATGGCGTCCCGCAGGACGTGATGGATGCTCAGCTTGATCTCGCCCGCGAGTTCTTCGCGCTGCCGATGGAGGACAAACTCAAGATCGACGCCAGCAAATCAGATTGCACGCGCGGCTACGAAGCCCTGGGCCTGCAAACCCTCGACGACGGTTCTCCTCCTGATCTCAAGGAAGGTTTTGTCATCGGAAACGACTTGGGCCCGGACCACCCATATGTACGTGATGGTGTTCCGAACTGTGGCGCTAACCAGTGGCCTGAAAGGCCAGTCGGCTTTCGGCAACGGTTTGAGTCCTACGTGGAGGAGATGTTTCGGGTCGGAAAGCATCTAACGAGCCTGCTCGCCCTGTCGCTGGACCTACCCGAAGACTATTTCGCGGAAGGCATGAAGGAGCCTCTCTTCAACGGGCGCCTGCTTAAATACGGACCGCAGCCGGATGATGCCGCTTTCAATCAGATGGGCGCCGGGGCGCACACCGATTGGGGCATGATCACGATTCTCATGCAAGATGACGTTGGCGGCCTGGAAGTAGAAAATGCTGCGGGCGAATGGATCGCAGCCCCGCCGATCCCCGGCACATTCATCATCAATCTTGGTGAACTGGTCCGCGTGATGACCAACGGACTCTATCACGCAAACATGCACCGCGTCCTCAACAACCATAGCGGTCGGGATCGCTTCTCGGTGCCGTTCTTCTTCGATCCAAACTACTTCTATGAGATCAGATGCGTCGAGACGTGCCTTCCGGAAAACGGGGAGCCCGACTTTGAGGCGACGACGGTCGGTGGGCACATCGCCGCGATGTACCGCAAGACATATGGCCTGGCGGCCTGAGGGAGACTGAAATGGTCGCGTTGGCTTATACAAACATCTTCACGGCAGACATTGATCGTCTGGCCGAATTTTACGGCACGTTGTTCGACCTCGCCGAGATTACTGAAAGCCGGTCGCCCATCTTCCGAGGCTTCATCACGGAGTGTTCCTCGATCGGCTTCAGTGCGCCTGACGCCTACGATCTGCTCGGTCTGGAACCGCAGACAACCGCTGGCGATCGTGTTCTCCAGACATTCGATGTGGGCAGTGAAGCCGAGGTGCGTGAGTTGACGGCCAGGGCTACCAAACTCGGCGCCGCGATCGTGAAGGAACCGTTCGCAACCTACTATGGCTGGTTCCAGGCCGTGCTGCGTGATCCGGACGGCAACGCCTTTCGCATTAATTCTCGTGGGTAGGCTGCCTGGGCGAGATCGCTGACGCGGGCCGAGCCGTCGTTCATGCTTGACCTGAGCGAGGGGAATGATGGCCTGCTTACGCACAGTGTTCGAACCGGACCGAACCTGGCATTCACGTCGCAACTCATGTTCCTGATTAGAAGATAGAATGAGAATGCGCCGCTCCGAGATCTACGGGGATTTACCTTAGCCAAGAGCGATCACGGCTGGCAATATAGATAGTCGTCCAACGTGAAGCTGGCGTTTCCGTTCGCATCCCGCCGCGCAGCGAAAATGTGCAGATCGACGCGGCTCTCTACGGCAGGAATTATCAAAGGGCGTTCTATTTTCAGCAACGCAATGTGCTGATCATTGTGTTTGAAAGAGGTGGGAAGGCAACGGAAAAGGTACCGGATTTTCGCAACGGATAAAAATCCATGTCCACCTCCGCCGTCATCGACGCCGGTCGCCCCGCGCTGCCGCTCGGCTGCACGTTCGCACCAGAGGACTGGTATGTTCTCGCCCGTCAGTGGTATCCTATCGCGCTAGCGCACGAGGTCGGGAAGAAACCGATCGGTACGCGGTTACTCGACCAGCCGCTCGTGATCTATCAGTTGGGAGATGAGGTCGTCATTGCGACCGATGTATGCCCCCATCGCGGCGTACCGCTCAGTCTTGGGACGCAGCATGACGACGGTATCGTTTGCCCCTACCATGGACTTAGATTCGGCAGTAGTGGCAGGTGTATTCACGTTCCCGCTCACCCGGTGCGGGATATTCCCGCGCGGTTGCACTTGCGTACCTACCCCAGTATCGAACGTTATGGGTTAATCTGGACCTGTCTTGATCCCGAAAGCGACGTACCGCATCAAAGGGCCATTCCGGATATGCCGCACTGGGACGAGGCCGAATTCCAGCAGATCGTCTGCCCTTGGATCGACATCCAGGGCTTCGCGGGCCGCCAGCTCGAAGGGTTTCTGGACGTCGCGCACTTTGCTTTCGTCCACCACGAGACTTTCGCCGATCCCGGCAATGCCGAAGTGCCCTCCTATACCACCAAACGAACTCAATACGGCTTCGAAGCCGAATACTGGAGCACCGTTAGCAACTATCCCATCGCTACGCCGCAACGCGATGTGCCGGGGTTCAATTGGCTGCGCCACTTTCGCTGCCACCTGCCGTTTACGGCGACGCTGGAAATCCACTTTCCCGGTAAGGATCGCCTCGTCATCATGAATGCAGCCTCACCGGTGTCGGCGCGCCTAACGCGCCTCTTCGCGCCGATCGCCCGGAATTTTGATACCGACTTACCGGTGCAGGACGTTTACGACTTCAACCGCCGCGTCTTCGAAGAAGACAAGGCCATCGTCGAAGCGCAGATGCCCGAATGGCTACCGCTCGATCCTACCGACGAAGCGCATATCCCCGCAGACATGAGTTCTATGACCTATCGTCGCGGTCTCAAGGCGCTCGGGCTCAAGCAGTTCTTCAGGTATTGACGGCGTGCCTGCGACGCACCGCGAAGCACGCGCGGTTATGACGCGGGTTTGATCATGATGGTGCACCGCACCGGCTTATTGGCCTGTATAGCGGCGTCGCGACATTTTCTGATCGCATCGCGATTGCTCTGCACCAGCGTATTGGCGAACACCACGGTGCGCCAGCGTTCCGGCTCGGACATGGCGAGCAGGCGCTCCCCCGCCGCCCATCGATCGAGGCCCAGCGTCCGCGCCGCCATCCGCTCGGGAAGATGCCAGCTATCCGGCATGGCGCGCGCGACGAAGCCGGGAAGGATCGCGCATAGCAGCATCCCGGCGACCAGGCCGCCGCCGCCCCACTGGTGACGGTTGCGGCGCTGCGCGTCGATGGTGGCGGCGGTGCCTATGGCCGTGCGCAGGTCGCGCGAGGTGTCGGCCATCGCGCGTCTGGCTTTGACAAGCGCAGCATGGTCCTCGTGCCGCGCCATGGCCGCCGCCATGTCCATCCGCTCGGCGAACGCCTCCGGGGTCATCTTGAGGGCGGGCATGGCGGCGAGCGCGGCCAGCGTCTCGGCCATCGCGCCCATGCGCTTCGCGATCTCGGCCAGCGTCCTGCCATAGTCGGGAATGACCATTTCGGCCTTCTCGGCCGCCAGATTCTCGACCGCGCGGCGCAGCAGCGCCATTTCCTGCTCAAGCCGCGTGAACGCCTGTGTCGCCGGATCGGCGTGAGGCGCATTGGGCTGCAATTCATTCTCCATGCCGGTGTCTCCTGTCTAACGGTCTATGCCCATGCCGCGCCCGATGTCGCGGCCGTGATCGTGGGGAATGCTGTCGGCGAGGTCGCGCCCGAGACTGCGGCCCATGTCGCGCCCCAACTCCAGCCCAAGCTCGCGCTCGCGCAGTCCCAGCACCGATTCAAGCTGGGCGTCGCGCTCAAGGCTCTTCGCCATGTCGGCCATGTGCTGCGCGGTGGTTTTCGCCGCCCGGAAAATTGCCGTCGCGCACTAGTTCGGCGTGCTGGCGCTGCAACTGCTGCCAGCCCTCGACAAAGCGATCGGCGCGCTGGAAGGGATCGACGCGGATTTCGGCCTCCTTCTGCATCGCCAGCACGGCGTCATGGCCGCGCCCTTCCGCCGCCTCGCGGATCAGTTCGGGACCATTGCGGAACGCGCTGTTCAAATCGGTCGAGCCTTTGGGCCGGATCGCGTCCAATGCGTCGCGGGCCTTGTCCAGCGCGGCGACCTGGTGCGGCATGGCGTCGATGCCCTGCGCGCGGGTCTGGCGGATCGCGTCGAGCGCCCCGGCATAGCGCTCCACCGCCCCGCGCAGGCCGCCCGCGCGCATCGGCATGGAATCATGGTCGCGCTGCTGCGGACGGGCGGGATCATGGATCGGCGCGGGCGGCCGGAAGTTCGCGAATATCCCCTGATCGCGCGAGGGCTGCTGCGGCTCGGGCGGCCGGAAATTGTCGAAGATACCGCGTGGCCGTTCGGGCGACGCCTCGCGCTCCTGTTCCCTGGCCTGCCCCGGCAGCGCGAGGCGCAGGCCGTCGAACATGCCGCGCGCCTTCTCCGCGATCGGCCGGACGATTTCCGCGACACGCGCGCCGAACGTGATGCCCCGCCGCTCGGCAAATTGCTCGGCGGGATCGCGCTTCGCATAGTCGCTCGCCATGTCCTTGGGCCGCTCGCGGCTGAGCAGGCGGACAAGGCGGGACTCGTCCTTGAAATCATCCTTCCCGTAATGCAGGTCCACGCCTTCGCGGTGGCGGGTCATGACCACATAGGTTCCGTGCCTGTCCATCCCCGGCGTGGCGAGCGCATGGGTGCGATCGACACTGACCGCCTGCGTCTTGTGGATCGTGGCGGCATAGCCATGATCGAGGTCGCGATAGTCCTTCATGTCGAACGACACGCAGCGCCCGTCATCGGTGCGCACGGTCATACCCTGTTCGCTGACCTTCTCGATTGTTCCCAGCGTGCCGTTCTTGACCTCCATGCCCCGCTCGTTGCGCCGGAACATGACACGATCCCCGGAGGCAAAGTCCCGCTCGCCGTTCGCGGTTTTTACCCGCACATCGTCGCCCAGTTCCTTGCCCAGGTGCATCCGCTGGCGCGCCATCTCGTTGAGGTTCCGCACCTCTTCATTGGTATGGGTGAAGATCATCCGCGTCTTGTCAGGCTCGGCCTGCCGCGCCGCATCCCAGCGGTCGATCAGGTCGGCGCGCGCCTGCTCGCGGGTTTCGGCGACATGGACCATGCCCCGATCACTATAGGCCCGGATCGCCTCGCCGGTTCGGCCGGTCGCCAGATACCGGGTCGCGTCTTTCTGCCAGTCCTCATGCTGGCGGCGGATTTCGGTGATCTCGACGCCGCCATGGCGCTCATGCATGGCACGGAACGCCGCGCCCGCCTGCAACTGCTCGGCGTCGCCCACCATCACCACCTTCGCGCCCGCCTCTTCGGCGTGGCTGAGAACGCGCTCCATCTGGCGGCTGCCGACCATGCCCGCTTCATCGATCACCAGCACGTCGCGCGACGTGAGCAGATCGCGTCCCTGCGCCCAGCCATATTCCATGCTGGCGATGGTGCGGGACGCAATGCCCGAGCCATTCTCCAGCCCCTCCGCCGCGATGCCCGACAGCGCGGCGCCGCGCACCGCGAACCCGCTGCGTTCCCACGCCTCGCGCGCCACGCCCAGCATCGCGCTCTTGCCGGTCCCGGCATAGCCCACGACAATGCTCAAATCATGTCCGCCCGTCACATTCTCGAACGCCGCGCGCTGCTCGCCCCACAGCACAAGCCCATCCCCTTCCGCGCGCGTCAAAGCCGCCTCGCGTGCCTTCTCGTCGGTGCGGTGCCGCTCGCGCTCGGCCATCAATTCCGAAGCACGCTGCAACCGCTGCTCGGTCTCGATCATGTCGCGCGACGTAAAGCGATCATCGCCGCGCCCGTCCTTGCCCAGCGCGATCAAATCGGGCGAGCCGCGCACCGCGCTCATCGCCCGGTCATATTGCGCCTTGCCGTCGCTGTGGCGGTGGACGAACATGGCAAGATCGCGGGTGGTGAACGTGGCCTGATGGTGGGTGATCGCATTGAGCGCGATACCCGGCTCGGCGATGATGCGTTCGCCGTTGCGCTCGGCAATGGCGCGGTGATCCTCGATGCGCTCGGAATCAAGCCCGCGCTCGTCCATGCGCGAAGCGGCGGGGCCGATCTTGTCCTGCGGTTCGAGGTCGATGCCCTGCGCTTCAAGGCTGCGGTGGTCGATACGGGCGTCGATATCCAGTTCTGCGAGCCGGCTGTTGACATGATCCGCCCAGCGTTCGCGCCACTGCTCCACCAACTCCGTGCGGTTCCACTCGCGCTGTTTCGCGCCGAACCCGTCTTCGCCGACCTCCCGCATGGTGAGCATGACATGCGCGTGGGGTTTGGCGAGGCCGTCCGCGCCGATATCCCAATGGACATTCAAATCCGCGATCATGCCGCGCTCGACAAACTCGGCGCGCACGAAATCCTGTGCCAGCGCGATGCCTTGCTGCTGATTCATCTCGCGCGGAATGGCGAACTCGATTTCGCGCGCTAGCTGCGCGTCCTTGCGCTTCTCGGTGGCCTCGACCTCGTTCCAGAGGGTTTGCCGGTCCGAGAAGCGTTCGGGCGCACCTTCGGGCAGGAGGATTTCCGAATGGATGACGCCCGCCTTGTTCGTGAAGTCATGGTCGCGGTCGAGGCGATCGTCGTGCAGGCGCTCGGCCGCGCGATAGGCCGCCGCCGCGACGGCGCTGCGCCCTTGTCCGCGCCCGATGACCTGAACGGAAAAATGGAAGATCGCCATAACGATCATCCATTTACTACTCTGAGCGCACGTCGGCACGACGTATAAGCGCGCCCTCCTCGAATAAATTCCGAGCAGGGACTAGGCGGTGTCATCCCGTCCCAGCGACTCTACTGCGTCACCTCCTACCTTCTTCTATCATAGGCGCATCATCACTCAATGGAGACTTTGCTATGCGCAAGCCCAAGGACTTCGATTCGGAACTGAAAGCCCTTGCGGATAAGGCGAAGGCGATCAAGGAACGCCGCGTACGCCAGCTTGGCGAACTGGTCGCGGCTACGGGCGCGGATGCTCTCGACGCCGATCTGCTGGCCGGGGCGCTACTGCACGCCGCCGCCATGAAGGATGCTGCCACAAAGGAGGGCTGGCGCAAGGCGGGCACGGCCTTCTTTCAGGGTAAGGCACGCCAGCCTGCACCGTGATCTGACGGACAGCCGGAAGGCGCTCTGCCGCTCCAAGGCGGCGCGGCACCGCGTTGAGGCTGTAAAGGCACGAACCGACACAAGGGAATGGGTCATGAAGCGGCGCGAGCGCACACGGCATTTGATCGAGTTAGGCGGGCTGGTCGTCAAGGCGGGGCTGGTCGATCTGACTGAGGATGATCGCGCCACGATCTACGGTGCGCTTCTCACGGTAGGGGAGCAACTGCGTGGTGAGAAACGATTGAATGCGCTGGCGCTGTGGAAGCGCAACGGCAAACGCACATTCGAGGCAGAGCGAGATGCTTTACGAAACGTTTGACGCCCTTAACTTCCAAGCTTTTGCAAGCGCAGGCGATAAGTGGTTTGCAGATAGTCTAGGCGATGCCGCGTCTCATCGTCTATGCATGCCCAGTAGGCGGGGTTCTGGCCATTCCCACCGTCCCAAAGACTTCTTTCGGCCTTGCATGTCGCGTCCCGATAATTGATCCAAAATCGTTCTGCCTCCTGCAACTGGCGAAGGTTGTCCGGATGCAGGGCAAGGCTGATCTTCTGGTACAGGCGATTTAACTCAGCGTCGGCCTCGCTCGCGGAACTGGTAAAGCATTCCGTAATATCGGCCGTGTTTCCCTTGGCCCAACACGGCGCAGCGTGCGAAGTCGTGGTGGCGGCTACCGTGATCCCGGCGCTGCCAAACGTGGCAGCGATCCCTAACAGTGAGAATGCAACGATTCTTTGCATAAAACCTCCATATCAAATCGCTCCGGCAAAGGGTCAGCAGATCCATTTACCTTCGTCCTAAAGGCCAGCTAGAAAGCCGAATTATTTGTGCCGCTTGAATGTGTCGCAGACATCACCGTACGCTAGATGACATCAATGTGGTATCTCTGTCGGGTGTTGATCGATCCCGCCTTTCCCATGGTGCTGCGCAATGACGCCGTTCGCGTCCACCGCAATGCCGTGAAACGGGATCTCACGGTCAGCAAGGACACCTATGATCTCTATTCGCTCTCAGGCCTCATCAAGGGCGAGGAGAACCTGTGGGCGAAGTTCTCGACGCTGGGACAGGGTAAGGCCCGATATGATTTTCTGCAGAAGCTGATTGCGCGCCAGCCTGCTCTTCGGTTGGGCTTGCTGTTGGACGACCTTGCCGAAGCCCTGCTCATTGTCGGTGTCGCCGATCTACGCACGCGCGAAGGCGCGCTGCTGGTGCTGGAATGGATAGACGACAACTTCGGCGCGCCGTTGCTCCCGCCATCGGTCCTGAACATGTTCAGGCCCAAATTGCGGGCGCTTCGCCGACGGCGCTTTGGCTGGGTGGTTCCGCCGCAAAGTGGGGGCAAGGACCATGGGTCGGCCAGGGAAGGCGATGGCCCGATGGAATATCCCCGAGTCTGGTTGTCTGAACCGCAACTCGAACTCTATCGCGCCGATGCCGACTGGCCTGCAATTTTTGATGACGACCGGTCTCGCGGCGCATAGAGCCGAGCGTCATGGATGAACATATTCAGGCGATCATTCTCGCCGTAGTGGAACGTGCGCCGCAATGGGTACGGCGCGATCTCGAAGCGAAGGATATCGGCGTCCGCGCCCGGGCGGAAGAGACGCTTGCAGCGATGATTACCGCTGCGCTCAAAGGTGAAGCGGCGCCAGCAACACAAACGGCTGCGATCACGCCGGACTGATCGCCATCGGCGATGCGGTGACGATCGGTTCATCACGCTATATCATGCTCGCCCGATACCTTCGGGAGATAGGACATGGACGATGCGGATATCGACACCGATCGGATCGACGAAGCGGTCCTGGCGCTGATGTTCCTGACGCTGCACGAGGAAGACCGACGGTCGGGCATGGCGAGAGCCTGGAAGTCCTTCGACTGGGACGCGCTCGATCGCCTGCATGCGCAAGACCTGATTCTCGACCCGGTGGGAAAGGCAAAGTCGGTCCTGCTCACACCCGAAGGTTGGTCTGCCCCCACCGAGTGGACCGATTGGTTTGTTAGTGCATTAAGCTCATCGCCGCCATATCCGGACGGAGGTGGAGCGAAGCGGAACCGGAGGCCGGATATGGCGGTGTCGCCGTTTCCGGTGCCGGTGGCCGGTAGCCCAGGCTGCTATGCGGGCGGACGGTGTTGTAATGCCGCCGCCATGCCTCGATCAGCACCCTGGCCTCGGCGAGGCTATAGAAGATCTCGCCATTGAGCAGTTCGTCGCGAAGCGACCCGTTGAAGCTTTCGTTATAGCCATTTTCCCATGGTGAGCCCGGCGCGATGTAGAGGGTCTTTACGCCGATCTGCCCCAGCCATTTCTGGACGGCGGTCGCGATAAACTCGCTACCATTATCGGATCGTATATGCGCTGGCGGCCCACGCGAGATGAACAGGTCGGCCAGGGCCGCCAGAACATCCTCATGCTTGAGCTGCCGTGCAACGATGAGCGCCAGGCATTCCCTGCTCGCCTCGTCGATGATCGTGAGGATGCGGAACTTGCGACCGTCATGCGTCCGCCCCTCGACGAAATCGTAGGCCCAGACATGCCCCGGATATTCGGGGCGTAGCCGGATGCACGATCCGTCATTGAGCCATAGACGCCCGCGCTTTGGCTGGCGCTGCGGGACTTTCAGTCCTTCACGCCGCCATATCCGCTCGACACGTTTATGGTTCACCGTCCATCCCGCATGGCGCAGCAACGCCGTGACCCGGCGGTAGCCGTAACGACCATATTGCTTCGCCAATGCAATGATGTCCTCGGTCAGTGCCTGTTCGTCATCCGCCCCGCGCGGCATCTTGCGCTGCGTCGATCGATGCTGACCCAGCACCCGGCATATCCGTCGCTCGGATACCCGGACTGGCAGATCCCGTCGTACCTGATCGATGCAGCGCCGCCGCCGCGCGGGGCTCAGAAGTTTCCCCGTGCAGCCTCCTGCAAGATCAGCTTGTCCAGGGTCAGGTCCGAGATCGCCCGGCGCAGCCGCTGGTTCTCCTTCTCCAGATCCTTCATCCGCCGCGCCTGGTCGGTCTTCAGGCCGCCATACTCCTTGCGCCACCGATAATAGGTCTGCTCGCTGACCGCGATCCGGCGGCAGGCTTCAGCCGTGCTCGCTCCCTGCGCCAGCACAATCTCAACTTCACGCAGCTTGCCGATGATCTCTTCCGGCTTGTGCTACTTGCTCGGCATTCAATGTCCCTTTCATGGTCCAGACTATCATAGTCTCTGGGCCACTCAGCGGGGGGCAGATCAGTATATCTTACGCCCGAAAAAGTTTTGCTTCGCACGCAGATCGCAAGCTTCATCGTATCAGCCAAAAAACCATGTAGGCGCCTCTATAGCGCATGCTGTATGCGGTCGGCTACGCGATGGCAGGCGAGTGCTCCTTACTTTAGCACAAATTTTAGCACACGACACAAACTGCAGAAAAAAGATATTATAAAACAATATTTTGTCGTATATCCTTTATTCTCATAACCTGAAGGTCGTAGGTTCAAATCCTACCCCCGCAACCAAACAATACACCACGCCGTCCCGGGAAATCCGAGGGCGGCTTTTTTGTATTTATTTTCTGTGGCTTACAGCCAAAATCGAGCCTTCATCGCGACTCGCTGAAACATGCGTCATGCCAAGACACGGATCTTCGCCAAGGAGTTTTACCAAGGCGTTCTTGGTGATGGTCGCAGCCCGTGCAAGGCGCGTGGACGCGCCGCGTCGCCAACAAAGGCTGAGCCGGAAACGGTCGGGACCGGAGCGGGGGGCAGTCCGGCCGAGCGCGGGCCTATCCGCTTCGCTTACGCGATGACAGCGCAGGAGACGCGGCAGGCGCAGGCAAACTTTCTGGGGCGTCTGAAAGCCTGGGACCCGAAGGCTGCAGCGCTGGCCGAGCCACAACTGCTGCAGAACGATATCCCGCCATCTATGCAGGACTGACGCGAGGCTTCCGGTTGCGGTCGGACGATGCTGGCGACGTCATGACCGCCTGTCTCGTGCTAGGCGACCTGGTGGCCAACCGTGCCCGCACCGGCCCGGCGGTGAGGTCCAGCCAGGCGTTGGAATAGAGCGTATCGACGTAGGGCGTCTTGAATGCCTTTTAGCCGGGATAGGCAAGGCGGCGTTCGTGGTGGAAGCGGTTGAAGCCGGTGTAGTCGGGGTCCTTCACGTCCACGCCTTGCGCGTACATCTGCCAGTACTGCGCCACCGCCAGCCCGCGGTAGGCCACCGCGTCGAGCGCCAGCGCATGCGCCTATTTCTCGCACTCGGCGGGGGAGGCGGGTATGACGTCAAGCAGTTTGTTCCACTGGACCTGGTCGGCGGCGTCGGGACCGTAGGAGGGGCGCGAAGGCTTCGCATGGGTCGGGTTGCCTCGGCGGTGGGGGGCAAGCCCCGCCGTTTTCATCCGCTCCATCCAGACCCGCTCAGCCTGAGTTTGTCGAAGGCCCCGAGGCAGGCGCGGCGTTGTGTCCGATGCTTGAACAGGCTCAGCAAGAGCGGAATGGATAGCACAGGTGGGTCGTGGGTATTCAAAAGCCGGCCGGCGGGCAGTTGGTGGGTGCAAAACCCGCCGGCCTTGGCGTCGTCGGCCTCAGAACTTGGCCGAGACCTCCACGCCGTAGACGCGGCCCTTGTTGAGCGGCGAGAAGGTGGAGCCGCTGAAGAACGCCAGCGGGGCCTCGGCGCCGAAGGTGGCCTCGTTCAGCAGGTTGGTGCCATAGAACGAGATCGAGTAGTTGTCGTAGCGCACCGCGATGTTGGCATCGACCATGGTGGCCGCGCGCATCAGGCCGGTGTTGGCGTCGTTGTACCAGTCGGCGTCGCGGTAGTTCGCGGCGACGCGGGCGTCGAGGCCGAAGTCGCCGAACTGGCCGGTCCACGCGATCGAGCCGCCGTAGCTCCAGGGCGACAGGCGTGGAAGCTTCAGGTTGTAGTCGGTGTCGTTGATGACGCCGTCGTTGTTGAGGTCGTAGAACACGTCGGTGTACTTGCCCTCGGTATAGCCGAACTGGCCCGCCAGGGTGAAGCCGGCGCCGGGCTTGAGCGTCAGTTCGCCTTCCAGGCCGCGGATGCGCGCGTCGGCCGAGTTGGTGATGATCTGCGCGGTGCCCACGCCCACGACGGGGATCTGGATCTCGCGCTGGACGTTGTCGATGGTGTTCCAGAACGCCGCGAGGTTGATGCGGGCGATGCCGAAGAGATCCTTCTTCACGCCGATTTCATACGAGTTCTGGACTTCGTCGTTGAACGGGCCGGGATCGACCTGGGTATAGACGTTGCGGAAGTTGTAGCCGCCCGAACGGAAGCCCTTCGACCAGAAGCCGTAGACCTGCGTTTCCGGATCGGGCTGCCACTGCATGCCGACGCGCGGGGTCAGGCCCTTCCAGGTGTGTTTGTCGTTGAACGTGTAGTTGCAGGTCTGCGCCTCGTAGTCGCAGCCCGTCGCGGTCAGGTTGGCGACCTTCACCGCCTTGGTCTCGGTGGTGTAGCGCGCGCCCAGGTTCAGCGTCAGCGTATCGGTGAAGTGCCAGTCGGCCGAACCGAAGATCCCGTAAGTGTCCTGGTTCTGGATGCCGCCGCCCGACAGGGTGCGGGTGCCGCCCGCCAGCTTGCGCTGCTCCTTGTAGTCGATGCGCTGCGTGAAGTAGTACAGGCCAGTGGTCACGTCGACCTTGCCGAAGGTGCCGGCCCAGCGCAGTTCTTCGCTCATCTGCTTCTGGTGCGTGGTGTTGCCCGAGTGGAACGCATAGGACGGCGAGGCGTCGATGTCGTTGAACACGCGCGAGTTGTATTCGCGGTAGGCCATGATGTTGGTGATCTTGCCGTCACCGAACGCGGTATCGATGTTGGTTTCGTTGGACCCGAAGTGCCAGTAGTTGTGCGCGAAGCCTTCTTCGTCGATGTTCACCTTGAAACTGTCGCGCGGGTAGAGGCCGTGGTTGCTCGCCACCGCGCCGTCGCCGTCGTACTTGCCGTATTCGTAGCGGAACACGGACTCGAACCCGTCGATCGGCGTGAAGCGCAGGGCCGGGCGCACGATGAAGGTGCGGTTCTTGCCGAGGTCGTCGTTGCCATTGTACTCGTTGTGGTAGTAGCCGGTGTCCTTGTCGTAGTAGACCGCCAGCTTGGCCGAGATCTTGTCCTGCACGATCGGGCCGGTCACGGTGCCGCTGATCTTGTATTCGGGCCCCGAGGAGACCGAGGCGCGCACGTCGGCGGAGAAGGTGTCCTTGGGCGTGGTGGTGCGGATCACCATGGCGCCGCCGGTCACGTTGCGGCCGAACAGCAGGCCCTGCGGACCGCGCAGAACTTCGAGGCCCTCGATATCGAAGTTGCCGAAGACGACACCGGCGCTGACGCCGAGGTACACGCCGTCGACGAAGACGCCCACGGTCGGGTCGATCGAGGGGATCGAGGAGTTGATGCCGAGGCCGCGGATCGAGAAGTTGGCATAGCCCGGCGTCGTGCCGACCGCGTTCAGCTGCACGTTGGGCATGTTGTAGCTGAGCGACTGCAGCGTGGTGAAGTGCTGTTCCTCAAGCTGCGCGGCGCCGAACGCGGTGACGGCGAAAGGCACGTCCTGCACGTTGGAAGCCTGTCCGCGCTTGGTGGCGGTGACGACGATGGTGTCGAGGCCATCGGAGGACGAAGAAGCGCTGTCGGCGGCGGCATCCTGTGCCATGGCGACGGGCGCCACGGCGAACGCCAGCCCCGCGCTGGTCGCGAGCAGGCCGCACTTGATGATCGAGGACATCTTCACTCTTCTTCTCCCACAAACCGTGGCGCTCACTCGCGCCTTGTTATCTGGCCCCGGCGCGATGCGCCTTGTTCTCTCGCGTCACGGCGTGCAACCGGCAGATGCTGCGCAGCATGCTTCGTGACGGGACACTCAAGTCCGCGTTCGGGGCGTTTCGTTCAATCTGCGGGGCGGGTCCGGAGGGGAATATCACAAGGCTGATATCCCGGGCCGGTCGGCGCGCGGCGGCGCTTATCACGGATGGGATGGCGGCATATCGCGGATGTGAAATGCGCGGGGGTGTCTTGCCCGACGATACCGGCGGGCGATGCCCCGTGACAAGGCTTCGCCTCGAACGAATGTGAGAGGAAAAGCCGACGTGACGACCTGCGAAGACATCCGGCCCGGAGCGCAAACGGCAACCGGCGGCCTCGACGCGCTGTTCGCGCCGCGCTCGATCGCGCTGGTCGGCGCCTCGGACGATGCCGCGCGGATCGGCGGACGCCCGCTGCGCTATCTGCGCGCCAGCGGCTATCAGGGCCGCGTCTACCCGGTGAACCCCAAGCGCGAGACGGTGCAGGGCGAGCAGGCCTGGCCTTCGGTCGCCGCGCTGCCCGAAGTGCCCGACCTCGCGCTCCTCGCCGTGCCCGCCGCCGCCACCCGCGCGGCGGTGGAGGACTGCGTCGCCAAGGGCGTGAAGGCCGCGATCATCTTCGCTGCCGGGTTCGCCGAGATGGGCGAGGAAGGCCGCGAGGAACAGGCGCGCATCGTCGCCATCGCCCGCGCCAGAGGGCTGCGCCTGCTCGGCCCCAACTGCCTTGGCGCAGCGGACAGTTCGATCGGCTACTACGGCACTTTCTCGGTGATGCTGGATGACGGCTTCCTCGAACCCGGCCCGGTGGCGATCGTCTCGCAGAGCGGCGCCTATGGCTCGCACATCGCGCAGCTCGCCCGTAATCGCGGCCTCGGCATCCGTCACTGGATCACCACTGGCAACGAATGCGACGTCGACATGGCCGAGGCGCTGCGCTGGGTGATCGACCGCGAGGGCGTAAAGGTCGTCATGGCCTATGCCGAGGGCGTACGGAACCGCGCGGTGTTCTTCGAGGCGCTCGACCTTGCGCGCAAGCGCGGCATCGCGGTGGTATTGCTCAAGGTCGGCCGCTCGGAAGTGGGCGCGCATGCCGTGGGCAGCCATACCGCCGCGCTGGCAGGCTCCGACGGCGTGTTCGACGCGATCTGCCGCCAGTACGGCGTCCACCGCGCGCGCAGCACGGCGGAGCAACTCGACATCGCCTACGCCGTGGCCCGGGCGGGCCTGCCGGGCGGGAACAAGCTGGGCATCTTCTCGATGTCGGGCGGCCTCGGCATCCAGATGGCCGACGACGGCGACGAGGCCGGGCTTGCCGTCACCCCGATGCCCGCCGGGGCGCAGGCGGAACTGAAGGCGCTGCTGCCTTACGCCTCGCCGGTCAACCCGATCGACGCGACCGCGCAGGCGATGACCGACCTGCCGCTGATGACGCGCTATATCCAGGTCGTGCTGGAGCAGGGCGGCTATGACATCTTCGTCGCGATCCTGGGCACCACGCCCGCACTGCCCAGCTATTCCGCACGGCTGGCCGAGGCGTTGGAGGCGGCAGGGCCGGGCGGCGAGGGCCTGATCCGCGCCGTCACCATGAGCGCGCCGCCCGAAGTCGTGCGCGCCTATGAGGAACGTGGCTTCCTGGTGTTCGAGGACAGCGTCGCGCTCACCCGCGCGCTCGGCGCGGTGGCGCGCTTTGCCGAGAGCTTTGCGGCTGCGCGTGCCGAGCGCCCGGCGCTCCCCGCCTTGCCTGCCCCGCTGACCGCCAGCGGCACGCTCAGCGAGCGCGCCGCCAAGCAGGTGCTGGCCGAGGCCGGGATGCCGTTCCCCGACGAGCGCCTTGCCGCCACGCCCGATGAGGCGGCGGCGGCGGCCGACGCGATCGGCTATCCGGTGGTGGTCAAGATCTGCTCGCCCGATATCGCCCACAAGACCGAAGTGGGCGGCGTCGTGGTGGGCCTCAAGGACGCCGCCGCCGTGCGCGAGGCAAGCGCGCTGGTGCTCGAACGCGCCCGCACCGCGATGCCGGGTGCCATGATCGAAGGCGTGCTGATCGCGCCGATGATTGCGGGCGGGGTCGAGGTGATCGCGGGCGTCAGCGTCGATCCGACGCTCGGCCCGGTGGTGATGTTCGGCCTCGGCGGGGTGCTGGTGGAAGTGCTCAAGGATGTGACTTTCCGCGCCGTGCCCTTCGATGCCGAGGAGGCGCGCCGCATGATCGCCGAGACCACGGCAGGCAAAGTGCTGCAGGGCGTGCGCGGCGCAGCCCCCTCGGACATCGCCGCGCTGGCCGAGAGCCTTGCCGCATTGTCGCGTTTCGCTGCCGCCAACGACGGTCGCCTTGCCGGGGTGGACATCAACCCGCTCAAGGTCATGCCCGCGGGTGAAGGCGTGGTGCCGCTCGACGCGCTGGTGTTGCTGCAGTCATGACGCGCCTGCTCGACCGCGAATTCCTCGACCTGTGCCTGCACGACTGGCTCAGGGTCGAGGCGCTTGCCGAGCGCGATACGGTGGACGCGGTGCTCGACCTGTCAGAGACGCTGGCGCGCGAACGCTTCCTCACGCACTTCAAGGCGGGTGACGCGCAGGAGCCGCAAGTCGGGCCGCAGGGCGTCACCGTCCACCCCGAAGTGCGCGCGGCCTTGGGCGAATATGCCGAGCTGGGCCTGTTCGGCGCAGGCTTTCCCGAGGAACTGGGCGGCCACGGCCTGCCGTTCGTGGTGAGCTGCGCCAGCTTCGCATGGTTCGCGGCGGCGAACATCGCGACGTCCTCCTACGCGATGCTGACCGTCGCCAACGCGCGGCTGATCGCCGAGTTCGGCAGTCCTGCGCAGGTCGATGCCTTCGCGCGGCCGCAGATCGCGGGCGAGTGGCTGGGAACGATGTGCCTGTCCGAACCGCAGGCCGGGTCCGACCTTGGCGTGGTCCGCACCCGCGCTACGTTCGAGGGCGAGGATGATCTCGGCCGCCGTTACCGGCTGGTCGGCTCGAAGATGTGGATCTCGGGCGGCGAGCATGACGTGGGCGGCAACATCGTCCATCTCGTGCTGGCGAAAGTCGCGGGCGCGGATGGCGCGTTGCCCGAGGGGACGGCGGGCCTCTCGCTGTTCATCGTGCCGCGCGTGCTGCCCGATGGTGCGCGCAACGACGTCGCGGTGGCGGGGCTCAATCACAAGATGGGCTACCGGGCGATCCCCAACTGCCTGCTTGCGTTCGGGGAGAGCGGCGGCGCTACCGGCTGGCTGGTCGGCGCGGAAGGGCAGGGCCTGCGCCAGATGTTCATGATGATGAACGAGGCGCGCATCTCGGTCGGTCTCGGTGCGGCGGCGCTGGCGTGCCGGGGCTATGGCCATGCGCTGACTTATGCGCAGGAGCGGTTGCAAGGGCGCGGGAGCGATGGCGCCTCGGTGCCGATCATCGCGCACGCCGCGGTGCGGCGCATGCTGCTGGCGCAGAAGGCGCTGGGCGAGGGCGCGCTGGCGCTGTGCCTCTACGCCGCGCGGCTGGTCGACGCGGACGATGCCGACAGCGCGGCGCTGCTGGCGCTGCTGACGCCGGTGGTGAAGACGTTCTCGTCCGAAATCGGGCTGGAGGCCAATGCCATGGCGATCCAGGTGCATGGCGGCTACGGCTACACCCGCGACTTCGACGTCGAGCAAGTCTACCGTGACAATCGTCTCAACCCGATCCACGAAGGCACCACCGACATTCAGGCCATCGACCTGCTGGCCCGCAAGCTGCTGAACGGCGGCGAGGGGCTGGCGGTACTCAAGGCGCGGATCGCGGCGACGCTGGCGGCGGCGGATGGCTTCGCTGCGGAAGCCGAGGCGCTGCGGGCGGCGTGGGCCGAGGTCGATGCTGCACTCGAAATGCTGCACGGTTCCGAGAGGGCGCTGGAGGTGGCGACGCCGTTCCTCTTCGCCTTTGGGCATGCGGTGGTGGGCTGGATCTGGCTCGACCTCGCGCTGGCTGCGCGGGGGACGGGCGCGCGGATCGAGGCGGGCATGGCGGCTGCGCTGCGTTACTTCACCGCCTGCGAACTGCCGCGCGTGGGTGCATGGCTGGCATGCTGCACGGCCGGGGGTGAGGTGCTGGAGGTCGATCCGGCCTGGCTGTGAGCGAGAGGGGAGGCCCTCCTCCCGAAGCTCCGTCACCCTGAACTTGTTTCAGGGTCCATCGTGCCGCCAAGCCGGGGCGTGGGATAGTAAACCGCGATCTCGGCTGGCGACACAACCTATCGGTTGCAACTGCATCATGGACCCTGAAACAAGTTCAGGGTGACGGGATGAGTTTCGTCATTGCGAGCTGTCAGAGGATCGCGTTCGCCAGTCCGCCGTCCACGGTAATCATCTGCCCCGAAACGAACGCCGAGTCCCCCGAGGCCAGCCACAGCGCCGTCTGCGCGATGTCGTCGGTCTCGCCCAGACGGCCCAGCGGAATACGCGCCTTGCGCTGGGCCAGTGCCTCGTCATCCAGCATCGAGAGCACGCCTTCGGTCGCCACCGTCGCGGGCGAGATCGCGTTCACGCGGATGCCCTGCGCCCCCAGTTCGACCGAGGCCGCGCGGGTCAGCCCGCCGACGCCCGCCTTGATGCCGCAGTAGAGCAGCGCATTGACCATGCCCTTGAGCGCCGAGACCGAGGCGATGTTGATCATCGAACCGCCGCCGCGCTGCGCCATGAAGGGCGCCGCCGCCTGCGTCATCCACACGATGCCGTCGAAGCCCACGCCCGACATGCGCGCGAGCGTCTCGGGGGTGATGTCGGCGATCGGCTCGTACTTGTTCCACATCGCGCTGCTGACGGTCACGTCGAGGCCGCCGAGTTCCCCGGCCGTACGGGCCACTGCCGCCTGCACCGCCACGCGGTCCGACACGTCGCAGCCGATGGCGATGGCGCGGCCGCCCTTTTCGGTGATGCCGTCGACGACGGCCTGCGCCCAGTGCTCCTTGAGGTCGAGCACGGCGACGGCGGCGCCTTCCGCCGCGAAGAGTTCGGCAATGGCACGGCCCAGCCCGCGCGAAGCCCCGGTGACGAGCGCGACGCGCCCCGACAGTCGTTGCGACATGATGGTCTCCCTAATGAATGACCGCAGCCTTGGACCCGGCGCCGCGCGCGCCCAAGCGGGCGCCGCCCGCGCCGCCGCCTTATCCCATAGGTGATAGCCGTAGCGCCCCGCCGGAACCGGGTTGAGGCGTCGCCGCCCCGGTGCTTCGCTGCCGCGAACACGAGAACGGGAGAAGACGATGGAGCGGCACGGTGCACGAGTGGTGCTGGTGACGGGCGCGGCGGCCGGGATCGGCCTTGCCACGGCGCGGCTGTTCGCGGCGCGCGGCGATACCGTGGTGCTCGCCGACAGCGATGCCGGGGCGGTCCGGCGCGCGGCGGCCGATCTCGGCGCACCGCATCAGGCACTGGTGCTCGACGTCGCCGATGAGGCCGTCGTGGTTGCGGCCGTAGCGGAGATTGCTGCGCAGCATGGCGGGATCGACGTGCTGGTGAACAACGCCGGGATCGTCGATCCGGCAGGCACTCTCGCGCTCGACCTCGATGCCGCGACGGTGGAGCGGCTTTTGCGGGTGAACCTCACCGGCAGCTATCTTCTGGCGCGAGAGGCGGGGCGCGGCATGATCGCGCGCGGGTCTGGCGCGATCGTGAATCTCTCTTCGGGCATCGCGTTGCAGGCGATCGCGGGGCGCACGCCTTATGCGATGTCGAAGGCGGCGATCCTCGGCTTCACCCGCGCGCTTGCCTGCGAGTGGGCGCAGCACGAGGTGCGCGTCAACGCGGTGCTGCCGGGCTACGTCGCGACCGAGATCGTCGAGGCGCTGGTGGCCGAAGGACAGGTCGATCCCGCCACGGTGGCCGCGCGCATCCCGCTGGGCCGCATGGCGCGCCCGGCCGACGTGGCGGAGGCGATCGTATGGGCGGCCGACAACGCTTACGTCACCGGCGGCAGCATCGCGGTGGATGGTGGCTATTCTGCCTATGGCGGCACCGCAGCGGCGGCCACGGCAGAGGCTCCCACAGCGTCGCAGCATGACCGCCCGGTGGTGGTCATTTCCGGCGGCGCGCGCGGCATCGGTGCGGCGACGGCGGATCGCTTCGCGGCAGACGGCGCGCGGGTAATCGTGCTCGACCGCGAACTTGGCGCGTTGCCCGAGGGGCGCGAGGGCCATGTCCTCGACGTCACCGACGAGGCCGCGCTGGTCGCCGTGATCGAAGGCATTGCTGCGCAGCATGGCCGGATCGACGTACTGGTCAACAACGCCGCCATCGCCGACGATTTCCAGCCTACCACCGAACAGACGCTGGCCGCCTTCGAGCATGGCCTCGCGATCAACCTCGTCGCACCGCTGCGGCTCGCCACGGCGGCTGCGAGGGTGATGGAAAAGCAGGGCGGCGGCGCCATCGTCAACCTCTCTTCGATCGCGGCGCGCGGGGGACTGCCCCGCCGCAACAGCTATTGCGCAGCCAAGGCGGGCGTAGAGGCGATGACGCGCCAGCTCGCCTGCGAATGGGCGCAGCATGGGGTGCGGGTGAACGCCGTCGCGCCCGGCTATATCGCGACCCCCGGCGTCATGGCGCTGGAGGCCGAGGGCAAGCGTTCGCTGCGCGGCGTGCGGCGGCGCATTCCGCTGGGGCGGCTTGGACGGCCGGAGGAGATCGCCGACGCCATCGCTTTCCTCGCCTCGCCTCGTGCGGGCTACATGACGGGGACGGTGGTGCCGGTGGACGGGGGCTGGTCCGCCTTCGGTGACGCGGGCGATGCTGCGGATGTGGAGTGAGGTGCATCGCATATGGGATTCTCCCGCGCGCGAGGCTCTGATGCGCGACGGAAGGGCCGCAGTTGCGGCTAGATGGTCGCCAAACCTGAGGATGCCGAAATGACGATCAGACTCGAAGTGGCCGACTATGTCGCCGTGGTCACGATGGACAATGCCCCCGTCAATGCGCAGTCGATGGAGATGATCCACGGCCTCGCCGATGCCTTCGACGAGATCAGCGACCGCGACGACGTGCGCGTGGCGGTGCTGACCGGCGCGGGCAAGTGCTTCTCCGCCGGTGCAGACCTCAAGAACCGGCCCGACGTCTCCGCCCCCGGCGCTACCTGGAAGCGCAACCGTGCGGTGCGCGAATCCAGCTATGCCATCATCGAGTGCAACAAGCCGGTGATCGCGGCGGTCAACGGCCCGGCGCTCGGCGGCGGGCTGGGGCTGGCAGCGAGCTGCGACATCATCGTCGCTTCCGAGACCGCCGTGTTCGGGCTGCCCGAGGTGGACGTGGGCCTGATGGGTGGCGGCAAGCACGCCGCGCGGATCCTGCCGCATTCGATGGTGCGCCGCATGATGCTGACCGGCTGGCGCGCGCCTGCGGCGGAACTCTATCGCCGCGGCGTGATCGAAGCCTGCCTTCCGGTCGAGGAACTGATGCCCTGGGTCATGGAGATGGCCCGCAGCATCGCCTCCAAGAGCCCGATGGCGACGCGGCTCGCCAAGGATTCGATGCGCACGATCGAGAACATGACCCTGCGCGACGGCTACCGCTACGAGCAGAACAACACCAACGCGCTGTCGAAGACCGAGGATTCGAAGGAAGCCATCGCCGCCTTCAAGGAAAAGCGCGCGCCGGTGTTCCAGGGCCGCTGATCGCGGCTATAGCGCTAGAATAACGGGTCGGGAGAAGAACATGGCAACCACGATGCAACCGGCGAGCGCGCCTGCCTCCTCTCGCGAGGTGGGCGGTTACGACTGGTACGTCGTCGCCATTCTCTTCTCCGTCTCGGTGCTGGGCTACATCGACCGCGTGATCCTCAGCTTTCTGGTGGAGGCGATCAAGGGCGATCTGGCGCTGAACGACGCCGAGATCGGCGCGGTGACCGGCATGGCCTTCGCGGTGCTCTACGTGTTCGGCGGGGTGCTCATCGGCCGTATGCTCGACAAGGGGCGGCGGGTGACGATCCTGGCGGCCTGCATCCTCGTCTGGTCGATCGCCACGGCGGCGAGCGGGTTCGCCACCGGCTTCGTGACGCTGTTCCTGGCGCGCATGTTCGTGGGCGTGGGCGAGGCGGGGCTGAACCCGGCGGCGATCGGCATCATCTCCAGCCGCTTCCCGCAGGACAAGGTGCAGAAGCCGATCGGGCTGTTCACCACCGGCCTCTACGTCGGCGGCGGCATGGCGATGATGCTGGGCGCGCACCTGCTGGGCAAGTTCAGCGCGGGCGGCCCCTACGACCTGCCGCTGATCGACACTGCCGAGCCGTGGCGCGTGGTCTTCCTGCTGCTCGCGGTGCCGGGCCTGCTGGTGGCGCTGCTGGTGCAGACCACGGTGCGCGATCACAACGCCGCCCAGCGCGCCGCCGCTGCGCCTGCCAAGGGCGAGGCGCTGGCCTTTGCGCGCGAGAACCGCACGCTGATAACGCTGCTGGCGCTGGGCATCGTCTCGTGGTCGATGAACAATTACGGGCTGCTCAACTGGTATCCGGCGATGCTGATGCGCTCCTACGCGATGACACCCGCGCTGGTGGCGACGAGCTATGGCCCGGCGTTCCTGCTGGCCGGGATCGCCGGATGCCTTGCGGTGCATCCCTACCATGCGTGGCTGCGCCGCCGCGTAGGCGACAAGGCGGCGTACTGGCTGACCTTCACCTCGATGGCGGTGCTGAGCGTGACCACCATCCTCGGCCCGATCGTGCCGACGGTGGGGCTGGCAGTGTTCATGTCCTACGCGAACCTGTTCGTCAGTTCGATGTCGGTGGCCTCGATCTTCGTGCTGATCGTCGCTGTGGTGCCGCCGACGCTGCGCGGGCTCTACACCGGGCTGTACATGGCGCTGGTGAACCTGACGGGCGGGGCCTTCGGCTCGGTACTGGTGGGGCTGATGACCGACCACGTCTACGGGGCCAAGGGCCTGAACCTGGCGCTGACGACGATGGCGGTGGTGTTCGGCCCGCTGGGCGCGGGGCTTATGTATGCGGCGCTGAAGCGGGCGCCGGAAGCGGCTATGCGTCAGGCGTGAACGCGTTGACGATCCGTAGTTCGCCTTCGACCAGAAGGCCGTCCTGCATGTCTTCCGAGTAGAGTATCGTACAGCGGGCTTGCAGCGCGGCGCTTACAATCAGTGCGTCATAGAGCGAGAAGCCATAGCGCTCCGCCAGCCTGAGAGCGGATGCGTGCGTGTCCAGCGTCACTGGGTGGATGGCGCGGGCCAGAGTCCGGATGGCGTTCAGCGCCTCACCCACTTGCGGCCAATCGAATCCCAGTTTGCGGCGCGCCACGTTGGCGAACTCGTTGAGAACCTGTACGCTTATGTCGCCGCCATCGGAAAGCAGGGCTTCCGCGACGGAGGAACGCGGGTCATCCGAGAAAGCGTAGAGGACGACATTGGTGTCGAAGAAGCCCTTGGGCATTCAACGACGCTCGCTGGCTTCCTCGCGGTCGAAGCTCCAGCCGGGGGGCAACGGCCGGCGCAGGCGGCGTATGCTCTCCAGCGCGGCGATGCGGGACTGGTCGCGATCGACGGTGAAGGTTCGATCACCGGACACACGGACCTCGATGTCGTCGCCTTCCTTGAGCGCCAGCGCTTCGACCACGGCGGCAGGAAGGCGGATCGCCAGACTGTTGCCCCAGCGCGTGACCTGCATTGGCTTTCTCCGATGATATACATGTGAAGAGTATATCATCGGAGCTATGTGGTCAAACTTCAGGCGATGCTTTCAAGCACCGCCCGCCATGCCTCGGGCAACGGGGTCGGGCGGCGGCTGTCGCGGTCGACGTAGACGTGGGTGAAGTGCCCTTCCGCCGCCGGTTGCTCGGCGCCCTCGACGAAGATGCCGAGGTGGTAGGTCACGCTGCTCGAACCGAGCCGCGCCACTTTCAGGCCGACTTCGACCTTCTGCGGGAACTCCACCGAGGCGGCGTAGCGGCAGCCGGTCTCCACCACGAGGCCGATCGGGTTGCCGTTCTCGATGTCGAGCAGGCCGACCTCGATCAGCCAGGAATTCACCGCTGTGTCGAACCACGAATAGTAGATCACGTTGTTGACGTGGCCGTAGACGTCGTTGTCATGCCAGCGGGTGCTGATCGGGGTGAAGTGGCGGTAGGCGCCGCGCGGGCGCAGGGGTTCGCGGCTCAAAGGGCGGCCTCGTAGAGTTTGCGCGCGTCAGCCAGCGTGATCGGGCGCGGGTTGTTCCTGAGCAGGCGTTCCTGCAGCATGGCGTCGGCGGCGAGTTGGTCGATGTCTTCGGCGCTCACGCCCACGGCCGCCAGCTGCGCGGGCATCCCGGCCTTTGCGGCCATGTCGCGCAGCGCTTCGAGCAGGCCCTGTGCCTGCGCCTGCTGGCCGAGGCCCTCCAGCGCCTGATCGACCAGTGGGCCAAGCTCGGCATAGAGCGGCATCGCCGCGCTCATGTTGAAGCCCAGCACATGCGGCAGCATCAGCACGTTCGAAAGGCCATGCGGCACGTGGAAGCGCCCGCCGAGCGGATAGGCGAGGGCGTGGACGCCCGCGACCGGGGCGTTGGAGAACGCGACGCCCGCCAGATGCGCGCCCAGCAGCATCGCCTCGCGCGCGGCCATGTTGCCCGGCTCCTCGCAGGCGGGGAGCAGGTTGGCGGCGAGCAGGCGCAGCGCTTCGCGGGCGAGCAGGTCGGACATCGGGTTCTTGAGATGCGCCGAGGTATAGGCCTCGATCGCGTGGACCATCGCGTCCATGCCGGTGGCGGCGGTGACGGGGCGCGGCAGGCCGAGCGTCAGCGCCGGGTCGAGCACCGCATGCCCGGCGACCAGCGCGGCCGAGGATACGCCGCGCTTCTCGTCGCCCGGAAGCGTGATGATCGAGACGGGGGTGGCTTCCGAGCCGGTGCCCGCCGTCGTCGGCACCAGCACCAGCGGCAGGCCCTTGGAGCGGGCGTTGCCGACGCCCCAGATCGCGTCGAGATCATCGCCCGAGCCGAGCAGGTAGGCGGCCAGCTTGGCGATGTCCATCGGGCTGCCGCCGCCGAAGCCGACGACGCTTGCCGCGCCGCATTCGCGGCCGCGCGCGACGACGGCCTCCAGCGTGGCGCGCGAGGGGTCGGCCTCGACTTCGGAGAAGATCGTCACGTCCCGCCCCGAGGCGGTCAGCGCCGCCAGCGCGCTCCCGGCAAGGCCGAGCTTCACGATCATCGCATCGGTGACGAACAGCACCGGGCCTTCCGGCAGCAGCTCGGCGATGCGATCCGCGCTGCCCGCGCCGCTGACGAGGCGCGGGCCGTAGGAGAAGGCGAAGCTGCCCGTCATGCGACCGGCTCGGCCTGGGAGCTGCGTAGCAGCGGGGCGATGGCGAAACCTTCGGGCATGCGGTCCATGTAGTGCTCCAGTCCGGCGACGATCTTCGCGAAGCCTTCGCGTTCGCCCCAGAACATCGGGCCGCCGGTCCAGCGTGGCCAGCCATAGCCGTAGAGCCACACGACGTCGATGTCGGACGAACGCTGGGCGATGCCTTCCTCCAGGATCAGCGCGCCTTCGTTGACCATCGTGTAGAGCGTGCGCGCGACGATCTCCTCGTCCGAGATTGCACGCGGGGTGATGCCTTCACGCTCCCGGAACTCCTCGATCAGCGCGGCGACGACGGGGGAGGTGCTGCGCTTGCGGTTCTCGTCGTAGTCGTAGAAGCCCGCCTTCGTCTTCTGGCCCCAGCGGCCCTGCGCGCACAATGCGTCCTTGAGGTTGTCGATGCGCGTCTCGTCGCGGTGCCAGCCGATATCCACGCCCGCAAGGTCGGTCATCTGGAACGGCCCCATCGGCATGCCGAAATCGGTGTGGACCTTGTCCACCTGCTCGGGGCTGGCGCCTTCCATGACGAGGGCAAGGGCGTTGTCCTGACGCGGGATCAGCATGCGGTTGCCGATGAAGCCGTAGCACACGCCCGCGACCACCGGCACCTTGCCGACTTTCTGGCCGAGCGCCATCACCGTGGCGAGCACGTCGGGCGCGGTCTTGGCGCCGCGCACCACTTCGACCAGCTTCATGACGTTGGCGGGCGAGAAGAAGTGCATTCCCAGCACGTCCTCGGGCCGCGAGGTGCAGGCGGCGATCGCATCGACGTCGAGGTACGAGGTGTTCGAGGCGAGGATCGCGCCGGGCTTGGCCACCGCGTCGAGGCGGCCGAAGACCTGCTTCTTGACCTCCATGTTTTCGTAGACCGCCTCGATCACGAGGTCGCATTCGCCCAGGGCGCCGAATTCGAGCGTGGGCGTCAGCAGCGCCATCGCGGCCTCGACCTGATCGGTGGTGAGGCGGCCCTTGGCGGCGGTGGCTTCGTAGTTGCTGCGGATCAGCGCGGCACCGCGTTCCAGCGCCTCGGCATTGGTCTCGACCATGGTGATGGGCAAGCCTGCCGAGAGGAAGTTCATGGCGATGCCGCCGCCCATCGTACCCGCACCGATGATGCCGACCCGCGCGATGTCGCGCCGGGCGATGTCCTTGGGCAGATCGTCCACTTTGGCGGCGGCGCGCTCGGCGAAGAAGGCGTGGCGCAGGGCCTTGGATTGCTCACCGGCGACGAGTTCGAGGAACAGGCGGCGCTCCACCGCCATGCCTTCGGCGAGCGGCAGGGCGGCGGCGGCCTTGACCGCCTCGACGCAGGCGGTGGGTGCGGTGAAGCCCTTGAACAAGCGCGGGTTGGCGGCGGTGAAGGCATCTGCTGCTGCGCCGTCGCCCGAGACGGGGCGCTCGCCGGTCGGGCGGACAGGGCTATCGGCGAAGCTGGCGGCAGCGGCGCGCAGGTCTTCGGCATTCTCGACGACTTTGTCGACGAGGCCGCTGGAAAGCGCCTTGGCGGCGGACACCGGATCGCCCGAGACGATCATCTTCAGCGCCGCCTCGACGCCGACGAGACGCGGCAGGCGCTGGGTTCCGCCTGCGCCGGGCAGGATGCCGAGCTTCACTTCGGGCAGGCCGAGCTTCGCCGAGGCCAGTGCGACGCGGTAATGGCAGGCGAGCGCGACTTCGAGCCCGCCGCCCAGCGCGGTGCCGTTGATCGCGGCGATGACCGGCTTATGGCAGGCCTCGATCTCGGCGAGGACGTCGGGAAGCTGCGGGTCCGCGAGCGGCTTGCCGAATTCGGAAATGTCCGCGCCCGCGCTGAACAGCTTGCCGCTGCCGGTGACGATGACGGCGCCGACGGAGATGTCATCGGCGGCCCTGGCGATGGCCTGCGCCAGCCCGCTGCGCAACGCGGCGCCCAGCGCATTGACCGGGGGATTGTCGAGAGTGATCGTCAGGATCGGGCCGGTCTGTTCGGTACGGATCATTGTGGGCTCCATGGAAGAGGGATGCGCGGGCGGTCAGCCGGCGTTGAAGGTGGGCGCGCGCTTGTCGCGGAAGGCGGCGACGGCATCGCGGTGGTCGCGGGTCTGGCCGAGCAGCGGCTGCATGGCCGCCTCGAAGTCGAGGAAGCTTTCAAAGCTCATCGCGGGCGCGGCGGCGAACTGGCGCCTGGCGAGGTGGAGCGCGGTGGCCGGACCGTCCGCGATCATCCGCGCCAGCTCCATCGCGTGCGGCAGCAGCGCCTCGGGGGCGAGCACTTCCATCGCGAGGCCGAGTTCGAGTGCCTCGGGCGCGTGGACCTCGCGGCCGGAATAGACGATCTCCTTCGCGCGCATCGGGTTGATGGTACGCAGGAAATGCCAGGCGAGCCCGGCGTCGGGGGCGTAGCCGATGCGGCGGAAGGTGGCGGCGAAGCGAACCCGATCGCTGGCGAGCACGATGTCGCTGGCGAGCGCAAAGCCCCATGCGGCGCCGATGCACACCCCGTCCACCGCCGCGATGACCGGCGCGGGGAAGCGGGCGACGGCGCGGGCCATGGCGTGAAGCTGGCGCATGCGGCGCAGGAAGTCGTCGGGGGTGGTCTCGCCCATCTCGCCGATGTCCGCGCCCGAGCAGAACGCGCCGCCGGTGCCGGTCAGCACCACCGCGCGCACCCCGGGGTCGGCTTCGAGATCGGCGAAGGCGGCGATGAACTCCCCGCGCATCGCCATGGTGAAGGCGTTCTTCGCGGCGGGCCGGTCGAAGGCGACGACGGCGACGGCGCCGTCACGGGTTACGGTGATGGTCATGGACGAGGCTTAGGCCCGTCGCCCTTCGGGCGGGGAGGCCCGGCGCACTGGCCGGGCCATATTCACGGATATGATGGTGTCCTCCCTCCTTTCGTCATTGCGAGCAAAGCGAAGCAATCCATGGCGGCGCAAACGGCCCTGGATTGCTTCGCTGCGCTCGCAATGACGAGGGGTGTGGTTCAGGGCTTCGGCGTCACCAGTCCGAACGTGCCTTTGGGCGCCTCCACCAGCGCGAGGAAGGCGCTCAGGCGCTGCGCGGTATCGGCGGGCAGGGCGCTTTCCTGCGGCTTCTTCGTGATCGCCGCGATGAGCTGCGCGCGCGTCAGTTCCAGCTTCTGCGCGGAAGCCTTGCCGATAGGCTGATGGATCAGCACGCCATTTCGGATTTCCACGTGCTCCGCGACGCCATCCAGTACGAGGTCGAAGGCCATCGGCGCCGCCAGCGCCCGCTCGGGCACGAGGCGCACCGCCAGCAGGTCGAGGATGTCCGAAAGTGGCATCGCCGGGATCGCGCCCGCGACCGAATCGAAACCGCCGGTCTTCACGCCCTCGCGCAGTTCCTTGGCGCCGGTGAGGAAGGCATTGCGCCACATCGAGCTGGTCGCCTGATAGCCCTGCTGTTCGAGGCTGTCGGCCAGCGCCAGCTTGGCGGCGTGGTTCTCCGGCTGCGCGAAGACGAGGCGCGAGAGCAGTTCCGAGGCCCATCGGTAATCGCCCGCCTCCACCGCCTTGCGGCCCAGCGCCAGTACCGCCTCCGGTCCGCCCATCGCCTCGACGTACTTGGTCGCCACGGCCTCGGGCGGCAGCGGGTTGAGGTTCGCCGGGTTGCCGTCGTACCAGCCGAGATAGCGCTGGTAGACCGCCTTGGCGTCATGGCTCAGCGTGCCGTAGTAGCCCTGATTGAACCAGCGGTCGGCCAGCGGCTTGGGCAGTTTGAGGTTCTCGGCGATCTCCTCGCCGGTCATCCCTTCGTTCATCATCCGCACCGACTGGTCGTGCAGGTACTTGTACATGTCCCGGTGCGTGCCGAGGTAGTCGAGGATCTTCGCATTGCCCCAGTGCGGCCAGAAGTGCGAGGTGATGAGGGTGTCCGTCCGGTCGCCATAGAGCGCGATGGACTTGGTAAGATCGTCCGCCCAGGCCTTCGCATCGCGCACTTGCGCGCCGCGCAGGGTCAGGATGTTGTGCAGCGAGGAGTTGGCATTCTCGGCCATGTCGAGCACGCGCAGCTGCGGCATGTAGATCGCCATTTCGGCGGGCGCCTCGGTATCGGGCATGTACTGGAATTCGAGGGTCACGCCGTCGATCGTCATCGTCTCGCCGGTCTTCGTGACCTCGTGCGTGGGCGGCAGCATCTGCACCGCGCCGGTCGCGTTGCCGAGGCGGTTGAAGGCCGGGCCGATGCCGTCGCTGATGTCCGCCTTCGGCCCGGTGCCGATAAGGTGGCCGAACGCATAGATGGCGCGGCGGCTCATGGCCGGGCCGGCGATCACGTTCTCCGAGATCGCTTCCTTGAGGAAGCCGCCCGGCGCCACGATCGGCACCTTGCGCGCGGCCACTTCCTCCGGAGAGATGACGCCCGCCGCGCCGCCGAAGTGGTCGATGTGCGAATGGGTGTAGATCACGCCCATGACCGGCTTGTCGCCCAGCTTCGCGCGGACGAGGTCCATCGCCGCCTTTGCGCTCTCCACCGTGGTCAGGGTGTCGATGACGATGTAGCCGGTCTTGCCGAGCACGACCGTCAGGTTCGCCAGCTCGATCCCGCGCACCTGATAGACGCGGTCGGTCACCTTGAAGAGGCCGGATTGCGACAGCAGCTGCGCATTGCGCCAGAGGCTGGGGTTCACGGTATTGGGCCGCTTGCCCTTGAAGATGTCGAGTTCCTTCAGGTCGCGGATGCGCTTGCCGTCGGACTTTGTGATCTCGCCGCCGGGAATGCCTGCGACGAAGCCGCGCGTGGCGAGGTCGAAGTCCTCCTTGTCGTTCCACGGCAGGCCGGCGGTGGTCTCCTCGAAGTAGCGCAGCGTCGCGGCCGAGGCGGGTTTCTGCGCGCTATCCGCATCCTGGGCGGCGACATGGCCGCCCGCGCCGAGGGCTAGGAGCGAGACGGCGGCGATTGCCGCTGCGAAGCGTGGGCGATGGGCCATGGACATCCTCTTTTATGCGATCGTAGCGCAAACCCTCACGATCCGCGCCTGACAGGCCGGGCGCACTGTCGGGATGCCGCCGGGAGAGGCAAACGCGCCGGTCTGCGCGCGGCATCTTTCCCGGTTGTGATATTCCCCCGGAGCGCCTCGCGTAAGCCCCTCGCTCGCCCATCCGCTTGCTAAGCGGCGAAAAAAGCGAGCGAGGACGAGCGATGAGTGGAATTGCCTATATCTGCGACGCGGTGCGCACGCCCATCGGCCGTTACGGCGGCGGTCTGGCCGCGATCCGTGCCGACGATCTGGGCGCGGTTCCGCTGAAAGCGCTGCTGGCGCGCAATCCCGGCCTCGATCCGGCGGCGGTGGAGGAAGTGTTCTACGGCTGCGCCAACCAGTCGGGCGAGGACAACCGCAACGTCGCGCGCATGAGCCTGCTGCTGGCGGGCCTGCCGCATACGGTGCCGGGCGTGACGCTCAACCGCCTTTGCGCCTCGGGCCTCGAAGCGGTCGGCGCGGCGGCGCGGGCGGTGATTGCCGGCGAGATGGATCTGGCCTTCGCGGGCGGCGTCGAGAGCATGACGCGCGCGCCCTTCGTGATGGGCAAGGCCGACAGCGCCTTTGGCCGCGCCCAGAAGCTTGAGGACACGACGATGGGCTGGCGCTTCGTCAACCCGGTGCTAGATGCGCTCTACGGCACCGAGACGATGCCGCGCACCGGCGAGAACGTGGCGAAGGACTTCGGCATTGCGCGCGCCGATCAGGACGCCTTCGCCCTGCGCAGTCAGGATCGCGCTGCGGCGGCGCAGGAATCGGGCTTCTTCGCCGAGGAGATCGTCGCCACCCCGGTCCCCGGCCGCCGCAGCGGCGACGTGGTGGAAGTCTCGGTGGACGAGCACTTGCGGCGCGGCACCACGCTGGAGACGCTGGCCCGCCTCAAGCCGCTGTTCGAGCCGGGCGGGACGGTGACGGCGGGCAATGCCTCGGGCATCAACGATGGCGCGGCGGCGCTGATCGTGGCGAGCGAAGCGGCGGTGAAGGCCCACGGCTTGACCCCGCGCGCACGTGTCCTGGGCATGGCTTCGGCCGGGGTGGAGCCGCGCGTGATGGGCATCGGCCCGGTTCCGGCTACGCGCAAGCTGATGGGGCGGCTGGGGCTGACGATCGGAGACTTCGACGCGATCGAACTGAACGAGGCGTTTGCCAGCCAAGGCCTCGCGGTCCTGCGCGAACTCGGGCTGGGGGACGATGCGCCGCACGTAAACGCCAACGGCGGCGCGATCGCGCTGGGCCACCCGCTCGGCATGTCGGGTACGCGGCTGGCGCTGACGCTGGTGCACCAGTTGGAGAAGACCGGCGGCAGGCGCGGCCTCGCGACGCTGTGCGTGGGCGTGGGCATGGGTCTGGCGCTGGCGGTCGAACGGGTTTGAGGTTTCTGCCGAGCGCGCCATGAATACATCGATTTCCTGAAGCAGCAGCGCTGCATCGACGAAGTTGCTGCCCGCACTTGCACGGCTTTGAACTCTGCTCAAAGCCGTGCTGGTTCTCCGCAGATCAGGTGGAGTGCTGAATGATGCTCATGCCGGATTTCAGAACTTGGTCCTGAGCGTCACACCGTAGGTACGAGGATCGCCCAGGGTGCCGGTGACCGCACCGGTGTTGCCTGCCGACAGGCTCAGGTAATAGAGCTTGTCCGTCAGGTTGCGCGCCCACAGCTGGATGTCGAGCACCCCGTCCAGCGCCCGCACGCCGATGCGTGCGTTGACCAGCGAATAACCGGGAATCAGCGAATAGCGCGAAAGGCTGGCGGTGGTGTTGAAGTCCGAGCGGTAGCTATAGTCCGCGCCGAAATAGACTTCGCTATCGCGGCCCAGCACAGATCCCACCCCCTGACGCGCCTCGCCGCCTGCCGAGGCCGCCCACTTCGACACGCCCGGCAGGCGCTTCCCGCTAAGGTCGCAGGTGGTCTGCCCGGTGACCTCGATCGGGCACGGCGCATTGGGATAGTCCACGTATTTCGCATCGGTGAACGCGCCCGAGGCGTAGAGTGAGAGCCACGGCGCCGGATTTGCGCGCAGGTCCGCCTCGAAACCGCGCGTGCGAACTTTGCCGACGTTGGTGAAGTAGGACTGGTTGTTGCGCTCCACATCGACCACGGTAGTCTGGTAATCGCTGTCGTCGGTCCAGAACGCGGCGAGGTTGGCGGTCAGTTTATTGCCGAACCATGCGGTCTTCACGCCCAGTTCGTAGCTGTCGATCGTCTCGGGCTTGATGACCGGATCGGCGGCGAAGGCGCCCGTCGTCACGATGTTGGCAAGGTTGAGGCCGCCGAACTTGTGGCCGCGCCCATAGGTCGCATAGACCAGCGCATCGGGCGAGACCTTCCACGACAGCGTCGCCGAGCCGGACAGGCGGCCTTCCTTCGTGCTGGCGGAATAGGAATTGGCGATGCCGTAGCGCGAGCGGATCGTATTGGCGGCGGCAAGCTGCGCGGTGGTCAGCCCGTCGAGACTGGCGCCGGTGGCGGTCTGCTCGAACCAGCCGGTCTTGGTCTCGTAGGTGTAACGCAGGCCCGTGGTGAGATCGAGCGTGGGCGTCACGTGCCAGATCGTCTGACCGAAGGCGGCGTAGCTGTTGGTCACAGGACGCGAGTGGCCGAGGATGGTGTAGCCGTTGAGTGCGGCTGCGGCGGCTGTGCGGTCCACGCTGGGCGCCACGAACCATGCGGCGGCGTCACTGCCATAGGCATTCAGCGACTCGGCATCGATTGCCTGCCACAGGTAGTAGAGCCCCGCGACGTAATCGACCTTGCGCGTGCCTTCCGAGGCGATGCGCAGTTCCTGGCTGAACTGGCGCTGCTCGTTGCTCTGGTGGAAGTCGGTGCCGGCATCGAGGCTGGTGGAATCGCCGTCATTGTGCGGATACCAGTTCCACGCGCGGTAGGCGGTGACCGAGGTGATCGTGTTGCCCGGGATGGTGAGGTCAGCGATCGAGGTCACGCCCCACTGGTTCATCTTGTAGCGCGGGTTGGCGTCCACATCGACCTGCCGCGCCGAAGGATCTATCGGCAGCGGCGTATAGCCGGTGCGCGCGGCGCGGGCGTAATAGTTGTTCGCGAACGCCGTGCCGTTGTCGTACTGGGTCAGCACGCCGGTCAACACTGCCGCCGCCGTCTTGGAATGCTGGCGGCCATAGTCACCGATCAGGCGCAGCTTGAAATTGCTGGCGGGGGTGAACAGCAACTGCCCGCGCAGGCCGAAATCGTGGTAGTCCTGCGTGTCCGAACCGTCGTAGCGGTTGGTCATGTAGCCGTCGCGGTCGGTCTTCGAGACGTAGAGGCGCGCGGCCAGCAGATCGTCCACCAGCGCGCCGCTGGCATAGGCGTGGACCTGCCGGAAATCGTAGTTTCCGAAGGTCACGTCGCCGCCCGCCTCGGGCTCGAACGTCGGCGACTTGGTGGTGACGACGACCGCGCCCGCCGACGTGTTCTTGCCGAACAGCGTGCCCTGCGGGCCGCGCAGCACTTCGATGCGCTCCACGTCCGAGAGGTCGAACACTGCCTGTCCGGGCCGCGCGAGATAGACCTGATCGACATAGACGCCGACCGCCGGCTCCAGCCCGTCGTTGTAGACCGAGACGTTGTTGCCGAGGCCGCGGATGTTGATGCTGGTGTTGCGCGGGTTGGTGTTGGTGACGACGAGGCTGGGAGTCAGTTGCTGCAGGTCGCGCAAGTTGTAGGTGCGCGTCGCGGCCAGCTGCTCGCCGCCGAAGGCATTCGCGGCCACCGGCACGTCCTGGATGCGCTCGTTGCGGCGACGGGCGGTGACCATGATATCGAGGCCTCCACCACCTTCTGCGTCGGCAGCGGCTTCGGCGGCTGGTGCCTCTTCGGCGTATGCGGGGACGGCAGCCAGCGCGCTCGACCCGAGCAGGGCGAGCGTGGTGGCACGCAGGAACGTGTTCATGGAAAGACCCTCATTGCATGGCGCGACCGGCGACCGGGCGGCCGCCTGAAACTCAACTGTTTGAGTAGAGAACTCATGGTGCGCGGCAACAAAGATTCTCTACATAACTGGTAGAGTAAAACTTTGTGGGCCGCCGGAACTGCTCCCGTTAGGTCTTGCGCTCCCACGCATCGCCACGAACGGAACCGACGTGACCCGCAAGGCCGCCCTGATCGCCGCCGCTCTCATGAGCACCCTGATGACCCGTCCCGCCGCCGCGCAGGCCGTGAATGCCGCCGCGCCTGCGCCTGCATCAACCGCCGCTCCGGGCGCTGCGCAGAGTGCAGCGCGCCCGAACTTCCTCGTCATCGTCGCCGACGATCTCGGCTGGTCGGACCTCGGCGCCTTCGGGGGCGAAATCGCGACGCCCAACCTCGACGCGCTAGCCAACAGCGGCGTGCGTTTCACCGGCTTTCACACCGCGCCGACATGTTCGCCGACCCGCTCGATGCTGTTGAGCGGCGTGGACAACCACGAAGCCGGGATCGGGACCATGGTGGAATCGCGCCCCGCCACCCTTGCGGATCGCCCCGGCTATGAAGGCTATCTCAACGACCGCGTCGCCTCGATCGCGGAGCTGCTGCAACAGGGCGGCTACCGCACGCTGATGTCCGGCAAGTGGCACCTCGGCCTCACCGAGGATCGCGGCCCGGCCGCGCGCGGGTTCGACCATTCCTATGCGCTGCTGCAGGGACTGGGCAATCACTTCGGCGCCGACCAGAACGCGGCATGGACAAAGGCCAAGGCCAATTCGCTCTACCGGCAGGACGGCAAGCTGGTGAAGTTCCCGGTCGGGCACTACTCGGCGGACCAGTTCGCCGACAAGCTGATCGGATTCCTTGATGACGGAGCCGCTGACAAGCGCCCGTTCTTCGCCTACCTCACTTTCACCACGCCGCATTGGCCGATGCAGGCCCCGTCCGAGACGATCGCGAAGTACAAGGGCCGCTACGATGCGGGCTACGAAGTCCTGCGCTCACAGCGGCTCGAACGGCAGAAGAAGCTTGGCCTCGTCGCGCTCGACCAGCAGCCCCATGCGCTCGACGGCGTGAAGCCGTGGGACAGCCTGACGGCCGAGCAGAAGGCGTTCGAGGCGCGCAAGATGGAAGTCTACGCCGCGATGGTGGACCGCATGGACCAGAATGTGGGCCGCGTGGTCGCCGAACTGAAGCGCACCGGCCAGTACGACAATACGGTCATCGTGTTCCTGTCCGACAACGGCCCCGAGGGTAGCGAGATCGATGCGCCGTTCCAGGTGCGAGGGCTTCCTGACGGCGCGAAGAAGCTGGGCATCGACAACCGGCTGGAGAACATCGGCAACGCCACCTCCTACGTCGGCTACGGCGCGGGCTGGGCGCAGGCCAACAGTACCCCGTCGTGGCTGGTGAAGGGCTATCCCACCGAAGGCGGCACGCGGGTCTCGGCTTTCGCCTCGGGCAAGGACGTCGTCGGCAATCGCATCGCACGCGGCTATCTGAGCGTCACCGACATCGCGCCGACCTTGCTCGACCTTGCTGGGCTGACCCAGCCTACGACCTACGAGGGCCGCGCTATCCTGCCGTTCGAAGGGCACAGTCTGGTCCCCGTCCTGGCCGAGAAGGCCAGCGAAGTGCGCTCGCCGGACGAGCCGGTCGGCACCGAGCTGTTCTATCGCCGCGCGCTGCGCAAGGGCGACTGGAAGGCGGTCTACCTGCCGAAATCCGGCTCAACCTACCCGCGCGACGGCGTTGGCGAGGGCAAGTGGCAGCTCTTCAACCTCGCGACCGATCCGGCGGAAAGCACCGACCTTGCCGCCACTCATGCCGAAAAGCTGGCCGAACTCGTGGCGGACTGGGATCGCTACGCTGCGCAGAAGGGCGTCGCGCTACCACAGGATGCCGCGCCCTCGGCGGCAAAGCCCTGAAGCGCGTGGCGTGCCGGACTCAATACCCGGCACGCCGCCAGCCGTAAGGCTTCGATCGATCTGTTCCGGCACACTGATGAAAGCTGCAGACGACGCCCTGTATGGCGCCAAAGGTATGGGCGGGACACAATGGACCGCCCATACCTTTATTTGGTGGTATAGCCGCCATTGACGAGAATGGTCTGCCCGGTCATCCACCAGCCATCCGAAACCATGAAGCGGATATAGGGAACTATGTCCTCAATGTCGGTCAGTCCGGTCTTCGAGAAGCCCGACAGCGCTGCAGCAGTTTTGTGATAAGCGACCGCATCTGCGCCCTCGGCCGGGTAGAAAAAGGGCGTATCCATCGGGCCAGGCCCAATTGCCGTCACCGAAATGCCGCGTTCGCCGAATTCCTTGGAGGCAGCGCGGGTGAAGTGTTCGACCGGCGCCTTGGTTCCGGCGTAGCTTGAATAGAAGGATGTGTAGGCGCCCAGAAGAGAAGTGACGAGCGTTACCAGCTTTCCATTGTCATTAAGGTGCTTGCCTGCTTCCTTTATGAAGAAGAAAGCCGCCTTTGCATTGACCGCGCTCATCTCGTCATATTCGGCTTCGCCGATTTCGAGCATGGGCTTCTTCAGGACCTTTCCAACCGTGTTAATGGCAATGTCCGGGCGGCCGATGGCGGCAACGGCGTCGGCAAAGAGTTTTTCGACGGCAGCTGCAGTGGTCATATCCGCCTGAAATGCAACCGCTTCCGCGCCAAATCCCTTGATTGCTGCGACCGTCGCATCTGCCTCTTTCTTTGAAGTGGCGCTGTTATAATGAATGGCGATGGCCTTCGCGCCTTGCTCGGCAAGATCCCGTGCGATCAGGCCGCCGAGATTTTTTGCCCCACCGGCGATGATGACGGTTTTCCCTTTAATGCTATGGTTGGTCATTCACTGCCTCTTTTACCATATGGTCGGCCATTTATTGGCCGCCTCAAGGTGCGAACATATGTTCAACATTTGAACGATAAAGTTGTTTAATTTGAATTTACTTGTCTGAAAATCCGAACAATGGATATTCAGGGTAATATGGATCGTATCGAACTGTTCCGGGTTTTCATCCGTGTCGCCGAATGTGAGAGTTTTACGCGCGCGGCAGATACCCTCGGGGTTCCCAGATCATCCGTTTCGGCAGCCATACAGGCGCTTGAGGACCGTGTCGGGGCGCGACTGCTTCATCGTACAACCCGCAAAGTTTCACTGACGTATGATGGCATAGCATTTTATGAGCGCTGCCAGCGGGTTATCGCTGAGGTCGAGGATACCGAAAACCTGTTTCGTCAAAACGCAACTCAGCCAACGGGGCGTCTGCGCGTCGACGTTCCGGGCCGGATCGGCCGGTTGATAGTGGCGCCTGCACTGCCCGGTTTTTTCGATACCTACCCCAAGATCGAAATCGACATGGGGGTCACTGACCGTGCCATCAATCTGACGGGGGATGCAGTCGATTGCGCGCTTCGTGTTGGTCCACTGGCCGATTCCGGACTGATCGCGCGACCGATCGGTAAACTGCCACTGATCAATGTGGCAAGTCCGTCTTATCTGGCACGTCATGGGATACCAAAGTCGCCCGATGACTTGCGCGATCATCATGCGGTCAACTATGCTTCGCCCTCTACGGGAAAAGTCGAGGCTTGGGAGTGGGGCGAAGACAGAGGTCTGCGCACTATGTCTCTGGGTGGACCCGTTACGGTCAACAATGCTGAAGCCTATATTGCTTGCTGTCTTGCTGGCCTCGGCCTGATCCAGATCCCGGCCTATGACGTCAGATCTCATGTGGAGGCGGGCGAATTGGTCGAGGTGATGCCAGATCATCGGGCTGCCCCGATGCCGATGAACTTGCTTTATCCTCATCGCCAGCATCTATCGCGCCGATTACAGGTGTTTGCCGATTGGCTCGAAGAATTGCTCAACAAGCGACTGGCGTAGCACGCGGATTGCGCCTGCGAAGGTGCTCCAAAGTCTGGCAAGGTAAGGGGCTGCCCTGTTGCTCCGCAGTGCACGGGCTTTCGGTCATCATGCGTTCCCGGCAGCATGATTAGAGCGCCAAATGTCTCGGAAAGGCCGTCCCTGAAACATGAGCGCAAATCAGCTGAAATATTTCATTGATAATGAGACTGACTATCAGTATCAGCCGCCTTGTTCACAAGGGGGAATTATGCCAATCAAGCCATCCAAGGCGACCGCGCGTCGCACTTTCCTTGCGCTGTCCTGCATCGCGCCGGCTTTCGCGCCGGTCGCTCATGCGCAGCAGGCGGATCCTGCCGATCGCAGCCTCGGCGGCGTCACCGTTTCCGATTCCGCGATCACCGAAGCGCCCGGCCGCAAGCTTGAATCGCCCAAGCGTACGCGGTCCGTTCGCGACACGCCGCAGACGATCACGGTACTGTCCAACGAAGTGATCGAGCAGCAGAATCTCCTGACCCTGCGCGATGTGCTCTCCACCGTGCCCGGCATCACTTTCGGCGCGGGCGAGGCGGGCACCGGCCCCGGCGACAACATCACCTTCCGCGGCTACAGCGCGGCCAACGACATTACCGTCGACGGCGTGCGCGACAGCGCCCAGATCACCCGCACCGACCCGTTCAATCTCGACCAGGTCGAAGTGACCAACGGAGCCAACTCGGTGATCTCGGGCGCGGGCTCCGTCGGCGGCAATATCAACATCGTCACCAAGCGCCCCAAGGCCGATGACGCCTATGTCGCCACCGCGGGCATCGGCACCGACAACTACTATCGCGCGACCGTCGATCTCAACAAGCGCGTCAGCGACCTCGTCGCCTTCCGTTTCAACGGCATGTGGCACCGCAACGACGTGCCCGGCCGCGATGTCGAGGACTACAAGCGCTGGGGCGTCGCGCCTTCGGTGACCATTGGCATCGACAGCCCGACCCGTCTGACGCTGCAGTACAGCCATCAGGAAGACGACAATATCCCGCAGTACGGCCTGCCGTATTATGCGGCAGCAGGCGGTCTGATTTCCGGCGTCCATCGCAGCGACTACTTCGGCTACCGCAACGTCGACAAGCAGAAGATCAATGTCGATCAGCTGACCGCGATCTTCGAGCATGAATTCAGCGACACCGTCTCGATCCGCAACCTTGCCCGCTGGCAGGATTCGCGCCAGCTCACCCAGGTCGATCCGCCGCAGGGCACGTACTGCCTGTCGAGCGGCGTGACCCCGCTCGGCGCCGCGTGCACGGTCAACATCGGCACGACCGCCGCGCCCAACAACGTCCTCGTCCCCGCCGGATACTACTATCCGACCGGCCCGCGCGGCACCACGCGTGACACGCGCAACCAGCTGATGTTCGACCAGCTCGACATCAAGGCCGTCTTCAACACAGGCGCGATCGAGCACACGATCACGCTGGGCGGTGCCGTCACCTGGGAAAAGTATGATCTCTACAACGGCAACGTGCTGCGCAATGCCGACGGCACCAACGCCTTCACCCGCCTGCCGCTGATCAACATCGACAATCCGAACGAGGTGATCACCGGTCCTGCGATTTCGGCGTTCACTTATGGCAGCAACGTCTACACTGGCGCGGTCAACTTCATCCGCACCGGTCACACCATCGGCGAGCAGACCAACGTGGCGGGCTACCTGTTCGACACCATGAAGCTGGGCAAGTTCGAATTGAGCGGCGGCGCCCGCCTCGAGCGCAACACCGGCACCTCGCGTACCGACACGCTGTGCGGCCTCGCCGTCGGCTGCGCGGTTAGCGGCGTGCAGTACGGCTTCGGCGATGTCAGCGCGACCACCCGCGGTCGGAACGCCAACACGCTGTTCTCCTACCGCGTCGGTCTGAACTACAAGCCGGTCGAGGCGGTCAGCCTTTACGTTGCCTACGGCAATTCGCGCACGCCTTCCAAGAATTCGGTCAACGGATCGTGCACGGCTGACGGGCTCGCCGCCGATGGCTCGGCGATTCAGAACACGACCTGCAACATCAGCCCGGAATCGGCCAAGAACTACGAGATCGGCGCCAAGGCGGAGCTGTTCGACGGCGGCCTGTTGCTGACCGCATCGGCCTTCCGCAACGAGCGTGACAAGTACGCGGTAGTCTCGGGCGATCCGACGGTGCCGAACCAGCAGCTCGACGGCAAGTCACGGGTGGACGGCATCGCGATCGGCGCGTCGGGCACCATCACGCCTGCATGGACGATCACGGCCAACTACACGTACCTCAAGGCCAAGCTGATCCAGTCCGTCTCCGACTTCTGCCTTGCTAACCCCGGCGCGGTGACGGGCACGCGGACCTGCACCAATACGGCTGCGAACCCGAACCCGGGTGCCGGACAGTACCTGCCGCAGACGCCCAAGCACTCGGCCAGCCTGTTCACCACCTATCGTCTGCCGTTCGGCCTGACTGTCGGCTACGGGTTCACGTATCAGGGCAGCTTCCTGCTGACCGCCGCGACCCCGACGGCCGAGGCGATCAACGCGAAGGACTACCTGGTTCACCAGGGCTACCTGTCCTACGAGTTCTCGCCCAACCTGTCGGCGCAGCTCAACGTCAAGAATATCGGCGACAAGCTGTACTTCACCCGTATCCGCAACAATGGCTGGGCCACGCCGGGCGATGCCCGATCGGCGGTCCTGACCCTGACCGCGAAGATGTGACACGAAAGGATACCGTCACGAAACGCTTCAAGCGTTTCGTGACGGTATGCGGTTCGATTATAAACAAAAGACGGCTTGAGCAGGCGTCAGATATTCCTACTCAAGCCTTACGCTGCTGCTGTTCTGCGTGGCCGAACGAGGTCTCGCGTCAGTACAAATTATCCTTGTAGTCCTTCTCCAGGCCTTTCTGAATCAGCGCGCTCATTCCGGGCACAGCGATACTCGCGCGGGCCAATGCAGCAGCGACGCCTTTGTTCTTGTTGAGCTTGATGTGCTCGATGAAAAGCTTCGTCGGCTCGATGCTCGTCCCGGGAGTGACCGGCCATAGCGCGGCGCGCTTCAAGGCGGGGCTTTCGCGCAATACGAGGGCCTCGATCTGCACGCCGATCGCCAGTGATGGGACTTTGCCTTGTACCGTGAAATGTTCGCGCATGACGGGGTCGGTGGTGAGGTGTGCCCGTCCGTGGACGCGGGCGACGCAGGCAGAACCCGGCACCAGCAGAACCGTAGCACCTACTTCAGCGCCGGCGACTACGATTCCACGCATTTCCCGCTGAACATCGCCAATCCCGATTACGACGAAGCATACGATACCGATTCCGTGCTAGGCTCGTCCGGCGGCAGCAAGGCGCACCAGACCGAGATATATCTGCAGGACCACCTGAAGTTCGGGGAGTTCGCCACACTGACCCTTGGAGGCCGCTATGACTGGGCCGAAGCATCCGGGCAGAAGGATGACGCTTTCAGTCCGCGCATCGGCGCCACCGTGAAGCTGGCTGGCGGTGTGAACGCCTATGCCAGCTGGTCGAAGTCGTTCCTGCCGCAGCTCTATAGCCTGCAGGTCGTGGGCTTCGACGGTGAGGGTAATCCCATTGGCGGGCCGGTGCCGCCCGAGCGGGGCAGGAACATCGAACTGGGCGTGAAGTTTGCGCCGGACGGCACCCGGTTCAGTGGTAGCTTGGCCGTCTATCAACTGACTCGGCAGAACGTGACGACGTCCGACGCGGGTTATCTCGACTTTTCGGTCGTGACCGGCGAGCAGCGGGCACGGGGGATCGAGGCGGAGTTGCAGTGGCAGCCGATCGGCGGCTTCAGCCTGAACTTTGCCTACACCTACACCGATGCGGAGGTGACAAAGGATAATTTCTTCACTGTCGGCGCGCTGCTCTCCAACATTCCCCGTCACAATATCGGGGCTTTCGCGCAGTACGAGTTGCAGGACGGCCCGTTTGCCGGATTAGGCGCGACACTGGGCATCACTTACAACAGCAAGCGCAACGGCAACATCTACTCGGTAAATTCCGACGGTTCGGTGCTGCTCTGGCTGCCTGCCTACACGCTGGTCGATGCAGGGGTGTCGTGCAGGCGTGAGGGCTGAGGGGGGCAACTGACCGTCGCCAACCTGTTCGCCGAGCGCTACTTTCCCGACACCGGTGGAATCGATCGCGTGACCCCCGGCAATCCGCGCAACTGGAGGCTGACGCTCTCACGGACTTTCTGAGCGGTCTCTTCCCGGTGTCGGAATATTTGCCGTATCGCTTCACTGGAGTGCAATTGACTCGCAATATCGGAAAAGCCATATGCGCTGCTGATAGTCGATGGGGGGTGCATGATCCGTTTTTCTTTCGGGCGCTGCCGTGGCCGCGCTCTCGGTTTCCGCACATGCACAGCAGATGGCATCCGCCGATGAAACGACGATCCGGCCGGGCGATATTATCGTTACCGGCGAAAAGTCGACGCGTACGCTGCAGGAGACTCCGACCAGCATCGCCGTGACCACTGCGGAAAAGATCGAGCGCGAGACGCTGATCTCCATCCAGGACGTCTACAACCGTACGGCGAACGTTTCGGAGACCTATGGGTCTTCCGGCTTCACCATTCGCGGCGTGAGCAATACCGGCGTCGGCGCGGGCGGGCAGGCCGATGCCGCCAGCGTCTACGTCGATGGCGCACCGATCCCGAAGTGGGCGCTGTATGGCGGCCCGACCGACATGTGGGACGTCCAGCAAGTCGAAGTGCTGCGTGGCCCGCAGTCCACTATTCAGGGCCTCAACGCGCTGGCGGGCGGCATCGTGATCACCACCAAGGATCCCTCGCTCGACCGCTGGACCGGCGATGCGCGCGTACTGTGGACCGAATATGACGACCGCACGTTCTCGGCGGCTGTCGGCGGCCCCATCGTGAAGGACGAACTGGGCATACGCCTTTCGGCCGAGCGCCGGGCCGACCGGGGGCTTATCCGCAACCTGACGCGCGGCGGCTATGACGACGAACTCAAGTCGCTGAACCTGCGCGGCAAGGTGAAGTGGACGCCCGCCGCCATTCCGGGGCTGGAGGCGGTCGCCAACTACAATCGCGTGCGGCGCGACGGCGGTTACCTTTACGAATATGCACGCACCGATACGCCCGATTTCTACGACCACCGCGTCGCCACCGGGGACCAGCCCACCAGCGGCAAGATCGGCAGCGACATTGCCGTGTTCAAGCTGAGCTACCCGCTGGCGGACCACCTCAAGCTGTCGAGCGTCACCTCGTGGAATCGCTCGAAAGTCCATTCGCAGATCGATACCGACGGCACGCCGCAGGATATCCAGGCGATCGACAACCGCTATCTCTATCGCACGCTGACGCAGGAACTGCGTCTCAACTACGAAGGCGAGCGGCTGAGCGGACTGCTCGGCGCGTGGTACTATCGCCGCAGCGGCGCCATCGACCAGAACAGCCGCGTCAACATCGCAACGCCCACTTCGACGATCGCGGCATTGCTGCAGTCAGGCGGGGCGAGCGCCGCGCAGGCACAGACGATCGCTGCAGCCTATGCCACCCAGTTGCCGGTGATCCCGGTACTCTACCGCGCGACGCAGCCGGAAAAGGTGGAGACGATGGCGCTGTTCGGCGATGCGCGTTTCAAGCTGACCGACCAGCTGACGCTGATCGGCGGCTTCCGCTTCGACCACGAGCGCAACCGCTATGCAGCCGAGACCGTAGCGGCCTTCAACGGCACTTTGCCCGACGTCAATTTCCTCGGCACTGCCTATGCCCCGATCATCGGGCTGATCAACCAGGGCGTGCTGGGCCTCGTCGACGATGCCTCCTCGCCGCTGGCGTCGAACCGCCGCACGTTCAACGCGTTCCTGCCCAAGTTCGGCGTGAGCATGGACTGGACGCCCGACCTGACAACGGCGTTCACCGTACAACGGGCCTATCGCTCGGGTGGATCGAGCCAGAACCCGGCGCGTGCCGAACTGGTGCCGTACGATCCCGAGTATAGCTGGAACTACGAAGGCTCTGTGCGCTCCAAGTGGTTAGGCGGCAAGCTGATGGTCAATGCCAACGTCTTCTACATGAAGTGGAAGGATCAGCAGGTCACCGCCTACTTCGGCCTCAATGCCTATGACTACAACACCGTCAACGCTGCGGGCTCGCATCTCTACGGGTTCGAATTGGAGGCGAACGCCAATGTCGCCCCCGGCATCGACATCTATGCCTCGGTCGGCCACGTGCGTACCAAGTTCGACGATTTCGACCTGCCGACCGGCGCGACCAGCACGGTGGACCTGGCCGGGACGCAGTTCCCCTATGCGCCGCGCTGGACACTCTCGGGCGGCATCAATGCGACCGTACTGGGCGGCGTCACCGCCAATCTCAATGCCAACTACCGCACTTCGGTGTTTACCGGCGTCGGGCAGGATCAGGACCAGTACGCCGTTGCCGCGCGCACCGTGGTCAATGGCCGGCTGGGTTACGAGACCGACAACTGGCAGGTCTTCGTGTTCGCGCGCAACATCTTCAACGAAAAGTACAAGCAGTACGAATATGCTGCGATCCATCAGGCGATCCTTGGCGATCCGCAGACGTTCGGCGTCGGCGCGGGCGTCCACTGGTGACGTCGCCACTGGCAATGTTGGTTGCGAGCCTGTTCCTGCTTGCGGCGGGCGTTCTGGGCGCCGGGCTGCTGCGTACATCGTGGCGTCGGCGTGAAGGCGCCGCGCCTGCATTGCTGGCCGGAGGGTGGGGCGTCCTGATCGGCGCGATCCTTCTCGCCGGGTGGGTGGTCGGCCCGGTCAAGGGCACCGCGCTGGCGTTGGCGATGGAAGGGATCGGTGCCTTCGGTATCGTCTGGCACGGCAGAGTCCGCAAGGTTGCGCGTGAGCGCGATGGCAAAGGCGAGGGCGGGGATGCACCCGAGCCGCTCGACGAGCCGGGCCGCGTATGGCGCGGCGTGCTGCGCACGCTACTGGCGGGGCCGCTCGGCATGACGGCGGCGATGGCGCTGGCCTTCTGCGTCACTGTTTACATGCCGGGTGATGCGCGCACGCGCATCGTCACCGGCGGCATGCTGCTGCCGGTTCTATGGGGTCTCGCAATGACCTGGACACTCGCCGACCGCCGCCTGCTGCGTGCGACTGCCGTGCTGGTGGGCACCAGCGTGCTCGGCTTCGGCCTCGCTTTCCTCGGCGGCATCCTTTCCGGGGCGTCAACATGAGCAACACTCGCAAGAAACGGTGGCGCTGGCCGATCTCGCCCGAGACGGTGCGCTCGGTGCTGAGCAGCCACTCGGTGTTGGGGCTGGCTTTCGCCGCGATCATCTATCTTGTCTGCCTGACCGGCACGATCGCGGTCTTCGCGCCGGACCTGCAGCGCATCGAAGTGCCGGGTACTCCGGTCGCCATGCACTTGTCGGAGGCTGCTGCAGCCCGCGCGCTTACCGAAGCAGTTCGCCAAACCCCGTCGGACAGTTCGATCTATCTGACGATGCCGAGCCCGGCCAAGGAGGGCGCAACGCTGGTTGCCTTCAAGCCGGGTTTCGAGCGCAACTGGGCGGTGGCCGAGGACGGTACGCTCTCCCCCCTCGATGCGATCTGGACCGAGTTCCTGATCTACCTCCATATCTGCCTGCACCTGCCGCGCAGCTGGGGCGGATTCATCGTCGGGCTAACGGGAGTGGCGCTGCTGTCCTCGCTGGTTTCAGGCATCCTTGCACACCCTCGCGTTGTGCGTGATGCGTTTCACTTGCGGCTCGGCGGATCGAGGCGGCTGCAGGAAGCGGACCTGCACAACCGGCTGGGGGTCTGGGCGCTGCCGTTCCACTTCACGCTGGCGCTGACCGGGGCGCTGCTGGGGCTGAGCACGATTATCGTCGCCGGGCTCTCGCTGCTGCTCTATCGCGGCGACATGACCAGGGTTTATGCTCTGTTCCTCGATCCGCCCCCGGCCATCGATGCCCGCACGGTGCCGATGCCCGATCTTGCCGCACTGATCGCGCAGGCCCGCGCGCGCATGGCCGAAGCGGCGATCGACAGCGTCATGGTCGAACGCCCCGGCCGCGCCGACATGCGTATCTCCGTCCATGGCCGCCGGCCCCGCCACCTTGTAGTACAGGATGAGGTGCAGTTCGATGCGCAAGGCGCGGCGATCCACGAGGAGCACCCGAAAGACATGGTGGTCGGCACTAGGGTGCTGAGCGGTATTGGTCAGCTTCATTTCGGCTGGTTCGGTGGTCCCGTCGTGCGTGTGGCATATGGTCTGTTGGGACTTGCGCTTTGTGTCGTAACCTCCAGCGGGGTGACTATCTGGCTCGCTCGCCGCCGCGATCGCGGCCGCCCGGCGCCGCAGTGGGAGCGCATCTGGTCGGCGGTCTGCTGGGGGCAGCCGGTAGTGCTGATGCTCACGGCAATCCTCGCCTTTGTATATCCCGAAGTTCCGCTGGCGCCGGCCTGGCTGATCCTGACGACGATCGCGATCGTGCTCTGCGCCGTCATGAACCGGTGTTCGGGTGAGTATCTGGCGCGGCTCTGGCGGCGGGGTCTTGTCGTCGCGTCGGCTCTTGCGGCGGTGCTCTATCTTGGCAGGGCATTGTACTGAGAACGATGCCGCATGAGATGGGCGGTGCGATACTGTGGAACTGGAGTTCTACCTCGGGAATGTGAGGGGGCAGCGCTCTAGCGTTAGTGACACCCGGCCATGAGCCTCGCACCGCCGAAATGGTGCAAGGCTCATGGTGGGAGGCCCGACGCCCCGGTCAGATCTGGGCCAGCCCGCCATCGACGAAGAGTTCGACACCGTTGATATAGGATGCATCGTCTGAAGCGAGGAACATCACGGCCTTGGCGATCTCTTCCGGCTGGCCGATGCGCCCGGCGGGAATCTGGCCGATCATGAAGTCCTTAACGCCCTGGGCTTGTTCGCCACCGCCGAACAGCTCGTTCAGGCCGGCGGTCTCGGTCAGGCCGGGGCTGACGGCATTGACGCGGATGCGGCGGTCCTTGAGGTCGAGGATCCAGCTGCGCGCGAAATTGCGCACGGCCGCCTTGGTCGCCGAATAGACGCTGAACGCCCCGGTGCCCTTGATGCTGGTGGTGGACGAAGTGAGGATCACCGAACCGCCATCGCGCAGCAGCGGCAGCGCCTTCTGCACCGTGAACAGGACGCCCTTCACGTTGCTGTCGAAGGTCTGGGCGTAGTGTTCCTCGGTGATCGCGCCGAGCGGTGCGAGTTCGCCGCCACCGGCATTGGCGAAGACCACGTCGATCTGCGGGTGGCTCTGCTGGACCGCATCATAGAGACGGTCGATGTCGGCAAGGTTGGCCATGTCGCCGCGCACGCCGGTGATGTGGCCGCCGATCTGCTTCACCGCCGCATCCAGCGCATCCTGCCGCCGCCCGGTGATGAACACCGCCGCGCCTGCGGCCGCGAATGCCTTCGCCGTCGCCAGGCCGATGCCGCTGGTGCCGCCGGTAATTACCACTACCTTGTTCTCGAATGGGCTCGTCATTGTCTGTCTCCTTGGATTGCCGACCGATCGCCGGCGCCCGGCATCAATGAAACAAGAACGGTAGTGCCTGTAGTCGGCAAATGTGGCACTCAGCGTTCCACATAAGGAACGATGATGCGAATAGACCTGAACGACTATGCCTATTTCGCCGAAGTGGTGGCGCATGGCGGGTTCGCCCCGGCGGGCCGCGCGCTGCGTGAGCCCAAGTCGAAACTGAGCCGCCGCATCGCCGGTCTGGAGGCGCGGCTCGGGCTACGTCTGATCGAGCGGTCCAGCCGCCGCTTCCGTGTCACCGATACCGGACAGGCCTTTTACGAACGCTGCAGGGCGATCTTGGCGGAAGCCGAGCAGGCCGAGGCACTGGTGCTGCAGGCGCAGGCCGAGCCGCATGGCCGGGTGCGTTTCAGTTGCCCGACCGGCATGGTGGCGCCGATCGGCGGGCTGATCGCCTCGTTCCTCGCGCGCTATCCCAAGGTGCGGCTGCAACTGGTCGCGACCGATCGGGCGGTCGATCTGATCGAAGAGCGGATCGATCTGGCCTTGCGCGTGCGAGCCAGCCTGACCAGCGACGCCGCGCTGACGATGCGCTCGCTCGGCACCTCGACGCGCATTCTCGTCGCCGCGCCGCAACTCGCGAGCCGCATCGGCACCATCGCGCAGCTTGCCGAGGTTCCGGCGCTTTCCACCGACGATGCCGCTGACGATCTGGAGTGGAATCTGGAGATGGCGGACGGGACCCGCCACATGCTCCGCGTGGTCCCCAGGCTGGGGTGCGAGGACATGGCGGCGGTGCGCGACGCCGCCGTTGCCGGACTGGGCGTGGCGATCCTGCCCGATCATGTCTGCCGCGATGCCCTGCGCACGGGAACGCTCGTGCGCGTGCTGCCCGAATGGCGCGGGCTGCAGGGCATCGTGCACCTCGTCTTCACGACCCGGCGCGGGCTGCCGCCGGCAGTCCGCGCCCTGATCGACCATCTGGCCGCCGGCTTCCCGCGCGACGGCCTCAACTCCGATTGAGGTCGATTACCAACTCAGTCCCGCACGGACATAGAGGTAGCGGCCGTTGAAACCGAACGGCGAGTAGTAGGGAAACGCGGTCACGCCGGTGGTGTTGAGCGTGGCGGGCACTTTTTTGGGATAGACATCGAGCAGGTTGCTTGCTCCCAGCGCCAGATTGAACGGCGCATCCTTGGGTTGGTAGCGCAGTTCTAGGTCAGTGATCGCGTGCTTGCCGGTGTGCAGGTCGCTGGTGGCGACGGTGCCGGGCTGTAGAACGTCCCCATAATAGGTGACACGCGCGGTCGCGCCCAGCGTATCGCCGGTCCAGACCACGGTGCCCGAGACCTTCTCGCCTGGCGTGCCCTCTTCGATCGTCAGGATGCGGCTGCGGGCGAACAGGGCGGTGTTGGCAGGCACCTTCGTCACCTTGATGTCGTTGACGTTGCCCGCGACGGTCAGGTCGAAGGTACCCGCGACTTCGGTGACGATCTTGTAGTTGGCGACCGCGTCGATGCCCTTGGTGGTGGTCGCCAGCCCGTTCAGGAAGAACCGGGCGGCCGAGACGTTCGGGATCGTCGTGACGGCGATGTTTTCGGACAGGCCGATCTGGTTGCGCACGTGGATGCGATAGCCGTCCACCGTCAGCGAGAAGCCGCCGGTGCGCAGCACGAAACCGGCCGAGAGGTTGGTGGACTTTTCAGCCTCCAGCGCCTTGCCGCCCAGCGAGGTCGCTTCCGCCGAGGTTGAGGGATAGGTACCCGTGACGATCTGGTTGCCGTTCTGGATGACCGACGTGATCGAGGTGTAATACTGCTGGATCAGGCTGGGTGCGCGAAAGCCCGTCGAGGCGGTGCCGCGGATCGCGAAGGCGGGGCTGAAATCATAGCGCAGCGATAGCTTGCCGGTGCCGGTGCTGCCGAAGTCCGAATACTTCTCGCCGCGTCCAGCCACGGCGACCAGCAGCTTGTCGGTGACCTGTGCTTCGAGGTCGAGGTAGATCGAGCCGTTCTGGCGGTGCTTGTTCACTTCGTTGAGTATCGAGAAGCCCGGGAAGCCCTGCGCGCCCGGCGTCGCGCCGGGATAGGCGGTGCCATACCCATAGGATGCGGGTTCGCCCGCCTTGATCTCGTAGCTTTCGCGGCGGCCTTCGACGCCCCATGCCACGTTCAGCGATTGGAACACGTCGAACTGCTTCGAGAAATCGATTCCGGCCACCCACTGGTCGTAGATCGAGGCGCCGTCGTAAAAGTCCGTCTGGCTGTCCGCGCCATACGTGTAGTTGGCGGAATCGCGGGTCCAGTAATTGATCCGGTTGCGGCCATAGCTGACGTTGAGGTCGGTCTTCCATCCCGCGATCTCGCCGCGCAGGCCGCCGGTTACGGTCAGATTCTTGGAGTGGGTGTTGATCTTGGGCAGGAAGCCGTCGAGGCCGTAGACCGCTGCCGCCGTATCCAGCCGTGGGAATGCGGCGGAGCTGGAATCGCGGTACTGGTAGCCGCCGAAGGCATAGACTTCCCAGGTGTCGTTCAGCGGCTTGGCCGAGTTGACGTAGACCGAGTAGCTTTCGACTTCCGGATCGCCGAAGCGATTGTCGACGACGGGCGTGGTCAGGCGTGGGTCCACGTCGCCACGGCTGGTGGGGTTGCGCTTGGTGAACTCGCCCGAAACCGTCAGGAAGCCGTCCTGTCCCAGCTTTATGCCCTGCCACCCGGCGGCGGTGACGGTGCTTTCCCCGGTGAGATGGCGGCTGTCGCGCGCGGTGTCGATCTGGGTGTCGTAGATGCCGTAAGTGACGGTGGCGCCGCCGCCGTGATCGGCTTCGCGCAGGCGCAGGTTGACGACACCGGCGATGGCGTCCGAACCGTATTGTGCCGAGGCGCCGTCACGCAGCACTTCGATCGACTGGAGCGCAGTGGACGGGATCGTGTTGAGGTCAACCGCTGCCGAGCCGCGGCCCACCACGCCGTTGACGTTGAGTGAGGCCGAAGTGTGCGCGCGCACGCCGTTGATGAGCACCAGCGTCTGGTCCGGGCTCATGCCGCGCAAGGTGGCGGGACGGATCGCGTCGGTGCCGTCGGTGGCAGAGGGACGCGGGAAGCTGATCGAGGGGACCGAGTTGGCGAGCGCGGTGCCAAGCTCAGTCGTGCCCTGCTGCTTCAGGTCCTGGATCGTCACGACGTCCACCGGAGATGCGGTGTCGAGCTTCGAGCGCCCCTGGGCGCGGCTGCCGGTGACGACGATCTCGCTGTCGGCGCCTGTAGCTGCAGCCGTTTCTTGTGCGGCGGCCACCTGAGCCTGAGCGATGGCGACGGTCGATACGGCGGCGAGCGCCAGGACATTCGTGAACTTCATGACTTTCTCCTCATGCCGCGAACCGGTTGCGGTCGGATGCGACGGGACCTGAACACATTTAATTCTTTTGGGGCGTCTGTTGAGACATTGACGCATCGCATGCCGGTACGAATCTGTCTCATAAATTTATCCAATATGTTCCGATATTTGCTTATCTGGAGAGACGATGGTGTCAGTCTCCGGCAACCTCAGGCGCTTTGCGACGATCACCGGGACGACCACCTGTCCTGCAACGTTCACCGCAGTACGACCCATGTCGAGTATCGGATCAATCGCGAGCAGCAATCCGGCGCCTTCCAGCGGAAGGCCGAGTGTCGAGAGTGTAAGGGTCAGCATCACGACAGCGCCGGTAAGGCCGGCGGTTGCTGCCGATCCGATGACGCTGACGAAGGCGATCAGCACGTAGTCGGAAGGCTGCAGCGCGATTCCGTAAAATTGCGCCACGAATATGGCTGAGATCGCAGGATAGATTGCGGCACAGCCATCCATCTTCGTAGTCGATCCGAGCGGCACGGCGAAGGCGGCGTAAGCGCGGGGCACTCCCAGTCGCTCGGTAACTTGCTCGGTGACCGGCATCGTGCCGATGGAAGAGCGCGACAGGAAACCGATCTGGATGGCGGGCCAGGCCACGGCGAAGAACTTGCGCGGGTCGATCCGATGTAGTGCAAGCAGGCCTGGGTAAACGGCCAGCAACACAATAGCCAGCCCGGCGTAAACCGCAGTTGCGAAACTGCCCAGAGCCGCCATTGCATCCCATCCATAACGTACGACAGCGTTGGCCAGCAGCGCAGCGGAGCCAATGGGGGTCAAGGCAATGATCCAGCGCAGTACTTGGCGCAGCACTTGGTTGGCAGAGGTCATGAAACTCAGGAACGGCCTCGCCTGTTCGCCGACCCGCACGGCGGCCGCGCCGACTGCAGCAGCTGCTATGATGATCTGCAGGACATTGAACGTGACCGACGTGCTCGCCTTGCCATTCTCGACGTTCGTGGAAGCCGAAATTCCCAGATAGTTGGATGGTACGAGCCCGGTCAGGAAGTCCAGCCAGCTGCCGACCGAAGCGGGCGTTTGAGCGGCGGTCCGGCTGATGCCGGCGTGCAGTCCGGGTTGGATCGACAAGCCCAGTACCATGCCGATCATCACTGCGATGAGCGCGGTGATCGCGAACCATACAAGTGTATGCACGACCAGTCGCGCTGCATTGTCCAAACCGCGCAGCGCTGCCACCGACGCAACGATGGCAGTGAAGATGAGCGGGGGAACGAGTGTTCGCAGCAGTTGGACAAATATTTGGGCTACAGTTTGAAAGGTGAGCGTGGCACTCATGGCGAAAGCGCTCTGCGGGTCCAATCCGCGTATGATCAACCCGCCCAGTATCCCCACGATCATGCCGAGCAGCACTTGCATCCCAAAACCGTGAAATCGTGGGCGGCGGACAATATCCGAATAAGGGATCATTCGGCTTTGCCTAATCATCATGAGTTGAAGCGCAAACAAGTTTCTCTATCGAAATGATAGAGAAATATCTCGTCGCTTGTACGTCATGCAGGTTTTCCACGCGCTCCCGCGAGCGTCAGTTGGACTTGATCCTGGTCAACCTGTCCTCCCGGGCTCGTCGGATCAGATGATTCCGTTTCCGCGTCTGCATCATCTGATTGAGCTGAGATGTCATGGGTGATCCAGACATTGCCACCGATTTCGGAGCCGACGCCAATGGTCACTCGGTCAAGGATTTTGGTGCGGCATAGCTGACCACGTCGTTCTCGATGATAGGGTGCCGTGGCAGGGGATTGATCGATGCGAGCGGCGGCACTGTTCGTTCATACCGCTCATTCCTTGTGATGGTGGGCCGCCTGCGCTTTCAGGTTTCGATTGGTTCGAAATGCCGGACCGCCCCGTCCGTCTGGCCCGCAGCAGCATGGCGGTTGCTGATAAGCGGCAGACCTAGATGACCGCGCAGGGTCTCGGCTTCGTATTGCCCGCGAAACAGCCCGCGTTCCACCAGGATTGGAACGACCTTGGCGCGGAACCGATCCCAGTCGGCAGGATGTTGGACGAAGAGATTGAACCCGTCGGCGGCGCCGCTTTCGTACCAGTGCTGCACCTGATCTGCGATGGTTTCGGGCGAGCCGACGAGCCGCAGCCAGCCGAGCGCTTGCGCCTCCAGTACACCGCGCAGAGTGACGCCCGCGCGCCGGGCATTATCGATATCATCGTGAAACCGCCTGATCCCGGCGTCTTCGCTGCGGGGAAGCTCGGGAAACGGCGCGTCGAGATCGTAAGTGCTGAAATCATGCCCGTCGAACTGTCGCGAAAGCGCATCCAGACGGCGGCGTATATCGCCGGCCGTCGTTCTTTGGCGCTCGATCTGCAGCGCTTCCTCGTCGGTATCAGCGACGATGATGCTCAACGCCGGAATGAACAGCAGTTCGTCCGGATCGCGCCCGATCGCCTGTGCGCGGGCGCGAATGTCCTGTGCCAGTTCGATGGCTTCATCGGTGCTGCGTGCGAAGCTGAAGACGATATCCGCCCGCCTTGCGCTGAGGTCGCGGCCCTGATCGGAAGTGCCCGCCTGAACCAGCGGCGGCTGCCCCTGCGGCGAACGCTGGATATTGAGCGGTCCCGTGACCGAAAAGAACTCCCCGCGATGATCGAGCCGATGCTGTCTTGCAGGATCCAGGAATCGCGGCGCGGTCCTGTCGCGGGAGAAGGCACCTTCTTCGTAGGAATGCCATAAGCCCTGTACCGCCTCGACCGCTTCGTCCGCGCGCCGGTATCGCGTGTCGTAATCACCATGGCCGGAGCGACTGAAGTTGCCCGCCGTCCCGGGATCCTGACTGGTCACGATGTTCCACCCGGCGCGGCCGCCGCTTATGAGGTCGAGCGAAGCCAGTCGCCGGGCAATATCGAAAGGCTCGCTGTACGTTGTGCTGACGGTCGCCACCAGGCCGATGCGGTTGGTGGCATAAGCAATAGCGGAGAGCAGCGTCAACGGCTCCAGCCGGTTCAGGTGATGGTTGGGAAAGTCGGGCGTGATGTACTGGCTGTCGACGATGAAAACGAAGTCGAAATGGGCGTCCTCGGCTTCCCTCGCCTGCTTCACGTACCAGTCGATGTTGACGCTGGCGTCCAGCGGCACTTGGGGATCGCGCCAGAGTTCGGTCCCGGATGCATCGCCCACGCCGATCAGGACGGCTCCCAGCTTCAGTGTATCGCGTACCATGATAGGACCTTTCAGTGAGCGGTGAATACGGCGGGGGCTTCGCTGCGCTGCGCGGACAGGCGCGGTGCAGCAGCGAGCAGACGGCGGGTGTAGGGATGCGACGGGTCGGCAAGCACCTGGTCGGCCGGCCCGGTCTCGACGATGCGGCCACGATAGAGCACCGCCACCCGGTCTGCGATCCCGGCAACGGAGCCGAGGTCGTGAGAAATGAAGACCTGCGCGATACCCTTTTCCTGCGCCAGACCACGCAGAAGTTTCAGGACATGGAGGCGATTGACCGCATCCAGCGCGCTGACGGGCTCATCGAGCAGCAGCACCCTTGGATCGAGCGCCAGCGCGCGGGCGATCACCGCCCTTTGCCGCTGCCCACCGGAAAGGTGCCGGGGCAGGCGCGAGGCCAGCGCGGCATCAAGGCCGACGGCCTGCAGGGCTTCGCCGAGTGCCTGCGCGATGGAGGCGCCATCGGTCTCACCGCGCAGATGGAGACCCTCGGTGACAGAGGCCGCGATCGTCAGGTCGGGATCGAGGCTGCGCAGCGGATCCTGGAACACGTATTGCAACGCGCCGGACCGTCGCAGTTCGCGCAGCGGCCCGGCGTTCAATCCGTCGATCCGCGCGCCATCGAGTTCGATTGTTCCGCTTGCCGTCGGGATCAGGCCCAGGATCGTACGCAGGAGCGTGGTCTTCCCCGAGCCGGTCTCGCCGATCAGGCCGAGAATTTCTCCGGGAGCCAGTTCCAGATCGACGTCCTCGATCACCGTGCGGATTCCATAGCCCGCATGCAGCCCCTTCACTGTGAGCAGTGGCGTTCCCTTACCGCTCAGCGATGCCGGGCGGGCTCCTTCGATCGTTTGGACCGCATGGTCTTCGATCAGGCTGCGGGTGTAGGCGCTTTGCGGATTGCCGAGTACGCTGCGCGTGGGCCCCGCGTCCACGATCGCGCCGTCGCGCATGACGATGACGTGCTCGCAGATCTGCGACACCACGGCGAGATCGTGCGACACCAGGATCAGGGTCAGAGCCTGTTCGCGGCGCAGCCTGTCGATCAGGTCCAGCACTTCGGCCTGCACCGTCACGTCGAGCGCTGTGGTGGCCTCGTCAGCGATCAGGAGGCGCGGTCCGGCGCAGATCGCAATCGCGATGAGCACGCGCTGGGCCATGCCGCCCGAAAGCTCGAAGGGGTACTGCCGATAGACGGCGCTCGCATCCTCGAAGCCGACCTGGCGAAGCAGTTCCAGCGCGCGGTCGCGGGCGGCAGTGCGGCCGAGGCGCAGCGTCGCCCGGATCGCTTCCACCAGTTGGCGGCCCACCGGGACCGAAGGATTGAGGTAGGAGCCCGGGTCCTGGAACACGGCCGAAAGCGCCTTCCCCCGCAAATCCTTCCACGATGCCGTATCGAGCCGGGAAAGGTCCACGTCCCCGAAGCGTATGGAGCCGGAGGCGATGTTCAGGCCCGGCGGCAGGACATCCAGGATCGCCCGGCAGGTGAGCGACTTGCCGCTGCCGGATTCGCCCACGATGCCCAGCGTCCCTCCTGCCGCCAGTTCGAAGCTCACATCGCGCACGAGTTCTCGCCCCTGCGCCGTCACGACATGGAGGTTGCGGACCGAGAGCAATGGCTCGGCAGGCGGTTCCGGGCGGCGGTGGCGGATGTCGAGAGTAACGACGTTGTCGGCGGGAAGGCCGGATTGGGCTTGCGTCATGCGGCGGTCTCCTTGCGTCCGGAATCCCTGAGCGCGTCGGCAAGCGCATTGAGCGCCCAGACCGTCGCGACGATCAGCAGGGCAGGGGCGACCGGGCCGAACGGGCGGTCGTAGAGGTTGGCGAGGTCGGTCGCGAGCAGGCCGCCCCAGGTCGGGTCGGGCGGCACGACGCCGATGCCGAGGAACGTCAGCGAGGCGACGATCGAAAGGCACCCGCCGGTCATCGATGCCGCGGCCACCGCCACCGGCGGCAGCACCTTGGCGACGACGTGGCGGCGCAGGATGGCGGAGGTGGAGGCGCCCATCAGGCGCGCGGCCTCGATGTATTCGGCATTGGCGATGGACAGGGCCGCCGCGCGGGTCACCCGAAAGAAGGCCGGGGTGATGAGGATGCCCACGGCGAACATCGCCTGGACCAGCCCGTTGCCCAGCATCGCGGTCATGGCGATGGCGAAGACCAGGAACGGCAGCATCATGAGCGCGTCGATCACACGCAGGTTGATCCATTCGAACCGGCGTCCGAGAAAGACCGACAGCAGGCCGGGAACGATGCCCAGAACCAACCCGATCGACACCGAGAGCAGGCTTGCAAGGACGGAGACGGTCGATCCGGCGAGCAGCCGGCTGAAGACGTCGCGGCCCAGTGCATCGGTGCCCAGCCAGTATCTCGTGCCGGGTGGTTGCAGAAGTGCCGAGCCGTCCTGCGCCAGCGGATCATGCGGTGCGAGGAAAGGCCCGAAGACGGCGAGTACAGCTACGACAGCGAGAATTACGAAGGCGGCGCGGGCGCTGGGATAGCGCAGGAGCTGGCGGATCATGGTTTCAACTCCGTCGCCGCGCGGCTGGCTGGAGGACGCCCAGCAGGACGTTGACGCACAGGTTGCAGGCCAGGATCAGCAGGATCGACACGACGAGTGTGCCCTGTACGACCGGCACGTCGCCGCGCAGGGCGGAGTCGGCGGCGAGCTTGCCCATTCCGGGCATGTTGAAGATCGCCTCGGTCACGACGGCGCCGCCGATCAGCATCGGCACTTTGAGCGCCAGCACGGTCAGCGCCGGCCCCGAGGCATTGCGCAGGACGTGAACGAACAGGATGCGGCGGCGCGAAAGGCCGCGCACGACCGCGCCCGTCACGTAATTTTCCGAGAGCGCGACAACGAGGCCGGTGCGCAGTTGCCGGGCGAGGTCTGCGATGACATCGACGCTGAGAGCCACGGCCGGGATGCTTACGGCGGCCAGCCAGCCGATCGGATCGTCCGCGAAAGGCACGTAACCCGAAGACGGGAGCCAGCCGAGCCAGAGGCTGAAGATCAGGATCAGGACGAAGGCCACGACGAAAGGCGGCAGGGACGAGACCAGGGCGGCGAACAGCGTGATCGCGCGGTCCAGCCGCCCGCCGTGGCGCACGCCCGCCACGAGGCCGAGGCCCAGCCCGAATACCACGCCCACCAGCAGCGCCACACCCGCGATCGAAAGGCTGATCGGCAGGCGCTGCAGGATCAGTTCGGAAGCCGGCACGCCGTTGAACCAAGAAGTGCCGAGGTCACCGCGCAGGACGCCGTCTATCCAGTGCAGATACTGGAACACCACCGGCTGATCGAGGCCGAGATCGGCGCGGATGCGCGCGACGGTCTCGGGCGATGCGGCGTCGCCCGCGATCCCCGCTGCCGGATCCAGGCCGGACACCACGCCCAGCAGGAAGGTGATGAGCGTGGCGATGAAGAAGACCGGCAAGGTGATCCCCAGCGTCCCGCCGACATGGCGCAGCAGCGCCTTGCCGTGACGCAGGCGAATGGTCCCCCCGGTCACGATAGGCGCTGCCTGCGGCGGTGCTGGTTCGGAAACGGTGCTCATTCGACCGTGACTCCTTCCCAGCGGATCTGCGAGGGCACGATGTTGAGGTGCTTCACCCTCGAACGGGTGGCGACGATGAACGGCGTGCTGAACAGCCAGACGCTGGGCGACTGCTCGGCGCCCAGACGGGTGGCGCGTTGCAGGCGCTCCTTGTACTGAGGCGCGTCGATCGGCGTGGCCCGCACCTCGTCGATGGCCTTGAGGAACGCGGGCGGCGCATAAGGACCGCTGAGGTTCATGATGCCCTGCGGCCCGTAGACCGCCAGAAGGTTCTGGACCGGCGATTCCCGTCCGACCGTGCCGTCAACCGCGGTGGCCGGGCGCTTGGCGATATAGACCTCACTCTGCCAACTGGATGAACCCGGCGGCACGATGCGCAGGCGCGACTTGATGCCGACGCGCCCCAGTTGGGCCTGCAGCAGTTCCGGCAGACCCTCGTTGATCAGCGGATTGATGACGATCTCGACCGTGAGGGAACCCGGCGCGTGGCCGGCCTGCGCCAGCAGCGCTTTGGCCCGTGCGGGATCATAGGCCCACTTGTCCCTCGTCTGCGGATCGAAGGCGAAGTAGTGCGGCGGGAAAGGCTGGTTGGTGGGCGTGCCGAGACCAGCCGTGAGCGTCTTCACCAGTTCGCCGCGATCAATGGCGTAGCGCACCGCCTCGGCCACGCGCGGGTCGTCGAAGGGCGGCTTGTTGCGGTTTATCATGAGATCGCTGGCATTGAGCGACGGGGCGGTGGTGACCGTCAGCTTGCGCGCACGGGCTTCCTCCACGCGCTTGGGTCCGATCGAGGCCACGTCGATCGCGCCCGAGACGAGCGAGGCGATCGTCGTCGTCGGCTCAGACAGCGTGGTCAGTTCCAGACGCTCGACGTGGATGTTCGCAGCGTCCCAGTAATCCGGATTCTTGACGAAATAGGCGTGCGATTCCGGTACGAATTCGACCATCTTGAACGGCCCTGCGCCGATCGGCCACAGCGCCAGCTTTGCCTTGTCCTTCGCCGCGGCGGTGGGGCTGGCGATAGCGCCGACACGGCCCGCCATCACGTAGGGCAGCTGGTAATCGAGCCGCGAAAGGTGAAACACCACGCGCAGCGGCCCGTCGGTATCGAAGCTGGCGATGCTTTCGATCTCGGGGCGCAGGAAGGAATCCTTCTGCGTCTTGCCGCGCTCGAAGAAGGCCTTCACGGCGGCGGCATCGAGCGGGGTGCCGTCGGTGAATTTCAGCTTGTCTCGCAGCTGGAAGGTCAGTGTCCTGCCGTCCGGAGAGTACGCCCAGCTTTGCGCCAGTGCAGGCTGCACGTCGCCATCCTTGTCGAGCCGGGTGAGCGAGGCATAGGCGAGGCTGACCGTGTTGATGTCGGCCCCGGTGCGGCTCGTCACCGGGTCCCACGACGTGGGCAGCATGAAGGCCCAGCGGACGCGCGCCTTTTCGGCAGCTTTGTCACCCGAGCCGCCGCACCCGGCCGTGGCCAGGACGGCGGCCAGGACCACCGCCCAGCCTGCGAGGGAGCGTGCTTTCACGAGACCGCCAGCGCCGGCTCTTCGCGCCGGGCAGTCGGGGCTGCGGAGGCTTCGGCGCCGATGTTGGCGGGTTTGGGCAGTCCCAGGTTGCCGCGCAGCGTGGTGTCCTCGTACTCGCTGCGATAGACGCCGCGCGCCTGCAGGATCGGCACGACTTCGTTCAGGAACCGGTCGAACTGGTCCGGGTGGCCGAGCATCACATTGAGGCCGTCGAGTGCGCCGCCCTCGAACCAGCGGATGATCTCGTTGGCAACGGTTTCGGCACTGCCGACGAACGGGCTCCCGCGCGAGGCGCTGAGAACTTCCACGGTCTGGCGCAGGGTCAGGTCGTCCTTGCGGGCAAGTTCGACGATGCGCTGTGCCTGCGTGAAGAAGCTGCGCCGTGCGTGTTCGAGCGTCTCGGCCGGGAAGGGGGCGTCGAGGTCGTACTGGCGGAAATCATGCCATCCGAACGAGCGTCCGAGTTCGCCGAGAGCTTGCTCGAAGCTGTGGTCCGCGCGGCGGTATTCGGTCTCGATGCGGCGGGCGTCCTCGTCGGTGTCGCCCACGTATATGCTGACGCCGGGAAGGATCAGCACGTCATCCGCGCCGCGTCCTGCCGCGACGGCCCGGCGGCTGATGTCCTGCTTGAAAGCGCGGCCATCCTCGATCGAGGCGGAGTGCGTGAAGATGGCATCAGCGGTCTGCGCGCCGAGGTTGCGGCCGTGATCGGAATCTCCCGCCTGGAAGATCACTGGCTGACCCTGCGGCGATCGCTGCAGGTTGAGCGGCCCAGTGACCGAGAAATACTTGCCCTTATGATTCAGCGCATGCAGCTTGGCGGGATCGAGGAACACACCGGTCTCGCGATCGCGCGGGAAGGCATCATCCTCGTACGAGCGCCATAGGCCCTGCACCACGTCGATATATTCGAACGCACGGCCATAGCGGGTTTCATAGTCGTAATGCTCGTCCAGACCGAAATTGCCCGCAGCGCCGGGATCGCCGCTGGTGACGACGTTCCAGCCGGCGCGTCCACCGCTGATGAGATCGAGCGAAGCGAGGCGGCGAGCGAGGTTGAACGGCGAGTTGAACGAGGTGGTGAGCGTGCCGACAAGGCCGATATGGCTCGTCGCCGTCGCCAGCGCGGAAAGCAGGGTCAGCGGCTCCAGCCGGTTCAGATAGTGCGGCGGCGAGTCTTTGGTGATGTACTGGCTGTCGACGATGAACACGAAGTCGAACTTCGCGGCCTCGGCCTTGCGCACCTGTTCGATGTACCACTGGATGTTGACGCTGGCGTCCGCCGGAATGTCGGGATCGAGCCAGCGGTTGTGCTGGCCGGGACCGCCCGCGCCCATCGTGACGAGGCCGAGCTTCAAGGTTCTTCTGGTCATTGCCGTAACTCCTTTGCCGGATGGTCGTTCGGTGATTGCAGTCTGGCTCACAGGCGCCCCTTGAGCGTCAGCCCGTACATGCGCGGCTCGCCCAGAGCGCCCTGGACGATGCCGTTGGAAGCGCTGACGGAGAGCGTGTTGAAGTAGTTCTTGTTGAACAGGTTGCGCACCCACAGCGAGGCCTCCCAGCGGTCATCGGGATCGCGCACGCCGCCGTGCAGGCCGACCAGCGTGTAGCCACGCACCCAGGTGAAGGGATCGAGGTTCACCGCTGCGTAGAAGCCCGAACGATAGCTGATGTCGCCGCCCGCGAAGGCATCGACGTTGCCCACCGAATGCAGGTATTCGGCGTTGCCGGTCAGGGCGAGGCGCGGTGCGCCCGAAGCGCGGCGGCCCGACAGGTCCAGCGAGGACAGGTAGGAATAGAGGAACTGCGAAGGCGCGTTGCGGTACGAGCGGTACTCCGCGTCGTTGTAGGTTCCCGCGACGCCGATGTTCAGCCCGTCGAACGGCTGGGCACGGGCATCGACCTCGACACCGCGCGATCGCAGCTTGCCGACGTTGCTGATGTAGCCGACGGCAGGCGTCACCGCGTAGTTGACGAAGTTCGCCTGGTAATTGCTGACGTCGGCCCAGAACAGCGCCAGGTTGAATTCCGCCTTGCCGCCCAGCAGGCGCGTCTTGATGCCCAGTTCGTAGTTGTCGACCTTCTCGGGCCGCACGAAGATGTCCACGCCCAGTGACTGGCGCACGAGGTTGATGCCCGGCGACTTGTACCCGCGCGAATAGGACGCATAAGTATGGACGTCGCTCGAAAGGTCGTAGGCGGCGATGGCGGTGCCGGACACGTTGCTGGTGTTGTCCGATGCGGTGTAGGCGCCCGCAGGCGCATAAGCGGCGCGCAGCGCGGCGACGGTGGACTGGATCGCCGGATCGAAGCTGGACAGCGCCGCGTAATCGCCCGTCGCGTAGGCTTCATAGATGCCGGTCTTGTGCTCGTAAGTGTAGCGAAGACCGCCCGTCAGCCGCAGCGAGGGGGAGATGTTCCAGGTCGCCTGCCCATAGGCGGCATAGCTGTGGGTCGCGGGAAGGACGTGGTTGTACGATGTCAGGCCGTCGAACACGGCGGAGGGCAACGTCGATACCGATGCCGTCGGCGTGTTCGCGGTGGTCAGCCACGTTGTCGCGTCGCGGCCATAGCGGTTGATGACGTCGTCGTCGGCCTCCTGCCAGAAGAAGTAGAGCCCGGCGGTATAGTCGATGGTTTCGCCGCCCTTGGATGCGGCGCGCAGTTCCTGGCTGAACTGCTGCTGCTTGGTGGCCACCACGCTGTTGGTGATGACGTTGGCGCCGAACTGGTCGCCGTCGTAATTGGGCACCCATTTCCAGTTGCGGTATGCGGTGATCGAGGTCAGCGTCAGCGGGCCGACGTCCCAGTCCGCGCGGGCCTGGACGCCCCAGCTGGGCATCTCGTCGTACTGCGAGGAGTCGATGTCGGTCTTGCGGTCGAAGGCGTTGACGGTGCCCGGCGTGTATCCGACATCGGCGGCACGGCGGTAGAACCCGCGGACCTGCGCGCCGTTCGCCAGTGTCGTCGGCAGGACACCGGCGATGCTGGTAAAGCCGACGTCGCCCTTCTGGATGCTGTAGTCCGCGATCAGGCGCAGCTTGAAGTCCGCGCTCGGCTTGTAGAGCAGGTCGAACCGTGCGGCATGGTTGTCGAGGTTGTCCCAATGCTCGCGCTGGGTGGTGTTGTAGATCAGTCCGTCGCGCCGGTTGCGCAAGTACGAGACGCGGAACGCCAGGTCGTCGCTGACCACCCCGTTGTACGCGAAGTAGCCGCGCACCTGATTGTAGTTGCCGTAGCTCAGCTCCGCCCGCGCTTCCTGCTGGAACTGCGGCTCGCGCGTGGTGATGTCGATCGCGCCCGCAACGGTGTTCTTGCCGAACAGGGTGCCCTGCGGCCCGCGCAGGACCTGAATGCTTTCGATGTCGATCAGGTCGGTGATGACCGATCCGGTGCGCGGCCGGTAGACGCCGTCCACATAGAGCCCGACGCCCTGTTCGAGCCCGTCGTTGGTGCCGCCGGCATTGGTGCCGATGCCGCGGATCGTGATCGTCTGGTTGCGGCCGCTGAAGCCCTGGATATTGAGGCTGGGGAGCTGCTGGACCACCTGCTTGAGCGAGCTGACCCCCTGCGCCTCCAGCTGGCGGCTGGAAATGGCGGAAATCGCGATGGGAACGTCCTGCGCGCTTTCGGTGCGGTAGCGCGCGGTCACGGTGATTTCGCCGATGTCTGCGGCAACGGCCGCTGCATCCGCCGGGCTGGCTGCTTCCTCGGCGGCAGCGGCCTGAGGAACAACCACCGCGGAGACGGCAATCGCGGACGCCGCACCGGCAAGCAATCTGCGCCTTCTTCCGGAAAAAGACGTACTGAACAATGCTATCAAACCGACCCCCTGAACCAACTGACGGGGGGCGGTCTGGCGGAATTATGTCTACTCAATCAATAGACATAGTCTGAAGTCTATATGACTTCGCCTAAAGTGCGAATTTGGTTCAGAGCCTCGCGCAGATGCTGGTGGCCGTTGAGACAGCCTCGGGCTCATTGCGCAAGCCACCAATGTAGATAGTGCCGAGCACAACAATTCGGTGGCCACGACCGCATTGTTCGCGGCAGAAGACGATGTCCTTCTGAGCTATCCGATGGTCACTCTCGCCGAGGCGAGAGCGAAACGTTCTACCTATAGCCGTTAAGGCCGCAGGAGATGTGTCATGGGATTATCAGAATTTGATCCCGCCGCTCGTCAGCGGGTATCTTGGAACCCCGGGCGAAAGGTTGGTGCGAAGCAAGCGTTCAAACCCGTCAGATATGGGCGATCCGCTGCTTTCTCGACCAGCATGGGCGAATCCGAGATTGTGCGCTCTTTCACCTCACTATCGATAGCAAGCTTCGCGGATGCGATCTGGTGAAAATCAGGATAAGCGATTTCCGCGCAGTTCAAATTTTGCTTGGGTAAACGAAGATCGAAAGCACGGTCAGACACCTTGGAGTGGACGTGGAGGACGCATTGACGTTGGCCGAGGGCACCGAAATCTGAGATTGCCTGGCTCCTTGCGACCACGAGGACCCACGCCCTAAATCGTGGCGGCTCCGCACCCGAAACCAGATGTTCCGCCCATTTTTCATCCTATACGTTGCCGTTCGCGGAAACGCGACTTGTCGGCTGACAGTTGATCCGAGAAGTCCGAATCCAGTTAGGCCGAGATAAGTCGTACTCGGCGGGGCCGCCTAGGCGGCTTCCTGAGTTCCCATGCGCACGATCACAACCGCGGATAAAAAGCTCCATGAGAACGAAGGGGCCAGGGTACGCATGGCGCGCGCTCTTTATCCTACGACTTTTCAGAGGTGCCATCTCCTTGGAGTGCAAGTTATAACTATGTTATAAAATGACCATGGCTTCATTCCGATCGGGTCATTTGGGTAGAAGGTTGAGAGGAGTTTCGATGGCTGAAGAGTTCTCGTGGGATCGGGAGGTTGACGTAGTCATCCTCGGGTCAGGCGGCGCGGCGATGACGGCGGCGATAACGGCGCACGATTTCGGCGCCAAGGACGTGGTCATCCTCGAAAAAACCGGCATGGTCGGCGGAACCACCGCAATGTCCGGCGGGATGCTGTGGGTGCCGGGTAACCACTACCAGACCGAGGCCGGTATCGAGGATTCCGACGAGGACGTGGTGACATACCTCGACACCCTGTGCCCTGACGCGCTCGATCCTGATACGCTGATGGCCTTCATGGAACAGGGGCCGGAGATGATCCGCTACTTTGCGGATAAGACCCCGGTACGTTTCCACGTCTTCGCGGACTTTCCGGATTACCAGTCTTACGTGCCGGGCGCCAAAGCGGACGGCGGCCGCTCGCTCGACAACGAGGCGTTCTCCTTCGATCGCCTCGGCAAATGGGCCGGGCGCGTAAATCCGAGCAAGATGGCCTATCCGCTGCGCGGCAGTCTGATGGAAGCGATCACCGGCAGCCTCGACGAGGCCGCACTGGCCGAGCGCGAGGCGCAGGACTATCGCGGCCTCGGGCAGGCCTTGGCCGGATCGCTGTTCCTTGCCGTGCTGGAGCGCAATATCCCGGTCGAGTTCGAAAAGCGCGCCCGCAAGCTGATCAAGGATGGCGACCGGGTCATTGGGGTTATTGCCGAGGACGCTGATGGCCGGGACTATCGCGTGCGCGCGCGTCGCGGCGCCGTCATCGCGACCGGGGGTTTCGAGTGGAACGAGGCGCTGGTAAAGACCTTCCTGCGCGGGCCGCTGACCGGCCCCGTCAGCGTGCCTGAGAATGAGGGCGACGGCCTGCTCATGGCAATGGAAGCAGGCGCGCAACTGGGCAACATGCAGCATGCCTACTGGATGCAGAGCGCGCTCGAATTCAAACCTCAGCATCGCGAGGCCAAGCCCAACTACATGCTGGGCTCAGACGAGCGTGCCCGGCCGGGTGCGATACTCGTCAACCGCGCGGGCAAGCGCTTCGTGAACGAGGCGGCCAATTACAACGCCCTTGGCAAGACCCTCCACGCCTTCGACGCGGGCACCCACAGTTATGCCAACCTGCCGTACTGGCTCATCATCGACCAGCGCTACCGCAGCAAGTATCACACCTTCAACACACCGGCAGGCGGGCCGGTGCCGTCCTACATGATGCAGGCCGACACGCTGGAAGAGCTGGCGGAAATAGCCGGGATTGATCCTGCCGGGCTTGCCGCCACGGTGGCGCGCTTCAACGATATGGTCCGCAAGGGCCACGATGATGACTTCAACCGCGGCGATGCCACGTACGATAACTTCTACATGTGGGGCGATACCGATTTCGAAGCGCCCTACCGCACGCTTGGCGTGATCGACCAGGGGCCATACTTCGCCGTTAAGATGGAAGCGGGGGCTTTGGGCACTGCGGGCGGGCCAAAGACCAATGCCGATGCGCAAGTCGTCGACTGGAGCGGCGCTCCCATCCCGGGGCTCTACGCTGCCGGCAATGCGATGGCTGCCGTTCTTGGCGAGGCCTATGGCGGCGCAGGCGGTACGCTGGGCCCCGGCATGACCTTCGGGTATATCGCGGGCAAGCATCTGGGTACATACATTCCCAATCACTGAGACGCTGCGGGTCGGCGCCGTTCCTGCGCGCGCCGACTCGCAATGCGCAGGTGGGAGCTACGCGTACTCAGACCGTTTTCGACTTGGGGCGATATCCCAGGCGGACGAGTTGTCTGCGCAGCATTTCGCGCTGGCGGCTGGCTGGCCAGTCCGGACGCTGGATGGCCGCCAGCGTGGCTATGCCATTTATCGCGGCCTGAACCTCGGTCGCCACTTCTTTCGGGTCTTCGGCGGGATCGAATTCGCCCCGGCCCTGGGCCGCCGCGATCAGGTCGATGAAAAGGTCATAGCTGGTGGTGCTGCTCTCGCGCCATTCTGTCTCGATGCCCTTCATGTCGGGCGTCTGCCCCCAGAAGGCAAACAGGCAATGCCAGTCCTGCCAGCGTTGGCTGGTGGTCGGCAGGGCAAAGTCCAGGCACGTCAGCAAGTCCTTTCCCTCGCGGCTCGCCTTCCTGATCCGCGAGAGCCCCCGCTGCCATGCCATCCGCTGCGTGTAGGCCAGCATCTCGTGCTTGCTGCGGAAATAGTGGCACACGATGGCCGTGCTGTAGCCGCACTCCTCTGCCACGGCGCGGATAGTTACCGCTTCGGCGCCGCCTTTCAGAACCAGACCGGACACGACTTTCGCGATGCCCCGGCGGCGCTGTTCGTGATCGACTATGCGCGGCATGGGGGAAGTACCTCGATCTCTGGTCGTCGTTTCTGACAGCTACGCTACTGCTGCATATCGGGGAATCCAAGACCTGCCATTATGGACAGGTGCTAGCAATCTATTTGGTACATAGTTATATAATGATGCGGGGAAGCGGGATCATGCCTGATAGTTCCAAAGGATGGCCAGGGGGCGGCGCTCCGCCCGGCGACGACGCGCCAGAGATCACCGGTTCGGCCTTCTTGCGGCTTTCCGACTTCCTTTCGCAGCAGGGCGCCTTCGACCTTTCCGTCATGGATAACCACCCCGGTCGACGCCGACGCACGGGCATTCCCGGCCCTAGGAGGCTGCCTTGGGAGACCCGCAAGGCCGGCGAACTGTCGCTTGTCGCCCAGGCGCTGATCGTCGAGGACGATGTGTTCTGGGCGAACCGTTCCCGGATCGTGACCGTGCGCGAGAACCCCATTCTGACCCGGCTGTGGGCGCATACCCCTCTGGAACTGGGCGTTCCGGCGCTCATGGCTATCGCGGTGCGAACCGCGTTCGGCCGGATCGGCGGCGTGATGCTGACGCCGAAATCAGCCCGGCACACTGATCTTTCAGCACAATACGCCGCATTCGGGCCGCAGTTCGCATCGCTCGCGCGCGAATTCATGCTGGAAGACTTCGATCGGGACCGGCATGCATCGACCGCCAGCCTGCAAGGTGTGCTCAGCCCGCGCGAGGTCCAGTGCATCAGGCTGATCGCAATGGGGCAGACCGACGAGGAAATCGCCGACACTATGACCATCGCCCGCACGACCGTGCGCTATCACTTCTCGAACTTGTGCGAGAAGCTGGGCGCCAGCAGCCGCGCCAATGCGGTCTACCGTGCCGCCACGCTGGGGTTGCTGCCCAGCGCGGCGTAAAGGGTCGAACGTCGGGCTATTGCACCGGACGGTCCGTCAGAGGCTGATGTCCATCGTCGCCGTCATGCGCGACGGGTCCGGATCATGCGGCGGCACGCCATAGTCCATGACCGGGAAGAACTTGCCGTCGAGCGCGGGCGATCCGTAATAGACCTGATCGTAGCGGTGGACCTTGATGAGCCATTCGCTCTCGTATTTCTGGAAGGTGCTGTGATAGATGCCCATCACCACTTGATACGAGCCGTCAGGCATGCGCAGCACTTCATCCACGTGCCCGCGTGAGGCAGCGGTATCGCCCTCCACCTCGATGACCAGCGAAGAGATCGACTGGCGGACGAAGGGAAAACCCTGCATGACGTTCCACCAGTGCTCGACGACGGCCTCGCGGCCACGCGTGATGGTCCCGAAGGCGTGCCACTCCCCGTCTTCGGCATAGCATTGGCCATGGGTCGCAGGATCGCGGCGGAAGATGGAATCGCCAAGGCGCGCCAGAGTGCGCCGCACGCCTGCATCGCCGTCCAGCCGATTAAGAAGATCGTCCATGCTTGTCCTCGCTTGTTGCGTATATCGGGGCAGTGGATGCGGCCACGTATCAGTCCAATGTCAGCGCGCCGCCTTGCCACCAGCGCTCGAACGCCGGGCGCAGCATTGATGAGGCCAGTTCGACGACCATGCCCCCACCAGCGGGCATCACATAGGCGAACGGCCCCCAGCGATCTTCCGGACCGGCTCCCGCGGCAACCACGCTCCACCCTTGCGCAATCAGTTCGTCCACCGTTCCAGCCACATCGTCCACCCAGAGGCCGACATGATCGCCGCGCGACAGAGCAGCATCGAAGAAGCTGCCCGCCTCGCCCTGCTGGAGTTCGAGCCGGACCGGCCCGTCGCACGAAATCGTGAAACGGTTGGTGATCGTCTTCAGGCCTTGCTCAGGCGTCCAGACCGGGAAACCTTCTAGCGTGAACGGCTCGGCGAACCGCAGTCCCAGCGTGCGGGAGTAGAACTCGATCGCCACATCGAGGTCCGGCACCAGCACACCGGTATGAAATACCTTGCTGTAATCGATCACTGCACTCTCCATTGAGCCGGGAATGGCCGCCCCGGGGCGGAAGATTTGAGAGGTGTCCTCCCCGGGGCGGCCTGTCGGTCGTCAGCGGGCCGGCAGCCAGCGACCGTAACGGGTCAGAATTCGTACCCGAGGATCACACCGTAGGTACGCGGCTCGCGGGCGCTGGAGAACGACCAGAGACCAGCAACCGTGAAGGCAGCGTTGGGTCCGCGATCGTCCAGCAGGTTACGCCCGAACACCGTAACGCGCGCGGTATGTCCGGCCAGATCGAACCGCGTCGTCAGGCTGGCATCGACCAGATCCTGCGTATCCGAGCGCAGGCGCGGATCGTTGCGGGGCACCACCACCGTTCCGGTCGCGGGATATGTCGCGGTCGCATCTAGCCCGATCTGCTGGTCGTAGGGGCTGATATGACGATAGCCCAGGTTCGCCACGACTTCACCGAAACCGGTCGGCACCTTGTAATTGGCGTTAAGCGACAGGGTCGTCTTGGGCGCGTATATCATCGAGACGTTGGAATAGTCGATGGTACGGGTGCCAGGCACTGTCGCACTGATCGCGCCCTGCGAAATGAAGTCCTTCAGGTTGTTGTCGAGCAGGCCCAGCGAGCCGGAAAGGGTCAGGCCCTGTGCCGGATGCGCGGTGAATTCCACCTCGACGCCCTTCAGCTTCGCCGAGCCGACATTGGTGACGATCGTTTCGCTGCCGACACCGCTTTGCGTGGGGATTGTCGTATTCTGCTGCAGGTCCTTGTAGTCGGCCAGGAACGCGGCGACGTTGAGTTCGAGCAGTCCGTTGAACAGCGAGCCCTTGAAGCCGCCCTCGAAGGAGTCCACGGTTTCCGGACCATATGCGGTCGTCGCGGAGAAGAGCGTGGTGCCTCGACCCGAGAAGCCGCCGGACCGATAGCCGCGCGACCATGAGGCGTAGAGCATCATGTCCGGATTGGGGTGGAAATCGATGCCGATCTTGGGCGTGAACTTGCTGTTGGTGACGCTGGCGTTGGGGAATTGGTCGGCGTCGACGCGCGCCATGTTCTGCTTGCGGTCCTGCGTCCAGCGGCCACCGAACGACAGGCGCCACCTGTCAGCAAAGGCCCAGTTGAAATCTCCGAAGAAGGCCAGCGAGCGGGCGTGGCCGATATTGGCCTGTTCCGTGACCGCCGGAGGCGCGCCAAGGGTGATGCGGGTGCGCTGCAAAAGCGAATAGCGCGACTTGAAGAAGTACCCGCCAACGACGTAGTCGAGGCTGTCGCTCAGCTTGCCCGAAGCGCGCAGTTCCTGGCTGAACTGGCGATAGGTCTGCGAGCGGGCCGAGAAGTAGATGTCTGCGGAAGATCCGTCGAAGTCCTGCGTCTGCGCTTCGTCCGACTTGCGATAGCCGGTGACGGAGGTCAGCTTCACCGGACCTGCATCGAGGTTCATCTCCAGCGTCGCGGCCGGAGATTCGTAATGCGAAGTGCCCGGCGTGCCGAACACGGTGTAGAGGTCGGTCGTGGTGTTGCGATTGCACTCGTTGGCGGGTTCGAACGCGCAGAAGACCTCGCCGGTCTTGGTGATGCTCGAATTGACCGGCACGAAGTCCTGCACCTGCTTTTCCAGCGTCAGCAGCGCGTCGAAGTTCGACGAGGGCTGGAGCAGCGCGGCGACGCCGAAGTTTTCGGAGTTCGATCCGCCTGTGCGGTCTCCGGTGATGCCATGGCGGTAATAGCCATCGCTCTGATTGTGGAAGTAGAAGGGCTTGATGGCCAGAACATCGTCGATGACAGGGATATTGACCACTGCGCGCGTGGCCCAGGTATCGTAATTTCCGTAAGACGCCTCGACCTTCCCGGAGAATTCGAACTTCGGGCGGGTACGCCGGATGTTGATCACGCCGCCGATGGTGTTGCGGCCGAACAGCGTACCCTGCGGCCCACGCAGCACTTCGATCTGGCTGATGTCGAAGAAGTCGAAGAACTGACCGGTGCTGCTGCCGATGAACACGCCATCGACCACGACGGCGACAGTGGGGTCAAAGGACTTGTCGACGTCTGCAAAGGACAGGCCGCGGATAGCGACATTCGCAGCCGCCGCGCCGGAGTTCTGCTGCGTGATCATCACGCTGGGTGCGGCGCCCATGATGTCGCCGATGTTGACCGATGCCTTCGCTTCAAGGGCGGCTGCATTGACTGCCGTGATGGCGACAGGCGTGTCGCGCAAGGCTTCCTCGCGGCGGCGGGCCGAGACGATGATCTCGCCGGTGGAAGCGCTGTCGGCTTCCGCAGGCGAATTCTGCGCCCATGCCGGCGTGGCGGCAATCCCGGCAGCCAGGCCCAGCGCGCCAATTCCGACGTGCAAGATCGACTTGAAAATTTCGATGCGCGACATCTCTCAGACTCTCCCCTATCTCTCGCAAACGGACTCTTCGCGGTCCACCTGTCGGGGAAACGTCTATTATAATACCACTGTGTTATAAACCTGTGCTATGTCATAGCTGCCGCGAATGGCCGAGGTCATAGGCCGTCAAAGTCGGTAACCGAGACGCCGAAGTTCCTCTCTCAAGAACGCTCTCTGTCGTTCCGGCGGCCACAGTTCATCATTCTGCATCGCTAGTGAGGCAATTCCATTCGCCGCGATCTGTATATTCACGGCGATCAGATCGGGATCGGCATCCGGATCAAATTCCCCTCGTGACTGGGCTGACCTGATGATTTCGATGAATATGTCCTTGGCATCCGAGGTCGCATGAAGCCGTTCGTCGGCCAACTCGGGATCGTACATTGCGAGCCCCCAGAAGGCGAAGAACAGGTGCCACACAGACTTCATTTCATCGGATATCGGAAGAAGCACGGCGATGCATTCTTCCAAGCTCGCACCATCATTCCATGCTGCGATAACCGCCCTTTCTCCCTGCTTGCGCGATTCACGCTGAGAAAAATTGAGCATCTCGCGCTTATTTTCAAAGTAATGCACAACGACGCTCGGGCCATATCCGACTTTATCTGCGACATTACGGATTTTAAGGCCTTCCACGCCTTCATTCCAAGTGATCTCTCTGATAACACGGGCAATTTCCACCCGCCTCTGGTCATGATCTACTTTCTTCGGCAATTCCGTTCTCTTCTCAAAAAGTGGGATCGTACTAAGGTCAAGCCGGCATGATTGTGTGCTGCCTATGGCCGGGGGGCAAGCAGGGGCGCTCGATTTCCGGTATTTGCCAACGAAGTGTTGACCGTATGACCGGTCGGCACACGCGCACACCCGGCGACAGGCTCGCGGCCGTCTTAGCTCCTATATTCATGGCGGAGCCTCGCCATGTTGGCCCCGGAAATATCGCAAGACTTGGGACAGCAGGAGAAAATGTCGCGGACCAGCCGCCTGTGCCAACTCGGTCGGGTCAGCTTTGACCGTCATAGCGTCACCTCCAGAGCCTTTACAGCATCGCCTTCGAGCGTGAATCTATAGGTGAAACGGATGGGACTGCCGGGGAAATCACCATGGGCCGGCCCTTCGACGACGACCTGATCGTCCTCACGACGGATTGCATCCGGCGTGAAGATAGCTTTCGCGGCGATGACCTCCTCTTCGAACAGGCCCCGAAGCTGGTCGTGGCCTTCAAAGAGCTTCCCATTGTCCAGAAAAACCGCGTCGGCAGTGAACGGTTCGAGCATCGCGTCGACATCGAGGCGCGCGTTGGCCGCGACATAATCTGCGATGGGCTTGGGTAGTTCGACGGGCATTGCTGAGCTCCTTGAGATGACAAGGGGAATTTAGCGCTGAGCGATGGTTGTGATAATCGGGCCAAATCTGAATGTAACGTCGCGAAAGGCGGGACAATGTCGAAGCACGGATTGATCGAATTTGATGCTGTTCTCGCGATAGCTCGACGGGGATCGTTTCGCGCCGCGGCGCTGGAGCTGGGTATTTCGACAACAGCGCTGAGCAATGCCATCGCAAAGCTGGAGCGGCAGCTTGGGGTCCGATTGTTCAATCGCACAACCCGCAGTGTGTCGCTCACCGATGCCGGACGAAATTTCGTCGAACAGGTTAGGCCCGCCATTAGCTCCCTTCACGAAGCAATGGGCGCCGCCCGGTCACAGCAGGAAATGCCGTCCGGAACTCTGCGGATCAATGCTTTCGCCACGGGAGCACGGGAGATCCTCGGTCCACTTCTGTTGGATTTCCTGCGACGCTATCCCAAAGTTCACATCGACCTGGTCACCGAAGGTCGGATTGTGGACATTGTCGCCGAGGGGTTCGATCTTGGCTTGCGGGCCGCGAATATCGTACCAGCGGACATGATCGCCGTTCCCGTCGGAACTCCTCGCAGCTTTGCTGTCGTCGCATCATCTTCGTATTTCGAGGCCAACGGCAAGCCCCGCACCCCTCCGGACCTGCTTCGCCACTCCTGCGTTCGCATTCGGCTGCCGAATGGAGCGTTGCATCGCTGGCATTTCGAGAAAGACGGGGCGCCCGTTCAGATCGAAGTCGCCGGTCCGATCACGCTGGACGAAGCGAGCTTGTCGCGCATCGCCGTCCTCGATCATGTCGGCATCGGCTACTTCATGGAAGCCGATGTGCGCGACGACATTCAAGCGGGCCGCCTGGTCCGGGTGTTAGAAGACTGGACGCCGCCACAGCCGCCGTTGTGCCTATACTACCCTACCAGGCGAAATCCTTCAGCCGCTTTCAAGGCTTTGATCGACATGGCACGGCAATCCGCCGGATGACCATTTGGTGGCGACTGTCTTTGCTAGGAGCGGCAATTGACTGTTCCACGTCTTTTAATGAAATCTGCCGTCATCTGCGGCACCAACAAGCTTCTGGCGCCCGTTCCTGACTCCGTTCTGACCCGTAGGCCCGCTCCCGAAGTAAAGCACCGAGTGAGCCCAATACTAAGGGACAGATCCGGCGCCGTACAAGTTGAAGATCTCTTGCGACCCGCGACCTTTGAATTCCGCGACCGTCGCCTTCAGCCCGATGGTCGAAAGCTGGGCGCGGATGCGCCGGACTTCGGGTTCGAGATGCAGGATCGCATCGCTTTCGGCGATGGCGGAAAGCGCCTGGTCCCATCCGGCCGCCTCCATCGCGCGGTTGATCGAGCGTTTCTTCATGGCCAGCACGCCGGGCGGGACAAGCGCGATGCGCGACGCCAGTTCCTCGACGCAGGCGACCAGGTTCTCGGCCGGGACCGCGGCGTTGGCCCAGCCCCATTCCACCGCGGTCCGGCCGTCGATGCTGTTGCCCGGCAGGAAGGCGAATTCCTTGGCGCGCCGCCCGCCGACCTGATGGACCCATGTGGGCGCGATGAAGCCGCCGCCGATGGGGATGGTCGGCTCGGTGATCGCGGCATCCTGCGCCACGACGAGGATGTCGGCGAAGCTTGCCATCTGGGCGGCGACGCCGATGCAGTAGCCGTGCACGGCGACGATCACCGGCTTGGGATGGCGCCAGATGTCGCGCCACAGATCGACGTAGCCCGACAATCGAGTCACGTCTTCCATCGGGCTGCCCTCGGCGTTGTACTGGCCCAGGTCCATCCCCGCGCCAAAGCCCTTGCCGGCACCGCGGATGCCGATCACCGGCGCGCCGTCCGCCTTGAGATCGCGCAGCACCGTGCCGAACCGGGCGAGCATCTCGCGCGAGAACGCATTGGCCGCTTCGGGGCGGTCGAGCACGATCCAGTCGATCGCGCTCCCGCGCTCCAGGCGGATTCCATCAATCGTACCGTCCGTCATCTTCACTCCCGTCCTCGTCCTCGTTTTCGTGTCCGCCGCTCCGGTCGCCGTCAGCCCTGCAGCCGGAGCGGCAGGCACATGGCCATGACGATCTGTTCCATCGTGTCCTCCAGCGCGTGCTCGAAGGTCTCGGGAAATTCGTGCGTTTCCATGCGGCTGTGGCGCACCAGCAGGTTCAGGAACATCAGGCTGACGTTCACCAGCCGGCGCTGCGCGACGGCGGCGGGAAGGTAATCGACGCGCTGGCGCAGCAGGTCGAGCGCCCGGTTGAGCTGGGGCGGCGCCTCGCCGCCGAAGTGTCCGTATTCGTCCCAGTCGCCATGCAGCAGGTACTGCGACAGGAACGTGCCGTAGGAGCGATTGGTCCCGCCATCGAGATGGAGCTGCGGCAGCAGGATGACCTCCAGGATCGAACGGGCATCCCGCGTGCGTCCGGCCGCCTCCAGCGCGGCGATCATCGCGCCGCGTCCGGGCTCCATCTGGTTCATCCGGAAGTCGAAGATCGCCTGGACCAGCCCCTCGCGCGAACCGAAGTGATACTGCACCGCGAAATGGTTTCCCTGCCCCGCCTTCGAGGCGATTTCGCGCATCGAAACGCCCTGGATGCCGACTTCGGCGAACAGCCGTTCGCCCGTCAGGATGAGCCGCGTCTTGGGGTCGGCTTCGTCGATATCGGGCGAGATCTGCGGGGTTTCAGCCATTGTGCATGCTCTTCGGAATAAGTCATCTGTTTGCAAACAGACATGCTTATGAGGCAGGAATGGCAAGGATGCCAAGCGTTTTAAGCTGACGCCGCGACTTTTCGGGGCGCTGCATCGTTGCCGGCCGTGCTGACCTGATGACGGTAGATCATTGGAGAACGTACCTGAAACAGCCGGTTTATGTTGCAGATGCTAAGAGAATGCGGCCGATGTGTCGCATCGTGCCTGCTCGCCGCCGGCGTCGATCGCTCTTCCGAATTTCACTTTACAAGTGTTTTAAATTCCGTAGCCTATCACTCGTTAGGCTGCTTCGCCGGATTCGCGGGTGGCCACCAGGACAGAAACGAAGAAGGAGAGCGCTGATGGTCATGCAGACCGGCCTTATTTTCCACCCCTACATGCGACCGGGCCGCACGGCCCGCCAGACCTTCGACTGGGGCGTGCAAAGCTCCATCGCCTGCGACAAGGCGGGTTTCGACACGATGATGATCTCCGAGCACGCCTCGCAGATCTGGGAGAACATCCCCAATCCCGAACTCATCATCGCCGCCGCCGCGCTGCAGACCGAAAACATCAGCTTCGCGCCGATGGCCCACATCCTGCCGCACCAGCACCCGACCAAGCTGGCGGTGATGGTTGGCTGGCTGTCGCAGATCCTGGAGGGTCGCTTCTTCATGGGCATCGGCGCAGGCGCCTATCCGCAGGCATCCTACATGCATGGCATCAAGGATGCCGAGCCCAAGATGCTCAACGACATGGTGCGTGAATCGCTCTCGATCATGGAGAAGATCTGGGCGCGCGAGCCGTTCTTCTTCGAGGGCAAGTACTGGAACGCCGGCTTCCCGCAGGAAGACGCGCCCGAGACCGAGGAAGACGAGCAGCACATGCTGGCCGATTTTGCGCCGTGGAACGGGGCATTCCCGGAAATCGCGGTGACCGGCTTCAGCTCCAATTCCCCGTCGATGAAGCTGGCCGGCGAGCGCAACTTCAAGCCGGTCTCGATCTACTCGGGCATCGATGCGCTGAAGCGTCACTGGGAGATCTATTCCGAAGCGAACATCGCCGCCGGCTTCACGCCCGACCGCGCGCGCCATGCGGTCTCGCACACCATCTTCTGCGCCGATACCGATGCAGAGGCCAAGCGCGAGGTGATGGAAGGCCCGATCGGCTACTGCTTCGAACGCTACCTGATCCCGATCTGGAAGCGTTTCGGCATGATGGACGGGTTCGCCAAGGACCACGGCATCGACCCGAACGACGCCGATCTGGAATTCCTGGTCGACAAGGTCTTCGTGGTCGGCTCGCCGGACACGGTCGTCGACAAGCTCAACGTGCTGTTCGAGCAGTGCGGCGGCTGGGGCACGCTGCAGGTGGAATCGCACGACTATTACGACAACCCGGAGCCCTGGTTCCATTCGCTGAACCTGCTGGCCAAGGAAGTGGCACCGCGCGTCAAGCTGCCCGAGGGCAGCAAGGCACCCGCGACCGCGGACGCCTGATTATCCGCCCGGACTCTCTCCGGCTACCTGAGGCGCCGTGGCAACGCGGCGCCTCTTTTCATGTTCGGAGGACGGGGCGAGCAACGCTCCAGGGCGCAATGGTGCGCCGGAGGCGTCAGGGCGCGAAGCCGCCGAGGAAGAGGTCGGCCGCCTGGTTCGCGATCTGGGTGGGGCCGAGGCGTCCGGCACGATACCAGCTCGGGCAGGAGTCGAGCATGGCGATCAGGAACTTGCGTGCCACGGTGGTCTGCGCATCGTTGCCGGAAGGGCTGGCGGCGACGAGCAGGTCGCGCCAGTAGCTGTCGAACGTCGCGTAGGCGGCGAGGACACGCTGCTTCATCTCGCTGGGAAGATCGCCGAACGACCGCGCCACGGCGGAGGAATAGTCGTCGCCGGAGAGCAGGAACTCGACATGGGCGACGATCGCGGCGCGCAGGCGATCGACCGGCGCGGTCTCGGGACCGAGCACTTCCACTTTCGCGACGATATGGCGCGTATTGCGGTATATGCCGGAGAGCATCACCTCTTCGACCACTTCGTCCTTGGACTTGAAATGGTGATAGATGCTGGGCGCCAGCATGCCTGCGCCCTGAGCGATCTCGCTCAACCGGGCGGCGCCGAAGCCCTTGGTCCGCAGAATGAAGGCTGCGGAATCGAGAATGCGTTTCCTGCCGGAGTCACCGTCGCTCATATCTGCCGAATAGCCGTTCGGGAGCCTAATGGAAGCCCCGATTGCGCGGAAGGGTCATCCGGCAAAGGGAATTGTCGGCAGGCCTGCGACGGGGGGCGAGAGAATTTCGAACAGTCCGCCGGCCAGCGGCTCCTGGGCAAAGCGCGCATCGGAATATCCCTGCGATCCGGTGACGAGGAACAGGCGGTCGTGGTTCGCGCCGCCGAAGGCCGGGCGCAGGCCCCGCATCACCGGTAGCTGGCGTTCTTCCAGCAAGGTGGCGTCCGGCGCGAAGCGGCGCAGCTTCCAGCTTTCGTAGAAGGCCATCCAGATGCAGCCCTCGACGTCGACCGCCATGCCGTCGGGATAGCCGTCCTCGGGCGTGAAGTTGAGGAAGTCGCGGCGGTTGGACAATTCGCCGTTGTCGTCGAGGTCGTAGGCCCAGGTGACCAGCGGCATGGAATCGTTGACGTAGGCGGTGCGCCCGTCCGGGCTGAACGCCGGGCCGTTGGCAGTGACGATGCCGCGCTCCTGCGTCGAGACCGAGCCGTCCGCATCCAGGCGATAGAGTTCGCCGGTATTGCGCACGTCGAAGTCCTTGAGCGAGCTTTCCTTGTCGTCGGCGGTGGTGCTGTCGTCCCACTGCGCGGTGTCGCATGATCCGGTCCAGTAGCGTCCCTTGCGGTCGGTCACGCCGTCGTTGAGGCGCGCCTTGCCGGGGTCAGGGATCGGGTGGAGGATCGGCTTGTAAAGCTGCCGGGCGGGGTCGAGATGCACCAGCCCGTCGGCGCTGGAGGCGATGAAGCCGCCGCTTGCACGCGGGGCCAGCGCGCTGACCCACGCGGGCGTGGACCAGCTTTGCTTGCGGCCGGTTTCAAGCGCGTACCAGTGGACGGCGGGCGCCTCGATATCGACCCAGTAGATGCAGCCATCGCGGGCATCCCATACCGTGCTTTCGCCCAGGATCGCCTTGGCGTCCCACAGGCAGCGCCAGCCATCGCCTTCCATCATCGCGCATTCTCTCCGGTCTTCGCCGTGTGCCCGGCGTGTCAGGTCTGGTCGGGGATCAGCCGGCCGTTTGCAAGCCCGCCGCGCTCTCCACCGGATCGACCGAAACGTCGATGTCCTTGAGTGCGGGGAGTACCTTGCGGGCGATCAGCTCGTAGTTTTCGAGGCCGACGTCGAAGGGCATGTCGCCGAACTGGGTATAGATGATGAACTTGCCCACGTCGAAGCGCTCCTTCATCACCTTGAGCTTCTCGACCACTTCCTCGGGCCGGCCCCAGATCTGCAGGTCGGCGAGGAATTCGTTGAACTTCTCGATCCCGTGCTTCTCGACGCTGCGGGCGAGGGCGCCGTAGTATTCGTAGCCCTCGATGTTGGCGAATTCCTTGTTGCCGAACTGGTAGAACGACGAGGTCGAGCGGGCATATTCGACAAGGTACTTGTCGCGCATCTCCTTGGCCTTGGCGGCGTCCTCGTTCGCGGCGATGAAGCATACGACGACGGGTTTGGGCGCATTGCGGCCGTTCACCGCCTTGAACCGGTCGCGATAGGTGGCGAGATCCTCGTCCACCTTGTCCCACGGCTTCTGGGCGATGATCATCAGGCCGACGTCGAGATTGGCCATCAGCTTCACGGACTCCGGCGAGACGGCCGAGGCGAAGACGCGGCCGCGATAGCTGGAATAAGGGCGCGGGCGCAGTTCGACGCGGGGCTGCTTCAGATAGTCGCCGTCATATTCCATCACGCCCGTTTCGAGGCCCTGCAGCAGCGCCTCCGCATATTCGCGGAACCGCTTGCGCGCCTCACCCATGGGGACGCCGAAACCGTCGAACTCTTCCTTGCCTAGGCCGCGCCCCATGCCGAGCACCGCGCGGCCTTCGGAGAACTGGTCGAGCAGCAGGAAGCTCTCGGCGATGCGCACCGGGTTCTGCCAGGGCAGCACGGTGACGGTGGTGCCCAGCTTGATGCGCTTGGTCTGGCCCGCGACCCATGAAAGGAACTGCGGCACGTTGGGGGTCATCATGTAGCCGGTGAAGTGGTGCTCCGGCGTCCAGACGGAATCGAAGCCCTGGTCTTCCGCGCGCGCCGCGAGCGAAAGTTCGTGCCGGAACACGTCAACGTCCGACACCTGATCGTGCAGGTTCTGAAACGTCAGCCCCAACCCAACTTCCATGACTCGATCTCCAATCCTTGATTCGTTGCGTTCAACCTAATATGCATTAGGCAATCAATGCAAGGCTGTTTTTGCGGGTGATGCGGGCTGACGAGGCCCGCGGGCAATTCCGGAAAAGGCGCGCATTCTTGCCGGATATCCCTGTAAACAGGCCGTCATTCTATCCAAAGCGTACGAATTTCGGCGCTCCGGAAGCGATCGCACGGACTGGCTTGACCGCAGCACCTGTCGTGGAATAATTTAACGAGAGTTAGGGAGAAGTTGTGATGACGAGCATGGGCAGCGTGACGAGCCGCAGGCGGGCGATGGCCGACCGGCATCCCGAATGGCTGTCGTGGACGCTGCATGCCTATCTCGACGGGACGCTGGCGGATCTTGCCGAGCGTCCGCTGGTCGTCACGGACGGCGAAGTGCTCGATTACGGATCGGTCGCGGCGCTGTCGCGCAAGCTGGCCTCGGGGCTGGCGGCGCGCGGCATTGCGGGCGGGGACCGCGTGGGCCTCGTCATGGCGAACGACCCGATGACGGTGCCGCTGCTTTTCGCGATCTGGCGCGCAGGCGCGGTGGCGGTGCCGATCAACACGCTCTATCGGCCCGATGAACTGGCCTATGCCGTGCGTGAGGCCGGGTGCGCGCTGCTCGTGGTGATGCGCAGTTTCGGCTCGCGCGATTTTCCGGCGATGCTCGACGATGTCCTGCCCGGCTGGCTGGGCGGCGCCTGCGCCGACGCGCCCGAACTCAAGGGCGGGCTGGTGTTCGATCGCGAAGCCCCGGCCGATTTCGTGCAGGCGCTTGCCAGCGATGGCGATGCCGGAGAGATCGCCGTGCCCGTCTCGGCGGACGACCTTGCGGTGATCATGTTCACCTCCGGCACGACCGGATCGCCCAAGGGCGTCGCCATCACGCACGACAACCTCATGCGCGCGGCCTATGCGGGCGCCTATCACCAGGCGTTCGAGGACGGGCGCCGGGCGGTGTTCTCCTTGCCGCTCTACCATGGGTTCGGCCTGGTGGTCGGGCTGCTTTCGGGCATGGTGGTGGGCGGGGCGATCATTCCCCTGCTGAAGTTCGATCCGCATGCGATCCTCACCGCGATCGGGCGGCACCGCGCGACGTACCTGATGGGCGTGCCGACGATGACGATCGCCCTGCTGGAACAGGCGGAGAAGGAAAGCTACGACTTCTCCTCGCTCACCGCGATCCACAGCGCGGCCGCGCCGACGCCGAGCTGGGTCTGGAAACGGATCCAGGCGACCTTCGGGTGCGAGGACATCATCACCAGCTATGGCCAGACCGAAGTGACGGCGACGGTGGTGTGCACAAGCCCCGGCGATCCGATCGACGTGGTATCCGAAACGCAGGGGTGCATCGTCGAGGCGGGCGTCGCGGGTATGCCCGATCAGGGCGGCCGCATCGCCGAATTCAAGACGATCGACCCGGAAACCGGCGCCGACCTGCCCTGGGGCAGTCCCGGCGAACTGTGCTGCCGCAGTCCGATGAACAGCAAGGGCTACTTCCGCCGTCCCGACGCCACCGCCGAACTGTTCCTGCCCGGCGGGTGGATACGGATGGGCGACCTCGGCCAGTTCCGCGCGGACGGCAACCTGTTCCTGACCGGCCGTTCCAAGGAACTCTACAAGAGCCGGGGCGAACTGGTCTCGCCCAAGGAACTGGAGCAGTTGCTGACCCGCCATCCGGACATCTCGCAAGCGTTCTTCATCGGCATGCCCGATGATCGCTATGGCGAGTGCGGCTGCGCATGGGTGGTGCGGGCGCAGGGGAGCGCGATCTCCGCGCGCGAAATCGAGGCGTTCCTCGCCGCGCAGGTGGCCGCGTACAAGCTGCCGCGCGACATCTGGTTCATCACTGACGAGGAACTGCCCAAGACCGGCACCGGCAAGGTCCAGAAGGCGCAGCTCAAGGAAAAGGCGCTGAAGCTGGTCTGGGACATGTCCGTCAGCAGAGCGTGAAGACACATAACACAAGGATGAGAGGAATGCCCGAGGTTCAAGTTTCTCCGATCGAGGAGATCATCCGGGAGGCGGTCGAGGGCCGCCCCTACATACTCGTCGATGCGGACAACCGGGAGAACGAGGGTGATGTCATCATCCCCGCCCAGTTCGCCACGCCCGCGCAGATCAACTTCATGGCCACTCATGCGCGCGGCCTGATCTGCCTGGCGATGACCAGGGCCCGCGCGGATGAGCTGCAGCTCAAGCCCATGGCGCGCCGCAACGAGTCCGGTTACGGCACCGCCTTCACCGTATCCATCGAGGCGCGGGAAGGGGTGACGACGGGAATTTCCGCGGGCGATCGCTCTCATACGATCTTCGTTGCCGTGAACCCCAACTCCAGCGCGGCCGATCTGGTATCGCCGGGGCATGTATTTCCGCTGACGGCGCGGGACGGCGGGGTGCTGGTGCGCGCCGGCCATACCGAGGCGGCGGTCGATATCTCGCGCCTTGCGGGCCTCACCCCGGCCGGCGTGATCTGCGAGGTGATGAACGAAGACGGGACGATGGCCCGCCTGCCCGAACTTCTCGAATTCGCGGGGAAGCACGGGCTCAAGGTCGGGACGATCGCCGACCTGATCTCCTATCGCCGCCGTTCGGAGAAGCAGGTCGAGCGTGTCGTGAGCGCGCCGTTCGAGAGCCATTACTGCGAAGGGCCGCTGACCATTCACGTCTATCGCTGCCTGCTGGACGGCGGCGAGCATGTCGCCATCGTGAAGGGGCAGGTGCGGCCGAACGTCGATACGCTGGTGCGGGTGCATCAGGTCGACATCACCGCGGACATGTTCGGCTGGACCGCCGCGCACCGCGATTACGTGCCGCGCGCCCTGAGCGCGATATCGAGCCATTCCGGCCCGGCGGTGGCGGTGTTCGTCCGCGATCCCGATCCGACCTCGATCTCCCGCCGCGTCGCCGGTGGGCGCAAGACCTATCACGAGACGCATGCGACCCGCGACTACGGCATCGGTGCGCAAATCCTGCGCGATCTGGGGGTGGGGCAGATGACGTTGCTGACGTCGAGCCAGGCCAAGCTCGTGGCGCTCGAAGGGTTCGGTCTGACGGTGACCGCGCGCGCCGCGCTGCGCGGGGAAGAACCGGTGGCGGCGCTGCGGCTTGCCGAAGGATAGGACGCAGCAAAAGGGGGAAGCGGCAGACGCCGGTTCCCCCTCTTTCTCGAACTTTCAGAGCGGTAATATCTTGCCGTAACCGCCCTTGTGGAAGATCAGCGGGCTGCCTTCATGGTGCACGTCGAGCCCGCGCACCCGGCCGAGCACGATGTAGTGGTCGCCCGCCTCGTGCACGGTATCCAGTTCGCAGTCGATCCAGGCCAGGGCGCCGTGGATGATCGGTGATCCGAGCGCCGACAACGCGAAATCGAGCCCTGCGAACTTGTCCTCGCCCTTTGCCGAAAGGGCGCTGCACACGGCCTGCTGGCTATCGCCCAGAACGTTGACGCAGAAGCGGCCGGCAGCCTCCACCCTGGGCCATGTCGTCGAGGACTTGTCGGGAAAGAACGCGACCAGCATCGGGTCGAGCGAAACCGAAGTGAACGATCCGACGACGAGCCCCACCGGCTTGCCATCCTCGCCCATGGCGGTGATGGCGCAGACGCCGGTGGGGTAGTGACCGAGGATACGGCGAAATTCCCTGGGCTCGGCGGTCATGCGCGGTCCCAGACCAGCGGCACGCCTTCGACGGTGCCGATGATGCCCGAATGGAATACCGGCTTCGCATCGGGAGCGAGCGTGAACTGCGGGATGCGCTTCAGCCACTCCTGCAGGGTCACGATCACTTCGAGCCGGGCGAGGTGCATGCCTGCGCAGCGGTGCGGCCCCTGCGCGAAAGTGGAATGGGCGATGCCGGTGCGGCCGGGCCTGAGTGTCCAGGCATCATCGTTGGCGCGCGCATCGAGCCCGTGCAGCGCGGTCGGCAGCAGGATCATGTCGCCCTTCTTCAGCTCGACGCCGCGATAGGTCATGTCACAGGCCACCATGCGCGCGTCGGAGACGACCCCGAAGCGGCGGAACATCTCCTCGGCGCTGCGCTGGAGCTTCAGCGGGTCTTCACGCAGTTCCGCCACCGTCTCGGGATTACGCGCGAGATGCAGCATCATGAAGCTGAGGAAATTGACGACCGTGTCCAGCCCGCCGAGCAGCAGCAGCGAGATCAGCCCCAGCGCCTTGTCGTCGGGCATCGGCGCGCCGTTGATCTCGGAATTGAGCATCGTCGTGATGAGGTCGGTGCCGGTGCCTCCGCGCCGCGCCGCGATGATCGGCTCGACGTAGCGGAAGAAGCCCTGGTTCGCCTTGTCGAGCGCGGCGGCCTGTTCGCCGGGCGTGCGACCGGGCGGGCGCGTCATGTCGTTGGCGAGTTCGCCCAGCATCGGCGCGTCGCTTTCGGGCAGGTCGCACAAGGCGAGGAACACGCGGACGGGGAAAATCCCGGCATACTGCTTGCCGAAATCGCAGCGGCCATCGGCGACGAAGCCGTCGATCAGCTCGGCGGCGGTCTGGCGGACCTGCTCCTCGGTGCGGCGGATGGCGGTGTGGTTGAGGCCCTTGTCCAGCACCTTGCGGTACGGCGTGTGCTCGGGCGGGTCCATGCGGGTGGGGACCATGGCGTACTTCTCGCCCGCTTCCTTGGGCAGGAAGATGATCTCGCTGGAGAAGCGCGAGGGGTCGCGGTAGATTTCGTCGATCAGTTCGCCGCGTGTCGCGATCCAGTGCCCGCCGGTCAGCGGCGTGTAGATCAGATCGGGCATGCCGTCCTGCTGCAGCCGGCCCCAGGCTTCATGGAAGCCGTCCTCGATGCCGTCTGGCGCGAACATGTCGACGTCGTGGACGAGGTGGGCGGGTACGTGACCCGGAACGATGCTGCGGTGCTTTTCAAGCTGCGCTGTGCTCATGACATGTCCTCAGGCGATGGAAGGGTCGATGACGGCCTTGATCGCGATGCCGGTGCGGGTGGCTTCGAGCGCCTTGCCCGCATCGGCGATGGAGAAGCGGTGGCTGATGAGGTCCGCCAGCGGCACCTTGTCCTGCAGCTGCACGGCGAGATGCATCGCGTGATAGTAGTTGCGCGGCGCCGGAAAGGCTGCGCCGCCGATCGTCAGGTTCTTCACCGTCAGGTCGCGCGGCGAGATCGGCTGGGTGCCGATCGCGCCCCACAGGCCCAGCACGATGTAGCGGCCGTGCGGGCCGGTCAGGTCAACACCCTCGGGGAAGGCGGGCAGCACGCCGGCGGCTTCGACCACCACGTCCGGGCCGCCCGGGCCGGTGAGATCGTAGACGGCGCGGCGGCGTTCCTCCACCGGCAGGTCGAGCGAGACGGTGGCGGTCGCGCCCAGCTTCATCGCGGCGGCGAGACGGGCAGGGGCCTTGTCGATGACCACGATGCAGCGCGCGCCCATCTGCGCGGCGACCAGCACGGCGGACAGCCCGACCGGCCCCGCTCCCTGCACCACTACCGCGTCGTTCAGCGCGATCGGGCCGCAGCGGTCGAACCCGCGCAGCACCGTGGGCAGCGCGCATCCCAATGCCGCGACCGCCAGCGGATCGGCATGGTCGGGCAGGCGGTAGAACGACATTCCGCTCGGCAGCCAGGCATAGTCGGAATAGCTGCCCCAGTTCGGCTTGTTCGCATGCTCGAAGTATTGCGTGTTCTCGCAAGGGGTCTGCTGCAGCACGGAGCACGAATAGCAGCGCCCGCACAGCGGGATCGGCGACCAGACGACGAGGTCGCCCACCTTCACGTCGACGCCTGCGTAGTCCTTATCGACGCCCGCGCCCAGCTTCTCGATGCGGCCGACGCCTTCATGGCCGAGGATGATGGGGAAGGGCATCTCGCCCGCCTCGCCCGAGGCGATGTGGACGTCGCTGCCGCATACCCCGCCCACCACGGTACGGACCAGGATGCCGCCCGCCTGGGGATCGGCGATGGGCAAGTCCCAGGTTTCCAGGCGGTTCTTCTCGACCAGTACGGTGGCCCTGCCGCGCATGACGTTTATCCTCTCTTTGCTTCCGCCCCGCCCGCACACGCAGACGGGGCGGATCGCATCCTATCAGAAGCGGTAGGTAACTTCGGCACCGAAGGTCTGCGGCGCGCCCCAGATCGCGGTGTTGAAGCCGCCGCTGGCGCCTTCGACGTAACCCGAGTTGTAGTAGAGCTTGTCGAACAGGTTCTTCACGTAGCCGGCGACGGTCACGTTGCTGCCCATGACGTTGTTCCAGCTCAGGCGCATGTCCACGGTGACGTAGCCCGGCAACTGCGTGCGCGGCGTGATCGAGCCTTCGTTGTTCGAGAAGTACGTCATCTTCTGCCCGAACACGTCGGTGCGGAACTTCACCTCACCGGCGCTTTCCGGCACGGGCAGTCCCACTTCGGCATAGACCGAGCCCGCCCACTTCGGCGCGTCGGTATAAGTGTCGAAGGGAATGGTCAGTCCGGCCACGCCGGTAGCGGAGGACAGGTCGACGATGTTCCTGGTGAACTTGGCGTCGGTGTAGGCGCCGGAGAACCCGACCTCCAGCCATTCGCTCAGGCGGAAGTTGCCGTCGAATTCCACGCCCTGGATGCGCTTCTTGGGGACGTTGACGGTGAATGCGGCCGGGTTGCCGTTCACCAGTGCGTAGATCGAATGCTGGGCGTCGGTCACGATCTGGCGATAGGCAGCGATGTTGACCCGCGATGCCACGCCGCCGATGTAGCCGTTGAACTTGTAGCCAAGTTCGAAGTCGTAGGTGTTCTCGTTCTTGAAGAAGTTCGTGTTGTTGTAAGGCACGACCGCGCCGTTGAAGCCGCCGGCCCGGAATGAACCGCGCTGCGCGAAGTAGACCATGTTCTGCGGGTTGATCTGGTACTGGATGTTGAACGTCCAGCTCGGATCCTTGAGGTTGGCCTTCTGCTTAAGCGGGGTATCGCCGTCGAGGTTGAACAGGCTGCCCGGGTTCTGGCGCAGGCGCATCTGCTCCCAGGTATAGCGTCCGCCCGCAGTGACCGTCAGCTTGTCGGTCAGCTCGTAGCTGAGCTGGGCGAACAGGGCCTTGGATTCATCGTCGTTGGTATAATAATAGGCGATGTCGGCCAGCGGCGTCGCCAGTTCCGATCCGACGATGACCGGGATGTATTCCTTCTTGCGGGACCACGAGTAGTACGCGCCGACGATGTATTCGAGGCGTCCGCTCTTGCCTTGAAGCTGCAGTTCGTTGGAAATGCGCTTGGTCGAGAATTCCTCGCCGCCCGGAGGTCCGTTGCCGAGACCGCTGTTGTTGTAGAGGTTGAGCGAGCCGAAGGGCGATCCGGAAAGGATGCCGGGCGTGCGGGCGAAGGCATCGGCATAGCTGAAGATGTTCTTCAGCATCACGTCGTCGCCCAGTTCCATCTCCGTGGTGTTGGTGACGAAGGCGGTGTGCGCCTTGTGCGGCAGGTCGTAGCTCAGCCAGACCTTGTAGGGGTTGGCCTGCTGCCAGGCGAGGTAGCCGGCGACCGCGCCGGGCCAGGTGCCGTCGCCCATCGGCCCGTCGCCCAGCGTCGGCGCGAAGGGGCTGTTCATGCCGTAGACGCAGTCCAGCGTCGCGGTGAGCTGGTAGCCGTTGTTGGTCTCGCCGCAGGCATGGTAGGAATAGAGGCCGCCGGCACCCTCGGTCCCGCCGAAGTCGCTGTACTGCGCAACGGTGGTCATCTTGAACCCGGAAGACGGCTCGATCACCAGGGTAACGCGGCCGGACTTGGCATCGGTGTCGCCCAGCGTGCTGCCGGTGTTGACGTTGCGGATGTAGCCGTCCTGCTTGTTGTAGTCTCCCGCAAGGCGCAGCTTGATGACGTCCGAGATCGGCAGGTCGATGGCGCCCTGGGCCTGGATGTAGTTGCGCTCGCCGCCCTTGATCGTGAGGTAGCCGCCGAACACGTCGCCGGGCTTGGTCGTCTCGTAGAGGATCGCGCCGCCGGTCGCGTTGCGGCCGAACAGGGTGCCCTGCGGGCCTTTCAGCACCTGCACGGAACTGAAGTCGAAGAAGGCGGTCGAGGTGTTGCCCTCGGTCATCGGGGCGTCGTTGATGTAGGTCAGCACTGCCGGGCTGGAGCCGGAGAACGGATCGAGCGTCTGCCCGCGCAAGGTGAAGCTGAGCTGGTTGGAGTTCTGCCCGCTCTTGACGACAAGGCCGGGGACGAGCGCCGCAAGGCCCTGTTCGCTGGTGACGTTGCGGTCCTGAAGCACGTCGGCGTTGAATGCAGAGACCGACACCGGAACCTTGGAAAGCGACTGTTCGCGGCGCTGCGCGGTGACCACGATTTCCTCGATCTCGGGCTTGGCATCCTTGGCCTGGGCGGCCTCCGCGCCGCTCTGGGCATGAGCCGGCATCGCCAGCATCGCAGTGGCGATGGCCATCGTAGAGGTCGCGCCGAAACGGAACGTCATTGCAGTTTCTCCCTTTCCCGGACCCTCGTAGGCCCCGTGGTCTTCGCTCTAAACTAATAACCATTAGTCTGCGGTCAAGCGGAAATTTGGAAAGGCTTCTGCGCGGACGAATATGTTCGGATTTTACGAGGCGAACGTGAAAATCACCGGTAAATCGCTGATTTCTGGCGGAGAGGATTTCCGCCATCCGCGAGCGACCATGATTGGCATGGGCTTGACAACCTGTTGTCTGCCAAATCAATAATAGGCTGATATTCGACAACTCGCATGGGAGAATGCAAATGGCGCGACTCGCTGGCAAAGTGGCCATCATCACGGGCGCAGGACGGGGCATGGGCGCTTCGCACGCCCGGCTTTTCGCCGAGCAGGGGGCCAAGGTGGTGCTCACCGACCTGAACGCAGCGGCGGGACAGGCACTGGCGGACGAGATCGGCGCCGCTGCCGTCTTCGTGCAGCACGATGTGACCAGGCTGGCCGAATGGCCGGCGGTGGTGGACGCGGCCGTGACGAACTTCGGCGGCGTCGATATCCTGGTCAACAACGCCGGTATCCTTGGCCCGCTCGCCGATACCAGGGACTTGACCGAGGAAGACTATCACCTCGTCTGCGCGGTGAACCAGCATTCGGTGTTCCTGGGCATGAAGTCGGTCCTGCCGGCGATGCTCGAGCGGGGCGGCGGCTCGATCGTGAACATTTCCTCGATCGCGGGAATGGCGGCCAACTACGGCTTTCCCAGCCTTGCCTACGTAGCCAGCAAGTTCGCGGTACGGGGCATGACCAAGGCGACCGCGATGGAGTTCGGCAAGCACAACATCCGCGTGAACTCGGTCCATCCCGGCTTCATCCAGACCCCGATGATGGTCGAGGCGACGGACGAAGTGGGCGGCGAGGCGCTGGCGCAGATCCCGCTGGGCCGGATCGCCGACCCGCGGGAGGTTTCGAACCTGGTGCTGTTCCTGGCCTCGGACGAATCGTCCTACATCACCGGCGCGGAACATCTCGTCGATGCCGGCATGCTCGCGCACTGAGCGTCATGGCCGGAAGCGGGAAAGGGGGCGGCGATGGCGCAAGTCGAACTGTTCGTTGAAGGCCGTACGGCGCGCGTCCATCTCAATCGCCCCGATGCCCGCAATGCGATGACGTTCGGGATGGACCTCCTGCTCTCGCAGTTCTGGCGGCAGGTGGATGAGGATCCGGAGATCTGGACGGTCGTCCTGACGGCGCAAGGCGACGAGGCGTTCTGCATCGGCGCGGACATGTCCGAAGCCAGACCGGCGGCGCCGCGCCTGGCCGTCGGCGGCGGCCTGACCGGCATCGGCGGGCCGCTCGTCCCCCTGAGCAAGCCGCTGGTCGCCGCCGTACAGGGTTTCTGCGTCGGCGCGGGGTTCGAACTGGCGATGTGCGCCGACGTCATCGTCGCTGCGGAGAATGCGCAGTTCGGCCTGCCGGAAACCCGCCGGGGCATCATCGGCGAATGCGGCGTGGTGCACCGGGCGGTGCGCCGGTTGCCGCATCATGTGGCGATGGCGATGATCCTCACCGGGGAGCGGATCGACGCCAGGGCGGCCGAACGCTTCGGGCTCGTCAATCAATGCGTTCCGCTCGCCGGATTGTGTGACGCGGCGATGGATTGGGCCGCGAGGATCAACAAGGCTTCTCCGCTGGCGAACCGGGCGGCCAAGGCCGCCGTTGCAAAGGGGCTGGCGCTCCCGCTCGAGGCGGCGCTGGGCAGCCGCTTCGAGGAGATCGAGCGTTACGCAGGCAGCGACGATGCGCGCGAGCGCGACGCCGCTATCGTGCAAGGGCGTATGCCTGTCTGGACTGGTCGTTGATCTGTTGGGGCAAGAAAGAAATTCCAGATTGGCGGTTTACCAGAGGCGCCTGACCAGAACGAACGTTTGCAACGAGGGCAGATACTTGAATAAGTGGCAAATGCCCTAGCGCACGTTCCGACAATTACTTTTCCTTGAAAACGCCCAGTCTAAAGCAGCTTTGCTGCCCAGCGGTTGCCGAGCCAACTGCCGATGGCTATGGTATGAGCCGCCGTTCATGGTTGTGCGCTAATAACGCTTCAGTTGGTCGACGGCCGCCAGGATAGCGGAAGGTCCGCACCTGAGTGACCGAAATTGGCACCTGACGCCGTTTAAGGATCCTCTTGGCCTGCTTTAAACAGTGGCGCCTTTAGAGCCCTCTTCCGAGGAGGAACCCCTCCGACTTCAGTCGGATATTGGCTTCAGCCTTAGGCTCGCGTGCAAGCCTGTAACCTCAGGGAAAACCGAAGACCGCCTGAAGGGCGTAAGTCTTCGGTTTTCCCT
>Ga0308159_1000461_pt1 | contig 94789 bp, 87 predicted proteins | sample PhyCR1_FD_201040 | JGI IMG/M metagenome (GOLD analysis project Ga0308159, IMG submission 201040) | Phyllosphere microbial communities from UC Gill Tract Community Farm, Albany, California, United States - DLSLC.R1 | ecosystem: Host-associated > Plants > Phyllosphere > Unclassified | place: USA...
CCTGGACAGTCAACGTGTGCATAGTGACGGTTAGCTGTTGAATACTCAACGTGAGCTGTATTGATTGTAATACCTCTTTCTTTTTCCTCTGGAGCAGAGTCAATTGAATCGAATGAACGTGCCTCAGTTAAACCAGCATCAGCTAAAACTTTTGTAATAGCCGCTGTTAAAGTTGTTTTACCGTGATCCACGTGACCGATTGTACCGATGTTTAAGTGCGGTTTACTGCGGTCAAATTTTTCTTTTGCCATTTTATTTATAACTAATTAGTAGGTTAACTTTTTATTATTTTTATTAATTGTTTTGATGCAATGCAACACAAAAAACCTTGTCTACCCTGCATATTAAACAGATTTAACAAAGCTTTATTATCCTTGAGCCAAAGATGGGACTTGAACCCACGACCTCTTCCTTACCAAGGAAGTGCTCTACCGCTGAGCTACTTCGGCTTTTTAGTTTCTAGTTTCAGCATTCAGTTTTAGCAAAACCACCAAACTGACAACCATTAACTGCTCACTTTATTTTTAGAGCGGAAGACGAGGTTCGAACTCGCGACCTATAGCTTGGAAGGCTATCGCTCTACCAACTGAGCTACTTCCGCTTTTAAAACTAGTGATTGATTGAATGAAAGAATGAGAGATTTATTCTGCCATTAAAACATTTGGTCATTCATTTAAAGTGTGGGGAGAGAAGGATTCGAACCTTCGAAGTCTTACGACAACAGAGTTACAGTCTGTCCCATTTGGCCGCTCTGGTATCTCCCCGTTTTTTACTTTAAAATGCTAACACTTTAACATAAAAAGAGCCTCCTATCGGAATCGAACCAATGACCTACTGATTACAAGTCAGTTGCTCTACCAGCTGAGCTAAGGAGGCTTTAAATTTTCTGCAATGATACGAAAAATCTTCATTTTTCATACTATTAACGTGTTTTTTTAAAACTTTTATCTTTTCACAGAACTATCCTTTTCTTCCTGGCCTAACACCGTTTCCGAAAGGGAATGCAAATATACACACTTATATTTCACTTCAAAATAATTTTGAAAAAAAATAATGAAGTTATTCAGATCAAAGCCCGTCATCTACCTGAAGAAGCTTCATAATCAATCTCTTAAAATTGAATATTTTTTTCATTTTTTTTATGGCCATTTTCAACCTTGACAAGGTTATAAACTGTAATCACAATTATTAGCGGTGAATAAAAAATAAAATTAAGCCAAATAAAGGTTAAAATTTATGCGTCGAAGACTGTTTTTCGACGGCGAGGGAACTTGAAAAATTAAATTAGATCCATAGAACTTGTATGAATAGCCTCCTGTTTCCTTAAATTATCATCACCCTAATCTGATAGCTACCCACCTCAATTCGATTAATATTGCTTTAATTTGGATTATTAGGCGCATTGCATGATGGTCGTCACCCTGAACTTGTTTCAGGGTCTTGATAGTAAGACGGTTTAACAAGAAAGATGCTGAAATAAATTCAGCATGACGATCTCATTAATACAAACATTTAGAAATAAGCATTTATATTTAGCGGATAAACGAACTTAGGTTATCTGATTTATTTCAGGGTCTATCTGGCAGAAAAGATAGTGAGACAAGTTCAGCATGACGAAAACTATAAAAACTAAACAAAAAAAGCGACGCATTAAACTGCGCCGCTCTGTTAATCATACTTAGGAGATTTACTAATAATCAGTAGCTTCAATCTCACTTAAAATTGCCTTATGCTCACTTAATTTTGCACGCGTTTTATCTTTATGTTTAGTAATCTGCTTTCTTAACGACTCGATGGCCAGATCGGTGGCTTCTTCAAATGATTTACATTGTTCCTTCGCGAAGAGGGTGCCTCCGGGTACAATGAGTTTTATCTCACTGATCTTATTCGCCTCGTCCTCTACGTTCTCTAACTTTAAATACACTTCTCCGCTAATGATCTGGTCAAAAAACTGATCAAGCTTATTTGCTTTTTTCTGTATAAAATCTAACAACTTACTATCTGCATTGAAGTGGATTGATTGAACTCCGATTTTCATTTTTCCTCCTTTTTTTATGCCTTTGGATGGGCTTGTTTATAAATTGTTTTTAATCTTTCGATCGAATTGTGGGTGTAAACCTGGGTAGCCGCTAAACTGGAATGGCCCAGGAGTTCCTTAATAGCATTTAAATCTGCGCCTGCATTTAACAGGCTGGTTGCATAGCTGTGCCGCAACACGTGGGGGCTTTTCTTTTCATTGGTTGATACATGGTTTAGGTATGAGGTAACAATGCGGTATATTAATTTCGGATATGCCGCTGCACCTGCATTGGTAACGATTAATATTAGTGAATTGTTATTAAAGTTTTGCAACTTTTTTAATTCAATATAGGTATTTACCTGATTGATAAGCTGTTTATTTATAGGCACTATTCTTTCCTTGTTCCTTTTGCCCAATACCTTTATCGTTCCTGAATAAAGATCAATATCAGTATCTTTTAACTGCAATAGTTCGGTTAAACGTATACCCGTTCCGAAAAGCAGTTCGATAACCAAATGATCGCGGACAGAAGGGAAACTTTCATCGAAATAACGCTCAGAATCCAACAGTTGGTCCATTTTCCGGGCGTCCACAAACACAGGTAGTCTTTTCGGTATTTTAGGTGCTTTAATTAAAAGGCTGGGATTTTGATCGATTTTTCCTGAGCGGTGCAAAAACTTGTAAAAACTTCTTAAAGCGGAAATTTTTCTGTTGATGGTATTTTCTGAATTTTCCTTTTCCATCAGCTCCACCAGGTAACTGCGCAGGTGAGTATGTTTTACTTCAGAAAAATCAAGTTCCAATGCTTTAACAAATTCGTCAAACTGATCTAAATCGGTTTGATAAGATGTGACAGTGTGCTGAGAATAGCGCTTCTCGTGAGTTAAATAGGTAATAAAACTTTTTAGCAACATTCAATATCTTTTATGGGGCATTGATATGAAGTTACAAATTGTTTTGATATAAAGAAATCATTAATTAATTGTTTATTGTAAAGTTTTGAATGACCCCAAAAACAAAAAAGTCTCCCGATGTTAATCGGAAGACTTTAATATATTATATCTTAAACAACTATGCAGTTGTATCTTGATTCATATTCTGAATGTAAACAGCATGTTTAATTTCAGTACGGCGTGCAACGGATTTTTTCTCGTATGCCTGGCGGCTACGTAATTCTCTCAATACACCAGTTTTTTCAAACTTTTTCTTGAAACGTTTAAGGGCTTTATCTAATGATTCGCCGTCTTTAATGTTGATAATGATCATAACGCTGAAATACCTCCTCTCGTGGTTTTTAAATTTTCCCGTATTATCGGGGCTGCAAATGTAAGCAAAATATTGAAAATTAGAAAGATTTTATAAAAAGAAATATTATTTAAATCATTGATTAAATTAAACTATTGTTTACCTACATTTATATATACATTATACTTTATGACAACAGGTAAAAAAGTAGGCTCGATTATCGCCGTTATCGTGGTTATTATATTAATAGCAACTTGTTACTATCGGTATTTCTTTGTCTTTGGTGAAGGTGTTAAAGCAGGCGAATTAAACTATGTGGTGAAAAAAGGCTACGTTTTTAAAACCTATGAAGGCAAATTAATCCAGAGTGGCATAAAATCGCGACAAACAGGAACACTGCAGAACAACGAATTCGAATTTTCTATTGCCAACAAGGAAATTGCTGAAAAAATGATGGCCAATAGTGGCAGGTTTTTCGAATTACACTACAAAGAATATAAACACTCCCTGCCATGGCGCGGATTTAGTGTTTATGTGGTCGATAGCATTTTAACTTCCAAGGATATACCGCAATAAGCGGTTTAGGGTTTAGGGTTTAGGGTTTAGGGTTTAGGGTTTAGGGTTTAGGGTTTAGGGTTTAGGGTTTAGGGTTTAGGGTTTAGGGTTTAGGGGAAATTATTATTTTGACATTTAGTTTAACCTTACACCATAAACCTTCCACCTCCTAACCTTTTTTAGGCACCTTGGCTCCTGCTTTTCTGGCTTCCGATAATCCGATAGCAATTGCCTGCTTTTTGGAAGTTACTTTTTTACCGGTCCCGCTCTTAAGCTTACCTTCTTTCATTTCGTGCATGGTTTTTTCTACTTTCTCACCAGCTTTTTCTGAATATTTTGCCATTTTTATCGTTCATTAATTCAGTGATCATTTATTCATTGGCAACCGCCAATCGCCAATTGGAAACTGTTAAAGTCTTTATTCAAAACAGCACATCAAGATCAGCAGTTTTAAAATTTTAAATAAAAAATCCGGAGGTGGTTAAACCGTCCGGATTACTCATAATATATTTGGTTTTTAATAAGGTTTAAGGTGTAAGGTTTAGGACATAGTGTTTAGCGTAATTGATATTAGCCTTAAACCCTATACTTTTACCACTACCTCGATAATACTTCGCGGGCAATCACAATCTTTTGTATTTCTGAGGTGCCCTCTCCTATTGTACATAATTTACTATCACGATAAAATTTCTCTACCGGAAAATCTTTTGTATAACCATATCCGCCAAAAATCTGAACAGCATCTGTAGCAACTTTCACTGAAACCTCCGAGGCAAAATATTTTGCCATAGCCGATTCTTTTGTCATAGGTAAGTGCCTGTTCTTTAAATCAGCTGCCTGGCGGATCAATAGCGCTGCAGCTTCAATCTCTGTAGCCATATCAGCAAGCTTGAAACTAATGGCCTGGAAACTGGAAATAGGTTGACCAAACTGTTGCCGTTGTTTAGAATAAGCTACCGCTGCATCAAAAGCACCCTTTGCAATGCCTAAAGCCAAGGCCGCAATAGAAATCCTTCCGCCGTCCAAAACCTTCATGGCTTGTTTAAAACCTTCGCCAACGTTGCCCAACAGATTCGCCTTTGGTACCCTGCAGTTATCAAAAATCATTTCTGTGGTTTCTGATGCCCGCATGCCCAGTTTATTTTCTTTTTTCCCGGCGGTAAAACCTGGCGTACCTCGTTCTACAACTATGGCCGAAATCCCTTTAGAACTTCCCTGCTCCCCTGTCCTCACCATCACAACTGCAATATCGCCACTTTTGCCATGGGTAATCCAATTTTTTGCACCATTTATAATGTAATCATCGCCATCTTCTACAGCCGTGGTCATCATTCTAAGGGCATCCGAGCCGGTATTGGCCTCAGTTAATCCCCAGGCACCAATCCATTCGGCTGTAGCCAGTTTAGGAAGCCATTTCTGTTTCTGTTCTTCGCTGGCAAATGCGAGGATATGCCCCGTACATAAAGAGTTATGTGCTGCTAACGACAAACCGATTGAACCACAAACCCGGGCTACTTCTACAATGACGTCAACATATTCCTGATAGCCTAATCCTGAGCCGCCATATTCTTCGGGAACCAAAACACCCATCAACCCCAATGCTCCGAGCTGCTTAAACAAATCTATAGGAAAATGCTGTGCTTCATCCCATTCCATGATATGCGGACGGATGTTTTTCTCTGCAAAATCGCGGACCATGGCCTTTACACTTTGCTGAGTTTCTGTTTCTGAAAAATCGAAGCTTACGCTCATTAAATATATATTTTTATAGTTAGTTGAGGCAATTATAAACAATTATTTGATAGTTAGTTACCATTAAATATTTGTGCCATTACAGAATGAAATGGTATTCGGTTCAATAAGTTTCCCGGTTAATTTTAAACATCGAAAATTAAGGAGGAAAGTTTTTTATGATTTTTTAAAACGGTAACCGAATATTTTGGAAAATAGCTTCATTTGAATACGGATAAAAGATTAACAGCTTAAAATACTTAAACGTGTTTTTTTAGGAAAGCAGGTTTAGAAGCATTAGGATTACGCAGTCCCACTGTCCGCTTTACTGCGTGCCCGCTTCCATTGGGTTTAGGTGGCACGGCCAGTAATCAGATTTGGGTGAAACAACCTGCCTTTAGTTATGCACAAAGGCTTGCAGCACTGTCCTGCGTAACTAAACCTGATCGCAGCGAACACGGAGTGCAACGGAGTAAAGCGAAGAGCAGGAAGAAACCTGACTATGGAATACAGGTTTTGCTTTCCAAAACAACAGAACTCTTAAATACGCTTTCTTTTAGGAAAGCAAGTTGGAAGCATTCAGGATCACTCAGTCCCACTGTCCGCTTTACTGCGTGCCCGCTTCCATTGGGTTTAGGTGGCACGGCCGGTCATCAGATTGGGGGTTGCAGGGTGCAGAAACAACCTGCCTTTAGTTATTCGTAAAGGCTTGCAGCACTGTCCTGCGTATCTAAACCCTGATCACAGCGAACACGGAGTGCAACGGAGTAAAGCGAAGAGCAGGAAGAAACTTTATTATGTAATACAGGTTTTGCTTTCCAAAATCAAAAATTAATGTTCTTTCTGAAAAGAAATATAAGGCGTAATCTTATCGATCACTTCCTGATTTAATAAAATGATCTTTTTTAAATCAGCTACACCTGTATAATGGCCGTGCTGCCTGCGATATTGAATAATGGCATTAATCTGTTTGAAACTCAGATATGGACTACGCTTTAAATCATTAAAACCCGCCGTATTGATATTGATTGTTTTTAGCGGTGTGTCGCCAATTTTAATCTGATCTTTAATCTCCGCATACTTAACGGAGTCTAAGCCATAAACTTCAAGAAGCTGCTCTTTCTTATAAAAACCACCCAAACGCTCCCTATATTTAATAATTCTACGTGCAAAAGTTTCGCCTATACCTTTAATCTTATCCAATTGCGTAGAATCTGCCGTATTAATATCAACAATTACAAGAGCTTTTTTAACATATTCTTTTCTTTCAGAAAGCTGATCATTTTTGTACACCTTAGTTGACTCGGGTATATGAGCATAAGGCAATATCTTTCTATACATTTCCGGCGAAATGGTATACATTTTCTGAAGATCTTCGGGTTTGTAAAATCTGCCACCCTTAGCCGTATAGTTTACAATCGATTGGGCCTGTTTTGCCGATAAGCCTAAAGTTTCCCAACCTTCCTTATTTAAAGTGTTGGGGTTAAATTTAAAAAGTCTGACTGTTTTTTTATAACTGGAAGCTTCAATCCTATCTCGAACAACATGATCATACGCTTTGTCTGTTATACTAATCTGTTGAATCTGCGCCAAAAGATCTGGATCATCCTTCGAAACCGGCTGGAAACGGGTATACAAAATCGGGATAGCCTTAATCACAATAATAATAAAGACCAGGAACAACAGCCCGTTGAATTCACTTTTGCTAACACCAAAATTTTTGTTGAACCAAATTCTCATTGATGCGATATGACATGTGGATTATAAATATAAATCTTATTTTTGGAATTGCAAAACTGCATAGGTTTTGCCTATCAACAATCTAAGAATTATATGAAAATCATAACTACATCTGAGTTTGCGAAAGCAACAAAGATAGATAAGCTAGGTGTACCAGGTTTAGCAGGTTTGATGATGGAGATCATGAAACTGAACGACATTAATGATGTATTTGCTCAAAATCAACACTTTAAAGGCTTAGAATTTGTAGACAAGATATTGGAAACCATTGGTGTTTCTATAGAATTCGACGATGATGACTTAAATAGTATTCCGAAAACAGGACCTTTTATCGCTATTGCAAATCACCCCTATGGCGGTGTAGAAGGTTTGGCCCTGGTTAAACTATTGTGTACGGTTAGGCCAGATGCCAAGGTAATGGTCAATTTTATTCTGAAAAAAATACCAAACCTTGATGAGTTTTTTGTGGCGGTTAATCCTTTCGAAAATGTGCAGCATTCTTCCAGCATCAGCGGATTAAAAACTACGTTTGACCTGCTCAGAAACGGAACACCGATTGGTATTTTCCCTGCCGGAGAAGTATCTACTTTTAAATTAGATGCTCAGCAGGTAACCGACAGGATGTGGCACCCTGTTGTTGGAAAACTGATTGCTAAAGCTAAAGTACCCGTTGTACCGATTTATTTCCATGGTAATAATGGCGTTTTCTTTAATATTTTGAGCTTTATACACCCTACCCTGCGCACGGCAAAACTACCTTCAGAATTTTTAAATAAACATGGACGAACCATCAAGGTCCGGATTGGTAAGCCAATAGCCGTTTCTGAAATTTCGCACATGAACAGCAGCAATAAGCTAATGGACTTTTTAAGAGCCCGTACCTACGCGCTTGGTATTGGTTTAGATACTGAGAAAAAACTCTTTAACCCGTTAAACCTGTTTAAAATTAAAAAGAAACCTGCGGAGGTAATTGAAGAAACCTCAAGGCTCCTGATTAAAAATGAGGTGGCAGCTCTGGAAGATTTCAGGGTTTGGACGGAGAAAAATTATGAGGTATACATTGTCCCAACTTTAAAAATACCGAATATTTTAAGGGAAATAGGTCGTTTACGCGAAATCACTTTCCGTGAGGTTGGCGAGGGGACCAATAAAAAAATCGATCTGGATAATTACGATATTTACTATAACCATTTATTTATATGGGATAAAGATTTAGAAAATATTGTAGGTGCTTACCGGATTGGAAAAGGTGATGAGATTTTAGAAAGCATGGGACGCCGTGGTTTTTACCTTTCTGAACTCTTTAAAATGAAAGATCAGTTCTACCCGATGTTGAGACAGGGTATTGAATTGGGCAGATCATGGATCAGAAAAGAATACCAGGGTAAACCACTTCCGCTATTCCTGTTATGGAAAGGGATTTTAAAATACCTGATCGATAATCCACAGTACCGTTATATGTTCGGCCCTGTAAGTATCAGTAATAATTTCTCGAAATTCAGCAAGGCTTTAATTGTAGATTACATCACCAAGAACCATTTCGATTACGAAATGGCCAAATACGTTAAACCGCGAAACAAATTTAAAGCCGATTTATTGCCTATTTCTACCGATACCCTGGTTGACAGCAGCGAATCTTTTAAAGATCTGGACAGCATTATCGGAGACATCGAAAACACGCATATTAAAATCCCGGTATTGTTGAGGCAGTACATGAACCTGAATGCAAAGATCATCTCATTCAATATCGACCCTAAGTTTTCTGATTGTTTAGATGGTTTCTTAGTGGTTGATACCCACAGTATTCCAGCAGAAATTTTGGAAAAACTCGGCAAAAACTTATAATTTAAGGCAATAAAAAACCCAGACATCCATCTGGGTTTTTTATTATCAACTAACCTAAACTTTATAAATACTAACCAAATATTTATGCCACAAAAGTAGGCTGGCCATGTTAAATTGGTATTAATGAAATGTTATTTATAGAAATTTATTAATGACTGACGAAATTTGCTTACATCAGTAATTGATATGAAAAAACTCAGGCTTTAGCAGGCCGGCCACTATGTTAACACAATATTAAGACAGCCTAAATGGTTCACATAAAGAAATTGTTGATTTTGTATTAATAATAAGTAAATTTAATGTAACCAAATATGGCGCGGTTTGAAAAGAGGAATTTACATCTACATTTTGAGGACTATTTTGTTCGCTGGCCTGATGACAAATGCCATCAGCTCAAAGGGACAACAATACGCTTTCGATTTTTACGAAGGAACTTTTAATTTCAATGTCGATTCCACAATAGTTTTTCCCATACCTCAAACGGCAACAGCTTCAGCAGTTTCGAACTTTTATCATCAGGTCTCTTCCGGACGATACGCTTCCCTTATCTCATCTTTAGAAACGTACCAGAAAAAATTTAATTTAAACGACTGGATTTATTATCAACTGATCCGCAAAACAGCAGAACAGATTAGTCCCAAAGCCAACAACTATTTTGGATATACATTATATAAATGGTTTTTACTAAGTAAATGCGGCTACGATGCAAGGTTGGCGGTAGGCAACGACCAGGTCATTTTTTATGTAAGAAACGAAGAAGACATCAGCGATATTCCGTTTTTTATGATTGACGGGCAAAAGTTTACATGCCTGAACTACCATGATTACGGCAAACTATTTAAACAGGCCGATGCTTACAAACCGATAAAGATATCAATACCAGAAGCCAAGAATCCATTTTCCTATAAGGTAACCAGAATGCCCGATTTTAAGCCTGAAAGTTACGAGGAAAAAGACATTGAATTTAGCTACCGACAGAAAATACATCATTTTAAACTTAAAGTTAATCAGGATGTACAGACCATTTTTAAAAATTATCCGGTAGTTGATTTTGAGAGTTATTTCAATATCCCGCTGAGCAGAGAAACGTACAGTTCTCTTATTCCCACACTGAAAGAAAATCTGAAAAACATGGATCAGAAAAAAGGTGTGGACTACCTGATGAGATTTACACGTTATGGCTTTCTATATGAAGATGACAATGAAAACTATGGTAAGGAAAGACGCTTTTCTCCGGAACAAACTTTATTGAGTACATATAGCGACTGCGACGACCGGGCCGCATTATTCTTTTACCTGGTAAAGGAAATATATAACCTGCCAATGATTGCATTACTATACCCCAAACATTTAACCATTGCGGTACAGTTTGACAAACCAGTGGGTGAGGCAGTTACTTATAAGGGCAAAAAATATTCTTATTGTGAACCTACCCCTCAGGCACAAAACTTAAAAATAGGGCAAATTGCCACCAACCTGAAAAACCTGAAGTATGAGGTGGTATATGCTTATGAGCCTGGCAACAAATAAAAGACCGGGCAGGTTAAGCTAAGGTTAACCATAAGTTAAGATGATGTTATCTTATCAATAAGAAGTATATTAACACTTTATTTACCGTATTTTTAAGGGTTAATCTGAAAAAACACATGGCCGCCATCATCTATACTGTTATTAAGGAATTCTTTGTCGAAATTCACGGCTATCCGGTAAAGGCCAGGATTCTATCCCCAATTAATGACGATAAAACCTTTACATTTCAGGTCAGTTCGCACTTTAAGAATACCAGCGGACAGGAAGCCAATGTACCGGCTTCCACATTTACCTCTTATACCAATGCAGAACGCCATTTGTTGGGCTACCTGGAGGCCTTTCAAAATACATTGGATTTAGGTGGTGAAGTAGCACCAGGAAATGCTTTTTAATTATTTTCTTTATCGTCTTTCTCCGCGGGAAGTTCTGATTGGATTACCTCCTCCTCAAACTCCTTTTTGTCTTTTTGGTTTCTGACGATCAGATAAACAATTAAAATAATGACCAGAACTGCAACGCCTATTACTAGTGGATAATTCATATTTGTTCGATTAAATACCAGTCTATGCAATTTAACCTAAGTTATGACAAATATTTTGTATGTTAAGCAGCCATCTGAGTGTTAACATAATCATAATATTAACTTAACTTTCTGTTTTTCTACTTTTGTAAAAACCCATAAGTAGATGAAAAAGAATAAATCCAAGTCGAAAAATCATTCGACCAATAAAAAGCTACGTAAAGAATTAGAATCGAAATTAACCTTTGCATTTAATGAATTAGTTAATCAATATGGCAAAGCAAAAAAAATCGACAAAGTAATTGAGAAGTTTGCCAAACAACTTGCTAAAAAGGTAACTATTCCTGCTGTAGATGATTCTATTGTGCCGTTTATTAAGGAAGAAGAACAAGCTGCACCACCCGTTAAAGAAAAGCCAACAAAATCCTCAGCAGTAAAAACCGTTACCAAAAAAGCCAAAGTGACGGAAAAAGAAGAGGCGGAATTAAAATAGATTAAAAAAAGGCTGTCTCAAAATAAATGAGACAGCCTCTTTTAAATTAAATCCTAAAAATCTTAATAGACATTAGTTTGAGGCGTAAAGTTAGCCCAACCTGATGTCCAGTCTGAAGTGCCGAATGCACCACGATAAGTTACGACATCAAAACCAGTTAAGCCTGTAAAACTAGCGCCTGCTAATAAAATTGACCCCGTATTTAATGTGAATTTAGGAGTAGCACCTAAATCAAAAATAGTTTCATCGATTCCTAAATCCTGCCATTTCCCATATGTTTCATTTCCAAATGATGCTGTTTTAAACCAAACATCAATTGCCTGCGTACCTACATTGCCAGTTGATTTCGTTTCAACACCCACTGGGTTAGGGAATGTTGTTGTACCTCCTGTACCATAACCGTTTGCTCCCCAACCATCAACACCTGCTAAAACAATATTTTTTAATACTAATTCGCCATTTGCAGCATTTGCCAAAGTGGTTGCCCCATCAATAAACAATCCATTAGGGTATGCTGTAAATACAGAATTGTAGATTTTTATTTTATTATTTCTTCTCAAATGCATTGCATTTTGAAATTGAGTTGAAATGGTTTTGGTTCTGTCTTTCTTTGGGCCAATAATAGTTACATTAGAAAACTGAGGTGATGTGTAAGGTGTAACACTTGATCCAGTTCCATCATTATCAACTTCAAAACCATTAGAACCAGATTGGTCGGCAGAATTTGCATCACGGATGCCAATAGCAAACTGTACGGTACCACGGAAACCAAAATCAACGTCAAAATCATCATCAAGCCCACGGTAAGCGATCAAGTGTTTCGCATTTACAGTTCCACCAAACCATTCAAAAGCATCATCTAGACCATAAGAACATTGCACGTAATCAATTACAGTTCCAGAACCTACTGAACCCATGGTTAATGAGTTAACCTCCTGGTTAGGGTTAATCGGCGTACCAGCATAATCAATTCTTACATATTTTAAAATACCAGAATTATCTGTATCAACCGTGCCACCGTGCCAGCCTTCATAAGCGCCTTCTAATTCGGCTTCACCACCTGATTGATTGTTAGTTGCTTTTCCACATAATACAACACCACCCCAATCTCCTGGCTCACGTAATCCCGGAGCACGTTCTGAAGTAAAAATAATTGGTTGAGATGCAGTTCCTTCGGCAATTAATTTATTTCCTCTTTGTACAACCAAAGTACCTTTTGTCTCTCTGTCGCCGATAATCACCGTACCCGCTTCAATCTCTAAGGTAACTCCTTCAATTGCTGCTAAGCCTGCTTTATTTTTTGCATCTCTTCCCACTCTAACAAAACCATTAAGTCTGTAAATTTTGTCTTTAGTCCACTTAGTGTTGGTCGTGATACTTCCGTTTGCAACTTCTACTATTGGTTTAGTAAATCCAGTAGCTGGATTTGTACCTGTACCAGATCCGTTACCAGAATTATATCCAGCTTCATTGTATTCGATAATAGTTGTTCTTTTACATGAACTAAAAATTAATGTTCCTGCCAAAACAAATACCATTGTTTTGAATCCATTAGTACCAAATTTTGGCTTGTAAAGCTTTTTCATATTCATTTTTCCTATTTAAGTCTTTATTTTTTATTTAAAATATTTTGTAAGAAAGCGTTAATCCGAACTGGCGGCCACTCCTAAATTGGGCCGTAACCTGATCTTCTGACTGATCGAATTTTCCATCTTGATTTCCGTCTTGCATCAATGTAAAGTTTTGGTTGAGCAAGTCGTTGAAGTTGGCTTTTAGGGATAGTTTATTGGTGAAATTTTTCGTCACAACTAAATCAACCACGTTTCTTGGCATCTCGTAAATATCCCTGATCAGATCTGTGCCAACAAATGCAATACGTTTTCCAGCAACATTATAAAGCAGGTTAACCTGGAATTTAGATTTAATGTTATTATAGAATATCGCTGCGTTTAAAATATATGGTGATTGTCCTTGCATAGGGCGATTATTGGATTGTCCAATTGCGCTGGCACCATCAAACATCACTTTACTATTAATGTATGAAGCATTTAGCAAAATGGTGATATCGTTTAAAAACTTACTTTCACTTAACCCTGCAAGCGATTTACGCATTTCTAGTTCTACTCCTATATTTCTAACGTTCTGAGCGTTATTGAAATTAAAAGACTGCGCATTAGAACCTGGTATAGCAGTCATCTCGATGGCGTCTTTAAATTTTTTGTAGAAGCCTGAAATACTGATCAGTTCGCTTGTTGATGGATAGAATTCATATTTTAAATCGTAATTATCAATCTTTGCTGTTTTTAAATTTGGATTTCCGGCAACATTGAAATTCTGATCAAAATCATAAAATGAGAAGGGTGCAATCTCTCTAAATTCTGGTCTGTTTAATGTTTTACCATAAGCCAGTCTGAATAAAGATTTTTCGTTTATATTAAACTGGACGTTTGCCGAAGGAAGTACCCTAGTAATATCATTATTAACGTTAACAGGGCCTCCAGTATCAAAACTGTTCAGTTTCTGAACGTTATTTTCTACTCTTGCACCTGCAACTACGGTTAATTTATCTTTATATGGCAGAACAAAATTTGCGAATCCAGCTAATAGTTTATTTGAAGCATCATAGTTGTCATATGGATTAGATTTTTCGTCCAATCTGATTCCCGTTGTTGTATTAATATTTTTCCAGTCGAAAAGTTCTTCTATAGTTCCCTTTAACAACGACTGATCAAATTGTAATGAATTTGCCCGCACGTAACCGATGTTTCTAGAAGAAAATGTTCTTTGCTTATCTTCATAATAACCACCAACTTTTATTGAAGGCTTAAAACCCTCAGATTTTGGAGCAAGTGCCTGTTCAACATTAAATGCACCGGTTTTAATGTCTTCATTCATTTTGGAATAAAACCGACCCAGGAACTCTGGCTGGGCACCACCAGTTGGCACGAAGATATTATAAGTACCATCTCCATTAGCAAGTGTTCTGTAACGCGAGTAATCTGGCTGATCTCTGAATGATTTACTATAACCTAATACCCAGTCAAACTTGGTATGCTCTTCATTAAATTTATGAACACCCGACAATTGCCCTGAATAAATGCCACGATATAAAACATTCGATGCATAATTGGCGTACTCCTGCTGTTTTTCAGAACCAAGGCGACTAACATATTGTGATGTACTTAATTGATTATATAGGTTTTTAAACTCGAAAGTATTGTTATTATTTAATTTAAAGGCCCAGTTATGTACAAGCCCTAAACGAACATTGTAGGTATACTGATCGTCATTATATCTGTAATTTTCTTCAGCGATTTTCGAAATTGGATCATAAACCTCGTAATTTCCTCTAAACACGGCATTATTTGTTTTACTGTTGCTATAGGTAATCGCCGTAATATTTCCCAATAATTTATTGTTGATGTTAAATCGTTTGCTACCGTAAATATTTAGCTTTTGATCCAAATTAGCCGTATTAACTTCTGGTAACCAGTTATTCCTAAGTGCATGCCCGGCCGCGTTCAATTTGCTGGCACTAACCTGGTTTAAATTTGAAGGGAAATTAACAGGTAAATCATTTTCACCTGTATTGAAGCCAGTAAAATATAAGCTTCCGGTATTAGTTCTTTTGAAATCTTTAAAAGTAGCATTTTGACGGTAACTAGTTCCATAATCGATTGTTAATCGATCATCATCAGGTATGCTTTTAAGAAAAACCTTAACAACACCTCCTGCAAAATCTGCGGGAATATCAGCCGAAGGACTTTTATAAACCAATACACGATCAATTTGATTGCTTGGTATTAAATCAAATGAAAAAGACCGAACATCCGTTTCTAAGCTGGGTGCGGTTACATTATTTAACTGAACATTATTATAACGTTCCGCCAGACCACGGATATTAATAAAACGATTGTCTACAATCGTAATACCGGGAACACGTTTTACTACTTGCGCAGCATCTGTATCACCGGATCGCTGAATGGTTTGAGCGGAAACTCCGTTTGCAATTGATTGAGATTTTTTCAGCTCTGCCAAAAGAGATACTTCAGTACCTGATTTCCTGGCGCCCGTAATTACAACATCGTTAAGGGTAGATTGATCATCTTCCATCACAACATCTATCACAGTTGTTTTTCCTGGAGTAACTTTTACATTAGGAATTACCTGTTTTTTAAAGGAAATAAAAGAAAAACTTACACGGTAAGTTCCTGGTTTTACAGTATTTAAAATATAATTACCATCAGCATCACTGGTAGTACCAATTGATGTTCCTTCTATCAATACAGATAGGCCCACCAACGTTTGCCCCGTAGATTTATCCGTTATTTTACCAGAAATTTTTCCGGTCTGTGCATACGAAAGTATGCTGATCGTTAGCGCGAACACAGTAAGTGCCGCCCTTTTAAAAGAGTTTAGTAAGTCCAATTTGCCTTTATTTGATAAGGGCAAAATTATTACCACAGTGTTAACTGTAAGTTAGATGTTAATTAAGATTGCTTTACTTTAAGGTTAATTAAATATTAACAAGCATTTTTGATCAGTAACGGATGCCCGCCTTTTTGCAAATAAAGTGAAGTAACCAAATCGGACCAATTAACAGGAATTTAACGTCATCTAAGAATGATGGTTTTTTTCCCTCTATTTTATGGCCGATAAACTGACCAACCCAGGCCGCTACAAATATTGCGGCATAAATGACATAAGCAGTTCCGCTCCCTAAACCTACAGCCTGTTCAATTTTGACGATAACGTAACTCATTATTCCCACCACCCAGATCATCATGAAAAACAGTACCGGAGACAATGTAAAATAATAATACAGGCTAAAGGCAAGTAGAAAGGAAGCCCAGTTAAAGAATCCATTATAACTGCCCAGAAATCCCAAATGCGGGAAAGGAATCTGCCATACCAAACCTAATAAGCTAAATACAATTAATGGAACACAGATCCAGTGCACCAGTTTGTTAGTCGGATTTTGATGACTTTCGGCGTACTTGTCAAAAAGTACATCAACAGGTCTCTTAGGTTCAATTTTAATGGTTTGCTTGCTCATTATGTAAAAATAAAAAAAGCGATGGAATATCCATCGCTTTATATTTTGTTTAATTCATAGACCTTATAGGTTTTGAAAACCTATAAGGTCTTAAAAATATTACTTCGCAAAAGCTACAGAACGGGTTTCCCTGATTACGGTAACCTTAATCTGTCCCGGATAGGTCATTTCTGTTTGGATACGGGTAGAAATATCAGCAGCTAACAATTCAGCCTGAGCATCGGTAATGCGCTCGCTTTCTACAATTACACGTAGTTCTCTACCGGCCTGAATGGCGAAAGTTTTCTCAACACCTGGATAAGAAAGAGCCAACTCTTCTAAATCCTTAAGGCGTTTAATATAACTTTCCACTACCTCACGGCGTGCACCCGGACGAGCGCCAGAAATGGCATCACAAGCCTGTACAATTGGTGAGATCATTGAAGTCATCTCAATTTCATCGTGGTGGGCACCAATGGCATTACAAATTTCAGGGTGTTCTTTATACTTTTCGGCCAGCTGCATACCCAAAATAGCGTGTGGCAATTCTGGATTATCATCAGGCACTTTACCAATATCGTGTAGTAAACCTGCACGTTTAGCCATTTTAGCATTTAAGCCTAATTCTGCAGCCATTGTAGCACAGAAATTAGCTACTTCACGTGAGTGATGTAATAAGTTTTGTCCATAAGATGAACGGTAACGCATACGGCCAACCATGCGGATCAATTCAGGATGCAAGCCGTGAATACCCAAATCGATTACGGTACGCTCGCCGATCTCTACAATCTCATCTTCGATCTGTTTTTTGGTTTTGGCTACAATTTCTTCAATACGTGCCGGGTGGATACGACCATCAGTTACCAAACGGTGTAAAGCCAAACGGGCTATCTCTCTCCTTACCGGGTCGAAACCTGATAAAATGATGGCTTCCGGCGTATCGTCTACAATAATTTCGATACCGGTTGCTGCTTCCAAAGCACGGATATTTCTACCTTCTCTACCAATAACGCGACCTTTGATCTCGTCACTTTCGATGTGGAAAATAGATACAGAATTTTCAATTGCCGCCTCTGTAGCAGTACGCTGGATGGTTTGGATAACTACTTTTTTAGCTTCTTTACTCGCCGTTAATTTGGCTTCATCCACAATATCCTTCACCTGCATCATGGCCTGGGTGCGGGCTTCTTGTTTCAGATTTTCTACCAATTGTTCTTTGGCTTCTTCGGCAGAAAGGCCGGCAATGGTTTCCAATTGCTTTAGATGCTGGTTTTTGAGTACCTCTACTTCTTCCTGCTTTTTAACCGCAAGTTCAGTCTGTTTTTCGAGGTTAATTTTATGCTTTTCGAGTTCCTGCTCTTTTCTATTAAAATTTTCCATGCGCTGATTTACCGATTGCTCTTTTTGCTTAATGGTATTTTCGCGCTGGTTAATGGTATTGTTTCTAGCACTAACTTCTTGTTCGTGCTCGGCTTTTAACTGTAAAAATTTCTCTTTTGCTTCTAAAAGTTTATTCTTTTTTAAAATTTCTGCATTGTTTTCTGCATCTTTTAAAATCTTTTTCACTTTGTTCTGTGCGGCAATTTCCTGCTGTTTAAGCAAGTTACGCAGGAGAAATCTTCCTATTACTACTCCGATAGCTATACCCGCTATCACGGCAAATACGTATCCTAATATTTCAACTATTTCCATTTTGTTTTTTATGTAAAAAAAAACCGCAACTAATTTTTAAAGTCTCATACATTTTAAACCTCAACTAAGCATAATTAGGGTTTAAGCCATTTTCAGGTGCAATAGCAAATGAAATACGCCCTCTTAACCCTATAGATATTGAAGTGTTAAGTTTTATAAAATTTGAAACTCAAAAACCAGCCGCGGCTATGTTTTTATGCTAAATATTGGCATCATCTAAGCGCTGAACAGGTCAGCGTAATGAAATGCCGAAAGAACGAACCTTATTTTGCAAAGAAATTACTGAGTAAAACATCCAATTCTTCAACTTTATCGGCAACAGCAGTATCCTGGCTCTGTACTTTGTTTTCTGTTCTTAACACGGCTGTTGCATAATGCAATACGGCCATAGAAAGAAGGTCTTGCTTATCTCTAACCGCATAATTATCCTGGTAATCTTTTATGCGCTCATTGATCATTTTCGCTGCCCGTCTCACAATTTCTTCCTCTTCCATGTTCACCTTTAATGGGTAAATACGGTCGGAAATGGTTATTTTAATCGAGATTTCTCCCATTTGTTAGCTTAGTTTCTGATTTCCTTGCATCACTATTTTTTTAATAATGCAATACTTTTATCAATCTCCCGCACAAAATCGTTAATTTTTTGTTTAATGTCAAGCGATTTTTCACTTGTCCCCTCGATACTTTTAGCCAATTTTGTAACCCTCAATTTTTCATCAAGTTCTACGTTTTTTTCTTTCGCTGTATCAAGTGCTACCTTTAACGATTGGTTTTCAAGCTTTAATAAATCATTTTCTTCCTGTAGCGCATTACATAACTCAATCACCCGAGCCGTTTTTTGTAATACTTTATCTAATTGATCTGCAACAGAAGCCATGAATTTATTTCTAAAAATACGAATTTATATTTTATTTCCTAATTTCTGCACCAGCTTGTGCCGTTAAATTCGTAATAAGCTTCTGCATGGTATGCTCAATCTGCTTATCGGTCAGGGTTTGTTCCTCATCCTGCAAGATGAAATTCAGCGCATAAGATTTTTTCCCTTCCGGCAATTTATCACCAACATACACATCAAATACCCCCACTTCCTTAATGAGCTTTTTATCCGTTTTAAAGGCAATCCCCTTTAAGGTATCGAAAGTTACATTTTGGTCAATTAATAAGGAAAGATCACGACGTACCTGCGGATATTTAGCAACATCTTTGTGCACGATTTTATTTTTCCTTACAATATCCAACAAAACAGCCCAATCAAAATCCGCATAAAATACTTCAGTATTCACATCAGCTACTTTACGATCAGCTTTTGAAACAGCACCGAAACTTACCAAAGTTTTATCTCCACGGAAATATTTAATTCCATAAGCAAAATTTTCATCGTTTAAAACATCCGACTGATAACTGGCAATCCCCAAACGTGATATAACTGCATCAACAGCTGATTTTAAATTATAAAAAGTTGCCGGTTTAGCCTGGTGGTTCCATTGCTCACTTTGCTTGGCACCAGCAATCAACAATAACAACCTTGGCCGCTCAACATACTTTTCGTTAATCAAATGATAGGTTTTACCAAACTCATAAAACTTCACATCCGAGTTCTTTCGGTTTTGATTGTATGCTACACTTTCCAGCGCCGGCATCAGTAAATTCTGGCGCATTACATTTAGATCACTGCTTAACGGATTTAAAATAAATACGGCTTCGTCTAAATTTTTTGAATAGGCCGATTTGGTTAACGAGTTGCACATAATCTCGGCATAACCATTCGCGGTAAGCATATCTGCAATTACGTTATGTGTATTTTCCTTTTCAGGTTTGACACTGTAAGAAAGCGATGCGTTTACCTTTGAAGGGATTTCAATATTATTATAACCGTAAATACGCAGCACTTCTTCTGTAATGTCGCATTCGCGGGTTACGTCTACTTTAAATGATGGCACCCTTAAAGCCAAAGTATCCTCAGCGGTATTGGTAGCGGAAATACCTAACGCAGTTATGATGTGTTTGATTTCGGCAGATGGGATATTTGCACCGATCAGTTTATTGATATTGGTATAACTTACCTCAAACTCAAAGGGCTTGATGTGGTTTGGATAAATATCAGCAACCGGTGAGGAAATTTCGCCGCCAGCCAGTTCTTTAATCAACATGGCTGCATATTTTAATGCGGTAACCGTAATCTCAGGATCAGTACCACGCTCATACCGGAAAGAGGCATCGGTTTTTAAACCATGTCTTTTCGACGTTTTACGCACAGAAACAGAATTGAAGTAAGCACTTTCGAGGAAAATATTTTTGGTACTCGTATCTACACCAGAAGATTTGCCACCAAACACCCCTGCAATGCACATTGGTGCTTCAGCATTGCAGATCATCAGATCATCTGCACTCAACTTGCGCTCCACATCATCAAGCGTTACAAAAGGAGTTCCTTCTTCCGCTTTTTTAACGATTACTTTTCCACCGGTAATTTTATCAGCATCAAATGCATGTAATGGTTGCCCCAAACCATGAAGCACATAATTGGTAACATCTACCACATTATTAATCGGACGTACACCAATTACCTTTAATTTGTCTTTTAACCAGTCAGGCGATTCTGCTACGGTAACGCCCGAAATGGTAACGCTACTATAACGCGGACAAGCGGCCAAATCTTCTACTTCAACCGGAATAACCAGATTTTCGTTGTCCGTTTTGAATGCAGAAATATCGGGCATTTCATACTCACTCCTGAAATAAGCAGCAACATCTCTCGCCACGCCCAAATGCGAAGCCGCATCGGCACGGTTAGGTGTTAATCCGATTTCGAAAACAAAATCGTCATCCATTTTAAAATGATCTTTTGCACGGATTCCAACTTCGGTATCTTCAGCAAGGATCATAATCCCATCATGTGATTTACCCAAACCGATTTCATCTTCGGCACAGATCATTCCCTGCGAAAGTTCTCCTCTGATTTTTGATTCTTTTATCTTGAAAGGTTCTCCCTCTAAGGGATATACCGTAGTACCCACGGTAGCTACCACCACTTTTTGGCCGGCGCCTACATTTGGCGCACCGCAAACAATCTGAAGATTTTCTTTACCACCAACATTTACAGTGGTAATACGTAACCGATCGGCATTGGGATGCTGAATACAGGTTAATACTTCGCCAATAACCAAGCCCTCTAAACCGCCCACAACAGGCTGCACTTTTTCTACACTTTCTACCTCCAAACCTACATTGGTAAGAATTAAAGAAAGCTCCTGAGGTGTTTTTTCAATTTGTACGAATTGCTTTAACCAGTTATATGATATTTTCATTTTAGAGAATCAAGTAATGAGTATCAAGTATCGGGACAAGCCCGGATGATGATCAATTTTATTAAAACGCAAAGATATTATTTAAAGGTCAAAGGAGGAAGTTAATTATTGAGATTTGAGACTGGAGACGTGAGATATGAGATGTGAGACTGGAGATGTGGGATATGAGACATAACAAAACCTAAAAATGGTGCAACCACGCCAAAAAGTAACTAATGGCCGATTTTCAGATTGGATAGAATGACCGCACATGCCCCGGCTCCTATTACCAGCATAATAACCGAAGCGATAACTAACTGAAGTCCAGGTTTAACGGGCTGATTTCTTACAGCTTTTATGATAATCTGCACAATGCCAATTACAAACAACAACACCGCAATTACCCAATATATAATAAAAATTCCCATGCGCTTATTTTGATATTAACTGTTAAAAAGCAATACGGCACAAGCACCAAAACCGATTACAGCCATTATTACCGAAATAATAAGCAGTTTCAATCCGGGTTTCACCGGTTCGTTCCTGGAAGATTTAATGATAATCTGAATGATCCCCACTACAAAAAGTACAATCGCAGTAAGAATGTAAATCACAAATAGGCCGAATAAACCATCCATATTAATTCATATTTAATTTTTCCCTGATCAGATCTATTTTATTATCGCGGTAAAAAATATTCATAGTCTCGAAAGGCACCATTTTATATTTATCGCTTACAATGTGCACACAAGATTTTTTAACTGCCCGCACATCAAAATCAAGCGGATCCATAAAATTCATGATAATGATCCGAAATAAATTATCGTAACTCAAACTATCTGATTTTACTCTTGGCAGGCAGCACATCAATTCGCCAAAAGTGTCTTCTGCACAATCGACCGAAACACCTGTGCTAAACAAGTTGAGCATATGTTCTTTCAATTTTTCATCATGTTCGAACACGATGGTATTTTTTGAATTATTGAGCAAATCTTCAGGGTTGATCAGGTGCGTCATCGGGATGACTTCATCGCCGATTTTTAAAGCATAAGCCATACATAATGCATCAGGATTGCAGGGTACGGGAATCAAATCCTGTGGGGTGAAGGTTGGATATTGCTCATAAATCTTTCTGCGCACCTCGGTTAAGGTAATCCTTCCCTGCTGATCATTATAATCATCGTTTCTTCCGGCAACCTGGGTCGGTTGGAAAGTAACCCCACGTACACATTTCTGTTTGAGCGCATAATCTAAAATATCGCCAATTTCATGATCGTTTAATCCTTTTTGCAAAGTAACAACCAAGGTGGTCGATACATTAAACTGATTTAAATGATCAATGGCTTTTTTCCTTACCTCAGTAAGGTCTTCGCCTCTTAGCCTCGTCAATACATCTGCATTAAAACTATCAAACTGCAGATAAACTTCGAAATCGGGCATATAAGTGGCCAGCTTTTCCACAAAATTAATATCCTTGGCAATCCTGATACCGTTGGTGTTCACCATTAAATGTTTTATAGGTTTGGTTTTGGCGAGATCTAAAATCTTAAAAAACTCAGGGTGCACGGTTGGTTCTCCGCCTGAGAGCTGAACCACATCAGGTTCACCTTCGTTGGCCACTACCACATCCATCATCCGCTCTATTTCCGCCAAGGTTCGGTGCCTGCCATAATTTGGTGACGACATGGCGTAACAGGTTGGACAGGCCAGGTTGCAACGATCGGTAACCTCTATTACCGTTAAACACGAATGCTGTTCATGATCGGTACACAAACCACAATCGTAAGGACAACCGTAGTGCACTTTGGTATTAAACTTAAGTGGCATTTCAGACTGTTTATTGTAATTCCTGATCTGTTTATAATATTCAACATCATCAGCAATCATCACTTTACTATCACCATGTGTCCTGCAATTTTTCAGCATAAACACCTTACCATCTTGAAAAACAATTTTCGCATCGCAAAGCTGTAAACATTCAGGACAAAGGCTTTTGGTATAATCGTAGTATATATAATCTCTGGTATTGGCCATTATGTTACAGGTTAGGTAAGATTCTTTTAGAAATTCTAAAAATGAATCTATAATAATAAATAAAAATAAACAATGCAGACCAATGAATGCTGCTTAAATTTAAAAATAACGAATGGTAAGGCTTTATAAACTCTATCAAAAACCTAAATAAGAAATAAAGCACCATAAATAATTTAAAACGGTCGCCGTTAATCAATTCCTTATGTTTCAAACCGTTGAAAAGAAAAATCAAAAGTACCAGATAAATCATTTCATACAGCATGATCGGATGTCTGGGTATACCGTCACCAAGATCCATACCCATAAAAAAGCGGGTAGGAATACCATAGGTCGGTTCATCGATTCCCATGGAAAAGCAACCGATCCGCCCTATAATCAATGCAACTAAAATCGGGATCACATATACATCTCCCGAGGCGATATTTACTCCGATGATCTTTTTAATCAGCTCAACGCCAAATAAGCCGCCAAGCAAACCGCCAACAATGGTTTTACTTTGATAAAGAACCGAAAACGTAAGATGATTGACTACTTCTGGTGTTTCCAGCACGGCCACTACCCGCGAGCCAACCAGGGCACCAAGCATGGCCCCTAACATAATCCATAATCTGTTTTCGTCAGATATCGGATCTGCAATTCCTTTTTTATAATGGTAATATAACCTCACGCCGATAATAAAAGCGAGGGTTTCAAAAATGTAATGATAATGGTATTGATGACCAAAAAGCCCGAATTGAAAAGGAAATGGTGATACAGATTTTAACAGCATCTATTAAAAGAATAACCGGCAAAAAACGGGTAAGTGATCTGAATAATACCTTTTATCCTTACTATCTGTTAACACGGCAAACTTTTGCACTTTAAAACCTTTGTTTACGAAAACATAATCGATCCTGTCTTTCAGGTCGCTATCGAAATGAAAACCATTAAAGGTACCAGTTGGTCCATATGGAGGCTCTACAGAAACGTCTTTTGCATCAATGAGAAAAGATTTTATGGTTGCAATGGCCTCCGTTTCTGGAGTCACGTTTAAATCACCCGTAAAAACAACCGGTAAATTTGGTGCAATCTGTTGTATCTTTTGTTTCAACAATTTAGCTGATTCAATTCTCGCTTTCACACCAATATGATCGTAATGGGTATTGAAAACGATAAATTCCTTTTTATTCAGCTTATCGTAAAGTTTTACCCAGCTACACACGCGGTTGAGTGCAGCATCCCATCCTTTTGATGGCACATCAGGCGTTTCTGATAACCAGAATGTTCCACCATCTTTTTTGGTGAAACGGTCTTTATCAAAATAAACTGCCGAAAATTCTCCTTTTCTTTTGCCGTCATCGCGCCCAACACCCACTACATCAAAATTGGAATTTTCCATCAGGGCATCAAATTGTTCAGGCAGGGCTTCCTGTACGCAAAGGATATCGGCATCGTGAAACTTAACCAGTGCTTTTACATTATCTTTTCGGTTTGGCCAGGCATTGATTCCATCTGATGCAACATTTAAGCGGATATTATAGGTAATGAGATTAATTGGAACGCCTTTTTTCTGAGCAAAAGCCGCAATGTTTAATAAAAGAAAAATAGGGATGATTTTTAAAGCATTCATAAAATGTAATTTCACTGTTTAATTAATAAGGTGAATTGTACCACCTATTTCTGAGCCGCTATTATACTATTTTAACTTTAATTGCAGCTTAACATCCAAATATCTTTTAAATTAAATCTTCGTCTCTGTAACTATAATAGCGGTTATTGGCAAAAATCAGGTGATCGACCACATACAAACTCAACAAATTACCTGAAGCGACCATATCTCTGGTCAATTTATCATCACTCTCGCTGGGCTTTAAATTTCCGGAGGGGTGATTATGTGCCAACACAATATTAGCCGCATTGTTTTCTAAAGCCGTTTTAAAAATAATTTTCGGATCGGCTACCGTACCAGCCTGCCCGCCTTTGCTGATCAAGAATTTACCGATCACGCGGTTGGACCTATTTAACAGTAATATCCAGAATTCTTCATGATTGAGATTGGCAAAGGTTTGATGCAAATATTTATATACATCGTTAGAGGTCGTTACATGCGTAATCACTTCCTCTGTGGTTTCTTTCCTTCGTAAGCCAAGTTCTAAAGCAGCAATAATCGTTAATGCTTTGGCTTCTCCGATTCCTTTAAACCTCGAAAGTTCCAGAATGGAAGCCTTACCCAGCTTGGTTAAATTGTTATCGTAAAAAGATAAAATTCTTTTACTTAAATCAACAGCGGTTTCGTTTTTATTACCAGAGCCAATTAAAATGGCGATGAGTTCAGCATCTGTTAAATGTCTTCTGCCGTGCAACAAAAGTTTTTCGCGGGGCCGATCTTCTTCAGCCCATAACTTTATACCTAGCTTTTGTTCGTAGTTTTCCATTTTTGAAGATAAAAAAAGGCATCCTAACTTATCGTTGGGATGCCTTCCTAATATCGTAAAAAAATGGCTTATTTTAAACCGTTAACGAATTTCGTTAATTTTGATTTGTTATTTGCCGCTTTATTTTTGTGGATGATGTTCTTTTTAGCTAAACGATCTAACATAGAGATTACTTTAGGCAATAAATCCGATGCAGATTTTTTATCTTCTGCAGCACGTAATCTTTTAATGAAAGTACGCGTAGTTTTTGCCTGATATCTGTTACGTAAACGTTTTGTTGCGTTTGCTCTAATTCTTTTTAATGAAGATTTATGATTTGCCATTTCTATTTAGCCTTTTATTTTTCTTATTCGTTTCCTATAATTCGGGTTGCAAATATAGGATTAATGTTTTTAAATCACAAAACACTTTTAACTTTTTTTTCATTAAAACCAAACCCTGTTTTCGAACAGCAAAAATAAGTTAAAATTATTCATTAATAATACTTTAACCTGATTGAATAAAAATTCTTTTACATAGAGAAAACAGTCTTAAAAATACTATTTTTGGGCAAAACGATTTTGAGTGAAAAAGAGAATAGCCATCTTTGCATCAGGTTCCGGCTCTAATGCCCAAAAGCTGATGGAGCATTTTAAGCGGAGCAATGAAATAGAAATATCTTTGGTATTAACCAACAATGCCGATGCATATGTATTGCAAAGAGCTGATAATTTCGAAATCCCCACCCATATCTTCGATCGAAATGAGTTCTACCAAACCGATGAGGTAGTAGACCTGCTGAAAAATCTTGAAATTGATTTTATCGTGCTGGCAGGTTTCCTTTGGCTGATTCCTAAAAACCTGATCCATGCTTATCCAGGCAGAATTGTAAATATCCACCCTGCAATCCTTCCTAAGTTTGGGGGAAAGGGCATGTACGGCGACCATGTTCACCAGGCGGTAATGGCTGCTGGCGAAACTGAAGGCGGGATAACCATTCATTATGTTAACGAAAATTACGATGAAGGCGAATACATTCACCAGGCCCGCTACCGGATAGACAAAAACGACAGTCTGGAAATGATAAAATTTAAGGGACAGCAACTGGAGCACCTGCATTATCCGCGCGTGGTGGAAAGCATTGTCAAAAAAATCAGCAAATAGTTAAGTTGTTAAAGCATTAACACAGTACTGGTAAAAGATCCGAATTAACACAGTTTTTAAATGTGCTACATCATTAATTGGTCGCAAGATGTTTCCTACATCGGGGCAGCTACCCTGCCTTATTGATCATCCGCTTTTTACCGAATTATACTCAAACTTATAATTTGTAAGTGCCAGCAACCGGCAACAATTGCTTTTTGTTTGTCGTGTTAAAAGACGATTAATGACCAATCGCATTTAAACTAAGCAAGTCTTTCTTTCCGGCAAATCCTAATGCATCTTCTATAAAAGCGTAGATAAGCATGAACGATGCAATCTGCTATTTAAACAATCAAAAAATCTAGCTGAGAGCTGAAAAATTTCAAAGCGGGGTTTCGATAATGGATTCAATTACCCCGATCAACTAATCCAGTTAAAAATTGGAAACACAACCTCTTTAATGTTTAGCGCTTTTATTTAAAACATTAACGAATGTAAGTTCAACTCTACCATATATCAATTCCCCCTTGTATCGGTGTTCCTTTTTAGGGAAGTTTAAATGTGGTTAAGCAATAACGCGTGCTTGCTTCCAAATCACAAAATGAAATAGGCTATGTATATATTTTTTGTAGACGTACAAATCATAGTAGTAAAGCCTATATGCAAAAGCCCAAACGCCAGGGTGAGATGGCGGGTTTACCTAATCAATAAAACTGTATAAAATGAAAAACTTAAAAGGAATGCAGAAGAGCCTTTCTTCTTTGGAAAACAAAAGACTCCAAGATTTAAGCACAGTACAAGGTGGTTTGTATCTTATCAGATCAAACGTTGCCTGTCCGGGCCAATACCCAAGTGAAACTGTGGAATATGACGCTTACGAAAGCAATGGCGGCAAGTATATCGGAAGAACATGTCAATCTGCTGTTTCAGCCCCAAGTTCTGACATAGGAAACTGGAACGGCGCTAACTAAGCAAATTTAAGTTAAGCCTTAACTCGTGTCATTTATAAACGACTGGGGTTTAACAGGAAAATGTACAAAATCTGCAGAACAGGATTTTGGATTCTGCTCACAATAAAAACTAGTAAAATGAAAAACTTAAAAGGAATGAAGAAAGATTTTTCTTCACTTGAAAACAAAAAACTTACTGATTTATCTTCAACCAACGGCGGAAGAGCAATGGGAGGCTACACCTCCATTCAATCCAATGTATTTGTGGGTGAAGGATGTATAGAGTATGATCACTATGAGGGACCGAATGGTACAGGTGGATATATTTACAGAGAAATCCGTCGTCTTGCACCTGGTGAACCTGTTCACAACTACTAAAATTGTTTAAATGTAATTTCTGCCATCACTTCTGCAGAAATTACATTTAATCAAATCCTATGAAAAGATACGGGCTGCCTTCTTAACAGGGCGCCCTATCAAAATCATTCACTGGCCAATTAAATAAAGATGATTTTAATTATATCCAAGAAACAGGAGACCACCACCAATGAAGTGATCAAATGGCTTTTGGCAATGGGTAAAAAATTTATCCGGGTACAGGAAGACGAAGTTTTTGAGATCAAAACCAAAGAGAAAAGGATTTATATAGAAAGCGATAGGAACTGTTTTTACCTCGATGAAATCAGTAGTGTGTGGTACAGAAGAGGAGGTTTAAAATTTAAAAATTTCCACTACGACAATCATTCGGTAAACATTCATATGCAGGAGCACCAACATTGGCTGCATGATTATGTAATCAAAACACTTGAATCCAAAAAGCACATCAATAAACAAAGCAACAGCGCTGTAAACAAACTGTTTGTATTAGAGCAGGCAAAAAAAACAGGGCTGGATGTTCCCGAATATTACCTTGCGGAGAATACGTGTGATGTGGTTTTGGATAAAACAATAATAAAGCCATTGACCGGAAATATAACGATTGACGCTTACCAGAATTATGGGGAAAGCATTATGTATACGCATGTTATCGATCGCCAGGAAGAAGATAGCTTCTTTATTACCTTTTTTCAGGAAAAAATTGAAAAGGATTTCGAAATCAGAAGTTTTTACCTGAACGGAAGATTTTTTTCCACGGCAATAATCTCTCAAAATGATGAGCGAACCAAAACCGATTTCAGAAAGTACAATCTTGAAAAACCCAACCGAAATGTCAGATACAATCTTCCTATAGAAATTGAAAAGAAAACCCGTCAATTAATGGAGTTACTGGATATAAACTGTGGCTCAATAGATTTCATAAAAAGTGAAGAGAAATTTTATTTTTTGGAGGTTAACACCGTTGGTCAATTTTTAGGAGTCAGCTCCCTGTGTAATTATGGTGCAGAGAAAGCTATAGCCGAATATTTATGAGATATAAAATCAAAGATAAAAATAAGCTGCCGCTAACATTCAAATTTGTAGATGAATATAGGGGTAAAAAAAATAGTCAAAAAGGTAATGATGTGCTTTATGCCTCGTCCAAGCGGTATCAAACCAATTTCCTTATGTTGGTAAAACCATATAAGCCCATTAGCAGATTATTATGAGGTACTTCAACTTATTTAGCGATATCCTGATCACAAAAGGCGTTAACAGAATATTAATTTCTGATTTACAACGTAACTATTCTGAGTTACAGTCTTTAGAATTGAATAATATAATTGAAGAGTTAAAATCGAATTCCATTGAAGAAGTATTTGCGCTTTATGATCTGGAATCAAAAGAAATGCTACAGGAATACCTGAACTTTTTAGTAGAAAAAGAGTACGGTTTTATTACTGAAAACAGTTGGGACGAAAACTTTCCACCATTACAAACGGACTTTAGCGATAGCAGCACCATCTCTAATATATTTATCGAAACTGCTGATTTAATGTTTTCGCCACAGTTGGTGCAATCTATTGAAAATTTAGGAATAAGACATTTGGTAATCTATTGTGAAAGCAAACTTTCATTGATGGATTTTTTGACATTAGAAGACACATTTAACGACTCTTGCTTAGAAAGCATAGAAATTTTTTCGTTGTACCATGAGGACGTAAATGATGATTTCGTAAAAAAACTGGATGAAAAATGTTTAAGAATCTACAGCTTGATATTCCATAAATGTGATAATGCTGCTTTCGAGGTTACAGATACTTTTAAATTCAACCTGGTTTTTACCGATCAACATTTAAAAATAAATTCTTGCGGAAAAGTAGATCTAAAATACTTTGAAACAAACATGCTGAAGGTTTTAGAAGCCATTAACCATAATTCTTGCCTTCATAAAAAAATAGGTATCGATATAAATGGCAATATTAAAAACTGTCCTGCAATGTGCAATAGCTTCGGAAACATCAACACGACCACTTTAGAAGAAGCAATCCTCCATGAAGATTTTAAAAAATACTGGAACCTAACCAAGTCCGGAATTCAGATTTGCAAAGACTGCGAGTTTCGAAACATCTGTACAGATTGCAGAGCTTTTACAGAGCAAACCCATAAAAATAATGATGGCTTAGACATTTCAAAACCCTTAAAATGTGGTTACAACCCCTATACCAGCCAGTGGGAAGAATGGAGCTTAAATCCGCTTAAGCAAAAAGCAATACAAAGTTACAGCATGCAGCAATTAAACTACGATGCCTAAAAAATTCCCTTTTTATAAACAACCCGATGCAAAAGACTGTGGCCCTACTTGTTTACGTATTATAGCTAAACACTATAATAAAAGTATTCCGCTTCAGCATCTGAGAACACTTACCGAAACAACCAGAGAAGGTAGTGGCCTTCAGGGGCTTAGCAATGCAGCAGAAAATTTAGGTTTTAGAACTTTAGGGGTTAAAATAGATTTTAAAACCCTGGTTGCAGATGCGCCTTTACCTTGCATTGTACACTGGAATAAAAATCATTATGTGGTGGTTTATAAAATTGACAAAGCCGAAAAAGTTTATATTTCAGACCCTAGCTACGGCTTAATTACTTATAAAAAAGAGGAATTTATTAAACATTGGATTGGTGAAAATGCAAACGACGAGACCGAGGAAGGCATTGCACTTGTTCTGGAAACCAGCCCCTCATTCTATCAGGATGACTTTGAAGATGAAGAAAAGAAGACAAGTTTCGCTTTTCTATCCAGATATCTATTAAAGTATAAATCGCTCGTTATACAGCTTGCCTTTGGCTTACTTGCCGGAAGTTTGCTATCGCTGATTTTTCCTTTTCTTACCCAAAGTGTGGTAGATGTGGGAATACAAAATCAGGATATCAATTTTATTTACCTGGTTTTGCTGGCACAGGTAATGCTCTTTATAGGTAAAATGGGCATTGATATTATCCGTAGCTGGATCTTACTGCATCTTTCTACCAGAATAAATATCTCTATCGTTTCCGATTTCTTCATCAAGTTAATGAAACTTCCCATCAGTTTCTTTGATACCAGAATGACGGGAGACATTATGCAACGCATCAATGATCACCATAGGATAGAACAATTGCTGACGAGCTCTTCGCTAAGCACACTGTTTTCTATGGTTAACCTGATCATTTTCAGCATTGTATTGCTCATGTATGATTATCGCCTCTTTGCAGTTTATTTAATCGGCGCTATCCTATATGTGGCATGGATTACCTTCTTCCTCAAAAAAAGAAAAGAACTGGACTACAAAATGTTCTCACAGGTTTCGCAGGAGCAGAGCACAGTAATTGAGCTTATTAATGGCATGCAGGAAATAAAAATGCATAATGCGGAGAAGCAAAAAAGATGGGGATGGGAATTTTTACAGGTAAAGTTATTTAAAATTAGAATAAAGGCCCTTTCCTTAGAGCAGTGGCAATCTGTTGGCGGTGGTTTTATCAACCAGATTAAAGATATTTTAGTGAGTTTTCTTTCGGCAAAACTCGTACTGGATGGAAATCTCACACTAGGTATGATGCTTTCTGTGCAATACATTATCGGTCAGTTGAATAGCCCCTTGTTACAATTGATCGATTTTATCAAACAGACTCAGGATGCCAAAATATCTTTGGAAAGACTTAGTGAAATTCATGATAAAAAAGACGAAGAAAGTACTGATGAGCAATATATTACAGAAATCCCACAAAAAGACATTACACTAAATAAGGTATCCTTTAGATATGTTGGCTCAGATACATTCATTTTCCAGGATTTGAATCTGGTTATCCCCTATCAAAAAACCACAGCAATTGTGGGCACCAGCGGCAGCGGCAAAACCACGCTATTAAAACTGCTTACCAAATTTTACGATCCGGAAAAAGGTGATGTTCAGATTGGCGGAGCAGACCTCAAAAGTATATCGCCCAGCCATTGGCGAAAGCACTGCGGCGTAGTGATGCAGGAAAGTTATGTGTTCAATGATACCATTGCCAATAATATCGCCATTGGCGAAGATATGATCGATAAGCAAAAACTGAGAAAAGCGGTCGAGATAGCCAATATCAAGGAATTTATTGAAGATTTACCCTTAAGCTACAACACTAAAATAGGCAACGAAGGTATTGGCATGAGCGGTGGCCAAAAACAAAGATTATTTATTGCCCGGGCAGTTTACAAAAGCCCCGATTATATCTTTTTTGATGAAGCGACGAGTGCATTGGATGCCAACAATGAAAAAATCATTATTGAAAATTTAGCGCAGTTCTTTAAGGGAAAAACTGCGGTAGTTATTGCACACCGCCTATCAACGGTTAAACATGCCGATAAGATTATTGTGCTGGATAAAGGGATAGTGGTAGAGGAAGGCAACCACCATCAACTGGTGGCAAAAAAAGGTGAATATTATCGATTAATCAAAAATCAGCTCGAACTTGGAAACTAAAAAAGATAAACTAGATGAGATACAGCTCCGTTCTGAAGCTGTTCAGGATGTATTATCAGACCCTCCACATTGGATGTTCCGCTGGGGCAATGCGGTCATACTGGGTATTCTGTTCATGATTTTGCTGATGAGTTACTTCATCAAATACCCGGAATTTGTACCCGCTACCATTGTAATAACCTCACAAAACCCGCCAGAAAAGCTTGAAGCGAGAATAGATTCTAAACTGGAAAAAATTTTGATCAAAGATCACGAACGGGTTCATAAAAATCAGGTTTTAATGGTGCTGCAATCGACTGCAAACTATGACGACATTTTGCAACTCAGCAGAATAATCGACTCAACACCTCCGGCCCAGATGGCGTCTTTTCCGGTAAATAAGGTATCAACATTTAAATTGGGCGAGCTCCAGAGCGATTATAACAGTTTCGAAAAGGCATTCCAGGACGAGAAGTTATTTGCATCACTTAAACCCTACGAACCAGAAAACAAAGCGACCGAGCAAAATATTACAGCCAACAGAAGCAGGGAGCTTGCGCTAAAAAATCAAAAAACACTGGAACTGGCCAAATTTGAACTGATTAAAAAAAATTATCAGCGAACGTTGCAGCTTGTTAATCAAAAAGTAATCTCTACCGCCGAATTCGAAAATGAAAAAATTAAATTTATACAGGCCGAGCAAAGCATCCAAAACATAGAAATTTCCCTATCTCAAACACAAGAGGCCATTGCAAACCTTAATAAAACCAGAAGTGGAATAAACATCAATCATGAGAAAGACAAGAGTAATTTTGCTTTACAAACCTTACAGTTGTTTGAACAATTAAAAAAATCGTTGAGGCAGTGGCAGCAAAATTATTTAATCACGTCATCAACAGACGGTATTGCAAGTTTCCAGCAGTTCTGGGGCGAAAATCAATTTTTAAAACGGGGCGATGCCATATTAACCATTCTTCCGGATAATAAAAAGGCGCTCATTGGCAGGCTACTTGTGCCAGCCACCAACTCAGGTAAAATAGCACGGGGCGAAAAAGTGCTGATCAAACTGGACAATTACCGTTTTCAGGAATATGGGATTTTAGAAGGCAGCGTGCAGAACATTTCTTTCACCCCAGATGAAAAAGGAAACTACTATGTAGACGTGAACTTACCAAAAGGTTTAACCACCTCGTATAATAAAACCCTTACTTTTGACAAAGAATTAAAGGGCAATGCAGAAATTGTAACCCAGGATTTAAGGTTAATAGAACGGTTTTTATACCAAATCAGAAAGTTACTGGGATACCAAAGTTAGCGTAGAAATTTTGATCAGATAAAAAGATGATAATATAACCGCAACCAAACTTCTGCAGATTGGCAATTAACTGTTCTTCTAACATTTGCTCGCTTTGTTTAGCAATTTAATTCCAAAGTGCTTCGTTTTTCCAATCTGCCTTAAAGCCTAATGCATTTGGATCTACCGATGGGTATTTGATTAACAATTCTTTCATTTTTAGCGCAAATGAATTTTCTGGCGCTATGATATTAAGCATGTACCTGATAATACATAAATGAAGGTACAACTTTTGTGTATCTGTTGGCACATCAATCAGCCAACGAAAAGGAGGCTTAGACAATATTTTAGGAGTTCCAGGAAGATTTTTATTCCATAATCTACTGTGATGTGCACAGTAATTTCTTATTTGTGCAATAGATTGTAACCAACTGGGAAGGTAAGTATGGTTTACGGCTCCTAATTCTTCGGCAATAACATCTTTTGATTCGACAGTATTTTTAAGATTGCCATACAGTTTAGAAAGTGAACCGAAACTGGTCATTTCTAAAGATTTCCAGGCTGGAGGAAACCTTAAATCTCCTTTATATTTCTTTTTATGTTCTTTGATGAAAATGTCTTTCGATCGGTCTATTTCCTCTTTCAAACTGGCAAGTGTTTCTACAAGAGCGCCGCTATCTTTAAATATAGCTATGTTTTGGAACCACCAGGGATCAAATTCATGAGACAAGTGGTAAATTAACTTTGTACGTAAACTAATCTCAATCTTTTCGATCGTGTCAAAAATTAAAATCCGTAGTTCCCTATCAAAATTATAAAGGTGAATAACATCTTCAAATTTACTATTTGGTTTAAATATATGCTGTTCTTTATCCAATTGCATGGGCCACCAATAGCCTGCTAAACGATAATAACTTACATGCGACAGGTAATGGATAGCTAGGGCATGGTCTGCGATGACCAATCCCCTTTCTTTAAGTTGTGCAATGTGCTCCTCAATGGTAAATGTTTTTTTATTATAAATCATAGAGAGATAGTTTTACAACAAAAATAGAAACCCGCTAAAAAACGCTTTTAAAACCGAACCAGGGAGTTCATTTCGAAAGAATGAAAACGCTATAAAAGCAAAAGACCCGCCCTGGGACGCTGTTCTGACGGGTAGCGTGGCGAGTACTATTAGCACAAATATAGTATCTTTTTTTGGGATGATAAAAATATACTGAAATATTTTTATAAAGGTAAATACTATTCAATATAGATTAGCTTGAAAACCACTGCCATACTTTCAATATACTTTCGCCTCAAACCCAATGACCTATCGACTAGTTTATCATATTTATCATTTGGCAGATATGAGCATTAATCAATCGAATGGAACATTTTGACTAAAAATAAGGCTATGGAAAACCTTAATTTTAGAATAATAAAACCCTACAATCTATTTATTAATTTTTCTTAGTAAAAAGTCTATACAGCCCCGCTATTCCCAATTATTAAAATAGATCTAACTCAAAGGTCTACCGTAACCCTTTAAACATTTGATCTATCAGTTTCTTTCTCTGTGTTTTTGAAGTAGCTAGTATCAACTCGACCTTAAACAAAATCGAAACAGCCGTGGCAAACCTTATTGTTTTTTTGCCTATCCAACATAATAAAAAAACCATCCGATTTTACTACCTTTGCGGCTCAAAATTTTCAGTAGAATGAGTCAATCCATTAAAATCAAAAACGCTTTAATCTCAGTATATTATAAAGATGGTTTAGAGCCATTGGTAAAATTGTTGGCCTCACAAGGGGTACAATTATTTTCTACGGGCGGAACAGAACAATTCATCAAAGATTTAAACCTTCCTGTTACGGCGGTTGAAGATTTAACCGGTTATCCATCTATTTTAGGCGGACGTGTTAAAACCTTACACCCAAAAGTATTTGGCGGAATCTTAAACCGTAGGGCGTTAACTGGCGACCAGGAGCAGATTGCCGAATATGAAATTCCTGAAATTGACCTGGTTATTGTTGACTTATATCCATTTGAAGAAACTGTAAAAGCAGGTGGAACACCTGAAGAAATTATCGAGAAAATAGACATCGGTGGTATTTCACTGATCCGTGCCGCAGCAAAAAATTTCAATGATGTGGTGATTATCGCATCAAAAAATGACTATCCTACTTTAGAAGCTCAATTGGCAGAACAGAATGGCGAAACCACTTTAGCACAGCGTAAGGCATATGCTAAAAAAGCATTCCATACTTCTTCTCATTACGATACTGCCATTTTTAATTATTTTAATACCGAAGAGCCACTTGATGTTTTTAAACAGAGTGTTACGGAAGCCAAAACTTTACGTTACGGCGAAAACCCTCATCAAGGTGGTGTATTTTATGGCGATTTAGATGCCATGTTCACCAAGCTTAATGGTAAAGAACTTTCTTATAATAATTTGGTTGATGTAGATGCAGCTGTTGCTTTAATCGACGAATTTGAAGACCCAACTTTTGCCATTTTGAAACACACCAATGCCTGTGGTATTGCCTCACGTCCAACGGTTAAACAAGCATGGATTGACGCTTTAGCCTGTGATCCGGTTTCGGCTTTCGGTGGGGTACTGATTACCAACGTTGAAGTTGACCTTGAAACCGCAGAAGAAATCAATAACCTGTTTTTTGAGGTATTGATTGCGCCTTCTTATCAGGCAGAAGCAGTAGAGCTGTTCAGCAAAAAGAAAAACCGTGTTATTTTACAGCGCAATGAGGTTGAATTGAGCAAAAAACAATTTAAAACCTTATTAAACGGTGTAATTGAGCAGGATAAAGATTTAATTATTGAAGGTCCGGAGCAAATGACAACGGTTACCGATAAAGCGCCAACCGAACAAGAACTGAAAGACTTATTCTTTGCCAACAAAATTGTAAAACACACCAAATCGAATACCATTGTTTTGGTTAAGGATGATGTGTTAATTGCAAGTGGTGTGGGCCAGACTTCGCGTGTTGATGCCTTAAGACAGGCGATTGAAAAAGCGGCTTCTTTCGGTTTCAGCGTTAAGGGTGCTGCAATGGCTTCTGATGCTTTCTTCCCTTTCCCGGACTGTGTGGAGATTGCTGCCGATGCCGGAATTACTGCAGTGCTGCAACCAGGTGGATCAATCAAAGATGCAGATTCCGTTGCAAAAGCAAACGAAAAAGGTATTGCAATGGTAACCACTGGGGTAAGACACTTTAAACACTAAGAAAGGTAGAAGGTTGAGGCTTTGAATGCGAAAGGTTATATATCCATACCTTACCTTCGCAAGAATCCGAAACTAAAAATGATGAGCTTTATTTGCCAATATTTTAATTGCCTTAAAAACAATTTAATAACTGGAGAAAATAAAACTTAAAACAATAAAAATCCTATTTTTACATTAGGAATAGTATAGATTTGATCAAATAAAGAAAACATACCTTATACATGGGATTATTTAACTGGTTTACGCAAGAAGTTGCCATTGACTTAGGCACTGCGAATACCCTGATTATACATAACGACAAAGTAGTGGTAGATGAGCCATCTATCGTTGCTTTCGATCGTACTACAAATAAAGTTATTGCAATTGGCCGCCAGGCCATGCAAATGGAGGGAAAAACCCACGATAATATTAAAACTGTCCGTCCACTAAAAGATGGGGTAATTGCCGATTTTAATGCTGCTGAAGCGATGATTAAGGGAATGATCCGTATGCTTAACGGCGGTAAGGGCTGGATGTTTCCTTCTTTACGTATGGTCATCTGTATTCCATCTGGTATTACTGAAGTAGAAAAACGTGCCGTGCGCGATTCTGCCGAAATTGCAGGTGCAAAAGAAGTTTATTTGATCCATGAACCAATGGCTGCTGCCGTAGGTATCGGGATTGATGTGGAAGAGCCAATGGGTAACATGATTATTGACATAGGTGGCGGTACTACCGAAATTGCAGTTATTGCTTTATCAGGTATTGTTTGCGATCAGTCTATCCGCGTTGCGGGAGATAACTTCGATTCGGATATCGTAAATTATATCCGCCGTCAGCACAATATCATGATTGGCGACCGTACCGCTGAAAAAATTAAAATTGAAGTTGGTGCAGCTTTACCTGAATTACAGGATGCCCCTGCTGATTTCGCCGTTCAGGGCCGCGATTTAATGACGGGTGTACCAAAGCAGATTACTGTTTCTTACACTGAAATTGCACACTGTTTAGATAAATCAATCTCTAAAATTGAAGAAGCGATTTTAAAAGCTTTAGAAATTACCCCCCCTGAACTTTCAGCAGATATTTACCAAACAGGTATTTATTTAACTGGTGGTGGTGCATTGCTTAGAGGTTTGGATAAGCGTGTTGCAGCGAAAACAAAATTACCTGTTCACGTTGCAGAAGATCCACTTCGTGCAGTAGTGCGAGGCACCGGCATTGCCCTTAAAAACATTGGCGGATATAAATTTTTAATGCAATAACCTAGATTTGAGATGTGAGATATGAGATTTGCGACTAATTAGTCAAACTCATATCTCACATCTTATATCTAAAATCTCATGAGCAATGCGTAACCTTTGGATTTTCATCAGCAGATACAACGCATTTTTCTTGTTTATCATTTTTTTCTTCGTTGGCATCTACCTCACGGTTAAAAACAATGCTTATCAGCGGAGCGTAACCCTAAACTCTAGCAATGAGATCGTGGGTACCGCGTATGAAAGGTTAAATGTTTTTAAACGGTATTTAAACCTGGGAATGGTTAACGATAGTCTGGCCGCAGAAAACGCTAAACTTAAAAGTCAGTTATTGGGATTAACTACCGTAGATACAGCCAAAGATGTTAAAGTGGTGGATACGGTAACGAATCAACAATATACTTATCTGGCAGCCAAAGTGGTAAAAAACTCGGTTACTTTGCGTAATAACATCATGACGATTAACAAAGGCACGGATGATGGAATTAAAAGTGGGATGGCCGTTATTGCACCACAACGTGGAGTAGTTGGCTTTATCCGTGATGTTTCCGCGCATTTGGCCACTATTCAGTCTTTACTGCATAAAGATACCAAGATCAGTGTAACCCTGAAAAAGAACCATGCACTCGGCTCATTGGTTTGGGGCGACGGGAATTTCGATATTAAAAAGGCATTTGTAAAAGAGGTACCCAACCATATTAAAATGTATGTTGGCGATACTGTTGTTACTTCCGGTTATGGCTCTTTTCCTGCAGGGGTCCTGGTTGGAAAAATCAGCAAGGCGAATGTGGCTACAAATGATAATTTTTTATCGGCAGAATTAAATTTGTTTACTGACTTTAGCACGTTGCAATATGTATATGTGGTTAAAGATAAAAGAGCTGATGAGCAAAAAGCTTTAGAAAGCATGGCTAAACCGAATGAATAGTAGAATCATAATTGTAAATGTGATCAGGTGGTTTTTACTGCTTTTTGTGCAGATTTTTCTGCTCAAGAATATGGGTTTTTACGATCTCTCCACGCCTTTTATCTACGTACTGTTTTTACTTCTGCTTCCATTTGGCATCCCCAATATTTTATTGTACGTACTGGCCTTTGCAACCGGATTAACACTTGATGCCTTTTACGACACCATGGGCGTACATGCCACAGCTTGCGTAGTTTTGGCGTTTGTAAGGATTTCTTTTATTTCCATCAGTTTAAACCGCGATGCTATTGACGACCCTGAGCCATCCTTAAGTTATATGGGTTTCCAGTGGTTTTCTCTTTATGCTTTTCTTTGCGTTGCAGCACACCACCTGGTGTTGTTTTTTCTGGAAACATTTAGGCTCACCGAAATTGGTTATACCTTAATGAGATGCGGCTTAAGTTGTATCTTTACACTGCTTATTATTTTTCTGGTAGAGTTTATATTCTATAAAAGAACACCACGCTAAATGGATCAGTTATTTAATCGAAAATATATCGTTCAGGGATTATTTATTGTAGTCGCCCTGATTTTATTGGGAAAGCTATTCTATATCCAGGTTATTAGCGATAAAGCCTTTATTTCAGCCGAAAGTAATGTATTAAAAAAGAAATTCAAGTTCCCTGCCCGTGGTGCCATCCTCGATCGGAACATGAAAGTAATTGTGCAGAATGAACCTGTTTACGATTTAATGGTAATTCCAAACGAGGTCAAACCATTTGATACCCTCGGATTGGCCAGGGCTTTGGAAATTACCATTGAAGATGTACGTAAAAAGTTGAAAAAAGCAAGAGTACAATCTCCATATCAATCTACATTTTTTGAAAGGCAAATCTCCGTTCAATCTTATGCCCGCTTACAGGAAATTATGTATCGATTCCCAGGTTTTTCAACACAGGATAGAACGATCAGACATTATCCTGACAGCATTGCCGGCCAGCTTTTTGGTTATGTTAAGGAAGTAAGTCCTGAAGATATTGAAAAATCAGAAGGTTATTATAAACCAGGCGATTTTATAGGGAAAAGTGGTTTAGAGCGGTCATATGAAGATTTTCTTCGTGGCGAAAAAGGTGTGGTAAACACACTTTACGATGTGCATAATGTAGCGCAAGGCAGTTACGCCAATGGAAAATATGATGTTAATGCCGTTTCCGGAGATCGTTTGATTTCTTCTATAGACATCAGAATCCAACGCCTTGGCGAAGAATTAATGAAAAATAAAGTAGGTGCAATTGTGGCCATTGAGCCTTTAACCGGAGAAATCCTTGCATTTGTGAGCAGTCCCGGTTATGACCCTAACCTGTTAGTGGGTAAAGATTGGGGAAAAAACTACATGAGCCTGATTGCAAATCCCTACCGCCCGCAGATTGTAAGGCCTATTGCCGGACAATATTCTCCTGGCTCATCATTTAAACCGGTTGACGCCCTAGTTGCCCTGCAAGATGGCGCCATTGATCCAAATACGACTTTTTTCTGCCCGGGTTATTACATGGCCGGAAACCATAAAGTAAAATGCGAACACGTGGATGGTACCATTAACATGCAACGTGGTATTGCCCGCTCCTGCAACACCTATTTCTGCCATGTTTTTCAGAACATCATTACTAAAAACGGCATGAAAAACCAGCGTCAAACCTATGCGAAATGGCATGAGCAGATTTCCAAATGGGGTTTTGGCCAGAAATTGGGTATCGATATGCCTTTTGAAAAAAAGGGTATATTTTATCAGGCAGATCATTACGACAAGATTTATGGCAAACGCTGGGGATATACCACTGTAATTTCGCAGGCCATTGGTCAGGGTGAGATTACCTCTACCCCATTACAAATGGCCAATGTAATGGCAGCTATCGCCAACCGCGGTTATTATTTAAAGCCCCACTTGATTAAAGGTATTGGCGATAAAAATGTAGTAAAAAAAGAGTATGTGGTTAAAAATTATGTGGGTGTAGATGAAAAATACTTCCCTATCGTAATTGATGGCATGCGGGATGCGGTGAACAGTCCTTGGGGAACAGCAAAAGAATCGCAGATTCCCAATATTCTGATGTGCGGTAAAACCGGAACCGTGCAAAACCCACATGGCAAAAACCATTCTGTTTTTATTGGTTTCGCGCCTATGAACAATCCCAAAATTGCCATCGCCGTAATTGTAGAAAACGGTGGCTACGGAGGATCTTATGCGGCACCAATATCAAGTTTTATTGTTGAAAAATATCTAACCGATAGCATCAAGCCCCGTTCAAATGGCTATACGGTAAAAGCATTCGCCGAAACCAATCTTTTACCTGCTATAATTGATAAGACAAAAAAGGTAAAACCGAACAGATTAGACAGTTTAAAAATAAAAAAGGCCGATTCACTTAAAAAGATTAAAGACAGTTTAAAAATAAAACCGGCGGTATTAAAACAGACGGTTGCTACCAAGCTAAAAGTAAATCAACCCAGTACAAACCATAAACCTGTAACCCATAAATAATGATGCAACAACAGGGAAACCGTTTCTTTTTTAATGTAGATTGGATTACCGTTTTAATCTACATTGCTTTGTGCTCCATCGGGTTTATTAATGTTTATGCCTCTATTCCACATCACGAAGGAGCAACCACTTTCGATTTTGCGAGCAGTTATGGCAAACAGTTAATTTATGCAATTACCGGACTGATACTGGGTTTATCGATTTTATTGTTCGACGGAAGGCTATTTAACGTATTTGCTCCCTTTATTTATGGCGCTACTTTATTTTTGCTCGTTGTGGTATTGTTTGTGGGGAGAAATGTAGGTGGAAACCAGGCCTGGATTCCCATAGGCTCTTTCAGGCTGCAGCCTTCAGAATTCGCCAAGTTTGGTACAGCCTTACTTTTAGCCAGGTATGTGAGCACATTTAATCCAAAATTCAGAGATATAAAATCAATCGCTATCGCCGGCTTAATCGTTTTGGCTCCGCTTTTACTGATTATGCTACAGCCCGATACAGGGTCTGCACTGGTTTTCCTGGCCTTTATGTTCCCATTATACCGGGAAGGGTTATCGGGTTATTTCCTGCTGATTTTTCTAGGCATGATTGTACTATTTATAGCTGATTTCCTGGTACCAACTTACATCTTAATTCTTATCCTAACCACAATCGGCGGACTTTTTATATATAATAACAGGCGGAAACAGAAGATTATTATTTCGACCGTATTGGTCACCATTATTGCCATCGCCTATTTATTTATAGTTAAAATTGCTTATGAAAAGGTTCTAGCACCGCATCAGCGTAGCCGGATTGAGCTCATGTTAGGCCTTAAAGCCGATAATAAGGGTGCCGGTTATAACGTCATCCAATCGCAGATTGCCATCGGCTCCGGTCAGGTAACGGGACGCGGTTTTTTACAGGGTACGCAGACCAAATATGGTTATGTACCTGCGCAGAGTACCGACTTTATATTTTCTACCATTGGTGAGGAATGGGGTTTTGTGGGTTGTTCGGTTGTAATCGGCTTGTATATGTTTTTATTGCTCAGGTTGATCAATCTGGCAGAAAGGCAGCGATCTACTTTCTCAAGGGTTTACGGCTACAGTGTGGCCTGTATCCTTTTTTTCCACGTATTCATCAACATCGGAATGACCATCGGAATCATTCCCGTAATCGGGATTCCCTTACCTTTTATCAGCTATGGCGGTTCCTCATTATGGAGTTTTACTATCCTCTTGTTTATATTTTTGAAACTGGATTCTAACCGGATGGGATTTATTTAGTCTGAAGTCTTTAGTCTAGAGTCCGTAGTCAACACACCTACTCGTAAGTACCCTTATTAAAATACGTCATTTCGAGCGGAGTGCAACGCAGTCGAGAAATCTATCTTGAAAAGCGCTTTTGATTTAGATTTCTCCATTTCGCTACGCTTCAGTCGAAATGACGACTTTTTTTAATAGTACGATTATAAATTTATTCTAAACGCCCTCCGCTAAATACCTATGGCTTGCCGCTTTACTTACTAAACCTTCTATTTAACAGTTCGTAAAACTGATCAACCGTTGCCTGTTTATTGGCCCAGTTATTTTTGGCTGCATAATTATGTTGCAGGTAACTATCTGCGGCTTCGAAACTGCTCATTTTGTTAATGATATCAATCACTTCCGAATAGGCCAAGTTGTAACCGTTAAAAAGATCTTTAATAAAAAGTAACTTCTCATTTAAATTAATAGCCTGTTTTAAATCGGCAATTGGTGCTTTAACAGGCTCACTGTTTTTTGCGTTTGTTTTGGCAAGCAAATCGTTTAAACTTGGTGCTGGCTTAATCACTTCAGGTTGCGGAACAGGCTTTACAGGAACAGCTTCAGGTGTGAATATAGGGCGCTCCTCTTCCACCGGAGGCGAAATAATGGGATCATCCAGTTTTACATCCTTTAATGCGTCAATTGGCTGGGTGGTCGCTACCGTGATGGGTTCTTCTGCTTTAGCGGCCACAACAGGCTCTTCCACCTTTTCAGCCACGATGGGCTCCTCTTTAGCAATTGTTTCAGCGGCTGCTTCTTCGTGCGGAATTAAAAAAGGCTCAGGACCAATTTCATCTTCTTCAGTTTGCAATGGCTCCTCTTGAATCCCTAAGGTAGCTTCCTTATCATGAATAATCTTTTTACGTGCCAAAATTTCTGCTTCTTCCTTGCTTAGCGGGCGATCAAAAATTTCGTCAACAGATCCATGCGCAACCGGATTTGCCTCATAATCAAACTGATCGTTTTCATGATTTGTATTCAATACAAATTCGAAAGTATGGTCGTCCTGGTCAGGCTTAAAAAAATCCTTATTCAAAAGCGAGGCAGCCTTTTCCTCTTCAATCATTTCATCATCAAGCACTTCCTGTTCAGGTTTTACATCGTTCCGTTCCTCCTCTTCCTGTGCCGTTACCACTTCTTCCAGCTCCTGCGGATCGAAAGATTCATCTTCTTTTGCATAACTTTTTTCAGGTTCTGGCAATACAATGGTATTTTGTTCAGCCAATAAGGTATGCTTTACATTTTCAGTCGTCTTATTTTCGATTGTGGCATTTAATTTTTTGACGATGTTAACATGATCAGAAAGGAAATGGGCATTGGCCAGAAAAAGTTCCAGTTCCAATTCATTTAATTGTTGAGGGTTTTGAGCCAAAAACTGGTATTGCTCATTCAACTCTGTTAAAATACTACCGATCTTTCTGAAAATATCTTGTTGGTTCATCATAAAATTAAAACGAATTTTTAGTCGATTTATGTTGGTAACTATGTGTTCAAAAATAAGATATAATTTTCATATTTATTTTATCCCTGGTATCCTTGCGTGGGATGTTTCAGTACCTTTAATAAACATCTTTTTTGCTAAAATAGGTCATTATATATCACAAACCCAATAATATCTTTTATTGTTTGCCAATGATTAACCATAATCATAAATAATTATATTTGGCTTATGGGTATAATAGAAATATTACTTATTTTAATAACTGTCGCTATCTTATACGCATTGGGCAGGTATGGAAGAGATACCTGGTTTGGTTTTGGTGGCTCCATACTATTGGGGATAATTACAACACCCCTTATTGCATTTATCATTATTTCCTTTTTCTTTAAAAAGCATTATTAAAAATTTGATCCAACTTCACCCAAAAGAATTTCAGATCTTTATTGCGGAAACAATTAAAATTTTAACCAATCATGTTGGTAACTAAGTAGCCAAAAATCATGCATAATTCTCATATTTGCTCGGTTTAAAATTATAGAACGGACTAAGGGAAATAAAAAGCAGCATGTTATTTAGCGAACAAAATTTTAGGAGAAGGGGCGAATTTTCAGGTAGTATAGAAGTAGTGTGTGGCTCTATGTTTTCTGGTAAAACGGAAGAACTGATCAGGAGGCTAAAGCGGGCACAGATTGCTAAACTAAATGTCGAAATTTTTAAACCCCGTACCGATACCCGATACCATGAAACAGCTGTGGTTTCGCACGATTTAAATTCGATCAATTCTACTCCCGTAGATAGTGCTTCGGCCATTTTATTATTGGGTACCAATACCCAGGTGGTGGGTATAGATGAAGCACAGTTTTTTGATAATGAATTGCCTGAGGTTTGCAACAAACTGGCCCTTAAAGGCATACGGGTTATTGTTGCCGGCCTGGATATGGATTTTACCGGGAAGCCTTTTGGTCCCATGCCTGCTTTAATGGCCATTGCCGAACATGTAACCAAAGTAAATGCGGTTTGTGTTTGCTGTGGTAACCCTGCACTATATAGTTACCGCACAGTTGCTGATGAAGCTACAGTTTTATTAGGCGAAAAGGAAAGTTACGAGCCACGCTGCAGGGCCTGTTATAATCTGGACAAAGGTTAGCCATAATTGATTAATCCGTATCTTTAAGCCAGTTAATTACCTATATGGATAAACAAGCTCAACTGGAAGCATTTAGAAAAGGTATTGCCCAATTTGTAACGTTTAACGATACAGAATGGGAAGTTTTTACTCCGTACCTAAGTTTTGCCAGCTTAGGCAAAAAAGAACATTTTGCAGTTGAAGGAAAAGTATGCGACTACATGTGCTTTATTACCCGTGGTGCCGTTCGTTACTACCATATTAAAGATGGGCAGGAAATTACCGGATATTTTAGCTTTGAAAATGAGTGGATGAGTGCTTATAAAAGTTTCCTGAAACGCACACCCAACACCAACTACATTCAGGCACTTGAAGAAACAGCATTGGTTATGATCTCCTATCAAAATCTTCAGCAAATGTTAAGTCACCCGCTATTGACTTTAAAAATGGAGCGTTTTGGTCGTTTAATTGCTGAATATTACATCTGCTGTTATGAAGACCGCGTAACCGCCTTTGTTACCCAAACACCTGAAGAGCGTTACATTATACTCGAAAAAACAGCGAAAGACATTTTCCAGCGCATCCCACAACATTTTATTGCCAACTTTTTGGGTATCACGCCTGTCTCACTTTCCCGTATCCGTAAAAGAACACTTTTGCAATAAAAGCGCGGACAACTTTTTAGCAAATGAGCAATATAAGTTCTCAATGCTGAATAATCCAGAATCCTTATCTTTTGTTAACGTTTTCATCGTTCCATGTCGCATAACTTTGAACCAATCAAAAAACAAAGATATGCATACGATACTTGGCGCCGGCGGACCAATCGCAAACGCACTTACTAAAGAATTAATCCATGCTAACGAAACCATTAGACTAGTTAGCCGAAAACCAGTAGCCACAAACAACCCAAAAATAAGCTGGGTTAAGGCTGATTTATTAAATGAAGCAGAACTTTTCGCAGCAGCCGTAGGTTCGAAAGTAATCTACCTCTGCGCTGGCCTGGTTTATGACATTAAAATATGGCAACAACAATGGCCGGTTATTATTAAAAATGTAATTAACTTAACTAAACACACCGGAGCGAGGTTAATTTTTTTTGATAATGTTTATATGTATGGCCTGGTAAATGGCCCTATGACAGAAGATACGCCCTACCGTCCATGCAGTTTAAAAGGAGAGGTTAGGGCAAAGGTAGCTAAACAATTAATGAGCGAAGCTAAAATGGGACAAATAAACGTCACCATTGCCCGTGCTGCAGATTTTTATGGAGCAGATTCAATGAACAGTTTTTTCGATATGATGGTACTTGATAAGTTTGCCAAAAAAGAAAAAGCGCAATGGATCGGAAACCCAGGTACCCTACACAGTTTTACCTATATTGAAGATGCAGCAAAAGCTTTATTCCTGTTGGGACAAACTCCTGATTCGGGCAACCAGATCTGGCACCTGCCCACTGCCGCTCCTATGAAAGGAAAAGCTTTTATAGAAATGGCCGCCAAGATTTATGAAACCAAACCTCAATATTTAGCGATTAACAAACTGATGTTACGCCTGGTCGGTTTATTTAAAAAAGTAGTTGCAGGTACTGTAGAAATGTATTACCAGTATGATCACGATTATCATTTCGATTCTACCAAATTTGAAAAGGCTTTTAACTTTAAGCCTACTCCTTATGATGATGGGATTTTAAAACTATCAAAAACGATGTATAAAAAGCAGAATTAATGTAAGTAGGTGCTAATTATAACGCTAACTGCCTATCTTTAGCGCAAATGATTCAAGATATTATAAAGGATAGCAATATTAAAACCGTATCGATTTTGGGCTGCGGTTGGTTTGGCCTGGCTTTAGCCAAAAAACTGATCGGATTAAATTATACCGTTAAAGGTTCTACCACCAGTCAGGAGAAATTAGCAATCCTTCAAGCGGAGCAGATAAAACCCTTTATCGTTAATTTTACGGCAGAATCGGTTGTTGCCAATGCTACTTTCTTTGAAGCTGATGTGCTGTTTATCTGTATTCCGCCGAAGCGTAACTCTGCTGAACTAATTGACTATCCAAATAAGATCAATTCTATTCTGGCCGCAGCGGAAAAAAAAACAAAACATGTGGTAATGATCAGTTCAACGAGTGTTTATGCTGATGACAATAAAATAGTAAATGAAAACAGCGAAACCATTCCGGATACGGATTCAGGAAAGGTTGTTTTAGCTGCCGAAATGTTATTTAAAGAACAATTTCCGGAAAATCACACGATCATCCGCTTTGCAGGTTTGATTGGTCCGGACCGTAACCCAGGTAGATTTTTTGCCGGAAAAACAAACGTTCCGAATGGTTTGGCTCCGGTAAACCTGATTCATCAGGCAGATGCTGCAGGCATTGCGGTAAAACTTTTGGAAAAACAGGCATTCGGCCAAACATACAATGCCTGCTCTCCAAACCATCCTGCAAAAATGGATTTCTATGTGGAGGCGGCCAAAACATCGGGCTTAGCTATCCCTGAATTTATTGCCGAAAAGAACAACTGGAAGATTGTGGAGAGTTTAAATATACCTGCATATTTGGGCTATGAGTATGAAGTTAGAATTTAGAAATCTCTTCTCATGTTCGTCACTCTGAATTTTATTTCAGGGTCTATTTTACAAGAAAGATGCTGACCACGTAGTAGCTACAAGGCAATTGAAAACACTATTTCTACTTGTAAAATAAATTCAGCATGACGATCGCGTAAGTTGAAGAGGCTAAAAATTATCACCACGAATAAATAGCAATAAACTAAGGTCAATAGATTTCTCGACTTCGTTGCACTCCGCTCGAAATGACGATCGATCTAGAATAGCAATACTTAACTCAACAAGCCCAAAAGCTCTTTCTTAGTTAAATTTTTAAAGAAACTACCCTCTGTTTGGATCAGATTCTTAACCAAATCCTTTTTAGTCGCCTGAAGTTTCATGATCTTTTCTTCAATAGTATCAGGACAGATTAAACGGACGGCCATAACATTTTTATGCTGGCCTATCCGGTATGCTCTGTCGATAGCCTGGTTTTCTACTGCAGGGTTCCACCAGGGATCAACCAGATAAACATAATCGGCTTCAGTTAGATTCAGCCCGGTACCACCGGCTTTTAAACTGATCAGAAAAACCGGAATATCTGCATTTTCCTGAAAAGAGGCAACTGCTTCAGCTCTTTTTCGCGTTTGTCCGGTAAGGTATTCATACCTGATCCCTTTATTTTCCAATTGTTTTTTAATCAGATCGAGCATGGTTACAAACTGAGAAAAAACAAGAATTTTATGTCTTCCGGCCTTACTTTCGATCTGTTCCATCAGCACATCAATTTTTGAGGAAGCCTGTACATAAGATTTTCCGTCGGCCAGTAAAGCGGCCGAATTGCAGATCTGCCTTAAGGTGGTGATGCTTTTCAATACATGCATCGAACTTTTAGGCAGTTCATCTTCCTGTTTACCCAAAATGTAATCCTGGATTTCCTTTTTATTGGCTTCATATACTTCGCGCTGCTCTTCACCCATTTCACAATACAGCACAATTTCGGTCTTATCCGGAAGCTCTTTCGCAACCTGTTCTTTCGTTCTGCGAAGAATAAACGGCCTTATTTTTTTCTGGAGTTCCTCTGCTCTTTTACTATCTTTAAACTGATCGATCGGGGTAGAATATAAATCGGCAAACTGTTGTTTACTTCCAAACAAACCCGGGCAGGCAAATGACAATTGCCCGTATAAATCAAAGGTATTATTCTCGATCGGCGTTCCCGTCATTACCACTTTATTACGGGATTGCAACATCCTAACCGCTTTATAACGCTGCGAATCCGGGTTCTTGATCAGTTGCGATTCATCCAAAAAGATATAATTAAAGCGATAATCCTTTAGGAAACGGATATCAGAAAGCAAAGTTCCGTATGAGGTTAAAATAATTTCATAATCATCAAAAGTGTCCGTGGTTCTCGTCCTTTCGCCAGCATAAATGGTTTTCACTTTTATGGATGGTGCAAACTTCTTTACTTCTGCTTTCCAATTAAATATCAGAGAGGCGGGTACGACCACCAGATTGGTATTGTGTTTAACTTTTTCACGCTGTGATAAAATGAAAGCCAAAACCTGAATGGTTTTACCCAATCCCATATCATCGGCCAAACAGGCACCAAAGTTAAAGTCATCTAAAAAGTTGAGCCAGTTTAAACCATCTTTCTGGTAATGACGTAAGCTTGCGGTTAAACCTTTCGGCACCTCAACCTCCTGGATGGAATTGCTTCCTTCAAATTTCTGCTTATACAGTATTAATTCATTTTTAACTTCCCCATCCAACAAGGCATCCTCGTAAAGCTCATTTATTGAAGCAAACTTAATTTTGGGTGTGAGAATGGCATCTTCCGTTACTTCACCAGCGCTAAAATAAGCTGCAAATTTCTCTATCCATTCATGTGGCAGTATGCCTTGGGTTCCGTCATCAAGTGTTACAAACTTACTTTTGTTTCTGATCGATTTATGGAGGTATTTAAGTGCCACCTGTTTTTTGCCAAACTTCACTTTTACCTTGGTTTCGAACCAATCAGTTCCGCTTAATACCTCAATATTAATTTTAGCCTTAAATTCACTCAGTTTATTATTTTTGAGTTGATTGAACCCTAAAATATGAATGCCTTTATTCCTCCATTCTTCAAAAGCGTTAAGGAACCAGGTTTCTTCCATAAAACGTTTGCGGTGCAGATAAAAAGAATCATTGGTTTCCTGCTCGTAGAAATACGGATGCTGCTTCAAAACGTTCCCAATAAACTGCAGCTCAGCCGCTTCATCACGTTGCAAGGTAAAGAGATTGCCCAATTTATCCTGTGCCTGAATCTGCTTTTTAGAGCGTACGGGAATCTCCAGGTTTCCATAACGCATTACCGGTGTAAGGAGAATATAATCTTCAGATTCTGAAAGGTAAATCAATTGTTCGTTTTCGAGATCAAAACCTTTTTCTTCAATCTGATTTTTGGTGGCGGGCTTTAAATAAGAATAATCCACGCGGATACTTCCTTCTAAAGGCACCAGAATAATTTTTTGAAACTCCAAATATTTTGTTTTGTGCAGGATAAGCCTGTTACTCTGTTTTTTGAAAAAACCGATTACCCGCAAAAAATCTAGTCTGCCAATTAAATAAAGTTGATGGTGTAGTTTTACAAAATACTGGTGAACCAATACCAGGCTATCCAACTCGTATGATTTTCCCTCAATAATTAACCTGCCTGTAATTTCGTAATAATCATCACGTTGGTTCACCGAAAGATGTAAATCCACTTCCAGCAGATATGCCTCAACTGCGCTGATGGTATTGGCCTGAATCGTCCCGGACTGCTTACTATTCTGTAGATAAAAAGGAATCTTCAGTGGATTTTTCACAATCGACTTCAAAGCTTCAATTTCTACCTCGCTTTGTTCTTGATTATAATTTTGTTGAAAAGTGGTTATGCCACTATAAAACTTTAACTGGTCGTGATCATTGGTTTTAAACAGCAAATCGGCCGGATTAATTCCTTTAAGAGGATTTTTGACCTTACCACTTTTGGTGGTGTTGGCTTCGAATAATTCTACAATTAAATTATTATAATAGCGATGCTGACCAAAAACCAGAATCATTTTATCGGAATCGTTTTTGATTGGGACTTTTGCCTTGTATTTACTTGCAGGCAATAAAAGTTCCTGTAGATTTTGCTGAACTTCTTTGTTAAAAGGCTGAAGTGAGTCCATTTTGGGCCTGATGGCAACCTGACCGTGTTCATAACGGAGGTTGAACAGGAGATCAAGATTCGCTTCTTTTTCTAGTCCGTAATCGATTGCGATTTTGGCAAGCTTTTGTTGCCGCAGGTTACTGTCGAAAAAAATGAGCAGCTCCTGCCTTTGAAGGATGTTATACAAAACCCTCGCCTGGTGCTCGCAGAGCTTATGCTTAGGTGTAATACATCTGCAGGAGAGTTTTACAGCATTTTCATTTTGCTGAACCTGGACAATCGGAAAAGGTAGTCCAGAAGCTTCATCGCTAAAGGCGGCAAAATCAATCTCAATCTGTTCCGGATGAAGCTGATAAAATCCTTTAACATCGGTATGGACCATTCCACTCAAATGTTTAAGGATCACAATCTGGCTCAGATTCTTCAGGTTGAAATCCTTTAAGATATAATCATAAGGATTTTGTTCTGCTACCGGATGTGCTGTTACCTGTTCACTCATTAAACTAAAATAGGATAATTGACTTTATAAACTCACGCTGAGATCCAAATGTCCACCTAAGCCAACTTTGATAATTCTCATTAAAGTGGAAAGTCTAATGTCGCTTGCGTTATTCTCAATTCTTGAAATATAGGTTTTTGTAGTACCACATTTTTCAGCGAGTTGCTCCTGTGTCATACCTTTTTCCTTTCGGAGCTCCTGTAGCATTGCGCCAAGTTTAAAACTTTCGAATTCTTGTTCATAATTTTCTCTACTTTCAGTACCGCGCTTACCATATTCGCTGTCTAGATGATCAGCAAATGATGTCAATTTATTCTTTTTCTTTTCCATCGAAATATTTCTTTTTAAGTTTCTCTGCTAATTCGATCTCACCTTTTGGCGTTTTTGGACTTTTCTTCTGAAATCCATTTACCAGGATGATCAGTCGACCCTTATCAAAAAAACTGAACACCCTGTATATATCAGAACCAACTTCAACCCTAATTTCAAAAAGCCCCGTAGATCCAGTAATATGCTTAAAATATTTTTCGGGGATTTTTTCAAGCGTAGCAATTAATTGCAAGGTCCAGTTAAATTTCTTCTTTACATTCGGCTTTAGCTTTTCATAAAAATCCAAATAATACGCTTCGAAATAGAGAATATCCCTGATAAATTCTTCTTTCATTACCCAAATTATGCTAAAACAAAGTTACCTAATTAGGTAACAACTTCCAACTTTTTCAGTTTAATGTACTATGTTAAAGAATTTTGGCTATGTTACAACGATTTGCGCAGGTTCAGATAGAAAGGAACCTCTACCCTTTCAGTCTTACCGCTTAATACAAACTCAGCAGCCTGAACGCCGAGTTCGCTAAAATCAGTCGAAATGGTGGTAATACCATCCAGTATGATCTTCTTTAAAGGCGTTTCATTATAGGAAATTACCCCAACATCTTTCCCGATTCTGAGTTGCTGTGCAATTAAGCGTTCAATCAGTGTCACCAGATCATCTTCCATTAGGTTAATATATACATCACCTGGACTAATTTCCTCGTCTTTGATGTTATGAATTACCTTATGATCAAAAGCATACTGCTGGCAAAACCGGTAAAAACCGGTGAGTATTTCGTGCGGGAAATAACTGTTTTTTGGAAAAATAATTTTCAAGGTGCGGTAATGCGAAAGGCGGTCCAAAGCCTGTTCTAAAGCTGCATAAATATCCAGAGCGAAATTTTCATAGGCTGCAGCATAATCGCCCGTTACACCAGGTAACAGTTTATCAAGTATAATGAGTTTTTCTTTTGGTATGGTATTGATAATTTCATGCGCATTTTCTCCTCCCTCCAAAAAATGCGGAATGATTACGAAGTGTGAATAATCATCACGTTTGGCTACGATCATTTTTTTAAACAGGGCAAAATCATTGTTGTAGATATAAAAATCAACGGCAGCGCGCTCACCCAGGGTTTTGGTAAAAGAATCGTAAATAATCTTTTTGTGTGTGCTGAGTTTATTAAAAAGCAGACAAACCTTTAATTTACGGGAAAAATCGGTATTGACAATAAAATAACCCTTGCCGGGTACAGAATCTACTACGCCAAGTTTCTTCAGGTTACGGTAACCTTTTTCAGCAGTATCTCTTGATATTTCCAGGCTAAAACTCAATTCATTTATAGAGGGCAACAAACTATTTTTAAGCAATTTACCACTTTCAATGGCCGCAAAAATGGCATTGGTTAATTGCTTATATTTTGGGGTAGACGAATATTCGTCAACATTAAGGTAGGGGATTAAATCTTCTGGCTTCAAAATGGCGGTATGGATATTGCAAATTCTAAGATAAGTAAATTCCTAAACATGTGTCGTACGCTGTATCGCCGAATAATATTTTAACTGGATCATATCCGTTGGAGCAGGATTTTTGTTCCATGCATCATTTATTGCTAAAGCTGTACCTATTGCCGTAGCTTGCGAAACGGAAGAGGCATAAACCTCAATTTCGGGGATAGCGATAGCCAGAAGATGCATATATATAGCATTTTTTCCGAAGCCACCATCAACAAAAACTCTTTTCACACCAGCATTTAAAACAAGTTTTAACGAATAAACCTGCTGTTTGATAAGGTCGAAAATCAGTTGGTGATAGGCTTCCTCTGCAGTTTGGAAGAGGCTGAGATCACGAGCCGGAAACGCGGAATTTGCCGAAAACCTTTGCTGTTCGACTGAGTTTTCGGGAATTTTATTGGCCAGCCTCAAAATAACGGCAGGATTAAACTTCAAATGTTTGAACAAATAAGCCGCACGATCGAAATGCCCGGCAATGCGCTTAAGCTGAACCTCATGCTCGTAACCAGCAAAAATTCGCGAGGCCTTAATTGCCTTACCTTTAAAATGCATGTAACACAGGCAATCCTGTTTCAGCTCTTCGGCAGTTAAAGGTTCCTGGTTAAAAGGGTTTAAACTGATGCACCAGGTACCGGTTGAGATAAGTACAAATGGCGCGCTAAAATTGGCCAGATAAGGGATCAATGCTGCAGAACTGTCGTGCAAGCCTACTCCAACCTGAATACTTTTTCCTTCAAAATCAGTTTTCAAACTCGAATCGGCAGGCGCAAAGGTCCCGAACTTACCGTCAATCTCTTCTGTAGAAACCCACTTGTGGTATTGGTTTTTATTAAAATCCCAAAGCTGGGTATGGCAACCAATGCTGGTGATATCGGCTACAGCCTTGCCTGTAATCAAATAACTTAAATACTGAGGCAGGTGTAAAGCCCACTTCACTCTCTTAAATATTTCGGGCTTTTCATTTTTCAATCGGTACAATTGCATACCGGAATTTAAGCTACCTAAAACCGGCGAGGCGGTTTCCAACGAAACCTTCTCTTCACCTCCATATTTTACGTAGAAAGAATTTTTAAGTGCTTCGGGGTACGATTTCAAGTAGTTATAAAGTGGGGTCAACGGTTCACCATTTTCATCAAGGTACACAAAACTGGCCCCATAGGTAGAAAAATTAACGGCCTTAACATCAAACTCTTTTAAATGCAAAACCTGATGCAAGGAATCATAAACAGAAGAACGCAGGCTCTCGAGATTCTCACATGGTTCTCCATCTTCATCAACAGTTTCTACAAAACGCGCAGAACGCTCATAAACGATCTGGTAATTTTCATCGATCAGAAAGAGTTTTTTATTCGTTTTCCCAACGTCAAATATCGCAATAACAGGTTTAGGCATTTCTATCTTTTTTTATAAACCGGTAGCAGTAGTTTTACCACGTTGATTCACCAAAGTATTGCGTACATTCAAGTAACGGTATAAACCAATTGGCGATAAAGCTGCACCTGTTCTTAACCTGGCTTCGGACACTAATGCCCTTAAATCGCTACGGAAAGTATTTTGCAAAATTTCCTGTGCTCTGGCTACATCGTTATTCTGCTGTGCTTCGCTTAACGCTTTTCTATCAACCAATAGCGCTTGTGCATAAGCAATCATAATGGCTTCAACTGATTGTAATAAATCTTCTAATGGATCTTTCACATTGTGTGAAGCATCGATCATCCATCCTAAATCTCTTGCATGGTTCATGCCTTTTGCATCCATACCCTCTACCAGTTCGTTAAAAATCAAGAACAACTGGTAAGGTTTAATGCTTCCAGCAGTCAGGTCATCATCACCATATTTTGAATCGTTGAAATGGAAACCACCTAATTTTCCTTCCATCAACAATAAAGCAACAATCTGCTCAATGTTGGCATTAGGCAGATGGTGACCCAAATCAACCAGCGTGTAAGCTTTTTTACCCAGCTTGCTGGCATATAATAACGATTGGCCCCAATCGCCAACTGTTGTTGAATAAAAGTTAGGCTCAAAAGCCTTGTACTCTACAAACATTTTCCAATCCTCAGGCAAAGCTGAATAAATTTCTTGCAGGCTCTCTAATGTATTCTCAAAAGCCCTGCGAAAATTAAGCTGACCAGGGAAACAAGATCCATCTGCAAGCCATACGGTTAATGCGTCAGAACCAAGCGCAATACCGTGCTTAATTACTTCAATATTGTGTTCAATGGCCTGCTTACGGACATCTTTATTTACATTTTGCAGTGAACCAAATTTGTAACTATGTGCTGAACCGGCCTGATCTTGAAAGGTGTTCGAATTCATGGCATCGAACTTAAGGCCATAACCCGAAGCCAGTTGCCTTAATTTTTCTGCATTTTGAGGAATATCCCAAGGAATATGAAGTGAAATAGCGCCACTTGAACCATTTAGCGCATGTAGCAGCCCCACATCTTCAATTTTTTCTTCGATATTACGCGGCTCACCACCGGCAATGGCAAAACGGCCGAAGCGTGTTCCACCTGTACCTAATGCCCAGCTTGGAATGGCAATCTGAAAATCAACCAGTTTTTGGATTACGCTTTCGAGATCAACATGCTCCCATTCTTCTTGTAAAAAAGCAAATCTGCGTTGATGCGCCGTTAAAAGAGAATCGTTATGTTTTTCTATTTGGTTCTGCTCAATATTCATGAGGATATCTGGTTTTATCAGGTTAATTATTGGGACGATGCAATCGCCATTCTCGCTCATCCCCGTTTTTACAAAGGGATTACTTCTTTTTCGGTCGGTGAGACACCAACCGATAGTCTCTACCGACGTGGTCTGTGTCCTCACAGACCACCATTTTTATTAAGTTTCGGTTTATAGGGATACAGATCTGGTAATTAAATATTACCGCACAAATGCCATGGCCACACCGCCATCAACATTCAGTACATTTCCGGTTGATTTTTGCAACAAACCACCTACAAAAGCGAAACAGGCATTGGCAATATCATCTGGTAATATGATCTGGTTCAATAAGGTACGTTTTGCATAATAAGCCGGCAGTTCTTCAACCGTAACGCCATAAGCTTTTGCACGGCCTTCGGCCCAGCCACCAGCCCATATATTGCTATCGCTAATCACTGCATCAGGGTTAACCACATTTACGCGGATATTATCGGCACCTAGTTCAGCCGCGTTTAATCTGCTTAAATGTAACTGTGCGGCTTTTGCACTGCCATAACCTGCATTATTTGGTCCACTTACCAAAGCATTCTTACTTACAATATTAATGATATCGCCACCAATATCCTGCTTTTGCATCGTATTTGTTGCAGCCTGGGTTACAAAAAACTGGCCTTTTACCAAAACATCATATAATAAATCCCAATCTTTTTCAGTGTGATCGGCAATGGTTTTGGAAATGGATAATCCTGCATTATTTACCACAATATCTACCCCGCCAAATGCCAGTGCAGCGGTATCAAATGCATTTTTAATAGCGGCTTCACTGGTTACGTTTAAAGTAACAGTACTGTAAGAATCTTTACCATACAGGCCTTCAAATTCCCTACCTGCTTCTTCCAGACGCTCGGCATTCATATCATTTAAAATCACTACGCCACCTTCTGCCACAAACTTTTTAGCAATCGCTTTACCAATACCTCCGGCGCTACCTGTAATTAGTGCAATTTTACCGGTAAGTGGTTTAGGTTTGGGCATACGCTGTAATTTTGCCTCTTCCAGTAACCAGTATTCGATATTAAAAGCTTCCTGGTGCGGCAAAGATGTATATGCTGAAATGGCCTCAGCCCCTTTCATTACGTTTATGGCGTTGATGTAAAATTCTGCCGCAACCCTCGCCGTTTGTTTATCCTTCGAGAAAGTAAACATCCCAATACCCGGATATAAAATTACCACCGGGTTGGTATCGCGAATAGCCGGACTGTTTGGATGCTTACAGCTTTCATAATAATCAGTGTACATCGCCCTGTAAGCTTCAAAGGCAGGTGTCAAGCTAACTTTCAATGCCTTAATATCTGATAAAATGGCATCGCTGGCTAAATCTAAAACCAAGGGGCTTATTTTAGTACGTAAAAAGTGATCAGGACAGCTCGTACCCATTGGTGCCAAACGCTCCAAATCATTAGAATTGATGAATTCTAAAACTCGGGTATCATCAGTAAAATGACCAACCATGTGCTGTTTTGAAGAACACAGGCCCCTTAGTACAGGTGCTATTGCAGCCGCTTGTTTTTTACGTTTACCGGCTTCAGCGCTTTCTATTTTCTGTCCACCGAAAACAGGCCCTTTTTTGCCATAATTCTGATGGAGGTAATCTGAACAGATTTCGATTACTTCCAGGGTATTCAGGTAACTTTCGTGAGCCGTATCACCCCAGGTAAACAAACCATGCGATCCCAGCATAATACCACGGATACCCGGATTTTCGTCTAAACACTGCTTTAACTGCAAGCCCAGTTCGAAACCCGGTTTTTTCCACTCTACCCAGCCAATCGTACCATTAAACAATTCCTGAGTAATGCGTTTACCATCTTTAGCAGCCGCAATAGCAATGGCCGCATCGGGATGCAGGTGATCGATGTGCGCAAATGGCAGAAAACCATGCAAAGGTGTATCTATTGATGGTGCTTTAGAACTCAAATCGAAAATGCAGTGGTTAAATAGTTCAACCATTTCATCTTCATGTTCTACACCGCGGTAAATATTTTTCAGGCTACGTAAACGATCAACATATAATGCTGCAAGCCCGTTTTTCTTTAAGGTACCTAAATCTCCTCCCGAACCTTTAACCCACATTACTTCTGTTTCTAAACCGGTAAGTGGATCCTTTTCCAATAGCTTACATGAGGTATTCCCGCCACCATAGTTGGTTAGACGTAAATCTGCACCCAATAAATTAGAGCGATATATCAAGAGGGCAACTTCATCGCCAGCCAGTTTCGCGGCTTCCTCTTCATCCCATAGATAACTTACGTGTTTATAACTTTTCGTATTGATTGACATTCTTATATTTTTGTTTAAATTTTAATTTTTTATTGAATTACCATAACCCACAATAAACACTGAAATGATGATGGTTAAAATGCCAGCCAAAATCGTTATCAGTGTTTTACGAGATACACCTTTCCACTCTTTTAATATCAGTCCCCAAACATTCGCAATTAAAATAATAAAGGCCATATGCAATATCCATGAACTGGCTCCGTTACCCATTTTGCTTTCGCCCATACCATAGAAAAAAAACTGCAAAAACCAGGTGGTACCTGCCAGTGCGGAAAAAACATAGTTTTTAAGCAGCGGACTCTTTGCATTGGTGTAATCGCCAAAAGTTTTATTCCTGGCGTTTAGCACCATACACCAGATAAAATTGGTGGTTAAACCGCCCCAAAGCACAACCACATAAGTAACATTATTCTGAAATAAAAAATTACCGTTTTCAGCAGGATTTGCCGCTTTCCAAATCGAGTTGGCTGCATCAGCCATTGGTTTTCCCGCTTCGATACCAAAGTTGAAGCAAGCACTTAAAATACCCGAAACAATTCCTACAAGTAAGCCCAGACCGAATTTGTATTCGGCTTTAACCTCCATACCATGCGGATCAGCAACAACAGATTTTATCTCTTTCTCTTTCATCACACCTGCTTTACCGCAAATGACGATTCCAACTATGCACACTAAAAGTCCTAACAGTACCATACGCCCCCAATCGGTATGCAAAAACATCGTAAAAGTATCTTTACCTTCCTCTGGAAAAAAATCAAAATAGATGGAAGGTAAAATAGAGCCCAGGACCATACATAGTCCAAGAATGATGCTACTGCCCAACGACACGCCAAGATAACGAACGCCTAAACCATAGGTTAGGCCACCAATGCCCCAAAGCACGCCAAAAAAATAGGTCAGCCATAAAATGCTTCCGTTAGTGCCGGCAATAATTGCCGTAAAATTTGGGATGGTTAGAAAAGCAGCCAATGGAGGAACGATTAACCAGGAGAAAATTCCGCCGACAATCCAGTAACTTTCCCATGCCCAGCCTCTGACTTTTTTGTAAGGGATATAAAAACTTCCGGAGGCAAACCCGCCGAAAAAATGAAAAATTACACCTAAAATTGCCTGCATGTGCTGATTGTATATTTGGTTGCTCTAAAAATAGGATATACACCAGCTTTAACTGTTATGCACTGTTATGGATGAGAAATAATATGGCAGATGGAAGATGTATAATGATGATGGAAGATGTAGGATGGAAGATATAGGATGGACGATGGAATTAGATAAGTCCGAAGACAGCGGTTGGAAGCAATAGTTAGTAAAAAAATAACCTTAGTGCACTTTCCAATTAAATGAAGATTTTGGTCTGCGTTGATTACCTAAATCTGCGGGCCAAAATGGTGTTATAGTTATTAACGAATTGAAGAAGATAAGCGCAGATGATTGTTTTGGCATTAAGAGATTTCTCCATTCCGCTACGCTTCAGTCAAATTGACGTTTATTTATTAATTCTCTCCACAATAGCTTCAATCACGTCAACCGATCTGAGGATTTTATAATGTCCTACCTCTTCAAATGATTTAGCGTTTACTGCAGGATTTTTATCTAAGAACTCTTTAAGAAACTGATGGGTTGATATATGATCGGCTGGATCATAAGCCAGCAAGTGTGTTAAATCAACACCTGGCTGATAAAGTTCTGTTAGGTTAAAGTATTCAGCCGGAACTGGAAATTCTTTCGCAAAGTTGCTAAAAAAAATCTCCTGATCTTTTGCAACTACGTTTACCGAATGTAAGCTCTGTTCAAAGTTCTCTTTCAACCTGATCAATGGTGCAATGCTAACGAGCAATTCAGGAGTTATCTCTAATTCCTGTAAAGCAATTACATTAGCCATACCACCAAGCGAATGCCCGATAAGAACATCAGGCTGCGCATAGTTTAAAGAAATCGCTTTTACCGAATCTGCATATAACATCAGGTTGGAAAACTCTGAAATTGAACTTCCGTTACCAGGAGCATCAAAGGCAATAATTTCCAGGTCTTCTATTTTTCGGAGTTCAATAATCAGCTCATAAAAATCTAAGGCTTTGGAGGCCCAGCCATGTGTTAGTAACACTTTGCGTTTTCCATTTCCCCAGCTAAAACAGTTAATGATTAGGTTGGCTTTGGTAAAATAGGTATCAAAAACCTGAAGGCTAAATTGTTTTGATTCGGCAATAAGTTGTTCCTGATGCAGGCGTAAAGGCATTTTAGGCGAGTAAAAAATAAACTCGCGCATTAAAGCAGCATCAGGCCCGGCCTGTGTTAGTTTAAGCTCATTTACGATTTGTTTTAGCCTTTTCAACGGTAACTAATCTATAGTTAAACCAAATGTGATTTTAAATCAGCTGGCGAATAATTAATCGATTTCAAAGTCTTGTCATCAGATTTTCTGAACACCAGGAACAGTCCGTCTACTTCTTTATAATAAGATTCGGTCCCATCTTTTTCTAAATAAAACCGGATGGTTTGCTCAGCCTCTTCTACTGTTTTACAAGCTTTGCTCATGTTAGAACGGTGAACTTCGTCAAACAAAGTTTTAAATTTTCCACCCAAACCAAATTCGTGGATGGCACCTGCCAAAACATATTGCAAATCGCAAAGGGCATCGGCAACCTCTACCAGATCGTCATTTTCTACCGCTTCCTGCAATTCTTTCAGTTCTTCTGCTAAAAGCGAAATACGCAAATTTGCCCGCTGCTTTGAAGGAATTATCGGATTTTCTAAAATGGGATGTTTAAACGTAGTGTGAAATTCTGCAACCTGATTTAGCGAATTGGTTTCTTGCATGATGGTGATTGATTTAATCTTTATGCAGCAAACTTAAAAAAAACCAAAGAAATATTGGGGAGAATTTATACACAGGTGGGTTAACCGGCTAACTGTTTAAATTGGCCAACTGCAATTATGAATTGCTAAAAGATTATTCAATTGTTGCATTGCTAAGTGATTAACTGCAAATTGCCAACTGAAAACTGTTCAGAATGGTTAATCGGTTAATTGTTCAAACTGGTTAATTGAAAGATGAATCCTAGCAATCTAACAATTCAACAATATTAAATTCCTCAATTAACCAGTTAACCGATTTATACAATTAACCAAACTACCCTACTTCTTCCCTTCCCTCACCACTTTAAAAAATTCTTCTTTATAAGTTTCACCAATGGGGATAGCCTGATCGTTGATATAAACTGTATTACCGTCTATCATCTTGATTTTCTCAAGAGAAATAATATATGATTTATGGATACGGTAAAAGGGTGGCTGAGGCAGTTCGGTTTCCAGCTCGCGCAGCGCCTGGTAAGTGACAACCCTTTGAGTGGCGGTATAAACCGAAACATAGTTTTTTAAACCCTCTATATAAAGAATATCTTCATAATTAACCTTAATAAACTTGTTTTTAGTATCTCCCTTGATAAAAACAAAATCATTCCCCTGGGTTACCGGCTTTAAAGCAGCTTCCTGCTGAGCAGGCATTACAGGCATTAAAATCTGTTGTGCTTTCGTAGCAGCCTTATAAAAACGTTCATAGGAAATCGGCTTAAGCAGATAATCTACCACATCAAGATCAAATCCCTCCAAAGCGTACTCGGGGTAGGCCGTGGTTAAAATCACTTTGCATTTACCACCACAGATCTTCAAAAACTGGATCCCTGTTAACTCTGGCATCTGTATATCTAAGAAAACAAGGTCTACCTTACCCTCCTGAACGAGATTAAGTGCTTCAAAAGCATTGGTAGTGGTTCCAACCAAATCTAAAAATGGGGTTTTGCTGATAAAGCTAGCAATAATATCTGAAGCATATGATTCATCATCAACGGCAAGGCAACGGATCATGGGTTAGGGTTTAGCGGTTAGCGATTAGCATGAATTAACATTAGAATAGTTTTCAATGATACAAATTATACATCAGAGATTTAAGATCAAAGTACTTTTGTAAGTATTGCCGTTGTTTGAAATTAACAACTCATGCTTATCGGGATAAATCAGATCTAACCTACGGTGGATATTTACCATACCTACACCGCTTGAGTGGTCTTTCTGCGCATGGCTGATCTTATTGCTCACTTCAAAACTTAGTCTTTTTTGTTGCACCTTCAGCCTAATGCGTACTGGCTGCGCCGCATCATTAACCACGCCATGCTTAAAAGCATTTTCAACAAACGGGATCAATATCAGCGAAGCTATTTTTTGATCAGCAATGCCATCTGCAATAAAATCGACATAAAAATTGGGTTCAAAACGCATCCTGAACAACGCCACATAACTCTCCAAATACTCAACTTCTTTATCTAAACCTACTTTACCATCCGGGCTGTCGTTCAAGGTGTAACGCATCAGGTCTGACAAACGCAAAACAGCATTGGCCAGCTGATCTGAAACAGGGATAGCCAGCGAATAAACATAATTTAAAGTATTGTACAGAAAATGTGGATTGATCTGCGACTTCAAAAAGGAAAGTTCCGCCTTAACCACTTCTTCCTTCAATTTGCGGTTAACCTGCTCCGACTTAAAGCTCTGTTCAATTCCATATACCGCAGCTGGCACCACAATAAAAGCTAAACTCCAATAAATATTATCAGATATATAGTTCCATGCCGTTACGCCATCATCATAATTATGAAAACCAAACCATTTTCGATAGAGAATCTCCTCTATTAAATACCGAAGTGATATAAAAACGGCTATGGTAAATAAAATACCACCAATTATCTGGGGTAATTTGTTCTTTTTTAAATATTTAGGATAAATCCACAGATAACAGATATAGAATTCTATCAACTGGATAAAATTCATGGATATATTGAATGCCGATTGCCTTAAGGTAATTCCTTTTATAATTGCTCCGCCGTAAAAATATCCTAAAACAAGTACCCAGCAAACTATGTGAATGGAAATGATTTTGATTGTTTTCATGCACTAAAACTAGACAAAGCTTTTTTAACTGCCTATTTTCTTATTCCAAACGCGCAAATAATTATCCCAACCCGGGTAAATTAAGGATGAATGCCATTTATTCCCTAAAAATGGATTGGGATAATATTTTAAAGGGTTGGGATTATATAATTTCAAACATCTCACCAGCACTTCATCTTTGAAGCATCAATATAAAACAAACACAATGATGAACCTCTTTTTTAAATCTCTACTTCTTGTCCTATTTATTTTCAATTTTCAAACTACTCTTGCTCAAAACACTAAGGTATCAGGAGCCATTACCGATAAAAGAAATAAAGCCCTTGATTATGCTTCAGTAGCTTTAATCCACTTACCCGATTCTTCTTCGGTTACTTTACAGGTTACCAACCAGCAAGGTTTATACGAATTTAGTAATGTTAAACCGGGCAGATATCTTATTAAAGCTTTAATGATGGGTTATAGAAAAGCCCTGTCTGCACCATTTGAAGTAAAAGATATGGCCGTAAAAGTCCCATTAATTGTACTGACAGATGAAACTCAAAACCTGAAAGAAGTAAATATTATATCAAAAATGCCTGTAATTGACCAAAAGGCAGACCGGGTGATTGTAAATGTAGAACAGATGAATACCGCTGGCGATAATGCATTGGAAGTAATCAGCAGGTCGCCAGGCGTAAAACTGGATAAAGACGATAACATCGTACTTAAAGGTAAAAAAGGCATTATTATAATGATTGATGGTAAGATGAGCTATATGACGGGCCTGGAACTGACCACTTACCTAAAATCATTGCCCGGATCTGTATTAAGCAAATTAGAATTAATTTCTAATCCCCCATCTTCTTTTGATGCCGCGGGTACAGCAGGCATCATTAATATCAAACTGAAAAGAAATAAAATGCAGGGATTTAACGGAAACATGAATCTGGGCGGTGGTTATGGGCGTTATGAAAAAGTTTTTGGAGGTACCAACCTGAATTACAATATCGGCAAGGTGAGTACTTATCTGCGCCTAGATGCCGGACATTATAACTCCTATAACAGGCTAACGTTAAACAGAACCATAGGCGATGAACAGTATAATCAGCTTAATTTTTGGCATCCGGTAACCAACAGCTTAAATTATTCTACCGGTGCCGATTATTTCATCAACGGGAAACATACATTAGGGCTGATGGTAAAAGGCTTTACGGCTCCTGAGGAAACAAAGGTTAATAGCAATTCAGTAAATTATAATGCGGCCGGTGCAAAAATGGGCAGTACATCAATGTTCAACCCACAAAGCAATACCGAAAAAAACCATGCATTTAACCTGAACTACCGTTTTAAAACGGATACACTGGGCGGAGAATTAGGCCTTGATGCTGATTACGTGAGGTTCGATAACAGCAAAAACGAAACTTTTACCAATAATTATCTTGATGCAAATGAACAGCTGATCGACAATCCAATCGATTTGCGTAACAAAGGGATGGGAAACGTTTCTATCTATTCGATCAAGGCCGACTATAGCCTAAATTTTTCAAAAACATTAAAAATGGAAACCGGCTGGAAAAGCAGCTGGGTAGAATCGCAGAGCGATGTTCGTTTCGATTCGCTCAAAACCGCTGGCTGGATCACCGATCCCCGCAGAACCAACGCCTTTTCTTACAACGAAAACATTAATGCAGGTTATCTTTCCCTTGATCAAAATTTTAAAAACCTACAGATCAAAGCCGGTTTACGTGCAGAACAGACTTTAGGCAATGGCAGTTCTTCCGGTACCAATACCCTGATCAACCGAAAATACTGGAAGTTTTTTCCAACAGTTTTTGTATCCCTAAAACTCGACTCAAACAACCTGATAACAGCTGCATACCGTAAGAGTATTAACAGACCATCATACAGCAGCTTAAATCCGTTTACATTTTATTCCGATCCCTATACTGCCCTACAGGGAAATCCGTTACTAAAGCCCTCTTACGCAAATAGTTTCGAATTGAATTATTCCATTAAAAACTTCAGGATATTGACTTTAAGTTATTCGGTTAACAATGGTTCGATATCGGAGGTGGTTTATCAGAACGATATTACGAAAGAAAGTATTTCCAGACCAGAAAACCTGAACCGTACCACAAACTTTTACATGGCAACGGGGAATCCTTTCGATATAACCAAATGGTGGAACAACAGTACCGAAGTTTCGGCGGGATTTAACCGAACCGAATCAGCTGTACAAGGTAACGGATTTAATGCTTTCTCCTGGAACTGGTCGGTGGTTATGGATAATACCATTACTTTACCTAAAAACTATAGCTTAACCACCTATGCCTTTTACGATTCCCCATCGGTTAATGGTCTTTTTCGTAACTTAGAAAGTTATCAGCTCAATATCGGTGTTAAAAAATTATTCTGGAATAAAAATGCCACACTGGCACTAAAAGTAAACGATATTTTTAATACGAGTAAATTCAGGGCAAACCTCGAGTACAACAACATTAAAACCTACTGGCAAAATGAATGGGAAAGTCGGAGGGTGAACCTAAGTTTCACTTATAAATTCGGAAATATGAAAATCAAAACCGCCCGCAAAAGACAAACCGGAACCAGCGAAGAAGAAAACAGGGTTGGCAAAAATTAAAAAAGAAGATAAAGCGTTAATCGGTTAATGGAGGTGAATTTATTCATTTATGCTGTTAACCGATTAACCATTTCCAACAGTAAACCAGCTACAAAACCAGTAACATCCAAATATTACAGGCGTAGTGGCCAGAATTACCCATCGGACCTGCGAGTTTTTTAAACCCAGCCTTTTCGTACATGGTGATGGCTTTGGCCAGTTCCGGAAAAGACTCCAGATAAATCTCATTATAACCAAATTGCTGAGCAGATTCTATGCTCTTTTCCATCAGCATCCTACCGATGCCTTTGCCACGTGAAGCTGGAAGGGCATAAAATTTTACAAGTTCAACACAACCATCCGGCAGGCCATCTGTTGGATAAATGCCGCAGCCACCAATAATAGCTCCGTCTTCTTCCGCAAGCCAGTAAGCCGATTTAGGGTGCTCAAAAAGTGTCGACAAATCGTCGGTTGTCGGATCGGTATAAACAGTGCCTGGCCTGTCTACTTTAAATTCCCTTAACACCGTTCTGATCATTGAAGCTGTAGCAATATTATCTGCCTGTGTTATCTTCCTAATGGTTATGGCCATATCTTATCATTTTGTGCAAAATTAACAAACGACCAGTTGTTTTAAAATAAAAGCAAACAAAATACAATTGAATTCCATTATAACTATAAAACAGATTTATACCATGGAAAATAAAAAAGCAATGACGCCAAACAGTGATCATCCGAAACCAACAGATGATGTACAACTGGAAATAGAAACCGTTACGCCTTCAACTGAAAAGGAAAAAGTTCAACCAAACGAACAAGAGCAAAAAACCAGAGAAGATGAAGTTGACGAAAAAGCAAAACCAGATGATCAGGCTGAAAAAGCAGACATGACGGAAAAACCAGTTGAAAAAAGTAAAACTGACGATGAGGAAAAACGCGATGACATTGAAACCACTACCCCAAGCGCCTAAGTTAATTTTGGTTAAACCCATATTGTGGCTGAAATAGTTTTAGTATTTTGCCGTTATGAATGATATGAAAAATAAAGTATTGCTTTTCTTGTTGACCATAAGCATTTTTGGCTGCGGAATAAACAGGCAGGCGCAACAGATAAAAGCCCTGGAAGACTGTACCTATAAAATTACTGGAGTAAAGCAGGTAACAATAGCAGGAACAGACGTAAAAAAATTAATGGATCAGCAAAGCTTCAACCTAACCAGCTTACCCGGGGTGGCCTTAGGCTTGTTGAGAAAAGACATTCCTCTAAAAGCAAACCTGAATTTGGAAATAACCAACCCGTCAGGCAATTTAGCAGCCATCAACCAGTTTGAATATAAAATACTGGTTAATAATACCGATCTGGCAGAAGGCATTGTTAATCAAAATGTGAGCATTGCACAAGGTCAAACCGTTACTGTTCCGGTACAATTGATGAGCAATATCTACGGATTGATTTCTAATGGGAATGTTTTTAACGACATAATAAAGGCGGCTCAAAAAGGATCATCATCAAAAGATGAAAAATTAGGCTTGTTAACTATTAAAATACGACCGACTTTTATGCTGGGCAGTACACCTGTTAAATATCCGGGTTATATTACCATTAACAAAGATATCAGCAGTAAAATACTGTTGTAAATATGATCTTAAACAAAAAATGCCCGCTTAACATATTTAGTCAAGCGGGCATTTTATTAAAGCTTCATTAAAATTTCTTGTGAGGTGTCATCACCATTCCTTTAAAGCCACTTGGATCCAGTTTTTCATCCAACTCCCTTAATTGAGCTATTGACAATTTGGGTACTGCTGTAGTGGTTGTACTTAAACTGGATGTCTTTTTCGCCGTAATCACAAAATTGCCGTTCTTCGCATAAGTCAAAGCGTAATTCAGCAAAGTCTCGGTTTCATCACCCCATGCCTTACTTAAATCCTCCGGCGATTCTTTATCAACCGTAAGACCACTATAATAGCCACCTTCACCCAGTTTATTTTTGGTTTCAAATTCTGGGATATACATATCTACTTTGTCTATCCTGATGGGAAAGAAGCCCACTGGTTTACCATAAGTTGTTCTCCCAATTAACTTTATATCCATTACTGGTTTTAAGCTGTTAATGGTGAGTTCGCTGGCCGATGCAGTAGCGCCCGTTACGATGAAATAGACCCTATTCAATGTTAAACTACCCGATTTTGCAAATTTTTCAACATTGTCTGCAGCTGTTGGCGAATAATTTAAATCAGCATAGGTAGCATATTTTCCGTTTACCCCCGTGGTAAAAGTCTGCAATTTACCTGCATCATCCAACAGGGGTTGGTGCGCCAGAACTGAGGCTTTGCGCTGGGCAGTAGTAATGTTTTGCAAATAGTTATTATAATAAGAAGTAAACATCGTATTACCGTTTTCTCCTACTGGCGCCATCAGATTGATCATTTCAATAGCTGTAGAAACATAACCACCGCCATTATAGCGTAAATCAACAACCACTTCGCTCACGCCCTGCGTAGCAAAATTTGAAAAAACCGCATTTATGGCTGAAGAGGCATTATTGGTAAAACTATTAAATACAATGTAGCCCACCTTCTTTGTACCAACCGTATAAACATTTGTAAACAATATCGGATTAACCGTGTATATACCGCTTGTTACAACAGCTGTCTTCGGATTGCCGGCTAAATCATTAAATGCTAAAGTAACCGTAGCGTTTGCACCGAAAATAGCATTGTTTAAAAAATTAACCGCACCTGGATAGGTCAGATCGGTTCTTCCGTTTACGCTGGTTATCCTACAACCCCGTGTTAAACCCTGCAATGCCGCTGACGAGTTTGGATATACATATTTTACCCTTAAATCTGTAGTGCTATCATAATTATACTGAACAGAAAAGCCATAATCATTTGCCGAGCCATTTACATCGGCTTTAAGTGTCCCTGTTTTTCCTGTTGTAGCTGAAGTATAGTCGAAAAACGAATATTTAGGTTCCCCAGAATTGTTTACATATTCATATGGCTTGCCTGTGGCCGGATCTAAGGAATACTGTGTCATGGCGTATAGTTCAGCCTCATTTGAACTGAATCTCCTTGGATTAAATACGTCATAGGTTGGGAGCGAAGTATTCCAGTAATAAAGTTCCTTTCCGTATAAAAAGATAGAATCTTTGGTCAATTCATCCCGCGTTCCAGTAGGCGTTGTTACAACGGGAGGTGTTTCAGGCTCTTCAGGAACTGTACTGCTCTTTTTGCAGCCACTAACGGCTATAAAACTTAGAAAACTTAGTACAGCCAGATGAAGGAATCTCTTATTTCTCATAGAAATTATTATAATATAATGTTCAATATACGGATTAGGCAATGTTAGGGTTGTTCCAAAACAAACTTTTATCTATCCACAGCTCCTTCTCATGCAAAATATTGTCTACCATGCCCAGCTATTGATGAACTACGTAAATCTACCGATTAAATTACTTTCCACAACGATAATTATTAAATTTAGAAAGATATTTTAAAGAGGTACCAAGAATGTTATCCCCTATGCCCCCTAAATTGTCGCCTTTGCACCGCTATAATCAGGCCGTTTAGTTGCAGATTTGAGCTAACAAATTAATAGTCAACCATACTGAATACATTCTTAATTAAATTTAGTAAAGAATCACAAAACTTAAACTACAACTTATGGAACAAACTCAATTTAAAATCACGATTAATGCTCCGAGAGCGAAAGTTTGGGAGGTACTTTTTGGTTTAAAAACCTACCCCGAATGGACCGCTGTATTTGCTGAAGGATCGCAAGTGGAAACCGACTGGAAAAAAGGAAGCCGGGCCATTTTTGGAGATGGCAAAGGAAATGGGATGCTTGCGGTGATCCACGAAAACATACCCAATCAACACCTGTCTATCAAACATATTGGCGAAATCAAAGATGGCAAAGAAGCGTTGCACAATTGGGGTGAGGCTTTCGAAAATTATACTTTGAACGAAAAAAATGGCGAAACTGAACTACTGATCGATATGGATATGGTTGAAGAATGGGTAGAATTTTTTCAGGAAACATGGCCAAAAGCTTTAGCAAAAGTAAAAGAAATAGCCGAGCGATAAGATTTACAGAAACATATTAAAACCAAAAAAGCCTTTCATTGCTGAAAGGCTTTTGGAAGTGGTGCCACCTGGATTCGAACCAGGGACACAAGGATTTTCAGTCCTTTGCTCTACCGACTGAGCTATGGCACCATCCGTTTGGGATTGCAAATGTAGTGTTCTTTTTCTCAAATCCAAAAAAGGATTTCAGTTTTTTTTATACAAACGCAAAGATAAAACGTCAACTTTTTGATAAGCAGAAAGATATATTACAAATATTTTTATTCATTTATGTAAAATTCTTTGTGCCAGGGAATATGTATTTCGTATTTCAAAAACCATAAAAAACAAAAAAGCCTCTCATTTCTGAAAGGCTTTTTGAAGTGGTGCCACCTGGATTCGAACCAGGGACACAAGGATTTTCAGTCCTTTGCTCTACCGACTGAGCTATGGCACCATCCGTTTGGGATTGCAAATGTAGTGTTCTTTTTTCAAAAGCAAAATTTTTTTTCCATTATTTAACTGTAAAGCTGATTATCAATTAATTAATTTTCAATTTTTCAAAATCTATAAGATCATCTCTGCTTAGAATGAATACAAACAAAAATTTTTTACCATTTTTTTATGCATGCATAGTAATTTATTTGGATTAATATCTTATTTTAGCATTACAATCTAATATTGCATGGTAGCACAGATCATTTTTCTAGTACTTACACTTGCAGCAATTGCGCTGTTTACATTTAACCTGCGTAAAATAATTCGCAATATCCGCCTGGGCAAACCGGTAAATCGACAAGATCAACCGCAAAAAAGATTATTAACCATGCTTTGGGTTGCTTTTGGGCAGTCTAAAATGGTTGTTCGCCCTATCCCTGCCTTTCTCCATTTTTTTGTTTACATCGGCTTCGTCATTATCAACATCGAAGTATTGGAGATCATGATTGATGGGTTATTCGGCACTCATCGTATTTTTAATGGTTTGGGCGGTTTATATAATTTTCTGATCGGATCTTTCGAAATCCTGGCCTTTACCGTTTGGGTTTCCTGTGCTATTTTTCTGGTACGCAGGAATATTCTGAAAATCAAACGCTTTAGTGGCGTAGAGATGAAAAGCTGGCCAAAATCTGATGCCAACTATATCCTCATCACCGAAATTTTATTAATGAGTGCTTTCCTGTTCATGAATGCAGCAGACGCAAAACTCCAGCTTATGGGCGCCAGCCATTATGTTACTGCTGGTGCATTTCCGGTAAGCCAGTATTTAATGAATATTTTACCAGCATCAGAAAGTGCCCTGGTCATGATAGAACGCAGCTGTTGGTGGTTTCACATTATAGGTATCCTGGCCTTTCTAAATTACCTGCCCTATTCAAAACATTTCCATATTCTTTTTGCCTTTCCAAACACCTATTTTTCCAATCTGGAACCTAAGGGGGAGTTTACCAATATGGCTTCGGTTACCAATGAGGTAAAAGCAATGCTAGATCCTTCTTTTGTACCGGCAGAAACAGAAGCAGGTAAATTCGGTGCAAAAGACGTAACTGATTTAAGTTGGGTAAACCTGATGAATGCCTATACCTGCACTGAATGTGGAAGATGTACTTCGGTATGTCCTGCAAATATTACGGGCAAACTTTTATCGCCAAGAAAAATTATGATGGATACCCGCGACCGGATCACCGAAGTGGGCCAGAACATTGATAAACACGGTGCAGAACACCAGGACGGAAAATCCTTATTGGACGATTACATCAGCAGGGAAGAAATCTGGGCCTGCACCAGCTGCAATGCCTGTGTTGAAGCCTGTCCGGTAAATATTGATCCCTTACAGATTATTATGGAGCTCCGCCGTTTTGCTGTGATGGAAGAATCGCAGGCACCAGGCAGTATTAATGCGATGCTGGGCAACATTGAGAATAACCAGGCCCCTTGGAAATACTCCCCTGCTGATCGTTTTAACTGGGCGCAAGAGAGTTAGCGGTTTTCAGTTAGCAATTCGCAATTGGCAGTTTTCAGTTAGCAAAAATTAAATAATTACATGAAGTCTTGATACCCGATACTTCATACTTGATACTAGATAATAGACAAATGGAATTTAAAGTCCCTACTATGGCCGAGTTGATGGCCGCAGGTGAAGAACCGGAAATATTATTTTGGGTAGGCTGTGCCGGAAGTTATGATGAAAGAGCGCAGAAAATTACCCGCGACATTTGCAAGATCTTACATCATGTAGGCATTAAATATGCGGTTTTAGGAACAGAAGAAAGTTGTACCGGTGATCCCGCTAAAAGGGCTGGTAATGAATTTCTTTTCCAGATGCAGGCCATGGCCAATATTGAGGTATTGAATGCTTATAACGTCAAAAAAATTGTTACAGGCTGCCCGCATTGCTTCAACACCATTAAAAACGAATATCCGGGTTTAGGTGGCGCTTACGAAGTGATCCACCATACGCAATTGATACAGGATTTGATTAACGAGGGCAAACTGAAAGCCGAAGGTGGTGAAAGTTTCAAAGGCAAAAAAATTACTTACCACGATCCATGTTACCTAGGCCGGGGGAATGGAATTTACGAAGCGCCCAGAAAAGCTTTAGAGGTACTTGATGCGCAGCTGGTAGAAATGAAACGCTGCAAAAGCAATGGGTTATGTTGCGGTGCCGGCGGTGCCCAGATGTTTAAAGAACCAGAAAAGGGAAATAAAGACATCAACGTAGAACGTATTGACGAGGCTTTAGAAACCGGGCCACAGGTTATTGCCGCAGGATGTCCATTCTGTATGACGATGCTAAGTGATGGTGTTAAATTAAAAGATAAAGAACAGGAAGTGAAGGTATTGGATATTGCGGAGATTACGGCAAGGGCAAACGGACTGTAACCATTGTTGAACCTACGTAACGAAGCTGTATCATTAGCGTAATTGTCATCCCGGGGGGTAGGTTTCATCATTCCTGCCCCGATTTGGAGCATTGTAATCCCCATGAGTACCAATGCAAAACAAAAAATTAATGAGTAATCTTAATGCAAATGTTTTAAGATACCCGCCTTCGCGAAGAATGACGCCCAGCGAGACTGCGCTCCTAAAACAAACAATTATCTTAAAATTATCCCCTGCTGCTTTATTTCCAGGAAAGCAATAGCAGTATTCCATAGGTTAATTTCTTCCTGCTCTACCTCCTGCCATGAAAAATGGCATCCGTTCGATCAGGTTTAATTTACTCATTTTTTGCTACTATGTTGGTTTTCCGTACAACAGGCCCAAGTTCATAGCCCTGATCGGAGCGGGCATCCCCCGATCCTTCATCGGGGATAAAGCGGAGAGCAGGAATAACTTTAAAAAAAGCGAATGACACTGCGCTCCAAAAAACGATCAACAATTCTAATTTTTATTTATTAATTTTTGACCACCAAGAGGTTTAGTGCTTCCTTACTTTTCAGGAAAGCAATTGCAGTTCTCCATAGGCTAATTTCTTCCTGCTCTACCTCCTGCCATGAAAAATGGCATCCGTTCGATCAGGTTTAATTTACTCATTTTTTGCTACTATGTTGGTTTTTCCGTACAACAGGCCCAAGTTCATAGCCATGATCGGAGCGTGCATCCCGGCTTTTCGCCGGGATAAAGCGGAGAGCAGGAATAACTTTAAAAAAAGCGAATGACACTGTGCTCCAAAACAATCAAAATCTTTACATCGCCATGTAACTCATGTTTATTCTTTCAAAGCAATTGTAATATCACCAATATTAATTCTTTACCTATGGCTTCTGAAGATTCGAAACCTCTGCATTGATTTTATTCAGGTTATCGCGGATCAGGTTTAAATCTTCGGCTTCAATATTTTTTAATGGAATAATAATCTGTGTCGCCATCGAGTCTACATCACCTCCCCTGTCTTTATAAGTCTGAACAATCACATCATCACCCCTGGTATGGATATATAATTTTCCTGCGGTGGTTGTGCCATAATAGTCCATATCTTTAAATTTCGACAGCTTAAATGCGAAATACTCCGTTTTACCGTTATTAAAATATCGCTTGTACCGGCAAAAGCCGTTGTTGGTAACATTTAATTCGTAGCGTTTTATCCGGTCACTTTCCTGGCTGCTATCGTAGTGGTTGGTAAGGGTTTTTTGAAGATAGCTAGCACATTGCTCCATGGATTCGGGGTCAGAAAAAGAGCATAAAAACAGACAAGAAGCCGAAATAAGGGATATTTTCAAGCAGCATGTAAACTTTTTCATCGGGCTAGCGTTTTTAACACAGCAATTTAATTAAAATCGTAAATTTGTATATGAGTTTTTCTCCACAATCAAGAGTTTGGATATACCAAAGCGATCGCAAATTTACTTCAGGCGAAGAAACTGAGATCTTAAACAAGCTAACCGCCTTTACTAACCAGTGGAAAGCACATGGAAATGAATTGTTAGCCAAGGCAGAAATACGCTATGGCTTTTTTATCATTCTGATCGTTGATGAGAGCAGGGCTGGCGTTACCGGCTGTTCTATTGATAGCTCTGTTCGCTTAATGAAAGAAATTGAACAGGAATACCATGTGGATCTTTTTAACCGTTTCAATATTGCCTATAAAGTAAATGGAGAGGTAGTGGTAAACAACAAAGAGGACTTTGAAACTTTGGTAAATATTAAACAGGTTACACCAGAAACTACCGTATTCAACAATATGGTACAAAACCTGGCCGAGCTGGAAACGAAGTGGGAAGTTCCTTTTAAAAACAGCTGGCATTCTACTGTTTTTGCGCATTTGTTATAAGTAATATGTTCATTGTCGATCTGAAATATATTGTTCCTTTAGAAGAACTGGATGAGCATATGGAGGCACACGTTCGGTACCTTAAAAAATATTATAAACAGAACGTTTTTGTGGCCTCGGGCAGAAAGGTGCCCCGAACCGGTGGAATCATTTTGGCACTTGCCAAAGATGAGGCTGAATTGAAGAAAATCCTGATGGAAGACCCCTTTTATAAACACCGTTTGGCCGATTTCAAGATTACTCATTTCCTCACATCACAATACCACCCGGATCTGGAATCTCTTCTGGGCTAACTGATTGATAACAGCTGTTACTATTACAGCTATTTTTATGTTAGCCAAACAATTAGCTGGCAAAAAACATTATATTGGTTTAATCAAATCTTGTTTATGAAGCGCTGGCTTAAAATCTCTTTAAAAATTGTATCGGTTTTAGTTGTACTGATTATATTAACATGGCTGGCGGGTGCTTTTTACATCAGCAGAAATAAAAAAGAAGTATTGGCTTCTATCCTCTCGCAATTAAATAAAAACTTAAACGGACAGATTACCGCCACCAGCATGGAGCCTACGCTTTTGAAAAGCTTTCCGGGGGTTTCCGTGTCTTTGAATGGCGTTTTGTTAAGGGATAGCCTGTGGGTGCAGCACAAACACGACCTGTTAAAGGCACAGGATATTGATGTATCTTTAAACATACTATCCCTTATTACAGGCAACATCAATATCAGACAGATTTCCATTAACAATGCTTCCATTTATATCTATACTGATTCAACAGGCTATAGCAATACCAGTATCTTTAAAAGCAAACCTAAAACCGATAAAAAATCCTCACCGAAATCTTCAGCACTCGAGGTGAAAAAAATTGATTTTAACAAGGTGAGTTTGGTTTTAGATAATAAGAAAAGATTTAAGCTGTTTAATTTTAATATTGATCAGATTAAGGGCAGGATGGAATATCCGGATAGCGGCTGGACGGGTAACATTAAGCTAATAACCAAAGTAAACAGTTTTGCCTTTAATACCCGAAAAGGTAGCTTTTTAAAAGATAAAACCCTGGAAGGCACTTTAAATGCACATTATAGCAGAAATCTGGATGCGATAATCCTGAGTCCCGAAATCCTTAACATTGGTGGTCACCCTTTTAAAATTGGCGCCAAAATAGAACTCGCTAAATCTGCTTTTGCCATTAGCATTGCTGTTGATGACATCCTCTTCAGAGATGTTGCTTTACTCTTATCACCCAACATTTCTTCCAAACTGCTAAAATTTGGAATTGAAAAACCCATTGATATCCGCGGAAATATTGTTGATGACGGATCAGGAAAATATGGAGATCCTTTGATCAATGTAGGCATAACCGTGAGGGATAATGTCGTTTCCATCCCGGCGGGTAAACTAACGGCGTGTAATTTCGATGGTTCATTCACCAACCGCGATACCGTTGGCGGCATTATTGGCGATGAAAACTCGTCCATCAAATTTCACAGGCTTACGGCAAAATATTTTAATGCACCGCTTAAGATCGATACGTTTACGGTTAACAATCTCTCCCGCCCTATTGCAACCGGATTGGTTACCTCGCAATTTCCACTAACGAACTTAAACCATTCATTGGGTACGAACGACTTCGATTTTAAAAGCGGAACAGCCGATTTAAGGCTTTATTGCAAGGCCGATATTGATAATTTCAGGTTCACCAAACCGGTGGTTTCCGGTAAAATACGAATTGCCGACGCCGATATCGTTTATATCCCAAGAAAACTTCATTTAGTAAAGAGCGCTTTAAATATCGATTTTAACCAAAATGATTTATCCATACAAAATGGACATTTTCAACTGGGCAAAAGTGAGTTGAATGTGAGCTGTAGTATCGCCAATTTTGCCAACCTCTATTATACTGCACCTGAAAAAATATTGGTGAACTTAAAAATGTCGAGCCCGCAGCTTTACCTAAAAGAGTTTTTACCTTTCTTAGGTCCGAGAACGGCTAAGAAAAAATCGGGCAGCAATAAACAAGTTGTTTCGAAAGAACTAAGCAATGTGCTGGAACTTTCTAAAATGGATATCCGCTTAACGGTAGATAAAGCCATTTATGACCGTTTTCTGGCTAAAAATCTTGACGCTAACATTTCGCTACGTGGCGGAGGCATATTCTTTAACAAAATCAGTGTGATGCATGCAGGAGGTCAGTTATCCCTAAATGGAAATATTATGCAGGAAGCGGCATCAAATAGTTTTAAGGTCAACTCAAAGATCAGCCATGTAAGCGTGAAAGATTTTTTCTATTCGTTTGATAACTTCGGTCAAAATACCATTACCAATAAAAATTTAAAAGGTTACTTATCATCGTTGGTTAACATTTCGGGAAGGATATCGCACGCAGGAAAAATTCTTCCGCGATCAATCAATGGTAAAGTGGTATTTAACCTGAAAAATGCTGCCCTGGTTAATTTCGAGCCGATGGTTAAGGTAGGTAAATTTGCTTTTGCCAACAGAAACCTGTCAAACGTGGAGATCAAAAATCTTGATGGAACCCTTAATATCCGTGGCGATAAGGTAGAAATCAGTCCGATGCAGATCAACTCCAGTGCTTTAAACTTTAATGTAAAGGGTATTTATGCTTTGGGTACCGGTACAAATGTTCAGATGGACATTCCCCTCAGAAATCCAAAGGGAGATGAAAACCTAACCAGATCAGAAAGAAGAGAAGCCCGTATGCGTGGCATCGTATTGCACCTGAAAGCCATTGACGACGAAAAAGGCGGAATAAAAATCAGATGGAACAAAGATCATGACTAGTTTTAGTCCATAGTCTCAAGTCCAAAGTCCTAAGTCGAAAAATGGACTGAAGACTCAGGACTTTAGACTACAGACTAAAAATCAAGCGGTCCCAACCTGTTCATATTTCTTAAAATCAGGTATTGACGGTGCCTGATATATGGAGTTGCATTTTTAGGCGTCCATCTTCTGGGGTTTGGAAAACAGGAAGCAATTAAAGCAGCTTGTTTTTTGGTTAATTTTGTGCACGATTTGCCATAATACTCCCGGGCGGCAGCTTCGGCACCATAAATCCCGTCGCCCATTTCAATGACGTTCAGGTAAACTTCTAATATTCGCTCTTTGCTCCAGAACAGTTCTATCAATAACGTAAAATAAGCTTCAAAACCTTTTCTGATCCACGATCGGCCAGGCCAAAGAAAAACATTTTTAGCAGTTTGCTGCGAAATGGTACTTCCACCTTTTATCTTCTTCCCTTTGGCATTACTGGCAAAAGCTTTTTCAATGGCTTTCATATCAAAACCGATATGGGTTAAAAAAAGCTGATCTTCTGCAGAAACGGCAGCCCTTTTCATGTTATCAGAAATATCATCAAATTTTACCCATTTTTTTTCTGTTTTAAAAGGTTTTCCATCTGCTTTACGCTCAATATTCCGCAGTACCATTAACAGGGTAATAGGCGGGTTGATGAAGCGAAGGGCAATGACCCAAAACACAGAAACCAATAAAAAATATATAAATACTTTTGTAGCCACGTTAGTAATCCTCTTGAGCAGGGGATGTTTTGCTTTGCTTTTGGTCTTGGTTGCCCGTGTTTTTGCCATGGGTGCAAAGGTAACTAAAGAGACGGAAATGACATTGCTAATAATAGTCTTAATTACACCGATATTAATCATCAGCAAAAGCACATGACAGCAATTATTTTATACCGGACTTAACTTATAGCCGATAAATAAGTTTGTTTATGTATTTTAGTCCGTGACTGTGAATTAACCATTCTCGATTCACTAAACCACAAAAACCAAATAGCAGAACCACCAATAATTATATAAATGAAAATACCAAGCTACCTATTGCTTGCCCTTTGTTTTTGGGGCTGCAGCACCATTAAAAACACCGATAACAAACCTGAAAAGTGGACAACACTTTTTAATGGAAAAGACATTAAAGACTGGAATGTTAAAATCCACCACCACGATTACAATGTAAATTTTGGAAATACCTTTAGGGTGGTTGATGGTATAATACAGGTGCGGTACGACCAATACGGTGATTTCAATGATCAGTTTGGCCATCTTTACTACAAAACGCCTTTCTCCTATTACCATTTAAAGTTAAAGTACCGTTTTGTAGGAGAGTTGCAAAAAGGGGCACCCAGTTATACCCTACGTAATAGCGGTTTAATGTTCCATTCGCAGGATCCAAAAACAATGCCTAAGGAACAAGACTGGCCAATTTCGATTGAAATGCAGTTTTTAGGTGGTTTGAGCGACGGTAGGCCGCGCCCGACAGGAAATATGTGTTCGCCAGGTACCGATATTTTTTATAAAGGTAAATTGTATGATGGCCATTGCCTGGATTCTAAATCAAAAACATACGATGGCGACCAGTGGGTATCTGCTGAACTGATTGTGCTTGGCGATTCGCTGGTTACGCACATCATCAATGGCGATACGGTGTTACAATATAGCAAACCTCAAATTGGTGGAGACGTGGCTAACCGTTACGACCCCAAAATTAAAATAGATGGCAAAGCACTTCAATCTGGTTTTATTGCTTTACAAAGCGAAGGTCAGCCTGTCGATTTTAAAGATATCCAGATCATGGAACTTCCTCACCACAATTTGAAAAAATCTAAGTAAACATTTTTCGATATCATACGTTACAACAACATGAAAGTTGCATTAATTACAGGCGGAAGCAAAGGAATTGGTTTCGGCATTGCCGAATCACTTTTAAAAGAAGGCTATAAGGTAGCCATTACAAGCAGAACGATTGCCAGCGCAAATCAGGCTGCATCTCAATTGGTAGCACATGGAGATGTATTGGCTATTGAAGCAGATGTTGTAGATTTTCAATCTCAGCAGGATGCTGTAAATCTGATACTCGAAAAATGGGGGCAATTAGATGTACTGATTGCCAATGCTGGTATTGGTCATTTTGCACCGGTTGACGAATTAGACATTAATTTGTGGAAAGAAACGATTGATACTAATTTAACGGGTGTTTTCTATAGTATCAAAGCTTCAGTTGAAGAGCTTAAAAAGACCAGGGGCCATATATTTACCATTTCGAGCCTGGCAGGCACAAACTTTTTTGCCGGAGGATCTGCTTATAATGCCAGTAAATTCGGCTTAACAGGCTTTACCCAATCAGTGATGCTTGATTTAAGAAAGTATGGTGTTAAGGTAAGTACCATTATGCCTGGATCGGTTGCGAGCCACTTTAATGATCATCAGCCTGACAGTGAAAACGATGCCTGGAAAATCCAGCCAGAGGATATGGGGAAACTGATTGTTGATTTATTGGCCATGCCAGCAAGAACGCTGCCCAGCAAGGTGGAAATCAGACCTACTACACCGAAAGGGTAAAAAGGAAGGATGATGTGTAATGAAAAATGGAAGATGTAGTTAAGTTTAAACAATTTATTGAATAAAACTTAATAGATCAGTAATTATGGCTCACTTAATCTTCACATCATCCATCTTTACCTCTTACATCCAATAAAAAAAGGCCTCTCGATTTGATCAAGAGGCCTTTTTTATTGATTAAAGAATGCTTATTCAACGATTACTTCAAAAGGAACCTGAACTTTAACTTCTTTGTGTAAGTTTAAGTTAGCAACATATTCGCCAACAAACTTAGGTTCAGTTTCGAAAGTAATACGGCGACGATCTACATCAAAGCCTTGGGCTTTTAATGCTTCAGCAATCTGGATGGTGTTAACCGCTCCGAAGATTTTTCCGCTTTCGCCTGCTTTGGCACCGATTGAAAGTTTAACCTCAGCTAAACGCTCAGCAACACCTTCAGCATCTTTCTTAATTTTATCTTGTTTAAAAGCAGCTTGCTTTAAGTTTTCTGCCAATACTTTTTTAGCAGAAGAAGTAGCTAATGCAGCAAATCCTTGAGGGATTAAATAGTTACGGCCAAAACCTGGCTTTACTGTAACTACATCATCTTTTTCACCAAGGCCTTTAATATCTTGTTTTAAAATAATTTCCATATCTCTAGCCTCCTATTTTAATTGATCAGCAACGAAAGGTAACAAACCGATATGACGGGCACGTTTAACAGCCTGAGCCACTTTACGTTGGAATTTTAACGAAGTACCGGTTAAACGGCGTGGTAACAATTTACCTTGATCGTTAATAAATTTCAACAAGAAGTTTGCATCCTTGTAATCGATGTATTTAATTCCGTTTTTCTTGAAACGGCAATATTTTTTACGGTTATCCTCTACTTTAGGGGCAGTTACGTATTGTATTTGTTCTCTTGCCATTACGCTGCAACCTCCTTAGTTTTTTTGTTAAAAGCACCACTACGCTTTTTCTCATTGTAAGCAACAGCGTGTTTGTCTAAACGGATAGTTAAGAAACGTAACACACGCTCATCGCGTTTTAATTCAAGCTCTAATTTTGCGATCAAATCTCCTGAAGCTTTGTATTCAGTTAAGTTGAAGAATCCATTTGATTTTTTTGCAATTGGATACGCTAATTTTCTCAAACCCCAATTATCTTCCTGGATAATTTCGGCTCCGTTATCAGTTAGAACTGCTTTGAATTTAGCTAATGCCTCTTTCGCAGCCTCTTCAGATAACAACGGGGTTAGAACGATAACAGTTTCGTACTGATTCATTGTTATAATTATGTTTTTAATTTTTTAATCCCGAGGTATATTACGGGGTTGCAAAAGTAATAATATATTTCTTAAAATCAAATGATTAATTGGATTTTATATCCTGAAAAACATTGAGGTAAAACGGATGAAGGAAATGGATGAAGAAAAATGGTTAAGGGAAGACGGAAAATGGAAGATGGAAAACGAATTGCAAGAAGAAAATGGAAATAAAAAAAGTCGCATAACATCATCCATCTTACATACCCCATCTTACATAAAAGGTAATCAGATTTTATTCATCGAAAGCAGCCTTGCGACATCATCCATCTTACATATCCCATCTTACATAAAAGGTAATCAGATTTTTATCTATCGAAAGCAGTCTTGCAACATCATCCATCTTACATACTCCATCTTACATAAAAGGCAATCAGATTTTATCTATCGAAAGCAGTCTTGCAACATCATCCATCTTACATACCCCATCTTCCATAAAAAAGGGAGTTCGTCTATCCGACAATCTCCCTGGATCAATTAGCTGTAAAGATTTTAGTACGTTTCTATCGTTTTTACAAAACTATCATCATTGTATTTAACCACAAAGGTTAATTCTTTAGAATCAGTTTTGCTGATATTGAATTTTTTTACCAGTTGCGATTTATCCTTGAACACTTCATTATAAACCACATCATTGTATTCGTTATACACGCTAACTTCTACCGGATTGTTTTCCAGGTTTTCAAGATTAAGCGTGATGACCTGATCTTTTTTTGTATAAACAGGTTTAAATACGTTAGATATCTTTGGCTCAGAAACAATTGCTTCACCATTTTTAATCACAATATTATATTTAGCAACCTTTACATCCGATTCTGCCTTTAACGTATACTTTCCATCAGGAAGTTCATTCAGGTCATAGATTTTGCTGGATGCCGCCGGAGCATAGATACTTTCTTCAAACAAAACCTCATCGTATGCATCAATTAATGATAAGTTGATATTTTCTGCTTTATCTACGGAGAAACGGATGAATTTTTCCTTTTCACCTTTTATCTTCAATGTAAAATCACCATCGTTAGCGTGTACACCCGTAGCAGTAAAAATTAGCGCTGCTATTAAACCGATTTTTAAGAACTTTTTCATAACCAATATTTTTAAAGAGTTAATCATTATATGACACCACTAAGGTACGGAGGCAGCTGAAAGATAGGTGATTGCATATTTTCCAATATCTATGCTATATTAACCTCCATTACCCGTTATTTTAACAAAACCTATAATAAAGCATATTTTTTATTTATTTTAGAAACGTAATCCAGCAAAATATGAAGCCAAGCTTTGAGGTTGTTGAACCTTCTTTCGGAAGTTCATTTTATTATTCAAAATATGTGGAGAATGCTAATAACATGGCGCATCTCTGGCATTACCATCCTGAAATTGAAATGGTGTTTGTTAATGGCGGTGCCGGAAAAAGACAGATCGGAAGTCACGTTTCCTATTATACCGAAGGCGACCTGATTTTAATTGGCAGCAACCTGCCCCATTGCGGCTTCACCGACACCAATACCGGGAACAAAAATGAAACCGTCATCCAGATGAAACCCGATTTTTTGGGTAGTATTTTTTTGGGGCTGCAGGAAATCAGAGGCATACAAGAGCTGTTTGATAAAGCAAAGGCGGGAATAGCTTTTGGCAGGGAAACCATGCTGGCAGTTGGCCACCGGATAGAAATGATGGACGAGCAGTTACCTTTCGAGCGACTTTTAACCTTATTGAGTGTCTTAAAAGCACTTGAACTGGCTAAAGATTATAAAATATTAAACGCCGATGGTTTTTCGATGGAAATGCAGGTGCAGGATAACGACCGTATTAATATGATTTTTAATTTTGTAAAAGATCATTTTCAGGAGCAGATCAGTTTACAGCATGTTGCCGAAATGTCGAGCATGACCGTTCCATCCTTTTGCCGTTATTTTAAAAAGATTACGAAGAAAACATTCACCCATTTCGTAAACGAATACCGTGTGGTGCATGCCTCTAAACTTTTGGCAGAAAAGCAGACCAGCATTGCCAATATTTCTTACGAAAGCGGATTCAATAACTTTAGCCATTTTAATAAATTATTTAAAGAGTTTACGGGCAAAAGCGCTTCGGAATACAGAAATGAATTGAAATCTGTAATTAAATAATTCATACTGCTTATTTAACAGAATTTAACAGGCAATAGCCGTTTTTTTAGTTATACTTGTTTTTCGATCTAAAGCAATGAAAAACAGTTCTCTCCATCAAAAAATCGCACTGGCCTTTTTTCTGTCCATAGTTACATTTAGCCTCCATGCTCAAAAAACAATCAACAATCCCTCTGTTGGATTTAATAGCACCGCAAAAAATCTGAACATCAAAAAAATAGTAATATCAGATACCGCTACCGTAGTATGGTTTACCACCACTTACCCTGCTGGCCAGTGGATTAGAATACCAAAAGACACCTACATACAGGACAATATCAGTTCGACTAAACATTATATTAAAAAAACGGTTGGCATACCATTAGCACAATATTTTATGCCAAAAACAGGCATAGTATCTTATCAGCTTATTTTCCCAAAAGTAAGTGCAAAGGCAACAAGCATTGATTATGGAGAAGCGGGCGATAATGCGTGGAAAATTTACGATATCGCCCTGCAGGAAAGCAGAACTTTACTTCCAAAGTTTATGTATTCAAGCTGGTTTAATAAACTCACCGGTGATCTCGAAATTGCATTTTTCAATAAAGAGGTAGTTTACAAAAACAAGGTTTGGTCGTATAAAAATATCGTTAAAACAAACACTGCAAATACGGCGATATTGATTGCTAATGGAAAAGAAACCAGACAACTTTTGGTTAATGAGTTAAAAAACGAGAGGATTAACCTTAATGCTGATCATAAAACCATCCAACTGAGCAAAAAACAAGTTGATTGCAAACGAACGATCAGCAAAGAAACTTATAAGCTTCCAATCTTTAAAAATGATAGTGCAACTTTTAGTGGTTACATTAAAAACTACAGCCCCAAACTAGGCATCAAAACCATGATGTTATCTATAGATAATATTATTACGGGAGGACAGGAAAATCAGATCATAAATATACAGCCAAACGGTTACTTCACCACTAAAGTAGGAATCTATCATCCAGAAACCGTTTTTCTTAGGTCAGGACTCTTCAATGTAAACGACATTTACCTTGAACCGGGTAAACCTTTGTTTATCATTTTAGGCGATGAAGAACTCATATATGAAGGTCCTTTGGCGCAATTAAATGAAGATCTTAGCCTGTTAAATAAAATTGATTTATTCAATTACGATGATATGAAAAAGAAGATCGTTAATATGAAACCTAACGATTACAAAACTTATTTACTAAACCTTCAAAAAACTGAACTTACTAAGTTAGATTCCATCCGTCAATTGGGAATGCTTTCGGAGAAAGCTTACCAGATCAAAAAAATAAATATCATCTGCAGCTATGCCAACCATATCATTGAGTATAACTGGAATTACGAATCAGCTGATAAAGAAAATAAAAAAGCGGTCGAAAAATACCCAAATGATTACTATAATTTTTTCAACAAGAAAATCATTAATGATGAACTTTCAGTAATCAGTGCAGATTACAACACTTTTATTAACCGATTTAAATTTTTACCGGGAATTAAACCTGAAAGCTATAGCTATACATATAATTATGCTGCGATGTTTCGTGTGCTAAGAGAAAATAATATTACACTTACCGATCTGGATAAATCTTTCGAAAAATTCATTTCAGCAGATGGACTTTCGTTAAATATAGACAGCGTGGATAAATCCACACAAGATGCCTGGCTCGAAAAACGTGGTGATTTTATAAAAATCTTTAACAATAAATACGCTTCAGACTTTTACTTCAAAAAAATCGATTCAGCATTTAATATCAGCAAAGGGATTTTGTTTGATATCATGAGGGCACAGGATATTTCAGAGCCGATTGTTGATGAACTCTCTCCAATTCAGGACGACAATCTGGATTACGCCCTATCAGATATCAGGAATCAATTTATAAAAGATTATATTAAGCTCAAAAACAATGAGACCCAAAAACAGATTATCGCCAATAAACAAAATGGGGGTTATTTTGTAAATGAAACGCCAAAAGTAGAAGCAGATAAAATTTTAGATACTATTGTTAGCAAACATAAAGGCAACGTTATTTTAATTGACTTTTGGGCAACCTGGTGTGGCCCTTGTCTTAATGGAATTGCCCAAATAAGACCTTTAAAAGAAGAAATGAAAGACAGGAATGTGGTATTTGTTTACATCACTAACGAAAGCTCCCCTTTAACTACCTACCAAAATCTAGTACCTACCATAAAAGGGCAGCATTATCGGTTAAAAAGCGATGAATGGCGTTATTTAGCTGATAAGTTTAAAGTTACAGGTATTCCGCACCAGGTATTGATCAATAAAGAAGGTAAAGTGGTAAACCCAGCTTTGAAATTTATGGATAACGGAGAAGTCAAAAAACTATTGGAAAAATACTTGTAAAAAAGCAGATAGCGAGATGAATAAATTCCTGCTACCAGCTATAATAATTACTATCTGCGCATCGCTTTTATGCTCAATATGTAGAGAACAAACTTATTAATTTCAAAAATAAATGACAATGCCCATAAGAAAATAGAGAAACTAATTACTTATGGGCGTCTGTTCTGCAACGAGATTTTTGAAACCGGCCAAACATTACGGTTCCTGTTAAAATCAACCATTATGGGAACATTTAAAAAAAAACCATAAAAAATAGTATAATGCACCATCATCATCAACCTAATTCTACATGCCGGCCAAACATGAGGCTGTTATCATGAAGGGTAGCGATTTTTCACCGCAGTTAAAAACATCATTAAATAACTGCAGAAAGATATGATACGTAAAAATAGATAGCACCACTTATGGCAACTTTAATGCATTTGAAGCAAGCCATAAACAGTTTTATAACCTGCATAATTAATACTGCTTCACTTTTATACGATAGCTACCTTTATAATATTCCTTCATTTTAATTACCTCTTTTGATTTCTCGGTTAGCCAGAAAACGGCATAACTATCCGGGCTATAATTAATTTTTAGCAGCCAGCATTTAGCTGTTAAATCTGCATTCAATTTCAGATCATCTTTACCGACCACTTCATAACGATGGTAGGTGGCTGCCTTTTCGTTGGTATCGAAAAAGGAAATATCAAACTGCTGACCAACTTTTTTAATTGGCAATAAGGCATAGGTTTCCAAATCCAGCTCCCATGAAATAACCGGTATATCCAGTTTAACAGAACCTCTTTTTGTTGCCTCATTGTTTTTTACGGTGTCAGATGGCTGCATCAAGCCATTTTTATAATCATATGCCAAAATACCCCTGCGTTTATAATTGGCATAATGATAAATCGGAGACATTGTTTTACGGTCGCATATATTTGTTATTGTAGCGAAAAGAGAATCGTTGTGAAGCCATTTCCAACCAAATTCCACAACTTCATTTTTATCCCTTTTTGTAAAGGTGGTTGTCCTTTCCCATATATCTCCGACAGTCCGTTTTGTTTCAAGAGAATCGGTCATATAAACCAAATAACTGTTTTTTCCCTCTTTCAGATTGCTCATGACCAGTTTATGGTTTTGTGCATTTACAGTATCAACCTGTGCCTTCGAAGTGCCTGAAAAAGATAATACTATCGCGCTAATAAAAATTAATATTCTCATATATAAAACTTTACGGTTAGATAAAATCTCTTATTAAATGTTACGTAATCTTTGATAAACTATTTCAATATTTCAACTTTTCCACATTCCAACTTTTCAATCTCACAACACCTAAATTTTTCCTATTTTCGTGCCGATGGAAAATTTTATCGTTTCTGCCCGTAAATACCGCCCAGCCACCTTCGAAACCGTTGTTGGTCAGCAGCATATTACCGGCACGTTAAAAAATGCCATTAAAAACAACCAGCTTGCCCAGGCATTTTTATTTTGCGGACCACGCGGAGTCGGTAAAACTACCTGCGCACGGATCCTCGCGAAAACCATCAACTGTACCAACCCTACAGCCGATATGGAAGCTTGTGGCCAATGTGACAATTGCCAATCTTTCCAGAACGGACATTCATTTAATGTACACGAATTAGATGCAGCCTCCAACAACTCTGTTGATGATATCCGTAGTTTAATTGAGCAGGTTAGAATACCGCCACAAGCGGGAAAATACAAAATCTATATCATTGATGAGGTTCACATGTTATCGCAAAGTGCATTTAATGCCTTTCTGAAAACTTTGGAAGAGCCACCATCTTATGCTATTTTTATCCTGGCTACAACCGAAAAACATAAAATCCTGCCAACTATTTTATCGCGTTGTCAGATTTTTGATTTCAACCGTATCCAGGTAGAAGACATTGCAAATCACCTGTCAAAAATAGCTCAGCGTGAAAATATTGCTTTCGAGAGCGATGGTTTACACATTATTGCGCAAAAAGCAGATGGAGGATTACGTGATGCCCTTTCCATGTTCGATCAGATTGCCAGTTATGCAAACAAGAACATTACCTATAAGGCGGTAATTGACAACCTCAATATTTTAGATTACGACTATTTTTTCAAGCTTACCTCCTATTTAACCGCAGCAGAAGTGAGTCAGACACTGCTTTTGTTCGATGAAATTCTGAACAATGGTTTTGATGGCAACAACTTCATCAATGGTTTGGCCAGCCACTTCCGTAATTTATTAGTAGGTAAAGATGCCGCTACCGTTAAATTGTTAGAAGTTAGCGAAAATATTAAACAAAAATATCTTGAGCAGTGCAGGCAAACCGAATTATCATTTCTGTTAACCGCATTGAATTTAGCCAATACCTGCGATTTAAATTATAAGAACTCTAAAAATCAGCGTTTACAGGTAGAGTTGGCACTCATTAAAATGTGCCATATCCGATCGGTCGTCAATCTAGCACAACAGCCTTTAAACACTAGTAACACAGCAACTGACGCAGATCAGGATAAAAAAAAAACTAATGTCGTAGCTGAAACAGCCGAAAACCCAAAACTGAAAGCTGAAAGCGAAAAGATAGTTTTAGTACCAACACCAACCGTTAACATCCCGGTTCAGCCCGCCGCCCCATTAGAAGAAAAAGCGAAAGAAAGCGCGCGGATGAGTGTTCCTCCTCCATCTGCAACGTCCATTAGCATCAATATCCCAAAGGCTAAAGCAACGGGCATGCTAATTCCGTCTTTAAACGATTTCGACCGCATTGCGCAGGAGGAAGAAGATAAAGGACCAAAAAAAGCAACCGGTGAAGCCCGCGAGGTTTTTAGCTATGACCGCCTACTGGAAATCTGGAGCATATATACACAAAAACTTAAAGCTGCTGATAAAATTAACCTTTTTACCATTTTAAACAATTTTGCCCCTACCCTGCTAAACCCCGAACTGATTGAGATCTCGGTAGAGAGTAAAACGCAGGAACATCTTGTGCAACAGGAATCTGTTGAGCTTTTAAATTTTTTACGGAACGAACTCCGGAACTTTGGTATAGAGGTTACCTATAAACTGGTAGAACGTAAAATAGAAAACAGGCTTTATGGTAATCGGGAGAAATATGATTATCTGGTAAACAAAAATCCTAAGCTGGACGAATTACGCCGGAGATTTAATTTAGACATTAACCCTTAGTCAGTTTACAGTGGGCAATTTTCAGTTTACAGTGGGTAGCTTTTAGATAAACTTAACCTTAAGATGCCCACTGTAAACTGTATACTGTTAATTATTGTTCAGCATCATTAACCGGATAACCTTCTTCATCTAAATCGTCACGGTTATCTTCTGGTGTACGGGCAAGAATTTCATCTTCAGGACTAAGTTTTACACTTTCCCCATTATCTACGTGCATGCCGAGTTCCTCTAAATTATCTTCAGCAATTTCCTCATTTCGCGCATACTCATCGCCAACATAAGGGTTAGCCTCATCATAGGTAGAATCATCATCTCTGGCACCTGCTGCAACCGTTTCATATCCCATCGGATGATCGTATTCTTTATCTGTTCCCTTTACATCGAGTTCATAACTCTGCTTAGTTTCATCATAAGCAAGATTCTCTTTATTAATTTCGCTATTTTCTGTGGTGCTATGTATTTTATCCTGCGATCCTTTATTTTCGTTAATTTCCATGATATAAGTTTACTTTAATTTATACTGTATAACAAAGCGGTATAGATATGGTTTTTCTTTAACCGTAAATTCTGTTATTATTTGGGCGTGCCCCAAGCTGCGCAAGGGTCGGGCTATACACTACAAGTCCTCGCCATTCGTTCCTCATGGCTGTGGGCTTTCCGTTGCTATCCCTCACGCATGGAAAATGCGATTTATAAGTCGGTTAACTAATAGAGATTGATATATCTTAATCACGTTTTATTTCTCTAATAATTGTTACCCATCGGTCGTCATCCCGACTGGAGCACAGCGAAATGGAGGGATCTGTATAGATGATTTCAGAGAGCAATAACAATTTTATATTTTATAAAAACAATATCTATCACATTTCTGCTAAACCAGACCTGCCCTTTGCTAAGGAAAACCGTAAAATATATCATTATCAAGTATATAGTTTTGAATATAATAACAAAAAACAAACTATGGCATTTTTAGATCACAATGGGGAAAGTGAATTTCCAATGTCGAAAGACAAAGTTTTTGAAGCAATGTTAATTGCAGTTCCAACAATTAAAGGATTACAGATCGAAAACGCAGATAAACTACAAGGTCGGTTTATGGTAAAGGCAGGAGTTAGCTTATACAGTTGGGGCGAAAATATACCCATACAACTAAGTGAGATTGCAGAAAACAGAACCAAAGTTCAAATAACCTCATCGCCTAAAACAGGGATTATGTTTGGTGGAGCATTCGACATGGGGAAAAACAGGAAAAACATTGAAAATATTCTTTCAAGTACCTCCAGAATATTATCATCTGAAAATCAACCAAAAATATATGAAACAAATTTATTGTCTTTTCAAACAGATGATTTCCAGACAAAGTTAAATCCAAACTTTACACGTCCCGGCAATTCAAATCCCTGGTACGAAAAAACCTGGTTAACAATAATTTTATGTATAATCTTTTTCCCTGTGGGCCTTTATGCCTTATGGAAAAACTCATCTATATCTAAAGTATGGAAAATTGGAATAACTATAATAATATCGTCAATTGTATTATCAAATTTAGGTGATAAAGCTAAACCCCAAACGGAAACTCAAAATAGAGTTGAAAAAGAACAACCAAATCCTTCTATAAAAGCTGAAACAGTTAAAAATACAGAAAAGGACGTGATTGACGTAGCAAAAGAAGAAATTATCCAAAAATTAAAGGCAAAAGCGAGAAAAGATTGGCCTGATGATTATACCACACAGGAATTTTGGATTAATGAGCAAATTAATGCTTATGAATATATGTTAACTATCGAAAATAATTCAATAAAAGCCAAGGCTCAACAAGATTGGCCCCTTGACTATACAACTCAAAAATTTTGGTATGATGAACAAATCGAAGCTCAAGAACGTATGAGATAAAACCAACTCATTATTCTATCGGTTGATGCCTCGCAGGAAGAAACAATATAAAAGAGTTGTCAACTTCCATACAAAAGGCATATTAAAGTTGACAACTCACAAAAAAGCGTCCCGATTTTTACATCAGGACGCTAAATATTTCAAGAGTTGCCAACTTCCATGCTGGAAGCCTGTTAAGCTGACAATTGGGTTTACAAACTTGCCAAAGCTGTATTTAATGTTTCACTTGGACGCATCGCTTTGCTGGCTAATTCATCATCAGAGTTATAGTAACCGCCAATGTTTTGAGGTTTACCCTGTGCACCAATCAGTTCTTCATTAATTTTTGCTTCATTTTCTAACAAAGCTTTTGCCAATGGGGCAAATCTAGCTTGTAAATCAGCATCTTTACTTTGTGCCGCCAAAGCTTCGGCCCAATATAATGCCAAATAGAAATGAGAACCACGGTTATCGATGGTACCTAATTTTCTACCAGGTGATTTATCAGTTGCCAAAAATTTAGCATTAGCCTCATCTAAAGCATCGGCCAAAACCTGCGCTTTTGCGTTATTTTGGGTTTGCGATAAATGCTCTAAAGAAGCCTGAAGCGCCAGAAACTCGCCTAACGAATCCCAACGCAAATAACCTTCCTCAATAAACTGCTCAATATGTTTTGGCGCAGAACCACCGGCACCGGTTTCGAACAAACCGCCACCGTTCATCAAAGGAACGATAGATAACATTTTAGCAGACGTTCCTAATTCTAAAATCGGGAATAAATCTGTCAGATAATCACGCAGTACGTTACCGGTAACCGAAATGGTATCTAAACCTTTGCGGATACGCTCCAAAGTAAATTTAGTAGCTTCGATCGGAGCTAAAATGCGAATATCTAAACCTGTGGTATCGTGATCTTTTAAATAAGTATTTACTTTAGCGATAATCTCTCTGTCGTGTGCTCTTTGCTCATCTAACCAGAAAACTGCCGGCGTTTCTGACAAACGCGCCCTGTTTACGGCTAATTTTACCCAATCCTGGATTGGCGCATCCTTAGTTTGGCACATGCGGAAGATATCGCCTTTTTCTACTTTCTGATCAAAAAACACCTTACCATCAGCATCAGTAACACGGATAGTTCCCGCGCCGGTAGCCTGGAAAGTTTTATCGTGCGAACCGTATTCTTCAGCTTTCTGTGCCATTAAACCAACATTTGGTACCGAACCAATCGTGGTTACATCGAACGCGCCATGGGCTTTACAGTCATCGATGGTTGCGGTATAAACACCGGCATAACAACGATCTGGAATCAAAGCGATAGTATCCTGAAGTTTACCTGCCGCATTCCACATTTGTCCAGAAGTACGGATCATTGCCGGCATAGAAGCATCAACAATCACATCACTGGGCACATGTAAATTCGTAATTCCTTTATCAGAATTAACCATAGCCAAAGCGGGACCGTTTTCAATAGCCTGCGCTAATGCAGCTTCTATTTCAGCCTGTTTTGGGTTGCCTGCAATTTTAGCATACACATCACCTAAACCGTTGCGGGTATCAATATTTAATTCTTTAAAAAGATCGGCATATTTAGCAAAAACATCTGCAAAATAAACCTCAACAATGGCTCCGAAAATGATAGGATCAGAAACCTTCATCATGGTTGCCTTTAAGTGTGCAGATAATAAAACACCAGCGGCCTTGGCTTCAGCAATTTCTTTAGCTACAAAAGTTTTCAAAGCAGATAAGCTCAATGCCGAGCTATCAATCACTTCTCCTGCTTTTAATGGCGATAAACCTTTTAATTCGGTTACAGTACCATCAGCAGCCACAAATTCTATTTTAAACTGACTTGCTTCAGCAACAGTAGTCGACTTTTCTGAACCATAGAAATCGCCTTCAGTCATGCTGGCTACTCTGGTTTTCGAATCTGCAGACCATTTACCCATGGAGTGCGGGTTTTGTTTAGCGTAATTTTTAACCGCTTTAGGCGCTCTGCGATCGGAGTTACCTTCACGTAAAACCGGGTTTACAGCCGATCCTAAAACTTTGGCATATTTAGCTTTTATTGCTTTTTCTTCATCGCTTTGTGCATTATCAGGATAATTTGGAAGAGCAAAGCCCTGCGACTGAAGTTCGGTTATTGCACCTACCAGTTGTGGGATAGAAGCAGAAATATTTGGTAATTTGATAATGTTTGCTTCTGGCGTGGTTGCTAAAGTACCAAGCTCTGCCAGTGCATCACCAATTTTTTGATCGTCTTTTAAATACTCCGGAAAGTTGGCCAAAATTCTTCCTGCTAAAGAAATATCTCTGGTTTCTACATCAATACCCGCTGACGCAGTGAAAGCTTGTACGATAGGTAAAAGTGAGTAGGTTGCCAGCATTGGCGCCTCATCGGTTTTGGTGTAGATAATTTTTGATGTATTTGACATGTTATATTGATTTTGCTTATTAAGTTTAATTATTCGATCGGTTTATTGCATTGCAAACCAATCTTTTTAAAATCGCCTAAAGATAAAATAATCGAATGAATTAAGGAACACAGTAATGTTATTTATGGTTTGGATGTGCAATTCATTTATTAAAAATCCATAATCCACTATAGCGTAAAAAGATGTAAAAAGATGATATCTTTTTTTGGAGCGCAGGGTCATTCGCATTTTTTAATGTTATTCCTGCGCTCCGCTTTATTCCGGCGAAAAGCCGGGATGCCCGCTCCGATCAGGGCTAGAAACTTTGGTTTGTGCTACGGAAAATCGGCATAGTAGCAGAAAAACAACCAGGCTAAACCTGATCGAACGAATGCCATTTTTCATGGCAGGAGGTAGAGCAGGAAGAAAATAACAAATGGAATACTACAATTGCTTTTCTAAAAACAGGAATCATAAATTTAAGATGGCCGGTATTTGGAGCGCAGGGTCATTCGCATTTTTTAATGTTATTCCTGCTCTCCGCTTTATCCCGGCGAAAAGCCGGGATGCCCGCTCCGATCAGGGCTA
>Ga0308159_1000462_pt1 | contig 94676 bp, 80 predicted proteins | sample PhyCR1_FD_201040 | JGI IMG/M metagenome (GOLD analysis project Ga0308159, IMG submission 201040) | Phyllosphere microbial communities from UC Gill Tract Community Farm, Albany, California, United States - DLSLC.R1 | ecosystem: Host-associated > Plants > Phyllosphere > Unclassified | place: USA...
AGCCGGCCGGATACACCGCGCCCTTGCCCAGGGCGAACATGTTCTGGCTGTCGCTGTAGGTCTGGGCCGAGGCGCCCTTGGGCAGGTACTTGCCGAGCTTGGCTTCATACTCCCAGGCGGCCACGAATTGCGGATCGGTGAACTTGGCACGGCCGGCGATGAGCGCCTTGCGGCCTTCCTCGCCCTTCCAGTAGTTGGGGCCGATGCCGGTGAACAGCACCTGGTGCGATTCCCACTGTTCGGCCGTGCCCATCACCAGCGGCGCATACTTGCCGTTGGCCTTGACGGTATCGAGCAGCTTGAAGAACTCGGCCTCGGTCTTGGGCGGTTCCAGGTTCAGTTCCTTGAAGATCTTGGTGTTGTAGAAGAAGCCGTGGATCACCGAGGCCATTGGCATGCAGAAGGTGTCCTTCCCGTCATCGGTCTGCCAGGCGGCCTTGGCGGCCGGTGCGAAGTATTCCATGCCGGGTTTGCCGTCCAGCTTTTCCAGGTGGCCCTTGTTGTAGAGCGAGAGCGAGACATCGAAGGGGCGGCAGGCCACCAGGTCACCGGCCGTGCCGCCGGCCAGGCGCGCGGCCAGGCTGGAATCGTATTCGGTCGGGGCGGTGGGCGAGAACTTCACGGTGATGCCGGGATTGCTGCGCTGGAAGGCGGGGATCAGTACTTCCTGCCACAGCGGCAGGTCGTCCACGCGCCAGCTTTCGATGGTCAGCGTACCGGCCTGGGTGTGCGCGGCACCGAGACCGCCGGCCAGGCCCAGGGCGAGGGCGCAGGCGGCCAGCAGTGGACGGCGCGGGATGAGGGAAAAGCGACCAGGCTTTTTTTCGGTCTGCATCTTGGGTCTCCTTGGTGTTGTGGGGATCGCCGCACGCCAGCCGCGACGAAACGCCGTGACAGTAGCAGCGCCGATCATGTGATGCCAGCAACGCTGCCAGTACCCTTGGAGTATTTTTAAGTTGTTGATTTAAAAGAATAATTTAAGGATGGTCAGGATTCTTGCCATTACATATCCTTACATGGTCTGCAGCATGTGCAGGCGGTCTGGACGTCGAGGCAAGGGATGGTGATGCGCAGCATTGGCGTTGGCCTGTGGATAAGATAAGCAGAGCAAGGCTTACGTTTCTTAACAAGAGATAAACCGGCTTCATGCTTCGCAAGGCAGGATCGGGCTCCCGCCGGGGCGCATGCAAATTGCGCATTGGCATGCACCCGGCTATAGTCTCTCCCGGTTTGGAGACACGCACCCCATGATAAAAAAGAAACGGCCCGCGAATGCACGCACCGGCCCGGCCACCTGTTGGCCGGCCCTGCTGTGTCTGCTCGCGCTATGGCTGGGCTGGGGGTGGAATGGGGCGCAGGCGCAGTCGCTGCCAATGTCGAGCTCCGGCCCGGCTTCCGGCGTATCGCTATCCTCGTCATCCTCATCTTCACCGGTCCCGCCGTCCTCCGGTGGCGGCTCCCTGCAGGTGCTGCACTGGTGGACCTCGGCCAGCGAGCGCCAGGCCATCAACGTGGTGGTCAACCAGCTGGCGAAACAGGATATTCAGTGGCGCGACGTCGCCATTCCCGGCGGCGCCGGCATGGGTGCGGCCAAGGTCCTGAAGAGCATGGTGCTGGCCAACCGCGCCCCCGAAGTGACGCAACTCAACGGCGTGGTCTTCGGCGAATGGGCCGACCTGGGGCTGCTGCTGGAGCTGGACAATGTGGCCGTGCAGGGCGCTTGGGAAAAGCAGATGTTCCCTACCGTCTGGTCGCTGCTCAACAACCACGGACACGTGGTGGCGGCGCCGCTGGGCATCCACCGCATCAATTCCTTGTTCTACAACACCGCCATCTTCAAGCGCTACAACCTGAGCCCGCCCAAGACCTGGGACGACTTCGACCAGATCGTCAAGAAGCTGCAGGGCAGCGGCATCACGCCGCTGGCGCAGAGCGCCGAAGCCTGGCAGCTGGCCACCCTGTTCGAGAACCTGGCGCTGGCCGAGAGCGGCCCGGCCTACTACCGGAGGCTGTTCGTGGAGATGAACCCGGCGGCCTATCTGGATGCGCGCATGCTGCATATCCTCAAGCGCCTGCGCGGACTGTCGGCGGCGATGGCGCAGCCGGTGCGCGAGCGGCCCTGGACCGAGGTGGCGCGCAGCATGGTCAGCGGCGAGGCGGCCATGCTCATCATGGGTGACTGGGCCAAGGGCGAGCTCAACGCCTGGGGCATGGAAGTGGACCAGCAGTTCGGTTGCGCCCCGGTCCCCGGCACGGGGGATTTCCACCTCTACAGTACCGACACCCTGGCCATGTTCGCCGGCAACTACGCGCACCAGGCCATGCAGGAAACGCTGGCGCGGCTGACCATGTCGCCGGCGGTGCAGTCCGAATACAATAGGATCAAGGGTTCGATCCCCGTACTGCGTGCGGCCGACCCGCACATGGACCGCTGCGCCAGGGATTCCTGGCGCGCCTTCAGCAAAGGCCCGGCCTGGCAGGCGCCCAGCCTGGTGCACCGCATGGCCACCGACGACACCACCAAGGATGCCATCGTGGCCGAGGTGCAGCGCTTCTTCCTGGACCGCAGCATCAGCGAAGAACAGACACAGAAACGACTTGCAGCGATTGCGCGCACCCTGTCGCGCAATCGCAATGATTAGGCTCATCGCATCCACGGATGTGAAATGAGTTCCAGGAAACACGGAGATGGAGCAGCAACATGACGCGCAAGATATTGATCGTCGACGATGACCAGAAGACCCGCACGCTCTTGAAGGCCTATCTGGAAAAGAACCAGTACGAGGTCCGTCTGGCCCATGACGGCGCAGCCTTCATGACCGAGTTCCAGCGCTTTGCCGACGAGCTCTCGCTGGTGATCCTGGATGTGATGCTGCCGGATACCGACGGCTTCGCCCTGTGCAAGGCGGTGCGTCGCAAGTCCAATGTGCCGGTCATCATGCTCACCGCCAGTTCGGACGAGACCGACCGCGTGGTCGGGCTGGAACTGGGTGCCGACGACTACATCGCCAAGCCCTACAGCCCACGCGAGCTGCTGGCACGGATCAAGGCCATCCACCGTCGCATCGGCATCGACAGCAGTGCCGCACCGCGCTACTACCGCTTCTCGGGCTTCACGCTCGACACGGTGGAGCGCACCCTCACCGACAGTGCCGGTGCCATCGTGGCTCTGACCGGCATGGACTACCAGTTGCTGAAGTATTTCGTCGAACATCCCGGTGACGTGCTGGACCGCAACGTGCTGTGCGAAGAAACGCGCGGACGCGACGCCGGCCCGCTGGACCGTTCGCTGGACGTGCAGATCAGCAAGCTGCGCCTGCGACTGAACGATGGTGGCCGCCAGCCGCACCTGATCAAGACCGTGCGCGGTGCCGGCTATGTCTTCTCGGCCGACGTCAGTGCCGCAGCCGCCTGAGAGCGCGGCGCCGGAGACGGCGCTGGCGCCTCCGGATGCAGCAGAGGAGACCCGCTCACCCAGCCTGCGCGGTCGCCTGGCCGCGCTGCTGGACTGGATGCTGCCGGATTCCCTGCTGGGCCGGTTGTCGGTGGTGATGATCTTCGGCGTGCTGGTCACGCAGGTGGCCGGCGGCCTGATCTGGGACATCCAGCTCCGCAGCAAGTCCGAGGCGGAAACCCGCGTGGCCGCGCAGCACCTGGCCCACAGCGCAGCCTCGGCGGTGCGTTACTTCATGACCCTGCCGCCCAACTATCGTCCGTTGATGATCCAGCAATTGCGCGAGATGGGCGGTACCCGCTTCTTCATCAATGCCAACAGCAGCGCGGTGCCGGTCAAGTCCATCGGCGAGAGCCGCCTGGCGAACCTGGCCATCGAGGTGACCGCGCAGACCCTGCGCGAAGACCTGCCTTTCCTGCCCGAAGCGCGGCTGGCCTTTGCCTGGCCGGACGGCCTTCCGGTGGCCAGCGATGGCCTCACCGTCAACGACCTGCCCGACAACTGGGTACAACACATCCTGCTGACCAAGCCCAACTCGGCGCCGGTGCTGGTGATCCAGATGCAGGTGGAAAGCGGGCGCTGGATCTACCTGGCCGCGCTGATGCCCAACCCCTACTTCCTCGACAGCGACAATCCGCTCTGGCTGGACCGGCTGGTGCTGCAGGGCCTGTCGCTGGCGGCGATCCTGCTGCTGACCATCCTGGTGGTGCGCTGGACCACGCGCCCGCTGGCGGCGCTGGCCGACGCCGCCGAAGCCTTCGGCAAGGGCGAAACCGTGCCCAGCCTGCCCGGCACCGGCAGCCGCGAATACGTCAAGACTGCGCGCGCCTTCTCCGGCATGCGCGAACGCATCAAGCGCTATCTCGAAGACCGCGAGCGTCTGTTCGTCTCCATCTCGCATGACCTGCGCACCCCTATCACGCGACTGAAACTGCGCACCGAACTGATGGACGACGACGCCATGCGTACCGATTTCCATGACGACCTCGATGAGCTGGACATGATGGTCAAGGGCGCCCTGCAATCGGTGAAGGACAGCGACATCCACGAGAACCGCACCGAGGTCCGCCTCGATGCACTGGTGCTGCGCATGATCCGCGACGCCCGGCTGGCCGGCCACGAGATCGCCTTCACACCCTCCGGCATCAATGTCATGGCCAAGCCGCTGGCCTTGAAGCGCGCCATCGGCAACCTGTTCGACAATGCCTTGTACTATGGCCAGAAGGTCGAGATCAGCATTCGTCCCTCGGCCGGTGCCGACGGCGACCTGGTCGAGATCGAGATCCGCGACCACGGTCCCGGCGTGCCGGAAGACGCCATGCGCACCCTGTTCCAGCCCTATGTGCGACTGGAGCATGGCCGTGCCCAGAACAGCGGTGGCATGGGGCTGGGCCTGGGCATCTCGCGCAACATCGTGCAGGCCCATGGTGGTGAACTGCTGCTGCGCAACCATCCCGAGGGCGGACTGATTGCCACCATCATCCTGCCGGCGCGATGAAAGGAAGGGCGTGAAGGGGACGGTGGGAAGGGAACGAAGGGAACGCGCCGGAGAATTAATCTGTCCGACAGATCAATCGCATCGAAATATTGCATTTAATGAATAAGCGACGGAAGCGTAGACTTCTGCGCACCACCACTCAGGAAGTGGTCATCCCCTCAATCCCTACAGTGGAACTTCCCCAAGGAGACTCATGAGCTATATCGCCGAACCCTCCCGCTACGATGGCCGCATGCCCTATCGCCGCACCGGCCGCAGCGGCCTGCTGCTGCCCGCCGTGTCGCTGGGCCTGTGGCAGAACTTCGGTGGCGTCGACAACTTCGAGACCGGCCGCGCCGTATTGCGTCGCGCCTTCGACCGTGGCGTCACCCACTTCGACCTGGCCAACAACTACGGCCCGCCGGCCGGTTCCGCCGAAGAGAACTTCGGCCGCTACATGGCCAAGGATTTCGCCCCCTATCGCGACGAACTGGTCATCTCCAGCAAGGCCGGCTGGCAGATGTGGCCCGGCCCGTATGGCGGTCCCAGCGGCGCGCGCAAGCACTTGATCGCCAGTTGCGAACAGAGCCTCAAGCGCATGGGCCTGGATTACGTGGACATCTTCTATTCGCACCGGGTCGATGCCGACACCCCGCTGGAAGAGACCATGGGCGCGCTGGCCCACCTGCATCGCCAGGGCAAGGCGCTGTATGTGGGCATTTCGTCCTATTCACCCGAACTGACCCGCAAGGCCGCCGCCATCCTCAAGAGCGAGGGGGTGCCGCTGCTGATCCACCAGCCCAACTATTCCATGCTCAACCGCAGTATCGAACAGGGGCTGTTGCCGGCGCTGGAAGAGCTGGGCGTGGGCTGCATCGGCTTCTCGCCGCTGGCGCAGGGCCTGTTGACCTCCAAGTACCTCAATGGCGTGCCCGAAGGCGCGCGCGTCACGCGTGCGCCGTCACTGCCGCAGCGCATGCTGTCGGAAGACAACCTGGCGCGCATCCGTGCCTTGAACGAGATCGCCAGCCAGCGCGGCCAGACCCTGGCGCAGATGGCCATCGCGTGGGTGCTGCGCGATGCGCGCGTGACCTCGGCACTGATCGGTGCGCGCACCGTGGAGCAACTGGATGATTCGCTGGATGCCGTGAAGAAGCTGGATTTCAGCGCCGATGAACTGGCCCGCATCGACACCCATGCCACCGATGGCGATGTCGATCTGTGGAAGGTGTCATCGGCCATCACCGGATGAGCTGACTGACTGCAGGTCGTTCAGCTTCATCCATATCGCTGGTGTTGTCCGAATAGCCCGTACCGTCCCGACGGTACGGGCTTTTTCATGGGCCGTCGTCGCGGTCTATCCGTTCCGGGCGCGACCACATCCAGGCCGCACCGACTGCCATGCCTAGCGTGGCCAGCACGATCACCCAGTGGCGCTTAACGGTAAAGAGCATGATCACCAGACACAGGCTCATCATCAGCGAGGCGCTGATCTTGGCGCGCCGCGCCACCACGCGGCCATGGCGCCAGTTGTGGATCATCGGGCCGAACAGGCGGTGCTGTTCCAGCCAGCGCTGCAGCCGCGGCGAACCACGGCCGGCGGCCCAGGCCGAGAGCAGCACGAACTCGGTGGTGGGGATGCCGGGGATGAAGAGGGCGATGATGCCGAGGCCCAGGCTGGCATAGGCCAGCAGCAGCCATAGCCAGCGCGTGCGCGGTGGCGCCAGCGAGCTGGCGTTGGGGGAGTGTTCTTCAGGAGCGGCGTCCTGCCGCGGATCCGGAGCCGGATGGTCCACGTTGCCTCAATCCAGCGCGAAATGGCGCCTGAGCAGCACGCCGAAACGTTCGAAGGCCGCCGTCGCGCCGGCCACCACGGCATCCTGCTCGGCCGTTGTCAGCTCGCTGGCATCGAGAAAGCCAACGAAGCGACGCCAGGCCAGCGCCCGGCCTTCCGGATAGGCCGCCAGGTGGCGTGCGCCGAAGTGTTCGGACAGGCCCAGCTTGTCCTGGACCTCCTTCAACAGGAAGGCCGCGCCCAGGGTCGATCCTTCCGACACGTAGAGCCAGCCCCAGGCTTGCGGCATCCTCACCGAGGCCGTGGCGATGGTCACCTCACCCGGAGCTGCCTGCAGGTCGGCCAGATCGGCCAGTGCCGCTGCTTCTCGACCACGTACCTGCAGATCGGGCAGGGCGGCCTGCAGTCCGGGGTCATCGAAGAGATGTTCGACGTCGCGCTGGAAATGATATTGCGCCGCCACAAAGCGGCTGTAGTGCAGGCGATCGGAAAAAGGCTGCGCCCTTTCCATGAGCGCGTGCATCTGCTGGTGCAGATCGGCGGTCTCGGACTTCAGGCGCACCGACAGTGGTGCGGGGTGGGGAGTGACTGGATTCATCGATGGTCAGGACTGGTCAGGCGCGGCACAGGGAGGAGTGGCTGGCGGACCCGGCCTGGCAGGGCGGAGAAGGCTGACGGCAACGCGCATTCTAACCCAAAGCGCCAGCGCGGCTGCGGGGCGACGGCCGGGGCGGGCGAGCAACGCTCAAGTAACGCGGGAAACTGCCGTTGACAAGCAACGCGCCGCAATTTATACCGATTGCATCGCACATGACCGGTCTCCGCTCTCGCCAATGGCGGCCGATCGATTGTCCTCAGGTAACAGATTGCCCGCGACCGAGCCGGTTGCTCGAAGGCGACACCCACAGGACCGCGACTGCAGACGCGCGCGGGTCCGGACTGGCAGCATGGTCCGGGCTTCTCTTGCATCTCTTTAATGCGACGAATGGGGGTCGACCAATGAAATTCAAGGATATCAAGATCAGCGTGCGCCTGGCCGCATGCTTTGCCATATTGATCGGCGTCATGTGCCTGATCACCGGCGTGGGCATGCAAAGCCTCAACAGCATCAGCAAGGCCTCCCGGATGGTGGTGGAGGACCGCTATGTGAAGATTTCGCTGGTGATGGAAATCCGCGAGAACGTCAACTCGGCTGCCCGCAACCTGCGTAATGCCTTGCTGGCGCGCAATCCCGAGGAAGCCACCCGCTACCTCGATCGCGGTGCGGCCAACTCCGCCAAGACCACCCAGGCACTGGCCGATGTCGACAAGATGGTGAACACCGCGCGTGGCAAGGAATTGATGAAATCCATCAATGATGCACGCGCCGCCTACAACACCCCACGCGACAAGCTGCGTGAACTGATCCGCCAGCAGAAGAAGGAGGAGGCCACCGAGGTCCTCTTCACAGAAGTGATACCGGCGCAGGATCGCTACTTCGAGGTGCTCAACGAATTCGCCGTCTTCCAGAAATCCCTGATGGATGAGAGTGTCATCGAGGGGCAGAACACCACCAACTCGGCCATCGCCCTGATGCTGGAACTCTCGGGCGTGGCCATCATCCTGTGCGTGATCGCCGCCTGGCTGGTGACCCGTTCCATCACGCGGCCCCTGAATGAGGCGGTCAACGTCGCCAGCGCCGTGGCCCAGGGCGACCTGACCGTGCAGATCGCCGATACCAGCAAGGACGAAACCGGGATGCTGCTGGCCTCGCTCAAGACCATGAACCAGAACCTGCATCGCATCGTCAGCGAGGTCCGCACCGGCACCGACACCATCAATACCGCTTCTTCCGAGATCGCCACCGGCAACCTGGACCTCTCCTCCCGCACCGAGGAACAGGCTGGTGCGCTGGAAGAGACCGCCTCGGCCATGGAAGAACTGACGTCCACCGTCAAGCAGAACGCCGACAATGCGCGCCAGGCCAACCAGCTGGCCGCGACGGCCTCGGAGGTCGCCGTGCAGGGCGGCAGCGTGGTCGGCCAGGTGGTGCAGACCATGGGCGAGATCAATGACGCATCCCGCAAGATCGTGGACATCATCAGCGTGATCGACGGCATCGCCTTCCAGACCAATATCCTGGCCTTGAATGCGGCGGTGGAAGCGGCCCGGGCCGGCGAGCAGGGACGCGGCTTTGCGGTGGTGGCCTCCGAAGTGCGTACCCTGGCCCAGCGCAGCGCCTCGGCGGCCAAGGAAATCAAGGCCCTCATCGATGATTCGGTGGCCCGCGTGGACAACGGCAGCCGGTTGGTGGAACAGGCTGGCAGTACCATGAGCGAGGTGGTGGCCAGTGTCAGGCGGGTGACCGATGTGGTGGCCGAGATTTCGGCGGCCAGCCATGAGCAGAGCGATGGTATCGAACAGATCAATCAGGCCATCGTGCAGATGGATGAAGTGACCCAGCAGAACGCCGCGCTGGTGGAGCAGGCCGCGGCCGCCGCGCAATCGTTGCAGGAGCAGTCGGTCCGCCTGAGCGAAACGGTGGGTGTCTTCAAGCTCAGCAGCAACGATGCCCCGCGCGCGCAAGCCGCACGCAAGCCGCTTGCGCCGCGGCCTGCGACGACCGCCCGCCCGGCGGCCAAAACAGGGCAGGCAGCAGCACCGGCTGCGACATCGCCCGCCGCAGCAACTGCGGCAACTGCGGCAACTGCGACACCTCCTGCCTTGCCGGCGGCCAGCACCAAGGCCAGCAACAAGGCCAGTGCCAAGGCCAGTGCCAAGGCCAGTGCCAAGGCCAGTGCCAAGGCCAGTGCCAAGGCCGGCAGCAAGGCCGTGACTGCCGACGACGGGGATTGGGAACAGTTCTGAGAGGTATCGCTATGCCAACGGCTCCTGCGCCTGTGCGGCCAGGAGCCACGGCTCAGGTCCGCAACTCCACCGCGCCCGGAAACGCGATCCGTACCACCAGCCCGTTGCCCCGCAACGGAGTCGCCAGTGTGACGCTGGCGCGGTGCATGGCCGCAATCTCGCGCACGATGGACAGCCCCAGGCCGGTACCGCCGGGATTGACGTGCTGGGTCGCGCCGGCACGGTAGAAGGGTTCGAACACGCGTTCACGCTCGGCCTCGGCAATGCCGGGGCCGTCGTCTTCCACTTCCAGCAGCGCACCGGTGGGCTGCCCCGCTGCACTGGCGGCACGCACGCGCAGGATGACGTGACCGCCTGGCGGGGTGTAGCGGATCGCATTGTCCAGCAGGTTCACCATCAATTCATGCAACAGCAGGGCATTGGCCTGGATGCCGATGTCGCCCTCTTCCTCGAAGGCCAGGGCGATGTCACGCAGCACCGCCTGCTGCGACAGTTCCAGCGCCACCTGGCGGGCCGCATCGGTGAGCGAGACGCGCATGGTGCCGCCTTCGGCCGCGCCGTGTTCGGCACGCGCCAGGGTCAGCAGGCGATTGGCCAGATGCACGGCCGAGTCGGTGGTGCGCGCCATGCCCTCGACCAGATCGCGCAGTTCGCCGGCATCGAGGCGCTCACGACGCAGCTCGCGCAGGGTCAGTTCGGATTGCGTCTTCAAGACCGTCAAGGGCGTGCGCAACTGGTGCGAGGCATCGGCGATGAAGCGCCGTTGTGCGCTGATGAGCGCCTGCAGCCGGCCCATGTAGCCATTCATGGCCTGTACCAGCGGACGCATTTCCTTGTGCACCAGCGCCGGATCGAAACCGGACAGGTCGGTTGGCGCGCGTGACTCCACCTCCCCCTTCAACTGCATCACCGGCCGCAGCACGAAACGCACCGCGAACCACACCAGCAGCGCGGCCACCGATACCAGCGTGCCTTGCCGCCAGAGCGTGTCGAACAGGATCTTGCGCGTCATGCCGTTGCGTCCCTCCATGGTCTCGCCGACCTGGATCAGGGCGATGCCGCGCATGCTGTCGTCATACACCGGCTGCAGCAGGGCGGCGATGCGGATCGGTTGCTCGTGGTAGTCCGCCTGGTAGAAGCGCACCAGGGCCGGATAGACTTCCGAGCGCTTGACATTGGCCGGCACCGGCGGCAGGTCGTCGTAGCCCGACACCAGCTCACCCTTCAAGCCGGTGACCTTGTAATAGATGCGGCCCAGGTTGTCGGTCTCGAAACTGTCCAGCGCCACATAGGGTACATCGGCCGTGACGTGACCATCGACGATGGAAACCCGCTCGGCCAGTGCCCGGGTCGAGGCCAGCAGTGAACGGTCGTAGGCCAGGTCGGCCACTTCCAGCGCGTTGTAGTAGACCGAGACCGCATCCACCGCCACCAGCAGCGTCAACGGGATCAGCAACCAGCGCACCAGCTGGCTGCGCAGGTTGCCCAGGCGCCGGATCGCGGTTGCCATCACACTGCCTGCAACAGATAGCCCAGGCCGCGCAGGGTGGTGATGCCGACCTTGCCGGCGCCATCGCGTTCGAGCTTCTTGCGCAGGCGGTGGATATAGATCTCGATGGCATCCACGCTGGCATTGTCGTCCAGCGAAAACACCTGCTGGAACAGTTTTTCCTTGGGGACGGTATGCCCATGGCGCACGATCAGCGCTTCCAGCACGGCATGCTCACGGGGCGTGAGCGCCAGCAGTTCGCCGCCATAGGTAAAGGTGCGCGAGACCGTGTCGAAGCTGAGCGCGCCACAGGTGACGGTGACTGCTTCATGGCTCTGCGAGCGGCGCAGCAGGGCCTTCACGCGGGCTTCCAGTTCTTCCAGTTCGAAGGGTTTGGCCAGGTAGTCGTCGGCGCCCATGTTGAGGCCGCTGACGCGGTCAGCCAGGCCGCCGCGTGCGGTCAGGATCAGCACCGGGGTGCGACTGCCACGGGCGCGCATGCGCTTCAGGACTTCCAGTCCGTCCATGCGCGGCAGGGTCAGGTCCAGGATCACCAGCGCATAGTCCTGCGTCAACAGCAGGCTGTCGGCATCGGCGCCGTTATGGGCGCATTCCACGGTCAGGTGGGCGTCGCGCATGGCCTTGGCCAGCCAGCGGGAAAGTTCGATATGGTCTTCGACCAGCAGGATGCGCATGATGCTGCCTTTTTATTGATGTAGGTCCGGTGCGGCTTGTCTCCAGCGCGGATGCTAACAGAAGGCCGTCGCCCTTTGAAATGGCCGGCGCAGCAATTGCGGAAAACGCGTAGCCGCCATTGTGGAGAGAAAGCCGCATTGCAGGCTTTACTGAAAGCCGGCTGAAAGGCTTTTCTTGTACGATGCGCCCATATCAAAAAAGATCATGCAGGAGACACATCATGACCGCCCTGTCCGTCGGCCCTGCCGACACCGCCCGTCCCGTATTGCATCCCCTGTGCCGCTGACGCCATGAAGGCGAACCGCTGGCACCGCTTTGTGGCCGCTTGCCTGCTGGCATGCGCGGCGCCGTGCGCCCTGGCGGTGGAATGCATCGTGCCGGCCAAGCCTGGCGGTGGCATGGATGCCTCGTGCAAGCTGTTGCGGCGGGTGATGCAGGAACAGGACGGTCGCGACGCCCAGGGCAACGTGAAGGTCGCCTACCTGCCCGGTGGCATCGGGGCCGTGGCCTGGGGTTCGGTGGTGTCGCACCGCCGCGGTGGTCCGGATTCGCTGGTGGCGTTTTCAGGCGGTTCCCTGCTGGGACTGGCGCAAGGCAAGTACGGTCGCGCCGATGCCGGCGATGTACGCTGGGTGGCCGGGGTCGGGATCGACCACGGCATGATCGCAGTCCGTAGCGATGCGCCCTGGCGCAGCCTGAAGCAGTTGCTGGAGGCCATCCGCAAGGATCCCTCGGCCACCACCATCGGCCTGTCCGGCACGGCCGGCAGCCAGGACTGGCTGAAGGTGGCCATGCTGGTCCAGCGTGCCGGCATGGCACCGCGCCAGTTCCATTTCGTGGCGCTGGAAGGCGGTGGCGACTCGTTCGCGGCCCTGCAGGCCGGCCACGTGCAGGTGATTTCCGGCGATGCCTCGGAGGCCGCCCATTTCATCGCCGAAGGCAAGGTGCGCATCCTGGCGGTACTGTCCGAGCAGCGCCTGCCGGGGCCGCTGCAGGAGGTGCCGACCGCACGCGAGCAGGGTTATGACGTGGTGTGGCCCATCATCCGCGGCTTCTACATGAGCCCGTATGCCAGCGAGGACGATTACCAGCGCTGGGTGCGCTATTTCGACAAGGCGATGGCCGATCCTGCATTCGATCGCCAGCGCAGTATCGGCGGCTTGCAGCCCTTTGCCATGACCGGCAAGCCGCTTTCGGATTACATCGCGCAGACCGTGGCGCGATATCGCAAGCTGTCCCAGGAGTTAGGCCTGGTGCGTTGACAGTGCGGGTGGGCAGGCGCCGTCAGGCGCTCTCTGCTGACTTGCCGGCGCGGGCCATTTTCATCATCAAGGAGAATCCATGTTGCACAAACGTCGCCTGAGCATCGCGCTCGGCCTGGCCCTCGCTTTGCCCGTCGCCTTGAGTGGAGTCGCTCATGCCGATACCCCTGCCGGCTATCCGGCCGACTACGCCAAGATCATCGAAGGCGCCAGGAAGGAAGGCAAGGTCGTGATCTACAGCACCACCGATTCCAAGGCCGCCGAATCGCTGATCAAGGATTTCAGTGCGCTCTATCCGGCCGTCAAGGTCGAGTACAACGACATGAATTCCACCGAAGCCTACAACCGCTTCATCTCCGAGGCGGCCGCCGGTGGCGCCACCGCCGACGTGATGTGGTCGTCCTCGATGGACCTGCAGGTCAAGCTGGCCGCCGAAGGCTATGCGCTGCCCTACAAGTCGCCGGAAGCGGCTGCCGTTCCCGCCTGGGCCAACTGGAAGGACACCGCCTACGGCACCACCTTCGAGCCGGCGGCCATTGTCTATAACAAGCGCCTGGTGACCGAAGCCGAAGTGCCGACCACCCATGCCGACTTCACCAAGCTGCTGACCACCAAGCAAGACAAGTTCAAGAACAAGGTCACCACCTACGACATCGAGAAGTCCGGTGTCGGCTTTAGCCTGATGACCTACGACCTCAAGCACAATCCGCAGTTCTGGGACTTCGCCCGCGCCATGGGCGGCGTGGCGGCACGCGTGCAATCCTCCACCGGTACCATGCTGGAGCGCATCTCTTCCGGTGAAAACCTGATCGGCTACAACATCCTCGGTCCCTACGCCCTGGTGCGCGCCAAGAAGGACCCATCCATCGGCGTGGCCTTCACCAAGGACTACAACCTGGTGCTCTCGCGGGTGATCTTCGTCAACAAGGCCGGCAAGAACGTCAATGCCGCCAAGCTGTGGGTGGACTACATCCTCTCCAAGCGCGGCCAGACCATCATCGCCAATGACGCGCAGCTGTTCGCCATCCGTGGCGACGTGACCGGCGCTACCACCTCGGCCGAGCTGACCCAGCAACTGGGCGCGGCCCTGAAGCCCATGCCGGTCTCCACCGAACTGCTGGAATACCTGGACCAGAAGAAGCGCCTGGACTTCCTGAAGCAGTGGAAGGAAGCCACCAAGAAGTAAGCCCCTGCCCCGTCCGGTCCGGGGAGGTCCGGGCGGGGTCGTCCAAGCAGCCAGGTTCCATCCGTCTGAATCATTGCTCTCCCGGAGCGCCTCTGTGCGGCTCCGTGGGAGCGGTATTGCCGTCGCTTTGCCAGTTCTGACCATTTTGTCCCGATTTGCCTATTCATGAGGCGCACCATGCAAACCTCCACAACGCTAGCGCGCAGCGAGCAAGCCCTGCCAGTCCGCCGTTTCCGGCTGAACTGGCCACGCGGCCTGGTCGTGCTGCTGGCAGCCCTGGCCATCTTCGTGCCGCTGCTGCTGATCTTCTACCAGAGCTTCCTGTCGGCGCCATTCTTCGCGCCGGTGAAGACGCTGACCCTGGATTCCTACCGCTTCATCTTCGATGATCCGGACTTCCGCCAGGCCTTCATCAATGGCTTCACCCTGGCCGCCGGCCTGACGTTGATCGCCGTGCCGCTGGGCGGCATGCTGGCCTTCCTGATGGTGCGGACCGACCTGCCCGGCCGCAGCCTAATCGCCCCGGCGCTGATGGTGCCGATCTTCGTTTCGCCGATGGTGATCGGCTTCGGCTACGTGGTCTCGATGGGACCGGTGGGCTTCTATACCGTGTGGATGAAAAACCTGCTGTCGGTATTCGGCTTCGAGGGCGACCCCTGGAACATCTATTCCTTCACCAGCATCGTCATCATCGCCGGCCTGACCCACGTACCGCACGTCTACCTGTACGCCTCGTCGGCACTCAAGAGCCTGGGTTCGGACGTGGAAGAGGCCGCCCGCGTGGCCGGCGCCTCGCCGCTGCAGGTGGCCTTGAACGTGTCGCTGCCGATGATCACGCCGGCCCTGGCCTATTCGGGCGTGCTGGTGTTCTTCCTCGGTTTCGAAGTGTTCGGCCTGGTGCTGGTGCTGGGCGATCCGGAAGGTCACCTGGTCCTGCCGACCTATCTCTACAAGCTCACCAACAAGCTGGGGACACCGTCCTATCACCTGATGGCGGCAGTGGCCGTGTGCCTGGTGGCGGTGACCATGCCGCTGGTGATGATGCAGCGCTGGCTGCTGCGTTCGGCCAACAAGTATGTCGCCATCAAGGGCAAGGGCGCGCGCCAGAAGGCTCTGCCGCTGGGCAAATGGCGCTGGGTGGCGTTCGCGCTGATCGCCGGCTGGCTGCTCTTCACCGTGGTGATCCCGCTGTCGGGTATTGCCCTGCGTACCTTCGTCTCGCACTGGGGTGACGGCGTGAACCTGCTGGAAGTGCTGACCCTGGACAACCTCCTGAACGTCTGGGACCAGCCCTCGCTGGTGCGCGGCATCATCAACACGGTGCTCATCGGTGTCATCGGTGGCGCCCTGGCGGTGGCCTGCTATACCGCCATCGCCCTGGCCATGCACCGCAAGCAGGATGGCATCACCCGCTTCCTCGACTACAGCGTGCTGGTGCCGCGTGCGGTGCCGGGCCTGCTGGCCGGCCTGTCCTTCCTGTGGGTGTTCCTGTTCGTACCGTCGCTGCTGGATTCGGCCCTGAAGGGCATCGATAACCCCATCGCCCTGTGGCTGGTGGACAGCTTCATCCCGGCGCTGCGTGGCCTGCGTTCGACCATCTTCTCGGTCTGGCTGGCGTATTCGGTGGTGTGGATGGCCTACGGCCTGCGCCTGATCAATACCGCCCTGCTGCAGGTCGGGCCGGAACTGGAAGAGGCGGCCCGCGCCGTCGGCGCCTCACGCTCCCGTGTCACGCGTGACGTCACCATCCCGCTGGTGCGCTATGGGCTGATCGGCGCCTGGCTGATGGTGTTCCTGATCTTCGAGCGCGAATACTCGACCGGCGTCTACCTGCTCTCGCCGGGCACCGAGGTGATCGGCTCCATGATCGTCTCCATGTGGGCGGCCGGTGCGGTGGAACTGGTGGCGGCACTGTCCTTCATCAACATCACGCTGGTGGCCGTGGGCCTGGGCATTGCGCTGCGCTTCGGCGTCAAGCTGCACGACTGACTCCGACAACCGAATCCATCCATTGCATGCGTCGGGCGCCTGGCTGCCCGACGCCCCTTAAGCAAGCGTCTCCAAAGGAATCATCATGAGCGAACTTTCCGTCAACGACCTGCACCTGGACTACGGTAGCGGCGCCCACGCCAACCCCATTCTCAAGGGCGTCTCCATGGAACTGCAGCGCGGTGAAGTGGTGGCCCTGCTGGGCCCCTCCGGCAGCGGCAAGACCACCCTGCTGCGCGCCGTGGCCGGGCTGGAATCGCCCAAGGCCGGCAGCATCGACATCGGCACCCGCCGCGTCTTCGATGGCAGCCGCAACTTCGAGATGCCGGCCGAAGAGCGCAACCTGGGGCTGGTGTTCCAGTCCTATGCGCTGTGGCCGCACAAGACCGTGGCCGACAACGTGGCCTATGGCCTGAAGCTGCGCAAGACACCTTCGTCCGAGATCGCCACCCGCGTCAAGGCGGTGCTCTCGCAACTGGGCCTGGGCCACCTGGGTGAGCGCTATCCGCACCAGCTCTCCGGCGGCCAGCAGCAGCGCGTGGCCATTGCCCGTGCCCTGGTCTACAACCCGCAGGTGATCCTGCTGGACGAGCCGCTCTCCAACCTCGACGCCAAGCTGCGCGAGGAAGCCCGCGCCTTCCTGCGCGAACTGATCGTGCGCCTGGGCCTGTCGGCCCTGATGGTGACCCACGACCAGGGTGAGGCCATGGCGATCTCCGACCGCATCCTGCTGCTCAACAATGGCCGCATCGAACAGCAGGGTACGCCGCAGAGCATGTACCAGACCCCAGATACCCTGTTCACCGCCGAGTTCATGGGCAGCAACAACAAGCTGGCCGCCGAGGTAGTCAGCCGGGATGGCGAGCGTGTGACCCTCAAGCTCGATGGCGGCACCGCTGTTGCCACCCTGCGCGGCCGCAACGATGCCCAGCCGGGCCAGCAGCTGACCGGCATCATCCGCGTCGAACAGGTGCGCGTCTCCGGCGAGCAGACCGGCAATGCCATCCGCCTGCCGCTGTCAACCTGCATGTACCTGGGCGACCGCTGGGAATGCCTGTTCAAGGTCGAGGGCGGCCCGGCCGGCGCGGTCGGCCTGCGTGCCTACGCGCCGCAGCGTCTGGAGCAGGGCGAGTACTGGCTGTCGCTGCCGGAACAGGCGCTGTGGGCGTTCTGACGCGCTGACGTTGCTCCAGCTCGCCCAGGCTATCAACGGTTCATCCCATCGATGAAGCAAGGGAGCGGACGGCTACCCGCCGTTCTTCCCGCTCGTCCGGCCGGCTCGTCGGCGCGGCCGGGCGCAATACCAGAAGACGTCGCACGGCGCGCCCGTGCCGACGCAAACCATCCAAGCTTTCAACCAAGGAGACCTCAGTGCAAAGGAATCACCTCGCCGCCAGCATGCTGGCAGCATTCGCCACCCTCGCCACCATGGCCACGACCGGCGCCCAGGCGCAGTCGTCGGTCACCGTCTACGGCCTGATCGATTCGGGCGTGGAATTCGTCAACCACGCCAACGCGGCCGGCAACAACGTCGTGCGCCTGAGCTCGGGCATGATGAACACCTCCCGCATCGGCTTCCGTGGCACGGAAGACCTGGGTGGCGGCCTCAAGGCCGTGTTCCAGCTGGAAAACGGCTTCAAGCTCGACACCGGCAGCTTCGACGGCGACACCAACCAGCTCTTCAACCGCCAGTCCACCGTCGGTCTGGAAGGCGGTTTCGGTCGCGTGGTCATGGGTCGTTCCTTCTCGACCACCTATGACTTCATCCTGCCCTTCGATCCCATGGGCTATTCGGCCAACTATTCGTGGGTGACCTCGGCCGGCGCCACCGGTAGCCGCAAGGACGGCATGCCGACCGGCGTGTCCAACCTGGTCAAGTACCAGGGTGAATTCTCCGGCGTGAAGGTCGGTGCCATGTATGGCTTCGGCGAAGTGGCTGGCGACACCAGCAACGGCGCCAAGTATGGCGTCGGCCTGGGCTGGGGCTCGGGTCCGTTCAGCGTGGCCGCGACCTACGACCGCGTCAACAGCACCACCGCCACCAGCGCCGCCTACGACCGCGCGACCAGCGCCCACCTGGCCGCCGGTTACCAGCTGTCGGATGCGTGGAAGTTCAACCTGGGCTACCGCTACTACAAGAAGAGCCTGGCCACCGGCGCCACCGACCTGCGCAGCGATTTCTTCTGGGGTGGCGTGACCTACAAGTTCACTCCGGCCATGAGCGTGATCGGTGCCATCTACTACCAGAACATCAAGAACGTAGCCAACGATGCCGATCCGATCATGTACTCGTTGCGTCTGAAGTATGCGATGTCCAAGCGCACCGACCTGTACCTGAGCACGGCCTATGCCAAGGCCAAGAACAACCAGCTGGTCGGCCTCTCGCGTGACGAGGCTGGCTTCGCCAACAGCCAGTTCGGCATGGCGCTGGGCATGCAGCACCGCTTCTGATGTATTGAAGCAAGGTCCGGGTGGCAAGGCACCCGGACTGGATAGTCTTGAGTCGTTCATTGCACGGCGCATCCCCGTCATCAGCGGGGTGCGCCGTTTTTTTATTACGGGATAGGGGTATTGCCGGCCTGGAGCTGCAGGCGGCCGAACAGATTTTCGTCGCAGATACCGGGATCGCAAGCGGCCATCGTGGCGGTCAGATGCGCGCCCACCAGGAGGACGAAGGCCGCGCATGTCGTGATCCTGGCCCAGGGAGTACGGACCTGTATATCGGGCTCCTCGGCCATCTGCATCAGCACCAGGGTGGCCGGATATTCTGCGCTCTTGACGCCCAGCAGGCCGGCGATGGTGGCCAGCGCAACCAGCGAAAACAGCGCCGAGAGCGTGTAGAAATGCATTCCCAGCAGCACTGCACCCGGTGCATCCTGACCTGGCAGACCTTCCAGCGCCAGTTGGCGCAGCGCGCTCACACCGGTCAGCAGGGCGCCGATCACCGCCATGCCGTAGTGCGCGCTCTTCACGCCAAAGCGCAGGTTGCGCATGAACCCGATGCCGGTCAGGATGATGCCCGTGCGCTGCAGGAGACAGAGCGGGCAGAGCGGTTCCTGCAGGGCCCACTGGAAGTAGAGCAGCAGGCCCAGGCAGCTGCTGATGGCCAGCAGGCAGACGCAGTTGAGGAAGACCCCGCCCGGCAGGATAGGGTCACGCGGAGTAAAGACGATGGAACGGTCCATGATCGCTATCCATCTCTAAAGTACGAAACCCGGGTTACCTTGTATGTGCTGGCTGAACCACCACAAGCTCACCCCCACGCTTGCCAACCATAGCTTATTGCTTAATGACCTCCACCCCAGTGCGATCACCACGACGGTCAGAAATGCCAGCAGGAAGGGGATGTACAAGAACATGAAAGCGCCTGGAGTTGGTTCGGACTCGTGTCCGATTTATTGTTTTGTATGGTTTGTACGGCATCGTAGCTGAAGGCCCGTAGGAATCTCGCTAAAATTCCTCGAATAAAATCGAGAAATCATTACTTTATTTGAGTTCATTTCACTTCCCATCAGGGCAAGAAGAGGAGATACAGATGCAAGAATCAACATCCGGCGCCGTCCGCGGCAAGCAGGGCGTGCGGCGTGTTGCCGTGGTGGGTACCGGGGTCATCGGTGCCAGCTGGGTGGCCTATTTCCTGGCACAAGGACTGGACGTCTCGGCGACCGACCCCATGCCTGGTGCCGAAGAGAAGTTGCGCCAGGCCGTTGCGCGCCATTGGCCCAGCCTGGAAGTGCTGGGGCTGGCGCCGGGCGCGTCGCTGGATCGGCTGCGCTTTTCGGCGCAGCTGGAAGAGGCGCTGGCCGATGCCGATTTCGTCCAGGAAAATGGCCCCGAGCGTGAAGACCTCAAGATCGACCTGTTCCGGCGCATGGATGCCGTGCTGCCGGCTGACGTGGTGCTAGCGTCCAGTTCCTCGGGCCTGTTGATGAGCAAGGTGCAGGCCGCCTGCCGCCATCCCGGCCGGGTGGTGCTGGGCCATCCCTTCAACCCGCCCCATCTGATCCCGCTGGTGGAAGTGATCGGCGGTGAACAGAGTTCGCCCGAGGCGGTGCAGGCCGCGCTGGACTTCTACACCTCCATCGGCAAGAAAGCCATCCACGTGCGCAAGGAGGTCAAGGGGCATATCGCCAACCGGCTCCAGGCCGCCTTGTGGCGTGAGGCTTTCCATCTGGTCGAGCAGGGCGTGGCCAGTACCGAGGACATCGACACCGCCATCGCCTACGGCCCCGGCTTGCGCTGGGCCCTGATGGGCCCCTATCTGAACCTGCACATGTCGGGCGGCGAGGGCGGCATCCAGCACATGCTGGACCACCTGGGCCCCCCCATCGAGAGCTGGTGGGCCGACCTCGGAACGCCTGCCATCACCGACGCACTCAAGGCCCGGATCCGTGCCGGCGTGGAAGAGCAGATGGCCGGCAAGACCTCTGCTGCGATCGCCGCCGAGCGCGATCAGTTGCTGGTGCAGCTGCTGGCGGCCAAGGGGCGGGCCAAGGTCATTCCCTGAGAGCCAAGGGCCGCGGAAAGCAGCATGGACGAGTATCGCCAACACCAAACTCCAGAGGTGGCATTGTGCATTTGATATGGCTGGAAGACTTCATCGAGCTGGCACGCACGCGCAGTTTTTCGCGGGCCGCCGAGAATCGCTTCGTTACCCATCCGGCCTTCGGTCGGCGCATCAAGGCGCTGGAGCAGTGGGTCGGCGCGGAGCTGGTCGTGCGCGCGCATCCGGTGTCACTGACCGCCGCGGGCAGGCTGTTCCTGGATGCGGCCACGCATTCGACCGACGTGCTCTACGCTGCCCGGGCCCAGTTGCAGGATGCCTCCAGCCCGGTGGAAAAAACCTTGCGCGTGGCCACCGGGCGCACCCTGGCGCGGACCTTTTTCCCGGACTGGTACGAGAGCATCAATCAGCGCTTCGGGCCGTTTCCGGTGTCGCTCAGTACCGGTGGTGCGCAGGAGGTGATCCTGCGACTGGGCACAGGGGATGCCGATCTGCTGGTGATCTATTCCAGTCCCACCACGCGCCTGCTGATCGACCCGATGCGCTACGAGTCCCTGACGCTGGCGCGTGAGATCCTGCTGCCGGTGGCCGCCGTCGATGCCAAGGGACGGGCGCGCTTCAAGCTGCCGGCAGCCGGTACAGCCGGTGCCGCCACGCTGGCGCCGATTCCATGGCTGGGCTTCTCGCAGTCGCTGACCTTGCGCGGGGTGCTGGCCAAGCATCTGGCGGGCCTGTCTAGAAAGATCGCCTTGCGGATGGTGTATGAAGCCGACTCCTACGAATCCATCCACGAGATGGCGCGTCGCGGTGCAGGCGTGGCCTGGCTGCCCCAGCGGCTGGTACAGGAAGACCTCAGCGAGCGCCGCCTGAAGATCATCGGCGAACCCGAGATGCGCGTGAACTTCGACATTTCGCTCTATCGCATGCGGGGCAACGACAATGCGCTGGTCAATGCCATCTGGGAGGGCGTCTCCGCGGACGCCATCGAGCAGGCCTGATAGGCGCCGGCCCGTCCCAGACCCTTCCTGCCGCAAAAAGCACAGGCTTGTGCCGAAACGGCAATCGCCAGAAAAAGCGGCTCCCTATACTCCCTCGACGTTCTCGGCATGCCTTCCGATGCGTCTGGAAAGTGCGCGCACTTTTCCGGACAGATCAAGCGTGCGAGCCAAATAGAACAGGCGGCGCAGCCAGGATTGCCAACGCAGCAGCGATGCGCCGCCCACAGAGAAGAGGGAGCCATCGCATGTCAGCCGAACTAGAGTCATCCGCCGCAAGTGTCGCCAACGCCAGCAGTGCCACCAGCGCCACCAGCGCCTCCACCCAGCCCGCAGCCCGCCGCAAGAACCCCTGGAAGGAGATCTGTGCTGCCAGTATCGGTAACGCCCTGGAGTTCTACGATCTGCTGATCTACGGCTACTTTGCCGTGGTGATCGGCAAGCTGTTCTTCCCGGCGCAGGACGATACGACCTCCTTGCTTCTCAGTGTGGGTACCTTCGGGATTTCCTTCGTCATCCGTCCGCTCGGTGCCATCGTGCTGGGTTCCTACGCCGACCGTGCCGGCCGCAAGGCCTCACTCACGGCATCGATCCTGATCATGATGGTGGGCACGGCGATGATCGCCTTCGCGCCGACCTATGCACAGATCGGCATCGCTTCTCCGTTGATCATCATCGTGGCGCGCCTGCTGCAGGGTTTCTCCACCGGCGGTGAATTCGGTGCGGCGACGGCCTTCATGGTCGAGCATGCCGACGCCAAGCGACGCGGCTTCTTCGCCAGCTGGCAGTTGTCTACGCAAGGCCTGGCCACGGTACTGGCCGCCGGTGTCAGTGCGCTGCTCAGCTATCTTCTCACCGGGACGCAACTCAATGAATGGGGCTGGCGCGTCGCCTTCTGCTTCGGTCTGCTGGTGGGTCCGGTGGGTCTCTATATCCGCAGCCAGATCGATGAAACACCGGAATTCAAGAAGGTCGCGGCAGCCGCGACCCAATCCGAAAAATCACCGCTGGTACTGGTGCTGGTACGTGATCGCGCCAAGCTGCTGCTGGCCATTGGCGTGGTCGCCGGTGCCACTGCGTTCAACTACGTGCACAAGCTCTACATGCCGACCTATGCGTTGAAGCAACTGCACATTCCTGCGACCTCATCCTTCATCGGTGCCCTCATCACCGGACTGGTACTGATGCTGACCGCACCCGTGTTCGGCACCCTGTCGGACCGCTATGGGCGCTTCCGCGTACTGACCATCGCCATGGCGGCGATCGGGCTGAGTTCCTATCCCCTGTTCATGTTGCTCAACACCTGGCCGACCATTTCCACCCTGATTGCGGTACAGGGCATCGTCGGCGTGTTGATCGCGGCCTGCCTGGGTCCGATCCCGGCCCTGCTGTCGGATATCTTCCCGACCCAGACCCGTGGCACGGGTCTTGCGTTGAGCTACAACTTTTCCGTGACCCTGTTCGGCGGCTTCTCCCCGCTCATCGTGACCTGGATGATCGCGGCCAGCGCCAACAACATGGCACCGAGCTTCTACGTCATGGCGACTGCACTGATCAGCCTGACGGCCGTCATCGTGCTCGGCCGCCGAACGGGACGCGCCCGATAAATCAAGCTGGAGCCTGTTGAATGAAAACCCTGGAACAAGTACGCGCCGCACTGAAGCAATATCCCGTCGAAGTGGCCTTTCCCGACATCGCCACGTGGCAGCACGGCAACACCGGTGTCGACTACGTGCACAGCATCGACAGCGGCGTGGCCGGCCCGCACGTGATGATCCTGGCGCTGATGCATGGCAATGAGGTCAGCGGTGCGATCACCGTCGACCGCTTGCTGCAAGCCGGCCTGAAGCCGGTAAAGGGACGTATCACATTGGGCTTTGCCAACGTCGATGCCTATCGCCGCTTCGACGCCCGCGACCCGGATGCGACGCGCTATGTGGATGAAGACATGAACCGGGTCTGGTCGCCAGCGCGCCTGGATGGCGCCGACGACAGCGTGGAGCTGCGTCGTGCTCGCCAGCTGCGGCCCGTCATCGACACGGTCGACTACATGCTCGACCTGCATTCCATGCACGAAGAGGCGGTACCGCTGATTGTGAGTGGTCCCCTGGACAAGGGCATCCGCTTCGCCGCGGAGGTCGGAGCGCCGGAACATGTGATCGTCGACGTCGGGCACCCGAATGGTGTGCGCATGCGCGACTACGGCGGCTTCGGCGATCCTGCCAGCGCGAAGAATGCGCTGTTGATCGAGACCGGCCAGCACTTCTCCGCGCGCAGCCGGGATGTGGCGATGGACTCGGCCTGCCGCTTCCTGATCGCGACCGGCGTGATGGAGAAGGCCGCTCTGATGGCCTTCACATCAGCCGGCGAAACGGTAGCGCAGCGTGTCATCAAGGTGACCGAGCCGGTGGTGGCCACGTCCTATGACCTGGAATTCGCCGAAGACTATCGCGGCATGGAGATCATCCCCCAAGCCGGGACCGTCATTGCCCGCGAAGGTGAGCGGGAATTCGTCACGCCCTATGACAACTGCGTCATTGTCATGCCGTCCCTGCGCCAGCTCGGGCCCGGGGTCACCGTGGCGCGGCTGGGGCAGGTGGTCACGAGTTGACCGACATCCCACTTTGCTCGCAGTTTGACAATTGCCGTTTGATCTTCTTCTCGAACAAGACTGCTCTCGTCCGCTGACCAGTCCTGTCGACTCCCATCGGGCCCTGGGACTGAGACCCGAGGCAAAGCGCCAGGCACCGGGCTGATGTTCCCTCAGGTCTGCTGCTCATCGCATTCCTGATGACCGTGTTCATCCGCATCAAGGAAAACAGAGGTGTCGTCGCGCCGGACTTGCGTACGGCCGAGCCGAAGTAGGCGCGACGGCGAGACCAGCTCAGAGTCCCAGTTCGGACAGGCCGGGGTGATCGTCGGGGCGACGTCCGAGCGGCCAGCGGAACAGCCTTTCGCTTTCAGTGATGGGGCGGTCGTTGATGCAGGCGTAACGGTTCTGCATCAGTCCGTCTTCGTTGAATTCCCAGTTCTCGTTGCCGTAGGAGCGGAACCAGTTGCCGGAATCGTCGCGCCATTCATAGGCATAGCGCACGCCAATGCGGTTTCCGTTGAATGCCCACAGTTCCTTGATCAGGCGATATTCCAACTCCTTGGCCCACTTGCGCTCAAGGAAGGCGCGTGCTTCGTCCCGCCCGTTGGCGAACTCGGCACGATTGCGCCAGCGCGTATCCAGGCTGTAGGCAAGAGAGACTTTTGCTGCATCGCGGGTGTTCCACCCATCTTCGGCCAGGCGCACCTTTTGAATGGCGGACTCGTGGGTGAACGGCGGAAGGGGCGGACGAATTTCAGTATTGGATGACATGATATGACCTCAATGGTGACGTGAATGTTTAGGTGAAACGGACCCCGCCTGCTGCTGCAGGGTTGATAAAAGCAGAGCGGCCGCTCTACCAGCGCTATCGGCGGCACCTGTATCGCCAGTGACCATGGCCACTGCAGTTGCGCCGTCGATAAGAATCAGAAAATAGTTCGCGATTTCGTCCGGATTGCTCAAGCCTGACGCATTGGTCAGCTCACGCAGATAGGAGAGCAAGCGTTGCTTGTGCAGCGCCGCTACCGCGCCAATCTCGGGATTGACCCCTCCAAGTTCACCGGCGGCGTTGATAAATGCGCAGCCGTGGAAATCCTCGGTTTCAAACCATTGGCGCAGCGCAGGAAAGATCGCCGCAAGTCGCTCAAGCGGAGTACTGGTTTGCGAAGTCGCATCGATAAACCACGCCATCCACCGTTGGTCTCTCGCCAGCAGCGCGGCCGCGACCAAGGCTTCCTTGTTTGAGTAAAGCTGGTAGATACTGCGCCGCGCCACACCGGAGGCCTTCACGATGGCATCCATCCCGGTGGCGTGAATGCCCCCTGAATAGATGAGTTTCTCGGTCGCGGCCAGTAGCCGGGCGGTGAGAGGGGAGTCGTCAGTAGTATCCATGTGAACCAGATGAGAATGATCGTTCTATGTATAGTAGAACGATCATTCTCAGTGGTCAACAACTTTCGTTGCGATGGGAAGAAAGAAACAACGGGCGTTGTGGTTGTTGATCAATTGCGAATGCGCAATGGATCGCTGTCCGGGCAGAGGGGAGGAATACCCGGCGCCCGAGAAAAACCGGCAGAAGCTGCCTGAACGCCCGACGCGGAGGTCAATGACGTATATAGGCGCCCAGACCCTTTACCAGGGCGGCAAATGTCACAGCGCAGCGCGGACTTGCTCGCAGGTCCTCATGCATGGCGACCCATGTTTCCATCTTGAGCGAGAATTGCCTGGGCAGCAGACGCACCAGTGCGTCGTCCCTCGCCGCCAATGCCACCTGGCAGATACCGATGCCGAAGCCGGCGCGGATGGCGGCCAGTTGTGCGAGGTCGCTATCGGTGCGGAACGCCAGGATGGCACGCGAAAGCCAGGGGAGCTCTTTCAATACCTTGCGCACATAGGCGCTTTCCTGGTCGAAGCCGATGAGCGCATGATCGGCCAGCGCTGCGAGCGAGCGCGGTGTGCCGTAGGTCGCGAGATAGCGCTGGTGGGCATGTAGCCCCAATTCGATGCTGCCCAGCCGCCTGGCGATCAGCGCATCCTGCGACGGCTTGAACATGCGCACGGCGATATCGGCCTCTCGGTTCAGCAGGTCATCGGGCTTGTTTGACATGACCAGTTCGACGCGCAACTCCGGATGCTGACGTCTGAGTTCGGTCAGGATGGGTGGCAGCACTTCCACGCTGATGACTTCGCTGGCGGTCAGCCTGACGGTTCCGCGCACTTCCTTGCCCTGGCTGCTGGCGACCCGGCGCAATGCAGCGGAGGTGGCGGCAATCCCGGCTGCATAGGGTTTCAGTTCCAGTGCTGCGTCAGTGGGCGAAAAGCCGTCGAAGGAGCGAACGAAGAGTTTCAATCCCAGCGTCGATTCCAGCTGGTCGATATGGCGGCCCACGGTCGGCTGCGTCAGGCCCATCTCGCGTCCGGCCGCTGACAGCGAGCCCGTCTCCAAGACTTTGAGGAAGGTTCGGTACCACTCCCAATTCGGTTCGATGTCGGCCATGGTATTCATTTATGTATAGATGCTAGGCTAATTTATGCAATTTTCATTGATGCGTCAATTTTGCATACTGGAGCTTCTTCCATCACACGCTACCCAAGGAGAAGTCCATGTCCAAGATTGCCCTGTTCGGTGCTGCCGGCGCCATTGGTCGAAGCATCGCGTCCACCATCAGCGCCCAAGGCCAGCAATACCGCGTTGTCGGCCGTAGCGAAGCGAGCTTGCGCAAGACCTTCGGGTCAGATCCTCTCGCCGAGATCGTCACCTGGAACCCCGATTCACCGGCATCGGTGGAATCGGCCGCGCATGGCGTCGATACGCTGATCTACCTGGTCGGCGTCAACTACACGCAGTTCGAGCTGCATCCAGAACTGATGCGCAAGACCCTGGCCGGCGCCATCCGCGCCGGTGTCAAGCGCATTCTCCTGAGCGGCACGGTGTACCCGTATGGTTTTCCGCAGACCACACCAGTGCGTGAAGACCATCCACGCCAGCCGCATACCTTCAAGGGCCGCATGCGCAAGGCGCAGGAAGATCTGCTGATGCAGGCGCACGCCGAAGGGCGCGTCCAGGCGGCGGTACTGCGCCTGCCGGACTTCTACGGTCCTGGCGTCGAAGCCAGCCTCTTGCACGGTGCGATCAAGGCAGCGGCGCAAGGCGGCAGGGCGGACATGATCGGCCCGCTGGATCGGCCGCACGAGTTTGTGTTCGTGCCGGACGTCGGTCCGGTCGTGGCCAGGCTGGTCAACACGCCTGCGGCCTTCGGCAGGATCTGGCACCTGGCGGGGGCGGGCGTGACGACGCAAAAAGCGCTGGTGGCGGAAATGGAGCGCCAGACCGGGCGTAAATTGAAGATCCGGGTGGCGGGCAAGACCCTGCTGCGGTTCATCGGAATGTTCAATCCCTTGATGCGCGAGCTGGTGGAGATGCATTATCTGCAGACGCAGCCGCTGATCATGGACGATTCGGCGCTGCAGCAGTTGATCGGGCCGATAGAAAAGACTTCCTATGCGGAGGGTATCCGGCTGGCGCTAAGGGGATAGATTTCTCCCTTTCTGAGTGGTTGGTCCCTCCCGGGCGCCCTCGAACTAAGGTATCGTGCAGCGCTGAGGAGGAGCTGGAAAATGGACTTGTTTAACATCCTGGAATACAAGAGTTGGTCGGACCGACGCATTCTTGACGCGGTAGCGCAACTCACCCAAGAGGAACAGAAAAGCGCCTTGGATTTCGCACGGCAACAGCTGAACCACATGGTTCGTGTCGAGGAGTTGTTTCAAGCCAGATTGCGCGGAGTTGAAGACCCCCATGACTCCACCAATACCGAGCATCTGCCGGAATTGGCCGAGCTGGATTCCAGGCTGACGGCGGCAAACCAATGGTCGTTGGCCTATGCCAGGAGCCTGACGTCCAGTAGTTGGAAGGAGAGCATTTCTTTCACGTTTGTCGATGGAAAGCGCGGAAGACTCAGCCGCGAAGAAGCCCTGTTTCACCTCATCAATCATGGAACCTACCACCGAGGGGCGATTGGTCACGCTCTTGATCTGGCCGGTGGTCATCGTCCGGCCGATACCTACAACGTATTCATTCATGCTGCCGAGCCGGAGAGAAGGGGCTGATCCCATGCCCCGCCCCCCATCAGCAACCCTGGCAGGCCACGGCGCCCCTGACGGGTAACTACAAATCCAGTTCAATCATCTGGCAAGCCGCTCTGGAACAGCATGGCGTGAATTGGTCATTGCGGCGCTTCTCTTCATCGCTGAGAATGAAATCGCGGTGGTCGATGCTGCCGCTCAGGACGCGGGTGATGCATGTCCCGCATATCCCTTGCTCGCAGGAAGTAGGAATTTCGATGCCATTTTCTGCCAATACCTGAACGACAGACTTATCTTCAGGGATGTGGAAGACATCGCCGGTGCTTGCAATCCTGACGTCAAAGCTAGCGCCGCTCTTTTCCTCGACCGACGGTGGGGAAAAATACTCCTTGTGGAGCTGTTCTTTTTTCCAGCCCAGCCGTTCCGATTCGCCCAGGACGAAGTCCATGAAGCCGGTCGGCCCGCACACGTAGAGGTGGTCATCGGGTCGACGAGACCTGGCGAGGTCAGCCAGGTCGAGCTTCTGGCCTTCGTTATCGAAGTAGAACCGCACGTCCTTGGCAAAGGAGCGTTCGGCAAGACGCTGGCGAAACGCTGCGCGAGCGGGCGACCGGGCGCTGAAATGAAGTTCGAATGCCTTGGATTGAGCGTGCAACTCCTCTGCCATGGACAAAATGGGCGTGATGCCCACGCCACCGGCCACCAAGATCGACCGACCGGTGGTGGGTACCAGGTTGAAGTTGTTTCGGGGCGCACTGATACGGATCGATTGGCCGACTCCAATCGCATGCATGCCCCTGGAGCCGCCACGGGACGGCTCTGTCAGAAGCACGGCAATTTCGTATTCGCTCTCTTGTCCCGCCACGTTACACAGCGAATATTGGCGGACCAGGTTGGGAGCGACTTCGACATCAATGTGCGCACCGGCGGTGAAGCGGGGCAATGCCTCACCACTGGCCGCTCTGAACCTGAACGAATAGATTCCATCCGCTTCCAGGACCTTGGCCGATACGGTCATGGTCATCCACAAGTTACTGCCTGCATCGAGCTTCATATTCTCATTCCTGCTGACTTCCGGATTCAGGACTGCTGCATCATCACCACCTGGGGGAAGCCGGCACCGGTCGATGGCGGAGCGTTTTCCTTATCCTTGGCTTCCTGGTCGGCCCGTCCTTTGAGATAACGCCGCATGGCCACGCCGAGCGCATCGCTGGCGATGGAAATCTCGTAGAGGTCGTCCCCCTGTTCTGCGATCACTTCTTCGAGCAAGCTCAGGCCGACCACGTCTTCATCGAATGCCTTGAAGAAATTCGTGGCCATGAATTGCGTCGCTGCCTCGTCGGTCTGGGCAAAGTCACGGCCCAGATAGATGAAGTAGTGGGTGGTGTTGTGCGTGGCAGGTGTGGCCATGTGAGCGACCTTGATGAGGAACTCCGGACGTTCTCCTTCAGCAAGTGCCGAATCGTACAAGCGGGTCGTCACCTCGTAGAGCGCAGGCGTCAGGAATTCATTGCGAACGATGCGCGATGCGGTTGGCACGCCGTCCAGGCCAGTCGGCTTTCCCCAGACCGGTGGCAGCTTGGTCGGCGACACCGTGCGTACCAGGGCAAACCTGCCTTCACCCATTTCGGATTTGGTGGGGGCTTTCACATAGTCGGGTGAACCGATGGTGTTCGCATGCATGTAGCTCAGGTGCGAGGTGTCCAGCAGATTCTCGTGCAAGTAGACGTAACTGGACTTGAGGTCGTAGTAGCCCTTGGCGCCTGCCCACTCACTATCCATCATCCAGGGCAGCGCCGGAATTTTGGATTCGTCAGCCAGGGCGGGGTCACCCATCCAGATCCAGATGACCGGGCCACGCTCCGCTAGCGGATAGGTACGTACGCCGATGTTCTTCGGGCATTTTGCAACTGCAGGGGCTTCGATGCAGTCACCGGATGCGTCATAGCGCAGGCCATGGTAGCCGCAGACGACCGTGTCACCGTCCAGCTGACCCGCGGACAGAGGATAGGAACGGTGTACGCAACGGTCGTCCATGACGACCGGATTGCCAGCTTCGGTGCGGTACAGGATCACGCGTTTGCCGAGCAGGGTGCGTTTGAGCAGAAAACGACCTACTTCATCGCTGAAGGCTGCGACATACCATTCGTTGAAGATAAACGGCGTATTGCGGTCGGCGAGGCGGCTCATGGCGACTTGTGCGCCGCGGATGATGTCGTGAGATGGCTGTGTCATGCTGGTCTCCACTTTGTTCTAGGTACAAATTCCGATATTAGTCCTCTCGCCTGCAAGATTTTGTCTCTATGCGAAGCAGGACTTGCCCGATTTTGCCGTGCTCAGAAACGCCATGCTGCTCCAAGAGCCGGCGTCAGATCGGCTCTGCCAGGACCTTCAGGGATTGTTCGACAAGTACGGTTTGCTCGGCAATCGGCCGACCGGCCTGTTCGCGTCGCCCAATCTCCAGTGAGTTCTGGACCACCAGCAGGCAGCGTTCATAGCGCCGGGACATGTAGCGCATCAACGCACGGTCGATATCCTGGCCGTCGCCGAATTCTTCGGCCAATACCAAGGCATCTTCCGCCGCCAGACCCGCACCGGACGCCAATTGAGGCGTCGTCGGATGGGCGGCATCGCCGATGAGCAGGACTCGGCCCTTGAACCACGGACCCGGCAGCAAAAAGGCTTCCAACGGCCGATGGACGATGGTGTTCTCCGCGCTCAGAGATTTTCCGATTTCACGGATGATGCCGCCATAGGAGCGAGTCAGACGTTCCAGTTCTTCAGGAAGGGATTCTTCCGGGAGCCGACGTTTTTCCTTGGCGTTTTCCAGGAGAAACATGTACATCCGCTCCTTGGATACGGGTGTCAAACCGACTTTATACGGGCCGCCCAGGAAGAAATGGCGTCGGTCAATTTCAGGAGGGCGAGGCAGTTGTGCGCGCCAGGCGCTCTGCCCGGTGTACTCGGGAGTGGGGGCGTCCGGGAAGAGCAGGCTCCGGATACGCGAGAACAGTCCATCCGCGCCGATCACCAGGTCATAGCTGGACCGGGTGCCGTCGGTCAGTTCTACGTCGACCTGGTCATGACCTTGGTTGAACTTCTCAACCGAGAGTCCAAGACGTACATTCACGCCAGCCGCCAGGACTCTGGCCGACAGAATCTTGTGCAGTACCGGCCGCATGATGCCACCGCAGCCGGGAATGCCATCCTCTGGTCGTACGGGGGTAGGCAATACTGCCAGACGCGCACCGTCGGTAGAGCACACCTGAATGCCGGCGCCGGTGTAGGCCTGCGCTTCAATGTCCGGTAGCACGCCCAGCGCCTTGAATGCCCGCAGTGTAGGGCCGGTAATCGTGATGCCGGCGCCGTAGACACGCCATTCCGGGTCAAGGTCGATGAGCTCCACCTGGTGACCGAACCTGGCCAGCGATATGGCGGCAGACATCCCGCCAACCCCACCGCCCACGATAAGAATCTTCTTCTGTTGCATCTACACAAGTCTCCAGTTACCGGACCCAGCACGACCGCAGTCGATACGAAAGGCCAGGATGTTGTTCACACTGGCAGCGTAGCGGTATGCATGGATGAAATTTGCCTGAACTGGCCGTGCAATTTGTCTCGGAGCGAGGGAGGCAGACAGCGATGCTGCACTGAGGGTCAAAAGGCGCAGCACAGGGGGCAAAGTAGCTGGCCTTCGCGCGCCTACGATATCAGTCCCGGGCCCACATCGATAAGGGCTTGCAACTGACAGAGGTGACGAATTGAGCGAGAACGTAGAGAATGCCGGCGCCGTGCAGGGCCGCCCCAAGACCCTGGCCGAAGCCAAGCAATGGATGCTGGGTAAGCTGGCCGCCAAGGTGCACCCGATGAATCTGGTGTCGAAGGAAGACGGTGAGCGTCTCATTGACTCCCTTCAGGGTCTGGATGGCGCATCGTGGGCGGCCGTCTGGGGCAAGGCCGGTGACGAAACACGCGCTCTGGCTGACCGCGCCCGTGACAGCGCCAACGACGCAGAAGCTGCCGCGCTCTACATGAAGGCAAGCGGCTTCTATTTCATGGGCCGATTCCCTTGCCCGAATCATCCTGACAAGGAGCGTTGTGCACGCGCAGAGCGCGAGACCTATGTCCTCGCAGGTTCGTATTGGGATAATCCGGTGCAGCGCGTCACCATTCCCTTCGAAGGCCGCAGCGGTGAAGGCAAGGAAATCGTGTTCCTGATCCGTCGTCCCAAAGGTGTGGAGCGCCCGCCTGTCGTTGTCATGTGGGGCGGGGTGGATGCATGGAAAGAACAGATGACCGCCGCATGCAATGCCTTCCTAGCGGCCGGCGTGGCGACCATCGCCATGGACAATGCAGGCACCGGCGAGTCACCGGTGAAGGGTGTTCAGGATGCAGAGCGCCAGTTCCTGCCCGTCTTCGAGTGGGCCAGTCATCAGGGTGACCTGGACGGCGCAAAGGTCGGCATCCTGGGGCGCTCGTTCGGCGGCTACTGGGCGACCAAACTGGCGCACTTGCAGCCGGAACGCATTGCGGCCGCTGTGAACTGGGGCGGTGGTGCCCACTATATGTTCCAGCCAGAGTGGGTCGAATCCTCCCGCTACCCCGACAGCTACCTGATGGAGCTTGTCGAAACGCGTCAGCGCATGTTGGGCGTGACCACCGACCAGGAATACATTGACGGCTTCAAGCGCCTTTCTCTGGTCGACCAGGGGCTGCTCGACCAACCCAGCGCGCCGATGCTGCTGGTGAACGGCAAAGAAGACAAGCAGTGCCCCATCGCTGACCTGCATCTCCTGATCGAGCGTGGCACTCCCAAGGCCGTTCGCCTGTTCCCGGGCGGACACATGGGAAATACGCCGCAGACGCTGCCAACGATCGTCCAGTGGCTGTCCACCCACGTCAAAAACCAGGTGGGGGCCGCATGAGTGGAAACTGGGTCCAGCAGATTCCATCGCAATCTGCCTACTGGTTGAACAAGGTGCTGTTCGAAGTCCATCACAACGATGGGCAGCTCAAGCGCTATCTGGCATCTCCGGGCGAGTATCTGTCGACCGTACCGATGCCCGAAAACCTCCGGGAAGCGGTTCGTACCAATGATATTGGCGCCATGTATCTGGCGGGTGCCAATCCCTATCTGTTACGGGCGCACTGCCTGGGATTGCGCATTTCAGAACAGGAATTCCTTGCATCACTCAAGGCCGTCGCAGGAGGGCAAAAGAATGGCTGAACTCGTAGGAATCTATGCGGCGAGCCACACGCCCGTCATGCTGAATTTTCCGGATGCCATCCCCGGTGAAGACCGGGACGCGATCTTCGCGGCGTTCAAGGAGATGGGGCGGCGCATCGCCGAGTCGCGGCCCGATACCGTCATCGTCATTTCCGACGACCATGTCCACAACTTCTTTTTCAACAATTTCCCCGCCTTCTGCATCGGTGCCGCCGAAAGCTACCAGACGCCTGTGGAACACTGGCTGAAGGCTGAGAAGCAAGTCTTGCCGGGGAATGCGGCATTGGGGGCGCACCTCCTGGGTGAAGCGCTGCAAAACGGGTTTGACCCGTCCTTCTCGATCGAGCTGGTGCTTGACCACGGCTCGCTGACCCCGCTGTTGCTGGCCGGTCTGGTACCTCACGTACAAATCGTTCCGTTGCTGGTGAACTGTGTCCAGCCACCCTTGCCCACGATGCGCCGATGCGTCGACTGGGGCAAGTTCCTTCGCAAGGCGATCGCCCGCTTTGACGCCAGCAAGCGCATCGCGATTCTTGCCACCGGTGGCATCAGCCACGATATCGCCACGCCGCGAATGGGCATGGTCAACGAGGAATTTGACCGCCAGTTCCTGGCCAACCTGGGCAGCGGCAATACGGATACGATTGTTGAGCACGCGACAAGCCATGTCGCTGCTGCAGGAAATGGTGCGGAAGAAATCCGCAACTGGTTGATTGGCCATGGTGCAGCAGACGGTGCCCAGTTCGAGTCGCTCTACTACAAGGCAGTCTCCAAATGGTACACAGGGATTGGTCTGGCCCAGTGGAAAGTGAAAGGCTGAGATGAACGCTGAAATTGTTCCACTTGCAGCCGAGTCACTCGGCAAGGATGACAGTCACGCGGTTGTCTTGCTGCATCCCATTTGTGCGAATCGCGATATCTGGCGCCTGCAACTGCCCGTCTGGTCAAAGTCGTTCCGGCTGGTGCTGGTTGATCTGCCTGGACATGGCTTCAGCAAGCCGCTCGGCGGGACGCCAACACTCACGGACTTCGCCCGGCAACTGGCTGTGACCCTGACGAGGGCGGGGGTTGACCAGGCATCACTGGTCGGCGTGTCGCTTGGCGCAATGCTTGCACAGGCTTTTGCACTGGAATTCCCGGAGCGAATCCGAAAGCTCGTCCTTGCCAACGCCGGCGCGGTCACGCCTGAACCGGTGGTGGCGCTATGGAATGAGCGTCAACGGAGTTACCGCGAATTCGGCGCCGAGCAGCATGTACGTTCGACGATAGAACGCTGGTTCGATGATGACTATCGCGCCCGTGCGCCGCTGACCGTGAAATGGATTGAATCCCTTGTGCGAGCTACGACCCAGGCGGGGTACTTTGAGGCAGTCGATGCCATCAAGGGAATGAACCACGTAGCGCGGCTGCAGGAGATATCAGTACCCACGCTGGTGGTCGCCGGTGAGAAGGATGCTGCCGTGAAGCCGGAGATTTGTGCAAAGGTCGCCGAGGCCATTACGGGCGCCAGATCTGTGGTGCTGCCGTCGGGTCATATCAGCAATGTTGAAGCCGCTGCCGAATTCACGGAAGTCGTCGGGCAATTCCTGCTGAGCTGAATCAGGAGTCAAGAGTCAGGAGACAGGCAGCTCCTGACGGCCGAGGCCCCAATCCGTTGAATGCGGATTGGGGCCTTGCCACATGGCCCTGCCACATCCATGCAGGGCTTAGCCGTGCACCTTCCTGTACTCCCGAGGGGTCATGTCGAACTTCTCCTTGAAGGCACGACTGAAGTGGGCGACATCGCTGAAGCCCCACCCATAAGCCACCTCCCCGATGGGCCGGTTCGATAGTTGACGCGATACCAGGTCTTCACGGCATCGCTCAAGACGCTCGGACCACACCCACTTCATCAGTGATGTCTGTTCTGCGGTAAAGAGCTGATAGATGTGCCGCGTCGACAGGTTGACCGCCTGCGAAATCATCTCCGCATCCAGCGACGAATCGTGCAGGTTGTCACGAACAAACGCACGGATGCGCTCAAGGTGAAAAACATGCAGCTTGGAGGGCAGGGCCGTCATTTCCTTGTCGCAGAGGGACAGCGCAACCGCAAGCGTGTAGGGAAGGGCCTGCGCAATACGGGCGGCCGTATTTTCATCGAGATCCGGTGCCATGCCGAACATCTCGTCATTCATTGCCCGGAAGATTGCCCCCGGGCCACCGGCCGTCTCGATTCGCCTGGCCGTGCGCAGATGCGCATCGGGAACCACCCTGCGCAACAGCTCCGAATCCACATAGGTCGAGTGCGTCACCATATGCCCGGTTTCGATGTGGAAGGGGGATGCCAGGTCGATAAGCACCATGTCTCCAGGCCGTACACGGGCGCTGCGCCCTCCTTGGGAAACATGCGCCTCACCTTCCTTCTGGACAGTCACCAGCCACCGGCGGGTGTCCTTATGTGTCGCCGGTGCGGACGTCTCATGGGGAGAAAAGCGGATGGATGCAAACTGCAGGCTTCTGCCGCAATAGGCTTGCATCTGGGTGCTCAAGGGCTCGTCTTTTCCGGAGTCCAGTGACAGGCCGATCGAAAAAAGGCTGGCCATCTGCCTTTCGAACAATCGCGCGCCCTCACGGGACGGACTCTCGGCGGTAGAGAAGGTGCGGATAAAAATGGCTGTCTCCTTGGTCGTTGCGGCGCTCTTTTAGTTTTCATCTGGTGGGCGAAATGCGTTCGCCATTGATGTCGCCTTATTAGTCAAATTCTAGCGCGGACTGAAGCAAGATGGGGAATCGTAAAGGAATAGATTAACGCTACTCCCACCGGGAAATGGGAGACGGAAATAGTTTGCTCGCATCAACATAAAAAGCTGCTCATGAATGTGGCTCATTAATGTGGCTCATGAACGCAGCTCATCGGAGACCTTTACCCACTTCATCACGCGGCGCTCAGCGCCAGATGCATCGTCGTCTTTGACGACGAGCTACAACCATAACAACGAAACCGAATGTCGCACTTGGCCGATAGGGCGTCGTGCGTCCTTCTGAAAGAGGAAAGAGAGACATGCAAAAAATCAAATGGAAATTCGGCGCAATTGCTGCCCTTGCTACGCTGCCCGTCGCCTCCTGGGCTCAAAGTAGCGTCACCATCTCGGGCATCATGGATGCCGGGGTTTCATACGTCAGCAATCAATCCGGGAAAAGCAATCTGCGGGCCGATAACGGCATCGGTGTCCCGAACATCCTGTTCATCAAGGGACAAGAAGACCTGGGTGGAGGCACTGCGGCCATCTTCCAGCTTGAGAGCCAGTTCAATCTCAGCACCGGCGCATCCTTGCCCGGAAACAATCTCATCTTCGGTCGCCAATCGCTGGTGGGTCTGAGGGATAACAAATGGGGCACACTCACCGCCGGTAACCAGTACGAATTCATGCACGACTCGCTGTTATTCGGCGGCTTTGATTCCGCGCTGACCTATGGCGGGTACTACACATTCCGCCAGGGACCGTTCAATGCCCTGGCGGTGCCGAACAACCCAACCGGCGCCTCGGACTTCGACCGCCTGGCCGGCCTGGCTCGTGTCGCCAATTCCGTCAAGTATCTGAGTCCGGATTTCAATGGCGTGACGTTCGGTGGGATGTATGGCCTCGGCGAGGTAGCAGGAGACACCTCGGCATCGCGCACCATCAGCCTCGGCACCAACTATGCCAGCGGTGCATTCGGCCTCGCAGCCGCATATACCGATGCGCGCTACTCCACCATGAGCAACGGCCACGACGGTATCCGCAACTGGGGTTTGGGCGCGCGATACCGGATCGGCGACTACAAGCTCAATCTGCTCTACACCAACACCCGCAATACCCTGACCAAGGGCGAGGTGAACGTCTATCAAGCCGGCGTCAACTGGCAGATGGATGTCGCCTGGAACCTGGGCGTCTCCTATGAGTACATGAAGGGGAACGCGCAATTGGCGCACAATTACGCCCATCAGGGGAATGCGACGCTGCAGTATTGGCTCTCGAAGCGAACCGATATCTACCTGCAGACCGTGTATCAGAAGGCAGGCGGCGACAACGCCAATACCCAGGCCTGGATCAACGGCCTGTACGGCCCGGGGTCTGCTTCCAGCACAGGTAGCCAAGCCATCTTCCGGATCGGCATGGCAACCCGTTTCTGAGCAGCCTGAGCCCTGAATCAAAAGAACAGAACGGAGATAGTATGAATATGTTGTCCAGTGGGACTGCCGCCGCTGCGGTCGGAGAAGAGTCCTGGCGGTATCGCGGGTGGGTGGTGGTCCTTGCGTCGATGATTGCCTTGATGTTCGGGCCCAGTACCGTGGCGGTGCTCAGTCTGGGGCTTTTCATCAAGCCCCTGGAAGCCGATTTTGGCTGGAGTCGCACCCAGATCGCGCTCGCCAGCTCTATCGTGTCTTACACGGTGATGTTCATTTCCCCGATTCAGGGCTACCTGACGGACCGCTTCGGCGCGCGGGCCATCATCATTCCGTGCATCCCCTTGTTCTGCGTCGCCATAGGTCTGATGTACTTCATGCCGCCGGTGCCGTGGATCTACTACGCTGCGTGGGTTGCTCTGCCTGCTATCGGTATTGGTATCTTCCCACTCTCGTATCTGCGCGTCGTCAGTTCCTGGTTCGACAAGCGCCTGGGGCTGGCGATCGGCATCGCCAACGCGGGTATTGGCATCGGTGGTGCAGTGATTCCACTCGTGATCGGAACGGTGATCGTTCAACAGGGCTGGCGTGCCGGATTCGTGGGCCTGGCCGTACTGGTCGCACTGACGCTGCCCATTGCCTTCTTCTTCATCCGGGAAAAGCCCGGTACCGAGCCCAGAAAGGGGAAAGCGCAGAGCGTTCCCGGTGTTGATTTCAAGGAGGCCGCGCGTAGCAGGCAATTCAAACTGCTGGTCGGCATCTTCATGCTGTTGGGTATCATCAATACCGCATTGATTGTTCACCAGATCCCGATGTTGATTGATGCAGGCGTGACCCCACAGCGCGCTGCGGTGGTACAGGCGACCTTCGGCATCTTCGTCATCGTGGGCCGCCTGCTCACCGGCCTGCTTATCGACTACATCTCTGCGGCTTTGGTCATGTGTGTCCTCGCATTGGGAGGCACGATTGCCTGTGTGCTCTACGCGTACGGCGTCACCGGCGACGTGGTGTTCCTGTGTGCCGCATTGCTGGGAATGGTGCTGGGGGCGGAGTTCGATGTGCTCAGCTACCTTTTGAAGCGCTATTTCGGTATGCGCTCATTCGGCAAGCTGTATGGCGTGATCTTTGCAGTATTCCAGTTCGGTGCTGGTGCCGGCGCCGCATTTCTTCCCATCATGCGCCAAGCCTCGGGAAGTTATCGCACCGGTCTGTTAAGCTTTTCAGCCGCCACCCTGGTTTGCGCATTGCTGCTCGTCATGCTCCACCTGTGCGGTCGTATCGGGCAACCTCAAGCACACCCCCATCATTCGAGTATTTGACAAGGAAGTCTATGGAACAAAAAGCAGGCGAACCTCGGCTGCCAGTCGTCGACGTTGCAACAGCCTCGCAAGAACAGAAGCGCGTTCTGGATGACATCTTGAACGGGCCGCGCGGTAACCTGGCCGGTCCGTTCCTCTCGTGGATTCATAGCCCTGAGCTGGCACAGCATGCACAGAAGCTTGGTGCATTCTGCCGCTATCACACGAAGTTGTCGTTACGGCTCTCTGAGCTGGCGATCCTCTGTACGGCTTCGAAGTGGCGAGCGCAGGCAGAGTGGCAGATTCACTATCCTATTGGCATCGATGCTGGACTGGATGAACGGAATATCGAACTGGTGCGCCTGGGCAAGGAGCCGAAGTTCGCGCTTCGTGAAGAACAGTTGATTTGGGAGTTGGTGGAGGAACTCTATGAAACGAAGCGAGTTTCAGAGCCGCTCTACAAAGAGGCAGAGCAGTACTTTGGTATCGAGGTACTGGTGAATCTTGTTGCGCTGCTGGGTTACTACGCGTTGGTTGCCATGACGCTGAATGTTTTTCAGGTGCGCCATGGAGATGGACAGCTTCCGTTTGAAGGGTAGTTGTCTCTGATACTGATTCTGGCTTGGCCATACGGGGGGCAGGCAATGGTGGCGGTAGTCGCTAACTAAGAGGAATCGGACCCACTGGACCGGAGGCCCCGTTATTCGGGGCTTCTGCTTTTGGTTATGCCACCACTACTTCAGGCAGAGAAGCTCAGTGCTTCTTACCTTTCTTGTGGATTTCCATCAGGAGCGCCGTTGCTCGTTTCAATGCTAAATTTTGTTCCTTTTGTTTCGGTTCTTGGGCCAACTCTGCGAGCAAATCGACATTTAGTGGATTCTTGTTTTCTACCTAGACGTCCTGTTGACCACTGATTGATTGGACTCCTTGCAGGTTCCGAGCCGCTCTCGCTGACTATCCTTTTAGAAAGAGGGTATGAGTTTCTTTTTGAAGGTAGGGGAAAATAAATTTATCAATTTTCCAGTTCCCTTCTCGGTCCAAATTAGATGCCTCCATTACTTCTTCAGATGTTGTAGACGGATTCTTACGTAGTGTGGAGGCAAGACCCGGAAAGAATGTCTGTCAAATGCGGTGCATAGCGGGGAATATTGAACCAATGAGGGGGTATAAGAAGTTGCTAAAGAAGCTCTTGGTCGATAGTTGACTGGAGATAGGCGACAGATACTCCTTCCAACGAAGCATAGTGGTTACGGATACTCGGCATAAGTTGGACTCTCGAGTCCCTCGCGAACGATAGCAAGCCCTTGTCGTACAGTGCGTGCAAATCGCGTCGCAATAAGATGCCATCCGAGGCGTTGTTATGACCAGCCTTCCAACTACGTCCATGGAGGTGGGCAGCCTCCAATGCCTCGGGGACGTCGCAACCACTGACTATGCAGCGCCCATCGCATGCAACGAAGACTGCTTTCCGAAAACTACTTTGCTGCGTTCGTATTTCTATGAGCGCAAACCGCTCGGCACGTTTAGTAAGGGAGTCCACGGCAGGCTCTGAAGGTTCGGCAGGCTGATCAGCACCTTCGGAGGTTGTGTTGTGGACGTTTGACCAAAATGTGTAAAGTCGGTCACGCTCATCACGGTCATCTTGGATGTCGAACTCATCCGCTAGGCCTTGTGAGCAACGAAGCGTATCCTTATCGACAATCAGTGCGGTCAAGATGGGTTCTCCGTTGTCTGCCGACTGATGACCAAGGTTGCTCATCGCCGTTCGTAGCACGAAGAAGATGAGGCCAAACCTGTCCATTACCTCTTTGTATGTAACGTGGCCCCGCCGACGGGCAACCTGGATCAGCCATTCCCGGATTGCGGGCAGCTTTTCCTGGTAGTTGACAGTCGATATACCGGTCTCAAGTGCATCACCGGGAAATGCGCCTTCTGCCGGCGCAGTAATATGTCGAAACTGACGTTGTGTGAGGTCCTCTACTTTGGTCATGCCACCAAGCACCGCGACAATAGCTCCATCCGTGCGAGTTTCAAGTCGATCAATCACGAAGACTTTGTCGTCTCTGTATTCCTTGATTTCTCGAATAGACCCATTGGTTAGCTTCGCCGTGGCTATGACAGCGTATCCAGCGGCATCACCGAACCAAAGAGCGCGCAGATGCCTGATGCGCTCGTCCAAGCCGTAAGAATCCCGCTCTAGGTAGTCCGCTGGCGCGCTCAGTACGACGACGCGCTTGTCTTTTGGAGTATATTCGTCGGCCCATGTGCGGAGTAGAATCAGGCCTTCGCTTTGGGCGCCCCAGGACCAGCGAGCATTATTCAAGGGTAGTTTGAGGTCCTTGAAAAATTGTGTAATTGATTTATTCGCCATGAAGACTCCCACTTCTCCCCTTTGTCAACGTTGTCAGGACGGCTCTGCCGTTTCTTGACGAGTCCTTAATTCTAGCCGCCCTCATTTCAGGGCGAGGAAGTAATCTAGTGTTCTTCCTCTGCTGCTGGGAACCTTCAATGTAATCCGCTCATTCTCGTTGAGCGGCATTAAATTTCGGTCTACAAAATGGCCAGTCGATTCTTCCAGAGTACTGAGAGTAAGTCTCGATAGCGCCGTCAGTGGGTCAAGCGCTTCTCCCAGCCCATCCATCGGGCTATCCGGGTTCACCCGCCGGAACCATGCGTAGTTGGCGAGGACATCCGAAGTTGGATAGAGCATATTGTTCGCCCTAGTGCCGTGATATATCTCCTAGTCCCATTGAATCGTGGGTAATGCATGAAGTGCTTGTTGCGGACGGTTCCTAACCATCCTTCTGCCTTGATGTGCTCACTCAATTCATCCTGACGCCTGGGCCCTTATCAGCGTGATCGGGATGGAAATTGTTTGCTATGAAGTCGCTAAGAGGAGAATTATTTGGTTCAAGTAGATTCCAAAACTCCACCAGTTTGCAAGGAGCAATCGGGCCAACGTGAGTGGCTGCATCATTTGGTTTTGACGCTGTACCTGTCGCCTAAATTTGGGCTGCCGAATTGTAAGAACGCCATTCGCGGAATCCAGTTCAATGAGGCCACGAACCGTCGCGGCAAAATATTACCGTTATGCAAAGCTGACTTTGTAGGTTCGCCTACTATCGTCACTGTTTCCACATAATGCCGATTTCCGGTTGATATTGGTAATAGCTCTGCTATATTGACTTTGCCACTTGGGTCCCCCTAGTGGGTTACAACGGCAAGCACCACCGGTGCAATCTCCTCCGATTTTGCGCCATGGCCCCGATCAGCGTTCCTCCTCCGGGGAACCAATTAAGATCTGGGGCCGTTTCTTTTTGGGTGGCTGAGAACTGATGGTCGCTCCTGAATTGGTGAGGATTTCTAGAGCGAGTGGGGCTTAGCTGGGAATAGGGCATAATTCCCGCGTAATGATTTAGATGAATTAGGGGCAGGGGCAGGGGCAGGGGCAGGGGTACGTTTGAGGGCTGCTCTTGTGGGGAACCATCTATGAAAATAATGAAAAATGGCGACAAGTCAGCAAGTAGTTCATTCGCTCAAAATTGAACGGTTGAAGGGTATTTCTAGACTTGAGGAAATTCGCTTCGATGAGAAGCCTCTTACAGCAATCTTGGGACCAAATGGATGTGGCAAGTCCACAATCCTTCATGCATTAGCATGTTGCTTCCAGCCGCCCGAGGGCAGCATTCAGCCAAATTGGCGCTTTAAGGATTTTTTTACACCCACGACAGATGCAACCTGGGCGGGAAGTTCGTTGACATTGACGCACTCCTATCGAGAGGCCGCATTGGTGTTTGGGAACATCGAGACGTCCTACAAAAAAGATACAGATAGGTGGGGGCCACGATATGACCGGAGACCAAACCGGCCCTTGCTCTTTATTGGAATTAAATCGTGTGTTCCCTCCATCGAAGAAGAGACATATTCGAATCTCATTCGCTATGTCACGGCGCCGCACGGGCAGTCGGCGCTCATCATGGAGAAAATGTCACAGGTATTCAATCGTAGGTATGTTGAAATCAATACCCACGTTGCAGCTTGGGGCCGCCAATATAACGGATTAGCCATTCAGGATGGTGCCCGCTACTCATCTCTAGCCATGGGAGCAGGAGAGCAGCGTGTCCTAAATATCTTATTGCAGATATTCACGGCACCAAGACATGCCCTGATTTTGATAGACGAAATTGATTTGCTGCTTCATACAGCTGCTTTAAAGGAGTTGCTTCGGATATTGCATGAACGCGCCGCGAGAGAGTACCTGCAAATTGTTTTCACGACTCATCGCGAGACGGTCTTGGAGTTTCCTGAGTATGTCAGTATTAAGCATCTGCACACGGTCGCGGGAAAGACTTACTGCTTCTCGAACACGAAGCCTGATGCTATGCAGCGACTTACTGGAACGCAGCATCGTGCGTTAGAAGTCTTTGTCGAGGATGAGATGGCCCGCGCCATTGTGGGGGAGCTTCTCATATCCTTCCAAATGAAGCGCTTCGCAACAATTACCCCATATGGCGCGGCTACAAACTGCTTTACGCTTGCGGCAGGTCTACTGCTGAGTAGGGATTACGATTTCAATCGGCAACTCTTTGTCTTGGACGGCGATTTGTACGCCACGCCAGAGGAGAGGCAGACGAGGGTCAATAGCGCATTGTCGGGGACAGAAGCCGATGCTGTTGTAAGGCGGCAAGAAATTCTTGGAGCCATCCGAATGTTCCGGCCATTCGCTGGCGTCGAGCCAGCCCCCGAGGCACAGCTCCATCACATGATCCGAACTCTTCAGGGACCATTTGATGAGGACCAGGCTGAAGTAGTACATGTTGCTAATCAGATTGCGGCTGTCGATGACACTCACAGTTTTATCGGACAAATTACAGATGCATTGAATTTTGATCGGAACGTAGGTCTTGCACTCATTGTAAAGACGGCGTCACGTTCTCCTCTGTGGGCGGACTATGTGGCCGAGGTGAGTGATTGGCTGCAGGCTTTGCGTGCGGACTATGTTGAGGCAGTCGTGCAATAGGCTGTCGTCAACACCGACTTTTTTGCCGACAAGCGAATTTGTGTCCATTACCCAATCTGCCTTGAGTTTTTCAAACTCCGATGGTGAAGGACCTTCAGATGAATCAGGAGCGAAGTGCCATAACTTCGGTAGACAACGATGATGTGAAAGTCGATCCTAAATCGACGCCATCAATTGACGTTGCCTTAAACGAGATTAAAGGCAGCGAAAATCTAGCGGAGACACAGCTAGGAAAGGCACTTGTTCACTGGTTTGAAGAAAACCCAGATGCGGTTGAGAAAATCGGCGTAGCGATTTTGGGTTTTGGCGAGTTCGTTCAGCGAATACGTTCGACAGTGGTGTCGATAGTCGAAATTGGCGTGAAAGCAGCAAGTTTCATTGGTCGAACATTACTAGCGTTCCACGAAGCCTATGCGGCGCGCATTGAGCAGTATCCGCAGCTTTTGGCAATGATTCCTGAACTTGCACAGCGCGGGTGGTTCATTAGCGAAGGTCTGTCGCTCAGCCAAATCGACGAATTGGCGATGACAGCGAGTAGCAGTCGCATAGAGGATGTAGAAAACCATCTTATCTCTGCTTACGACGAAAATATGGATTCGTTGGGGAGATTGGTTATCGACCTCATTCCGAGCATCGAATTTCTAATTCGACCGGCTATTGCTGCACATCAGCGGGAAGAATACGCTGTATCAATTCCTATGTTCTTCATTGTGACCGATGGCGTGTGTTTCAAGACAATTAATAGGCATTTATTTCAATCCAGAAGCACTGACGAGAAACTCAGTGTTTTCGCCGCAAACAAGGCTAATTCGTTTAGTGATGAAGACGAAAAGAATGTCATCCTAGGGTTTTATGATGCGCTATCTACGGCAATGTGGACGGCGCTTTCAGAAAAGCTGCCGCTCGCCTATACCGAAAAAGAGCGTGAACGGTTCGGATATAGCGGTCTGAACCGGCATACCATCATGCATGGAATAGCTGGGGAGGAATACGCCACCAAGATAAATAGCCTCAAAGCATTTTCGCTGCTTAGCCATCTTGCCGTACTCACTATGCAATCCGCTTTATTTCAAAATTTGAAATCTGAGGAGGATTGAATAGAGATCTTATCTATTGAGATGCGGTCTCTGGTGTATCGGCGTCGATAGGAGTAAGTCTATCATTACGTTCTTTTGCTCGATGTCATGAGCAGGCTTGTGGTCAACAGCCACGCGGACCTTGGGTTGGAAATGCCAAGTTTTCTGTCATACAACGTGAATCGGAATTGCGCTATCAGCTAGTTCCGATAGTCCCGGAACCAAGAGTCCCTTGTGCAACGCCAGCATTGGCTGACCATCCAGGAAGCTGCGCCGTTCCGGGGAGGTGCGGATAACAAGGCGCTGCTCGCCAAGTCGTTTAGCGACCAAATCTCTGGAAAGTCTCCCAGCTTGCCAGCACGACCTGACCAGTAAAACTGAGGTGAATTGGAAGTGCAATCTAAATGCCAGCAATTGATCGCTGAAGACGGTGCGGCGAGCAGAGGACGACGAGGGAAAAATTCAGAAAAAATGGCAACTAACTTCTAGGATTTCGAAAAAGGCCAAAACAAGAACAATAAAAGCACTGCCTTCTCAGATGGCGACTGGATTTCCTGCTGGCCGAGGCTGACCGGCCCCCCTGTATTCTTAGTGAAAAGAAAGTGCTTTCGTTGTCGAGCCCCAGTAGTTGTGCGTGAACAATTAAGTTTGACACAGAGACTCTATAAAAATTAATAGCTTAGGAAAATATAACATCAGAAGCTACGGAAATATTGTTTGACACAACGGAGTAAAAAATTTTTGTTGCATAGGATCTTGCGACAATTAAGTTTGTCACAGCGTCCTTTCGAACGAAAACTCCGCTGCCGACCTAATGTCCGTAACTGTCCCGTTTTTCCCGCCTAGCCAGCCCGATGAGACGCTAAATTCCCGCGTATCCCGTTACCATGTGGTATCCGGTAACTCAGCCTTTTGCACCACGCTTGATGAGCTTTTTGGTAGGCCCCAGACGGGGCTCGACCAAGTGGTTCCACCAGGGCTTGAGGTACTTGCCGCAAGCCTTCCCGGTGATGCGAACACCAACCTCATCAACATCCTCAACGAAAATACTCTGTTGCCGCTGTTCCAGCCCTTTATCGGGCGTGTAGACGGCAACGCCAGTCAGCATAGTTTCCTTAGCCGATTGCCTAGAAGGGTGGTCGGGAAACACGGTGAGGCCTACCTTTGCGTCCAATGCATTCGAGAAGATGAGAAGAAATTCGGTATGGGCTACTGGCATCGAGCTCACCAGGCCCCTGGCGTGACAGCATGCTGGAAGCATAGTACTGAACTGCTGAGAAGTTGCCCAGGGTGCCGACTTCCATTCCAGCGTAAATACAAGCTCTTGGATGCAACATGGAATGTATGTCCTCAGTGTGACCACAGCCTGTTCGAAACACCGGGAGGGGAAACGTGTTCCGATAACGAGTACCTCTTCGCTAACTTCGTGCACGACCTGATCAACGCAAACTGCCCCCCCATCCCACCGGATGTGCTCGCGCTTGTGTATCGCACGAAAATTCAATCGATGGGCTTCGTACGAGGATCAAAAACTGCTTTGGCGGTGTTTACCGAATCAATGGTTTCCGATCTGGGCGAGGATTTTATACGTAGTGTCGATCCGGCATATGCCACGGGGAAGACGACATTCTGGCTGCGCTTCAACTATTACGAAGAGGGAATGGATATGCCCATTACTCGCCATCTCTTGCTTTGTATGTATTTGTTTGGCACCGCGTCACGATTCCTGGAGGCTGTAGGTACTTTGCTCCACGGCGCAGAGCCCGCATCGGACCACAAGAAGCACGGACAAGCTGCTTCAACCGCCAGTGCCATGCAAGAACAATCGCGCAAGCGTATTCGCCATGAGATCAAGCTGGACCCGTATGTTTCGATGGAAAAACTATGGAAGAAAGCGTACCGGGCTACGGCTTGGCTGTTCGAGAATGACAAGCGATGGCTGAGTGATGCGCTCGAGCCAAAACAATCAAATTTAGAAAGCAATGCCTTAATGCAATCGGACGAAGATCGTCGACAGGATAGGCATTTCGCGTCACTGGTCGATGCCCGTGCACGCCAGTTAGTTGAATCGAAGGAAAAACCACAGCGCGTTACTTTGGGACGCCTCTTTGTATGCCTTCCCATAACGCCCGCTTTCTTACGGCGACATGAGGCTCGTTTTCCCATTCTGAGCGAACAACTAGCACGAAGTAAAGAGAGCTCGTGGAGCTTCAGTGCGCGCAGGATCCTTTGGGCAATTGGAGAAATAGGTCGACTCGGGATGTCGGCCGCATATGGCAACGTTGTCGTAACGTCAGCCGTTTCCTATTACGTTCTTCAAAAGATCCTCCATTTTTGCCGATGGGATATCGCCGTTATGGCCGCGCAACAAATCAATCCCGCGGACGAACTGACCAGAGTTGGAATCGGTCTAACTTGGCAAGGTCCAGATTTTTCCACTATGAATGAGGCCGGAGGGCGTGCGCACGTCGCGCTGACCTCGCGCAAATCGAATAAGCGAGTGGAACAGTTGCATGTTTCTCATGCGGATGATGCCGAAATGGGCGCCAGCATAGACGAAAGAGTTACGGCGCGACTCGCAGCTAAACAAAAGCGTGCTGCTTGACTCTCATTAAACATACGATCATCCCGGAGAAATTCGTGCGAGCTCGACAGTTCAAAACCCAAAGCGACCTTGATCGCCACATTGCTAAAGGATATGGCGCAGGTGAAGGGGAAAACTACCTTCCCTGGCTTCGTATCCAAGATGTCCCATCGAGAGGGCGATCCCGGAAAGTCCAAGGTACAAAGGTAAATCGTATACACCATTTGCTATCGGATTTTGAGTTCTGGTACCTGTTACTGCTGGAGTTCTCCGAGGAAGTGGTTGATATTCGCGAGCAGTTTCCCCTATTCCCGACGCCGGAAGCTCAACAGATTGCCGCCAGCCTTGGCATTATCTACCCTCGCTATCCTTCTACGGCAGTACCGTTTGTAATGACTACCGACTTTGTTGTGACGTTGGTTGATGAGACCGGGAGACGCAGGATGGCGGCGCGCACATTGAAGTACGAAGATGAATTCGCGAGTGCCAAGGAGTTGCAGCGCAGGCTGGAAAAATTCGAGCTGGAGAAAGCCATCTGGGCAAGCAAAGGAGAAATGGATTGGAAGATCGTCACTCCAGACATGATCGGTCAGATTGTGATAAGCAACCTGCAGTGGCTCCGCAAGGGGGCTAAGCCTGCTAGGCATCTAGTGCATCCGGATCTGCATCATAATTTTTTGGACCACCTGAATTATTTCTATAGTCGTGAGCGGACTTTATCTGCCGTTATTCGTGCCGCCGCGACAGCCACCCGCCTGCCGTATGCCGATGGTGTTTTGACGTTCAAAAACCTGGTTTGGCAGAAGGCTATCCTATTCAACATTCGTAAAGATGAGTTGAAGCTGACAAGTTACTGCCCTGTTCTGACATTTCCAAGCGCTCAATCTAGTCGAAAGGTCGCGTAAATGGATCTGACTATATGTTTGAACGAAACTTTTCATCCGGCAGGCGACGACGCCCCATTCAACTTGCCGTGTCGGGTGCTGTGGATCGACGAGAGGAGCGATAGCGCTGTGCTTATCTCCCTCGAAGCTGAACCGAAGCAGCCGTGGCTGTATAGGTTATCGTCGCTGACCGATCTGCTGCGAGAGCATAAGATCCTGCGTATAGAAATGAAGGTGCCGAGTTTCATGCTGGTACTAGAAGACGAGATACCAGAAAAGCAGAAGGCCATACGGGACATCGGTTGGGAAAGGATCAAGGATCTCGTGGCCGAGCCGGGGGATGGAAGGATATTTTATCCGGGTAGTATGGGATCTTTGATTCAGATCCATTCTCAGCGTCTCGGTCTTCAGCGAAAAACCCTGTACCGTCTTTTGTATCGGTATTGGATGCTGGGCTCCATTCGTAACGCCTTGCTGCCGCGATATGCCAATTCCGGAGCCAAAGGCACGACACGGCAATATGCACCAGGAAAATATCCGGGCCGGCCGCCACGCACGCTTAACCCGGCCACTCAAATTCGGGCTAAGGTACTTTCCGGGGAGGATAAGGCCATTATCAAAATTGGTTACGCGCTCTACAAGGATAGTGCTGTCAAAACAATCGGTGACGCATACACACGAACCTTGCGTCATTACTATTGCGAAGCGATTGCCACCCCGGGCTTTCCAGAGGACAAGCCAACTCTGAAACCCCTGGAGCAGCTACCAACGCTACGCCAGTTTGAATACTGGGGAAAGAAGTCGTTCGACGATATCACGGTACTGCGTAGCCGGAAGGGCGAGCGAAAATGGGCCAAGGATCATCGGCATCTGAGCGGCCGGGCCGGACAGAATCTGATGGGGCCATGCCACCGTTTCGAGATCGATGCAACCATCGCCGACATTTATCTGGTGAGCCGGTATAACCGTACCTGGATTATCGGGCGACCAGTTGTATATGTGGTCGTGGACGTGTTCTCACGCATGATCGTGGGGTTATATGTTGGACTGGAAGGGCCTAGTTGGAACGGTGCTAGGCAGGCATTGCTTAATGCGTTTAGTGACAAGGTGACTTTTTGCGTAGAGCACGACATTCACATCCAGCCAGAGGACTGGCCATGTTCACACTTGCCACAGGAGCTTTGCGCCGATCGCGGCGAGATGCTCGGCCTAGCCGCCGAGGGCATTGTTTCCGGTTTGGGAATTGACCTTGCGATTGCGCCGCCTTACAGACCTGACTGGAAGGCTGTTGTAGAAAGCCGCTTTCGGATACTTAATCAGCTTACACAAATTCACTGGACGCCAGGAGGTGTGGCTGAACGCATCAAGGAACGTGGTGACCGTGATTATCGCCTCGATGCGACCTTGGATCTGAAACAGTTTACCAAGATCATGATCTCAAGTGTATTGCACTACAACCTGCATGCGGGACAGCCGGACCTGCTCAACCAGGACATGATCGCCACCGGAATTGATGCGACGCCATTAGCGATGTGGAACTGGGGAATAGAACATGGATTAGGCACGCCGAACAATCAGGTAGCGGAATTGGTTCGGCTGCATTTGATGGCGAAATCATCCGGCACCGTGCAGGCGGGAGGTATCTTTTTCGCAGGGATGTTCTATGTTGCCGAGGATGGTAGCGATAATCTGCGATACAGCCGCGCGCGGGCCCGGGGGAGAGAGACTATCGACGTGTGGCATGACACCACAAATTCTCAGAACATTTGGATTCGTGCTGCAGATAAATCGCTGAAGCGCTGCATCCTCCGTTCCACTGAGGTTCGATATCGGGATCGACGGCTAGAAGAAATATTGGACATGCTACAGATGGTCAAGTTTGTATCGCCGGATCAGCGCCACGCGAAATTGACTGGAAAAGTGCAGCTAGACGAATACATTCAGACCACTATCGATGGCGCGGTCGCAGAGAAGAAGGATGCCGGAAAAATCGGTTCAAAGAAAGCTCAGCTAGCCAATATCCGTCGTTATCGCGCCATTGAGAAGCTTACCGAAAAAGTAGTTGCAACACCTGTTGCCCCGGCAGTGGTATCGTCCCCTCCAATTGGTAAGGAAGTGCACTCCATATCCGAAAGTTTTGGTGAAAGAAGTGCGGAAGTAATTAGCATTTTGAGTCAGGTGAGGAAGAGAGCCCTGCATGAATAGCACCGCACAATACTGCCCTTCACCGGTAGCGGAGTATGCCAATAACCCGCTGATCGAAGCCCTGCCGCCTATTCTTTCAGAAGAAGAGGCCGCCATGAGCATCGCACATTTCCCGACAGATCCAGGTGCGGAACGGTCTCTGCCAAGAGAGGTCCGGCTGCACTGCATAGACCGTCTTAAGACGCTGATTCAGCCTCTGCCCATTCATATCGAACTGGAAAGCGCTGTCTCAAGCATTCTGCGCAGTGGTTACGTAGGACGTAATCCGATGCAGGCGGCAACCTGGCGGCATCTGCATACGCTCTCAACTGATCGTCGTAACCTGGCTAACTTCAACTCGTCGGCATCCACATTCAGCTTGGTCGGCTTAAGTGGTATTGGAAAAACCACAGCGCTCAACGCTGTGCTCAGCACCTATCCTCAGATCATCACGCACCATCGCTATCAAAACAAGGAGTTCATTCACACGCAAGTGACCTGGCTCAAGCTGGAGTGCCCATTCGACGGGTCACTTTCCGGCCTATGCCATGCGTTCTTCAAAGCGCTCGACAAGGCGCTCGGACAGCAAGATCGATACGTCGCACGCTACCGCTCTAAGGCAGGTATTCTGGAAATGATACAGCGCATGGAGCAACTGGCCAGTACCTATTTCATTGGAGCGCTATTCATCGATGAACTACAGCACCTGAACGCCGCAAAAACCGGTGGCAAGGACAATATGCTTAACTTCTTCGTGAATCTTATCAACAGCATCGGTATTCCGGTTGTCTTCATTGGTACCAATTCTATGGTCAACCTTTTCTCTGACGTGATGCGTAATGCACGCCGCGCGTGTGGGTTAGGCATTTATGATTTTAAGCAGCCGCAGCAGGACGACGCTGTGTGGGAAATGTTGGTTGAAGCTGCCTGGGGATATCAGTGGGTTCAGAAGCCCGCACCGCTTACTCCTGAGATACGTAGCGTCCTTTACGAACATACGCAAGGCGTCACCGATTTTCTGGCGAAGTTGATGATTCTGGGGCAGCGGTATGCCATTCAGGCAAATATCGAGACACTGAATCCCGAAACGTTCACGCACGTTGCCAATACGAAGATGAAACTACTTAAGCCGGCACTGACCGTCCTCAAAAGTCGTGATTTAGCGGCCATGAAAAGGTTTGAAGACTTGATGCCACCCGATGAACAACTTGAGGCGATGATGTCGCACCAGGCCCCACAGATTTCAATCGGTGCCTTGGCCGCCCTGCGCACCACTATGGTTCCTAATTCATCGTTACCCGTACGGCAACAACAGCCCGCTGAAGTCTTGACGCCGCCGGCACCAAAGGCTGTTCCGGTTGCACAGCGAATCGCGAACCACCCTAGTCCGATGGAGGCCTTGTCCGCAGAAGGATGGCTGGTAACCGACACCTTTGAATTTTCTTCTAGCTATCGCGCCAGCGCATAGACGCTGGCGGTCACTAATTTGGGGGGGGAGGTAAGCCATGAGCGGCGAAGTGACAGTACCACGGCTGCATTATTTCCCGTCTCGCTTGCCTGATGAAACCTTGCACAGTCGTGTGTCACGCCTGCACACACTATCCGGCAATTTGGACGATAGACATACTCTACAGGATCTGTTTGGCTCGCATACCTTGGTTGTTACATCACATCTGCCAAGTCACCTTAACGCCCTCGCCTCCAGACTTCCCGAAGGGGTATATGAGAGATCAGAGGACGTTCTTGAACAGGGAACTCTGTTTCCCTATTTTCGGCCTTTCCTTCAATCTACCCAAGTAGAGCAATGTCGTGCAGCCATGTGTGGAAATAGCGCTGGGGAAGTGAAGGTCGGCATTGGTTTGGTAGCTAGCAGAATCGGTGCTCACAACACTCTTAGGTACTGCCGTCAATGCTGTACTGCGGACTTACTGAGGTATGGTGTTGCCTATTGGCATCGCGAGCACCAGTTGCCGGGCGTATGGCTGTGTCTAGCGCACGCTGAGCCGCTGGTCGAACTTCACCCGAGTTGGCTTTCCTCCCACCGGCACAACCTGTTCCTGCCGGTATCGGAGCGTTTCAAGGGAAACTTGTCCGTACGCGTTATCGATGATGAGCATGCGGCTTGCCTTTCCAAATGCGCGAGACTCAGCGTTGAAATATTGGGGGCGGAACAGACTTCGCTGAACCCAGGGGTTCTACGGTCGTTTTACCGCAAATGTGCCACCCAGCAGGGATGGATAGATACGCACGGAAGAATATTAACGGCGGCTGTTCACAACGCATCCGCGGAATTTTGCCGTCGATGGCCTTTCGAAACGAGCTTCCAGTTTCTTCGGAACGAAGAGTGGGTCTTTAAATTGCTATACAAGCATCGTAGTTCGATGCACCCCCTCAAGCATGTGGCCATGCTGATTTTGCTTGGGACCGATTGGAGCAGTTTGCTCGCCTACTGCCGAGAGCACAGTGCGGAGTCAGTCTCAGTACCGCCAAGTAAGCGAATATATTTTCCCCTCGACGTGGGACCGCCTCTTGCTATCTCCCGGTCGACCCGGCCCAAGACGCTTAAAGGCGAGAAATTGAACCGTTTATGCGTTGCTCTGGCAACGGCCACCTCATTGCAGAAAATCGCTCTGGAGTACAGCGTTTCTTTGTCGTCCCTCTACCGTATTCTGGGGAGAGAGCCCATTGTGGCGGCCGTGCGAAATGAACGCTATCGTGAGGCGCGTAGAGCAAGATTCATTGAAGAACTGCAATCGACCACACCACCGAGGTACACGCAGGATTATATGTGGTTGTATCGCAACGACCGAGATTGGCTGGATCGGCGTACTGTCTGTCAAATTAAAAGTATAAGTGAGCCTGCGCAATGGCGAGTGAATTGGAGCGAGCGTGACATCCAATTCGCTCAGACTGTACGGAATTCGGCCACGGCGTTTTACGAGAGATCTCCGCCGATTAGAGTTTCTAAAACGCTGATCGCCCGATCCACTGGAAAGCAGGCGACAATAGAAAAATATGCATCGAGGCTGCCCTTGACGCTAGCCGCTCTAGAAGAGGTAACGGAAAGTTTAGAGCATTTCCAGTGCCGACGCATGGAGTGTGTTGCGAGAGAACTAAAAGCTTGCGGCCAGCCGGTCTTGCCATGGAAAATTCTGCGAATTGCTGGGTTAAAGCGGCCGTTGCTTCCCGCACTGGAGCGTGCCATGACGGAGATTACGAAAGATTGAATATACTTGGCAAAAGAGTAATCCAATATTTATTAGCTAGTATCATTGAATGGATTTTCTGTGAAGCCAAGCGTGATGAGCTAAGCAGCACCATAGGCGATACAAGTGAATCGCGCCACACTTTTTCATCATCGAGACACCATCGATTCTCTTTTCTTCGCACTACCTATTCTCCGTAGTTGATGCCTTGATGGTTCAAGTTGGGGCTACCTACTGTTTGTAGGTCGGGCCAGAGTTGAGTCTAGTGAGCTCCCAGTTTGCCGGCGCAGATCAGGTATGCTTTCCCGGCACAATAAAAGCTGCATAGGTAAAAAATGGAAAAGCATTTTTTGATAGTCGATCTGGAAGCGACGTGTTCAGATGACGGCAGTATCGTGCCGGAAGAAATGGAGATTATTGAGATTGGTGCCTGCTGGGCCACTGAAGACGGCGTGGTTCTTGAGCGGTTTCAGCACCTGGTAAGGCCGTTGGTTCGACCAATGCTTACGCCGTTTTGCAAGCAACTGATCGGTATCACCCAAGAAGAAATCGATCACGCACCACCGTTCCCCGTCGCAGCGCAAGCGCTTCAGGCTTTCGTCAATGATGCCGCATCGACTGATACCGTCTGGATGAGCTGGGGAAACTATGATTTCAAGCAACTGAACCGAGACGCGCAGCGCCACGGAATTGCTTTGCCACTGGTTATGCCGCATCAAAATGCTAAACGACTCTTCGCAAAATCACAGCGTATCGGTAAGGAGGTGGGAATGGTCAGGGCCTGCACTCTGGCCGGCGTTAGCTTGGAGGGGCAGCATCATCGTGGACTCGACGATGCGGTCAATATTGCCAAGCTGATGCCCTGGATATTGGGTCACGCCTTCCTCGGGAACATGAGTAAGGCCAGTACAGCTTTGACATGAGGGGCGCGCCAGATGTTTTTTAACGTCTTTATCGACACCGAGTTCACTGACTTTCTTGATCCACAGTTGATCAGTATTGGTCTTGTGGCGCAGAGCGGTGAAGAGTTTTACGCCGAGCTTCCCTACGAGGTTCGGGAATGCAGTGAATTTGTCAAAGCAGCGGTTCTTCCGCTCTTGGGATATGCGCCCCATGCGGAAATGACTAAGGATGAACTGTACATACAAATTACCAATTGGCTCAAACTGGTACGCCCAAAGGACCATGAGATCTTCATTTGCTACGACTACCAGACAGATTGGGATCTCTTCTACGACGCTCTGGATGGCCGGGTTCCGCCGTGGTGCAAGCGCCGGCTCGTCGCTGATCGCATTAATGAGCTATTACGATACGAGTTCCATCAGAAAAACAAGATGCCTGAGCACCATGCTCTTAATGATGCCAAGGCAAATTGCTATGCTTTCCGAGAACTTCCTACTGGTACGCCAGTAGAATGACAGCAGAAGCTACGCCCAGCAGGTAGATAACCAAACAAATGCATTACGGTAGTTTAAAAAATTACGCTCCCTAGGAGCGAATCAAGCACTGTTACTTCCATCGAATGTTGATCAATAGGTTACTCATGTGGCCACGAGGATTTGCTCCATTCATTAGTCGGACTAAACCTCTCGTACTAAGTCGATGCGCTTGAAGTCGTCTCCCAGGAAGCTGAATTTACGAGTAAAAAGTGCGGCAATACGAGAGTCAGCCGTTGCGAAAAAAACTTGCTTCTTGGATGTGACGGCAAGGTCGCGGAGGTAATCAAGGAATGACAATGCATTCAAATCATCTATATGCGCAACTGGGTCATCGATCAAAATAACCGGCGGGGCTTTAGCAGCAGTCCGGTTCACAGCCAAAAACACGGAAAGCGCAAATGCGGCGCGCTGTCCCGTGCTGACCTTATCCAGCGACCATTTCTCTTGGGATTCTTTCGAACGTAATAACACTCCGTCACTGCCCACATATTCGTATTCACTTGGAGAATGAATGCGCACAAATGCATCGTTGATCTCCTCAGCAATGACGCCAAGTGACTTTGTAGTGGCACTTTCTAGTGAATGCTCCGAGCCTAGTTTGCCGAGTGCGGCAGTTGCCTTTTGAAGGTTTAAGTGACGCCGAAGTAGCTCTTCAATATTGTCCTTTTGTTTTTCAATTTGCGCGAGGAGATTGGAAATCTCTTCTGATGCGGTTTGCTCGTGGACCGCAGCCTGAACCGCTTCATTCAATGACCTAAGGACACCAGCTAGTAAAGCTTCGACATCGGATAGCTTTGTTTGACTAGCGATATTAAAATGGAGAAGTAGCTCATCGCGCTGCTTCTGGAGCGTAGCAATCTCTTCGTAAAGATGCACGAAGGCATTTGAACCAGCCGACACTGACGTGCGGGTGCGCCATCCTTCATTAAACAGGGGCGACAATTCAAGAGCGATGCGACTCAGAATCGACGCGGACTCTGCACGCAGAGGCAGAATCTTTTCCCGCGTACTAATTACCGAATCGCTATAGGCTTGGATGTGAGCTTCCACGGCTGTAATATCGTATTGTCGGCCGGCCGCCAGTGACAAGACCTTGTTTGCCGATGAAAGTAAATCGTCATGCTCCTTATCTGACAGACCGAGCTGATGAAGTCTGTTCAACGCTTCTTCCGCAGGCTGGAGATTTGCCTTTGCTTTTTCAAAGTCACGCCGCGCCGAGGACAGCGCATCTACAATTTCGCCACAAGTTTGAGTTTGCGGAAGCGATAACTGAAGGGCAATCTGCTGCAGATTCACCAGATATGCCCTCCAACTCAACCATTGTTTGTGAATATCCCGCGCAGCGCTGAGCTGGAGAGACAACTCAGTAAGCTCGGGTGGTTGAGCTAGCTCAGAAGTTATTCGTTCGATGTGCGCCGCTAGAATGGCTTCACCGTGAACATCCTTACATACAGGGCAAATATTATTGGGAGCGCCACCTTTCAAAACCGCTAGCACGGCAGTTTTAAGGTCTTGAGCAGTGCGAGCCCGTTCCGCCGCCACTTGGTCAAATGAGGCGTACCTTTGCTCCAAGGACACGATCTGGACTGAAACTGCCTCAATTTCCCGAATTGAGTTGTTAAGGGCCTCTACTAGAGGGACTGATGTAATTGTCGAATCAACAGCGGGTATTGCCGCATTTGCGAAGGCACCCAGCTTGGACCCTGCATCGGAAACCAGATCGCGGCATCGGAGGTAATCGGTGCGAACAGGCGCGTAACGGGCTCGTACATACTCTGCCCAACGTTTTAAAAGCTTGGTCCATAAGTCAAGATTAGTGGCCTCATCCTCCAACGCAGAAATTTTAGTGCCTAAGGATTTAGCTTCAGCCTCTAACAGTTCAACCGCCGCATGTGCCTTATCGATCGAGCGCCGCCTCTCCTCCACGTCCGAAAGCGTTGTAAGAGCGGGCCCAGACGAAAGTAAAACTTGCACAGCCGAATATGCGTCTTGTACCGGCTTCCCCTCATTTGCGGAAGCAAAGGGCGTCGATGGCAGAATTCCTCGGTAGCCAATTAGGCCAAGATTCGCGCGGAACGCCTCACTAAGCGCCTTAGCATTTGAGGGCCGTTCTTGTAATTCTCTGAGCTTCGCGTGGGAAATCTCGAAATCTTTTTGGGCATTTTGAAGGTGCAGAAATGCGCGCTCAGTTTCCGTCTGGACTTCCGGAGCAAGCTTTTCGACGTATGACCAAATCAGTGAAGCATCAGGGCCAACAATCAACCGACTTAGATCACCAGGCAAATCTTCGGGGCTCAAGTCGGAGGCGATTCGAAATGCCGCGTCAGTATCTAGGAAGTTATATCTGCCGAATCCATTTACTAGACCGGCGGAGGTCCTTTCGTCGCGGTTGTACCAATTCAGACACCTCGCGCGAAGTCGGGAAGAATCATCAGCTGGGGCCAAGTATTCCTTATCGCTCCCCCAAAGTGTTCCGTACACCTTTGCTGACTTGTTCGCCACGCGTCGGTTTTGCCCGCAGTAGAAGAACTCGATTGCTTCGAGCAACGAGGTTTTTCCAGTGCCATTGGGTCCAGTGATAAGCGTAACTTGTCCAAAGTTAAACCCGTCTTTCCCATCATGTACTTGACGGAAATTCTCAACCCTAAGCCCGGATAGCCAGCTTTCATGAAGATGCTTGTCGAGGGAATGCAGAGTGAGCGCCTTGCGCGGCGGCGCGGCTCGCCGGGCCTTGCCAGTCCCAATACGTTCTAGCATGGAGGTTCTTGCCGGACGCTCAAGAATGCCGTCGATGCTTGCATTAGTCAGAAGCTGGCTCCACTCCTCGACGATGTCAACTCCCTGGGAGTTTGTGCTAGGGGTGAAGTACGTCGCTGCACCTAAAACAGAGGCTAGCTCATCCTCCGATATGACTCGCTTCCTGGCAAAGTCTTCATCAGCTTCAATGAATGCTTTGGCACTTTGGAATTCGGGCCGCTCTACAGATTTGGGTCCTGCAACAATGTAGATGTACTTGTTCCAACGAAGATCGCCCGGAGAGTCAAAGTAGTCCCCACCTAAGATGCGCTCTTGGAATTCACGCAATCCATTTGCCCGCCCAACGACGTCGTCTGCGAGGTCAACATACGCTATCGCGAAGCACTTTCCATCATGGACTCGCTCTCCACGAACCACCGTTTGATCTACGTCCTCCACACTCTGCAATAGGTGTGAGACCTTCTGTCGTACAGTCTCGAGTGTCTGCATAGTCAGGCCTTAGCAAATGAAGTGGGGCTTTTCCCATCGTCGACAATATGAGTTAATTGCCGAATGGGGGCGAACACAGGACCAGCTAATGTCGAGTAACAAACGGCCACGCGATGCCGCCGTCCTGGATTGTCTTCCCGGTGCAGTAATGCGTATGCGGAATCGCACGCATTCTCTATTCGCTTTGGTTCGGGTTGAAATCCAAGGAATGCGACGTGGGCCGGCTCTACGCCGCCCTTGACGACGTTGGTATGCGGCGATTGGCGAGACCAAAAGATTTCAGCTCCCCCGCCGCTTAGGTCACGGATTTGAAGAGGTAGCGCAGTAGTTGCCAGAATTTCGTGTAGCGCAGACACACCCTGGAGCTGATCATGCCTGCCTTTCTCAGACTCCTCATTGCGCTCCAAGCGCACCGTAAGCCGCTTTGTTACTTCGTCGTCGTTCATCACGAGAGACCTCAAGTTACGAACACTATACCAATCGTCCGCCCCCGAAGTGATGCCGCAGCAGATCGCAACGGCTCGCTCAATCCTGAGGCGGCTCTCGTCTTTGGCAAGGGCAGCAAAGGCTGTAGTGACATTTGGATCGCGCTGGAACAGTTGAGCGAGGCCAGTGTCTGCACATTCGCTGTGAGGGCACCAGCCATTCGCGTCGTGCCAGACATAGCGTGCTTCGAGTTTTGGGCCAGTGGAAACGACGTGGAGCTGCAAGCCAGTATGCTCCACCTTTGGAACGCTAAACTCGAATACTGCAGGCGCATAGTGAAAGTGAAGAACATGCCGGTGGCGACGGTGCCAGGAATAGTAGAGACCCTTACGTTCGTTCTGCTCCACCAGTGCGTCATCCGAAGATGCTCTATCGTCAGGTAAATACCACGCCGATCCTGCCTCGTTGTTCCAAGGGTGTTCTTTGCCGCCCTCTTTCTCCAAAAAGACATTGTTTTCGGCCCAATTTAGACAAACAATGTCGCAATTATTCGTTCGGGGGTGACGACGAAAGGTATCTACTCGGTATTTCAGATAGTCAGTGTTCCTCGGTTTAGGATTCAGCTGGATGTGTAGAAGAGTGGAATTCTCAGTGAGTTTCAGGAGAAGAGCGTTGTCAGCCGCAATATTGAACGCATCTGAGCAAATGATGGCTGAAAGTGAGAGGCGCTTATCTAGCCCGCGGAACTGATAGACAACCTTGCCCGTCCGGAGGACGCCATTCTCAAAGTATTGATCGTCCTTAGATGAGATGGTCTTGAACTGTATGAGGATGACGCGCTGATCCTCTCCTGTTTCCTTGTCCTTGGACCGGAAGCAATAGGCCAATGGGTCGAAGTAGATTCCCTGCGCGGCAGCCGCCTCGTCGGCTTCGTAGAAGACCCGGCAATTCCCAGCTTCCTCAGCGCTAGCCTTGAAATCAGCTAGTTGGGCTGGAGTCATACTCTCACAGCCCAAGACCCAGATAGCATCAGGAGCAGGGAATCTATCCCCTTGAACGCAGTCCAGAAGCGTTTTGATGGGTAAGTAGTATTCCGGAGTTACAACTAAATGATGGCCCAGCTTAGTCGCCATTTCAAATAACGCAGAAGCCTGCCGATCAGCGAAATCCAAATCCGCTGGGCCAATTCGTGCCTCGTTGCCGATGAACGGCCCGGCCGGCTGTAACAGCAACGCCCTATAGCTCCTCTCGGTTGCCCTCAAGACCTCGAGGTCCGGGCTTGACAATCCATGCGCGTTGAGAAAATCGCAGACGTCGACAATGTCATCCGCCTTCATCTCCCTCGTCCCCCCGATAAGTATTGGTTATTCCTAGCACTTCATAGCGCCGGTTACGTAAGCAATTTGTCAGCTCATTAATATAATTGGTTTTTTATCATCGTGCGATAAGAAAAGTTGTAGCTGCTCAGGGCTGGGATGTCCGAGGAAATTGACAGATGCCGACGGCGGGCGCAGGACAGCCGACGGCAACAACCTCAATTCCGTTTGCCGCCTACGGAATACAGGCCGGATAAGTCTGCGACGCCCCCTTCATTACGTTCTCGCTTCTTGCCGTTCTCGTCACAAAAATGCCCTTCTTTTAACGTCGTCGGAAACTAGCTAGCTGCTCTAAGGTGCTAGGTGGCGAAGGGATAGCAACAAGTGATAGAGCACGCTCCGTCTTGGGCGATGCGTAAAGTCGTAAATGGGAGCGTGCCTTTCCGGAGGAGTCGCTTTAATGGGAACCACGAAGCGAGTCGAATAGGTCGTCAATGGCACTGTCGGCGCTCATCTGCTCGTACCGTCGCTCCTTCATTTCTTCGTATATTCTGTCCTCGTGTTCTGCCTGACTCTCCTCCAGCTTGGCTTTGGCTTGCATGACTGCGTGAATCTCTCCCTCCAAATCGATTCCCGTATACTTCGCGATGATCCCCAGATCTTCCTCGAGGCCGTCGAACTCGGACTCGTTGTCACAGTGCCGAAGCTCGTCACTGAACCGATGCTGCCGGTAGATGCCTGCAGCGGTCTTAAGCAAAGTGGCCTGTTCCGAGTCAAGCTCCTCCGGCTCTACCATGTGTAGGAGCTCCCGCAGTTCATCGGATCTGCAGCCCGTCGATGCCTCGGTAGCAAGGGCTGTGATAATTCTTTTCCGCATATCGTCTTTCGATTGGAAAATTTGAAGTCTGCTCGTGCTGACACTGGATAACAGCGAGACTCCGTCGGAAATGTCCGCGCCCTCAGTTTTCCAGTCTGAGATAAGCTTTTCAATTCCCTTTACAGCAACCTCAGCAAGCTGAACTGAACCGAGGAGCTCCGCCACTTGGAGCAGCGTGCCGAGCCGCAGCTCGATACTGTCGTCGAGGTAGACAGTCCCACCGTTGGCGGTCGACGCCTTATGGGGTGCGGAAAGGAGCCGTTCGAAGGCAGCTGCCACTCGCTCGACTTCGGTAACAAGGTACTCCAAGACGGCGGGAGCCTCTGAACTGACAAAGGTCCAAACTTGCCGCGCCTGTTCGAACCTGATGGCCCCCTCGATCATGTCAAGTGCGTTTTGTACGTCTTGGCGCACGGCTGAGTTAAGCATGTCTAGTACGGATGGATCGATCACTTCAATCTGGATTCCTGGCCGGATGAACGATCCGTTGAGTTCGCCAAGGGCGCTGCGCCAGTCTGCTGGGCCCGTCTTGAAGCCGTAGCGTTTCGCGCGAAGGGCATGGAGCGAGCCAAAGGTGCGTTCCAGTAGCACAGGGCCACATTTCCCCCCATTGGTGTAGAGCGCCAGAAGCATGCTCCGTGCCGCATCGCTGATCTGTTGCTCGTAGGCGTGCCTCCATATCTCCGTCGGATTGGCGAGTAACGCCCTCACGAATTCCAGATACTGGCCCGGCGGAACCGATTTTAGGCGTCGATAACTAGAAAGCCACTCTACGAGACGCGGATTGAATTTCTTGTGTTTGATAATTTCCTGATAGAAGCGATTTTTGAGCAACTCCACCCGGTATTCTTCTGGTAGGTCGCTGAAGTAGATGTGGTTGTAAAGGATGCCCGCACGCTGGCCTGCGTTATAGTCCCTTATCTCGAGCACGCAGCGATCATCAATGATCCGCGCGTGCTTGAGCTTCTCAGAGGCTGCAACCGCTTGCCTGAGGATGTGCTCACGCGTGGTCATGACGAGCCTTGCCGTCGATGAAGCCCTGATCATTTCGACGAAGTCCAGGATTGCACGGTCCTCGTTCCGCGTGAAAGCTGATGCCCGTTCCCCGAGGAAGGTAGCGCCGATGAAGTCGTCGAAGTAGAAAATCTGCTTCTTACCGCGCTGGAAGCGCTCCCGTCCAGTCTGGAAGTCGGTCATGATTGATACCACCTCATACTCCTCGCAAACGTGCGCATAGAGCAGCATTTTCGCGAGGGAGGTCTTCCCCACTCCCGGCGGGCCGGAAATAATCACCACGTGGCTGTCTCGGAGCATGCCCTGCGCTCGCGGATATGCCGCGCTCGACACGTACCGCTTGATGTCCCGATAGACGCGCTCCACCTCGAATTCACTCTGAACCAACGAAGCGTTATGAAGCGCACGGTCAAGCACGGCGCGGCTTGCCAACCATAGCTTATAGTGCCGCTGCTCGACGTCAGGATGGAGTCCGAGCAGATTGTTGACATCATCTCGGCCGAGAATATCGCTAGATGCTAAAACGGACCCAAATAGTGCCTGGATATGGATTTTGTTGTCAGGTGAGAGACTGACAGACGTCACAAGTAGGTAGCGAGAAGGCTTGAGCCGTGCGACCTTCGGTACTTCCTTCTTCAGATCGCGCATCAGTCCCGCAAGTCCAGTTTCCGCATAGTGTTTGCATTGGACTATCGTAGCGTTCCTGCCAAGCGCGTGACGGAAGTCGATTCCTCCGTCTTTGCCAGTTTTGAAGGACTCTAACACGACATGATCGCGTGCCTGAATTAGGTCGCGGGAGAGTTCCTCGAAGTCGTGCGGTGAAAGTTGCTTAAAGTCATAGTGAGGCATATTTTCAGCTGTGGCTATTTTTGATTTCGTCTCTCCACGGAATATTCCCGTTTCGTGCTTCGCCGGCACTAGGTGTCATTCCTTGGCCTGGACTTTGCCAGCGGCAATCGCTTCACGCGCCTTTTCAAGTGCAGCGGCTTCTGCTTGCTTCGCTGTTTTACCTTCTGCTGAAAATTGCGCGTTAGCGGAGCTGCCGTCACGATAACCCACGAAAACTTCAACCCGATACAGACCGGGACGAATCTTTTCTGGTGGCCTGATCGTCCCGTCGAACATATCGTTAAAAACATGGAGTGCCATTGATATTCCTCTCCCGACTTTGCCGATTATTCCTTTATTTTATGCGGCGGATGTATTGTCCGCACCAGACAGCGCCTTCAACCGTTTTTTTCATTGCATCAGGTCAAACCGAGCGACCGCGATTAGCATCAGCTGATTGCGCATCACTCCAATCGCTCAGCTTCTTCAGTTCTTCGGGCTTCAGATTGTCAAGCACGGATTTCAGCTGACCAGATGGCCCCCAGCACCACTGTCCGCAATCCATCTGGCTACAGCCAGTAAAGCTGGTCGAGTGTAAATTCAGCCTCTGACCGGCCCCAGACAATCATCAAAATTCGTGGCGTATTCCCCCAAAGAGCAGCTTTCCGATCCACCATATTGCGTTACCAAAGTTACCAATCAACTGCTCACCCTGACGAAGATGGGATAAGCTGGTGTCGACGCCAGCGAGGTCGAGGGCATCTCCGATCTTGGCACTGGTCGGATGCGCGTCACCTAGACGCATATCGTACACTCCAGCGATGACGCCGAAAATCTTCTTCGCCCGCTCCTCTCCAGCCTTCTTGGCCAAAATACTTTGAAGCAACTTGTTGGAGCCCAGCTTGTCCTTGTCGGGATGATCCGACAGCTTTCGAAGTGAGCGCACATCAAGTCGGTCGGAAAAAACACGAACAAGCTCTTTTGCGAGCCTTAACAAAGATGCTTGATCCTTGCTCGCGAATCGCGAGATTTGCTGCATCGAAGACTCATCATCAATGTCATGCGAGAACAAGGCAACGTTAAACTCTTTGTGGAATCCTTCAGCGAGCAACCGCATACATCCGAATAGCAACACCTCTACTGCATTGGTGTCCGCTACCTGAGCCCGTACTTGAGATGACAAGAGTTCACTGGATACTTTGCCTTCGGGGGCGACATTGTTCGCGGCCCAGAGAAACTGCTCCCAAGCGGGAAGTCTCGCTATGTCGTAGGCATAGACCGTGACTAGATCAGAGGAGTTAACGCCAAAATGCGTCGAATATCCGGAGCTAGATGCGAGCGCTCCCGTCTCGGCGGTGTACCACTTTAAGGAGAAACCCCGATGGCTCAGGAGCTCATTGACGACGGCTGGGCGAAAGAACAGCCATCTACCAATGTCCTCGTTGTCTAGTTCAGCCGAAAATTTCCGTGTGCCGTCTGTCTCAACAATGAAGTGAGGGAGATTATGATCGATGTCGCCGCGGACACGGTAGCTTTTCCCTTGATGATCAATCCATTCGTCTCGCCAGAACTCACCCTCGATGCGCACACCAGAGTAACCGCCACGATATCCTTCCGCCTGTTCCGAGGCTGTATTTTCGTCGTGCTCCGGCCCCATAACCGGCGCATCCTCTTCTTCATCGACGTCCGTTCGCCACATTCTGATCGATGCCCAACTGCCTCCAAAGACGGCCTCTAACTCCCGAATTCGGAGTTCGAATCTCCCGCCCTCGCGCTGGTCACGGATCTCAGAAAGCGCCGCATATGGGCTTTCTCTGAGGGTCGCGACGTTCTCGACGCGTTGCCGGTAATAAGACAGACGAAGCGACAGATTTCGTGCGGCGAGGTAGTCCATCAAGAACTCTCGCTTGATTTCTATTAGGCTGTGATCACCGTCGCGTCCCACTATCTCCCTCGCCACCACGGTAAAGTCTTCTTCTGGCCTGACCCAGTTATTTCCTTCCTTAATCAGACGTAACGCAACTACCAAATCCGGATTCAAAATCCACTGTCGGCCGCCGATAACCGGTTGCGGATGCTCGAAAACGAGATTGATTCCGACTGGTTGCTTGTCGTGGTATTGGTATTCGTCGATTGGGGAGTAATGACCGTCTGTGTAAGCGTAAGGAGCAACTGTATGCCCAATGCCAATGTCGCTCCAGCCCAAACTCTCAGCTAGTTCGCGGTGCTGCTGAGGAAATGCGACTGAGCCACAAGCGAACACATCGCTAACATATCCGATGTCTTTAATTCCTAGTTGCTCTTCGTTCTGAGAAGCGCGGAGTGGTATCCACGTTGCGCGTGCAAACGACCGCTTTGTTTCTGCGGTTTGAAGAATCCAGGCTTCGTCCATGGGGCTTTCGGCTTTCTTTCGGTTGTCGGAGATTTTGCGGCCTTCGGAAGGATGAGACCTCCTATTTGCTATTTTCAAAGGATTGCAACCCGGCGGCGGCTACTTCTGGCCGATGGCAGATGAGCTTTGATAGTGTCGCAAAAGTTCAGCCACCCGTATAGGTGGCTTTCTTTTCTGCAACAAGGCCTTGGGATCAATCTCTGACCAACTTTATTCATTGCTGTCACAGTGCTCGGGCATGTGTCAACTTTAATTGTTTTGTGTCGGACTTAATTGTTTTGTGTCGGACTTAATTATGGATGGACAGTAGTAGTCAGAACCCCATCCCCCTCACTCCACCGTCACCGACTTCGCCAAATTCCGCGGCTTGTCCACATCCGTCCCCCTTGCCAATGCCGTGTGATACGACAGCAACTGCAACGGCACCACATGCAGGATAGGCGAGAGCACGCCGTAATGTTCCGGCATGCGGATCACGTGCACGCCTTCGGCCGAGGTGATGCGTGAGTCGCCGTCGGCGAAGACATATAACTGTCCGCCGCGTGCGCGCACTTCCTGCATGTTCGACTTGAGCTTTTCCACCAGTGCGTCGTTGGGGGCGATCGTCACCACCGGCATCTGGTCGGTGACCAGGGCCAGCGGGCCGTGCTTGAGTTCGCCAGCGGCGTAGGCCTCGGCGTGGATATAGGTGATTTCCTTGAGCTTGAGTGCGCCTTCCAGTGCGATCGGGTAGTGCAGGCCGCGACCCAGGAAGAGGGCGTTTTCGCGTCGTGCGAAGGCCTCGGACCAGGCCACGATGCTGGGCTCCAGTGCCAGTACGCTTTGCAGGGCTGCGGGCAGGTGGCGCATGGCCTTGAGGTGGGCTTCTTCTTCCTCGTCAGTCAGCAGGCCGCGGGTCTGCGCCAGTGCCAGCGTGAGCAGGAACAATGCCGCCAGCTGCGTGGTGAAGGCCTTGGTCGAGGCAACGCCCACTTCCACGCCGGCGCGGGTAATGTAGGCCAGTTCGCATTCGCGCACCATGGCGCTGGTGGCCACATTGCAGATGGTCAGGGTATGCGGCATGCCGAGGCTGCGGGCATGCTTCAGTGCGGCCAGGGTGTCGGCGGTCTCGCCGCTTTGCGAGATGGTGACCACCAGCGACTTCGGATTGGGCACGCTGTCGCGGTAACGGTATTCACTGGCGATTTCCACATTGACGGGAATGCGGGCTATCGATTCCAGCCAGTATTTGGCGGTCAGGCCGGCGTAGTAGCTGGTGCCGCATGCCAGGATCAGGATGGAGTCGACCTCCTTGAAGACCTTGTAGGCCTTGTCGCCGAAGAGCTCCGGCATGATGCGCACCACGCCTTCCAGGGTGTCGGCGATGGCACGCGGTTGCTCGAAGATCTCCTTCTGCATGTAGTGCTGGTAAGGGCCCAGTTCCACCGCGCTGGTGTAGGCCTGCACCGTGCGTACTTCGCGCTCGGCTGGTCGGCCGTTGCTGTCGACGATCCAGACCTTTTGCAGTTGCAGGTCGACGACGTCGCCTTCTTCCAGGTAGATGATCTGGTCGGTCGTGCCGGCCAGGGCCATGGCGTCGGAGGCGACGAAGTTCTGCCCCTCGCCCACGCCCACGATCAGGGGCGATCCCTGGCGTGCGGCAACCACGCGGTGCGGTTCGTCGGCGCAGAAGACGGCGATGGCATAGGCGCCGGTCAGACGGTGCACGGCTTGCTGTACGGTGTGGAAGAGGTCGCCGTCATACATGTGGTCGACCAGGTGGGCGATCACTTCGGTGTCGGTCTGGCTCTCGAAGGTATAGCCGGCCGCTTGCAGTTCGGCACGCAGTTCGTCGTGGTTCTCGATGATGCCGTTGTGGACCAGTGCGATGCGGTCGCGCGAGAAGTGCGGGTGGGCATTGTGCGTGGCAGGGGCGCCGTGGGTGGCCCAGCGCGTGTGGGCGATACCGGTGAAGCCGGCCAGGCCGGTCTGGGCAATCTGCTGCTGCAGGTCGGCCACGCGCGAGGTGCTGCGCGAGCGCTGCAGCTTGCCATCCACATGCAGCGCCACCCCGCAGGAGTCGTAGCCGCGGTATTCGAGGCGCTTCAGGCCTTCAAGCAGGATGGGGGTGACGTTTTGTTGCGCTACTGCGCCGACGATGCCGCACATGGAATGCCTCTTGGGAAAAGATGTGCATGCATGGTAGGGCAGGCAATTTGAAATATGATTTCTAAAATTGGCATTAAATGAATTAATATTGCCTGATTACGGCGTGTAGAAATATTTGGAAATTAAATTCAATTTAATGAATTTATATTCCAATATGCGCCGTTCAATCTTTTCCGATCCATGACTGGCCCCCTGATTCAACGCTGATGAAACTCGACCTGGACGACCTTGACCGCAGAATTCTGCAGGCTTTGCAGACCGATGCCAGCCAGACCAACCAGGAGCTGGCTGCCCGGGTGCATGCCTCTCCGCCCACCTGTCTGCGGCGGGTCAAGCGGCTGGTCGAGGCTGGCGTGATTGCGCGTCAGGTGGCCTTGCTGGATCCGGTGCGCCTGTCGTCGACACTGACTGCGGTGGTCGAGATCACGCTGGACCGGCAGGGCGAGGAAGAGCAGCAGGCCTTCGAGGCGCTGGTGGCGACCGAGCCGGCAGTACAGCAGTGCTATCGCGTCTCGCCGGGGCCGGATTTCGTGCTGGTGGTGCTGGTGCGGGACATGCCGGCCTATCACGCGCTGGCGCATCGCCTGTTCGCCTCGCAGCGCAATGTGCGCAATGTGCGCAGCTATTTCTCCATCCATCGCAGCAAGTTCGAAACGGCAGTGCCCATCGAGACTTGATGCCGTGTGAGCGGCGCTGAAAAGCAATCGGCCGGCGCACAATGTGGCCGGCCGATGTTTTTTGCTGTGGATAAGTCAGATTCGCGCCCGGGCACTCACTTCTTTATCTTTACCGGGCGCTGCCATCCCGCCAGCGACAGCTGCTTGGCGCGCGAGAGGGTCAGTTGTCCGGCCGGCGCGTCCTTGGTCAGCGTGGTGCCGGCACCGATGGTGGCACCCTTGCCCACGCGCACCGGTGCGACCAGCTGGCTGTCGCTGCCGATGAATGCATCATCCTCGATGACGGTGCGGAATTTGTTGGCACCGTCGTAATTGCAGGTGATGACACCGGCGCCGACGTTGACTCCGCTGCCGATGTCGGCGTCACCCACGTAGGCCAGGTGATTGGCCTTGCTGCCGAGGCCGACGATGCTGTTCTTGACCTCGACGAAGTTGCCGATATGTACGTCGGCCGCCAGTTCGGTACCGGGGCGCAGGCGGGCATAGGGGCCGATCTGGGCCTTGGCGCCGACCACCGCGTCTTCGATGTGGGTGAAGGGCTTGATGTTCGCACCTGCAGCGATACGGGCGTTGCGGATGACGCAGTGGGCGCCGATGGTGGCGCCTTCGCCGATGCTGACCTCGCCTTCGAAGACGCAGTTGACATCGATGCTGACGTCGCGCGCGCAGTTGAGCACGCCGCGTACGTCGATGCGTGCCGGGTCGGCCAGTGTCACGCCGGACTCCAGCAGGGCACGGGCGATGCGCAGTTGGTGTACCCGTTCCAGTTCCGCCAGTTGCACCTTGCTGTTCACCCCCAGGGTTTCGGCCACGTCGTCGGGCTGGGCCGAGACCACCTCGACGCCATCGGCTACGGCTGCGGCGATCACGTCGGTGAGGTAGTACTCGCCCTGTGCGTTCTTGTTGGACAGCCTGGACAGCCAGTCACGCAGACGCGCAGTGGGCGCGACGATGATGCCGGTATTGACTTCCTTGATGGCGAGTTCGGCCGCGCTGGCATCCTTCTGTTCGACGATGCGGGTGATCTTGCCGCCTTCACGTACGATGCGCCCGTAACCGGTGGGGTTGTCCAGCTCGACGGTCAGCACCCCCAGCTTGTCCTGGCCGGCGGCTTGCAGCAGGCGCTGCAGCGTCGCGGTGCTGGTCAGGGGGACGTCGCCGTACAGCACCAGGGTGGGGGCGTTGTCGTCCAGATGGGGCAAGGCCTGCATGACGGCGTGGCCGGTACCGAGCTGGGGTTCCTGCAGGGCGAACGACAGGCCCTGGTCGGCGAAGGCCTTGGGTACGGCGTCGCCGCCGTGGCCGTAGATGACGCACAGTTGTGAGGGGGCCAGCGAGCGGCCGAGGTCGACCACATGGCCCAGCAGGGGTTTGCCGGCCAGGGGATGCAAGACCTTGGGCAGGGCGGATTGCATGCGTTTGCCCATGCCGGCGGCGAGGATGACGATGTTCATTCGATATTCTTGTAGGTGAAATACCAGGCAAAGCAGGACGTGGGCTTACAGCTTGTCCATTTCATTGAGGAGGTCGTTGACGATGAATTGCGCGCTGCCCTCAGGGCGCGGCAACAGGCGCTTGATGATTTCCTCGCGCTTCTCCTTGAGCGGGTCCTGTTTTTCCACGCAGAGCTGCTCCAGATAACCCACGACAGCCTCGAAATCGCCGGCCCGATACATGCCTTCCTGCAACATCTCGCCGATCGGGTTGAAGGGGAAGTGCCCTGGGTTCTCGGTCCAGATGATGGGCTTGCCGGTGACCATGTATTCCCCGAAGAAGCCAATGCCATCGGTGATGAGAATGTCCGAACCCCAGAACAGCGGCGCGTAGTCACCGTTGGTGACCATGGCGGTGTTGGGCAAGGCGAGAAACTCTTCGAGATAGCTGCGCAGATCCGGTTGCGTCATGAAGCCATAGGCGACGACCTTTTCCAGCAGGGCCGGGTGGGGCTTGAAGACGATGTCCAGGTGCGGACATTCGCGCGCCAGTTGCAGGAAATGCTTGTAGTTGCTCCGGAAGGTGGAGAAATTGAGCCAGTCCGCGGTCATGCTGTGATGCGGTGCCCAGATGATGCGGATCTTGTCGGGGCCGATCGGCAGCGGCCAGGCAGCCTCGCTCTTGGCACGGATGATCTGGTCGAATTTGGGCGTTCCAGCCACCACCATGTTGGAATCGAAGATGAAGTCCCGCGCACGATCCAGCGCCAGCGGCGACTCGGCATAGATGCGCCAGCAGTTGCGCATGAAGTGGTGGTTGTAGTGTTCATCCTGCATGGCAACCGAACCGAAACCATAGGGCACCATGCAGACCTTGGCGAAGTTGATTTCGTTGTAGCGGAATTCAGGCTGGATGCTGATATCCCAGGGCGCTTGCCGGAAGATGATGTCCGGGTTCATCAGCTTGAGCAGTTCCAGTTCTTCCACCGGATCGTTGCTGTTGAAGCGGATCGGCTTGATGCCCAGCTGCATCAGGCCGTTGTAGTTGATCTCTTCCTGTCCAAAGCGTTGTGCGTTGAGAAAATCCCGCTTCAGGGTCACGACCACCGGCTCGAAACGCTCGTGTTCCAGCATGAGGCGGTAGATTTCATCCAGGGCGTTCCAGGTTTCCACATTGTGAACAAGGAAGATCACGCGGATCACCTCGCGCGGGCCGCGATAGACGTTGCGCGACACCAGTTGCGTGGTCGATTTCAATTTTGACAAGGAAATATGCAGCGGGATCAGCAATTGCTGCATCGACCGTTCGATCTGGGCGATCCCCTTTGCCTGGGTCTCGGCCATGACGCGGGTGGTCGTCATCAACTGCCTCAAACTGTGTTCCAGCCCGTCAAGGCGGCCGTCGATCTGCGCCAGTTTTTCTTCCAGTGCCTTGGAGGACGGGGCGTTGTCGTTTGCATTCTGGCTCATTGCGATTCCGGAGTGAGAGGATTAAACAGGGACCTGTTCGGGAAAATACAGGATTTTTAAGGAAGAAGTCTGGAATTGAAGCATGTTGGATCAGATTGGCCCGTTCTTGGTACGGTTCGACGGGCGTCCGCCGCAGCTGATCCGTATTCATCCAACGCGGCGGTGGCGGGTCGCCGGATGAGCTACGAAGGCGCGGGTGAGGCTGAAAAAAACCTTTCTAATCGCCAAATAGGCCGTTTTTCAAGTGTGATTTAATGGGCCGAATTATTGGAATTATCGCATCAAAGTTCAATAAAGGCGCTTATGAAGGTTGTCATCCTGGCCGGCGGACTGGGTACTCGACTCAGCGAAGAAACGGCTCTCAGACCCAAACCGATGGTGGAAGTCGGCGGCAATCCCATTCTCTGGCACATCATGAAGATCTATGCCAGCCATGGCCTGACCGACTTCGTGGTGTGCTGCGGGTACCGGGGCTATGTGATCAAGGAATACTTTGCCAACTATTTCCTGCACACCTCCGATGTCACGTTCGATCTGGCCAAGAACTCGGTGGAAGTGCATCACAAGCATGCCGAGCCATGGAAGGTGACCCTCATCGATACCGGCGCCGACACCCAGACTGGCGGGCGTCTCAAGCGCGTGGGCCAGTATATCGGTGACGACGACTTCTGTTTCACCTATGGCGACGGCGTGGGCGACATCGACATTACCGCCTCGATTGCCTATCACCGCCAGCATGGCCGCATGGCGACCGTGACCGGGGCCCGCCCGCTGGGGCGCTTCGGCACGCTCAGCGTGGACGGCGACCGGGTCATGAGCTTCAAGGAAAAGCCGCCCGAGGAGGGCGGCTGGATCAATGCCGGCTTCTTCGTCCTCTCGCCGCGCGTGCTGGACTACATCGAGCAGGATGCCACCGTCTGGGAAGGCGCGCCCATCGAGCGTCTGGCCAAGGAAGACCAGCTCAGGGTGCATTATCACAACGGTTTCTGGCAGCCCATGGACACCCTGCGCGACAAGAACTATCTCGAAGACCTGTGGTGGTCCGGACGCGCTCCGTGGAAGCGCTGGACGTAAGCAGGGTAACCAGGTCGCAAGACAGCAAAACAGAACATCATGGATAAAGATCAGTTGAGAAAGCAGATCGCCACACTGGTGAAACAGTATGGCGAACTGGCGCACCAGCCGGTGGCATTCGTCCCCGGCGTGACTACCGTGGCCCCGGCAGGCAAGGTGATCGGCAGCAGGGAACTGGAACTGATGACCGAATCGGTGCTGGATGGCTGGCTCACCACCGGTCGCTTCAACGATGCCTTCGAGGCCAAGCTGGCCCGGTATCTGGGGGTGCAGCACCTGATCACGGTCAATTCGGGGTCATCGGCCAATCTCATCGCCTTTTCGACGCTGACTTCGCCCAGCCTGGGCGCGCGCGCGATCCGTCCGGGTGACGAGGTGATCGGCGTGGCGGCAGGCTTCCCGACCACCGTCAACCCCATCCTGCAATTTGGGGCCGTGCCGGTGTTCGTGGACGTGGATATCCCGACCTACAACATCGACCCCGCCAGGATCGAGGCCGCCATTTCGGACAAGACCAAGGCCATCATGCTGGCCCACACGCTGGGCAATCCCTACAACCTGGATGTGGTGGTCGGCCTGTGCAAGAAGTACGGGCTGTGGCTCATCGAGGATTGCTGCGATGCCCTGGGTTCGACCTATCGTGGCCAGTTGGTGGGGACCTTCGGTGACATCGGTACCCTGAGCTTCTATCCGGCTCACCACATCACCATGGGTGAGGGCGGCGCGGTGTTCACCAACAACCCCGAGCTCAAGCGTATTGCCGAATCCTTCCGTGACTGGGGGCGCGACTGCTATTGCCCCCCGGGCAAGGACAATACCTGCCAGAAACGCTTCTGCTGGAAACTGGGCAACCTGCCCGAAGGCTACGACCACAAGTACACCTATTCGCATCTGGGCTACAACCTCAAGATCACCGACATGCAGGCCGCCTGCGGTCTGGCCCAGATGGAGCGGGTGGATGACTTCGTGGCTGCCCGCAAGCGCAATTTCGCCTATCTCAAGCAACGTCTGAAGAGCTGTGAGGAGTTCCTGATCCTGCCGGAGGCCACCCCGGAATCCGATCCGTCCTGGTTTGGTTTTCCGATCACCTTGCGCCCCAACGCGCCGGTGTCACGGGTAGACCTGCTGACCTACCTCGACCAGCAGCGCATCGGCACCCGTCTGTTGTTCGCCGGCAACCTGACCCGCCAGCCCTACATGATCGGGCGCAACTATCGCGTCAGCGGTGAGTTGGGCAATAGCGATGTCATCATGAACGATACCTTCTGGGTGGGTGTCTTCCCTGGGCTGACCGAAAGTCATCTGGATCACGTGGTTGATCATCTTGAACGCTTCCTGGGGGTCGCATTTTGAACCAGCTACTGGAAAAAATGATCGTCTACGACGACGAGGATTTGCTGTCTGCCATCGACAAGATTGAAGCGAGCCGTTTCCAGACCGTCTTCGTAACCGATCGTGAGCTCCAGTTGAAGGGCCTGATCACCAATGGTGACGTGCGGCGCTTCCTGCTCAACGGTGGCCAGACCGATGAAGCCGTCACTGCCTGCATGAACAAGAGTTTCCGCAGCGTCGGGATGAATGCCAGTCGCGAGGAAATGCTGAAGTTGCTGGACCTGGGATTCACTGTCATTCCCAAGGTCGCTCCGGACGGCCGCTTGATGGACCTGATCACCCCGGAGTACGAGCTGGCTTCGCCCGAGGCTCCGGTCCTCACGCGCGCCCGCGCCCCGGTGCGGATCAGCTTCGGTGGCGGTGGATCGGACCTGACCTATTACTTCGTGGATCATCCCGGTGCGGTCCTGAGCACCACCGTGGCGCTGTATGCCCACGCCACCCTGATCCCGCGCGCCGACCGCAATATCCACATCTATTCCGAAGACCTCGATACCCATACCCACTACCCCTCGCTGCTGGACCTGCTGGCTTCGCCCCGCCAGGACCTGCTGTCGGCGGTGGTGTCGGTGATCAAGCCGATCTATGGGTTTGACCTGTATGTGCGCTCCGACTTCCCGGTGGGCTCCGGACTGGGCGGGTCGTCCGCGGTCGCAACCGCCGTGGTTGCGGCCTTCAATGAAATGCGGCTGGACCGCTGGACCACTTATGAAGTGGCTGAACTGGCTTTCCAGGCCGAGCGTGTCTGCTTCGGTGTGGCAGGTGGCTGGCAGGACCAGTATGCGTCAGCCTTCGGCGGTTTCAACCTGATCGAACTGGGTGACAAGAAGAACCTGGTCCATGCGATCCGCCTGGAAGCCGCGACCGTCAACGAACTGGAAGAATGCCTGATCCTCTGCGATTCGCGCATCAAGCATGATTCCGGCACGCTGCACAAGAAGCAGCGCGAGACCTACTCCAACGAGAACAAGGCCGAGCAACTGACCGAGATGGTGGCCTTGTGCCGGGAGATGCATCGCCATCTCCTCCGCGGTGAACTGATGGACTTCGGTCGTTGCCTGGACAAGGCCTGGCAGCTCAAGCGCGGTCTTTCCGCCGACATCAGCAATCCCGAACTGGCCCATATCTACGAATCGGCGATGCAGGCCGGCGCGCTGGGTGGCAAACTGCTGGGTGCCGGCGCGGGTGGGTTCTTCCTGTTTTTCGTGCAGCCGCAGTATCGCCAGCAACTGGCCAAGCGCCTCAAGGACCTGAACTGCAAGCTGTCGATCTTCAAATTTGAAAATGAGGGTGTCGTTTCCTGGCGCACCAAAATCCTATGAGCAATACCGTTTTTTCCATCGATGGACATGAAATCGGCGGGGCACGCGTCTTCGTCATCGCCGAAATCGGCAACAACCACAACGGCTCGCTGGAACTGGCCAAGCAGTTGGTGGACGCGGCCATCGAGGCCGGTGCCGACTGCGCCAAATTCCAGCTGCGCGATCGTAGCGCGCTGTATCGCACCAAGGCCGACGGCTCGGTGGCGGAAGACCTCGGTGTCGAATATATCCAGGACCTGCTCAACAAGGTCGAACTGAGCATCGAAGATCATCGCGCCGTGCGCGACTATTGCGCCCAGCGCGGCATCACCTACATGTGCACGCCCTGGGATGAGCCCAGCGTCGACGTGCTGGCAGGCTTCGATGTCCCGGCCCTGAAGATCGCCTCGGCCGACCTGTGCAATCCCTACCTGATTCGCAAGGCGGCCAGCCTGGGCAAGCCGCTGGTGCTGTCCACCGGCATGTCCTTCGAGCATGAAATCGTGCGCGCCATCGATCAGCTCAAGAGCTTGCAGGTGCCGTTCGCGCTCCTGCATTGCAACAGCACCTATCCGGCGCCGGAGTCCGACATCCAGCTGGGCTATATCGCCCGCCTGAAGCAATTGCATGGCGTCATCGGCTATTCGGGCCACGAGCGTGGCACCGCCGTGACCCTGGCCGCGGTGGCGCTGGGTGCGTCGCTGGTGGAGCGCCACATCACCCTGGACCGCAACATGGAAGGGCCGGACCACCTGGCCAGCCTGGAGCCGGCCGAGTTCCGGCAGCTGGTGGACGGTATTCGCCAGATCGAGAAAGCGCTGCCGTGGAGCGGCCCCGGCCGTCATGCCAGCCAGGGTGAATTGCTCAACCGTGAAAACCTGGCCAAGAGCGTGATTGCCGCGCGCGACATCGCCGAAGGCGAGGTATTCAGCGAAAGTGCCTTGCGCGTGGCCAGTCCGGGCCAGGGCCTGGCGCCCTACAAGCTGGTCGAATTGCTGGGCAAGCCCGCCAATCGCGCCATTGCCCAGGGTGAATTCCTGTTCGAAAGCGATCTGCGCGAAAAACTCAGCATCGACCGCCGCTACCACTTCCCCGTGAAATGGGGCGTGCCGGTGCGTTATCACGATTTCCGTCAGTACGAGACCTGGGTCAAACCGGACCTGTTCGAGTTCCACCTGTCGTATCGCGACCTGGGGGTCGATCCTGCTCCCTATCTGACGCAGGTCGCCTGCACCCGACTGGTGGTGCATGCGCCGGAACTGTTCGAGAACAGCGAACTGCTGGACCTGGCTGCGGACGACGAAGCCTATCGCCAGCGTTCCATCGACAACCTGCAGCGCGTGGTCGATGCCACGCACCGCATCGCCGAGTTCTTCCCGCAGGCTGATTCCTTGCTGATCGTGGCCAATGTCGGCGGCTTCTCCGCCGATGCACCGTTCCCGCTGGCGCATCGCAAGGTCTTGTATGAGCGTTTCCTGGCATCGTGCGCACAGATCGATTTCGGCCGCACCGAACTGATCCCGCAGAACATGGCGCCTTTCCCCTGGCACTTCGGTGGCCAGCGTCATCAGAACATCTTCATGATGCCCGATGAGCTGGCAGCCCAGGCGCGTGCCATGAACATGCGTCTGTGCCTGGACCTGTCGCACCTGCAGATGACCTGCAACCACTTCGGCCTGGACTTCCAGCAATCCCTGGCCCTGCTGTTGCCCTATTCGGCGCATCTGCACGTCGCCGACGCCAAGGGGACCAACGGCGAAGGCGTGGTGATGGGCACCGGCGACGTCGACTGGCCTGCCAGCTGGAAGAAGATCGCTGCCTGCCCGGGTATGGGGTTCATCCCCGAGGTATGGCAAGGGCACAAGGACCACGGCGCCGGATTCTGGTCGGCGCTTGAATATCTGGCCTCGCTGAACTAAACAAAATGGACTTCGTGCCGTTAAAAGACGCTGAAGTCAACTCTTGAACCGGTGGCAAGGATGAGCCTGCCAACGGCTCCCAGCCATTGAAGGAATTGAAATGCGCGTCGCCGATTACATCATGTCCCGCCTGGCCGAACTGGGCATCCGCCAGGTGTTCTTCCTGCCGGGTGGCGGGGCCATGCACCTCAACGACGCCCTGGGCCTTCACCCGCAGCTGGAACCGGTGCTCTGCCTGCACGAGCAGGCTGCCGGCATCGCTGCAGAAGCCGCCGGCAAGTTGCTGGCCGGCCCCAGTGCCTGCCTGGTGACCAGCGGCCCGGGCGCGACCAACGTCATCACCGCGACCCTCGGCGCCTGGCTGGATTCGACACCGGTATTCTTCGTCTCCGGTCAGGTCAAGACCGCCGACCTCAAGGCCGGTACCGAACTGCGCATGCTGGGCGTGCAGGAAGCCGATATCGTCACCATGGTGTCTTCCATCACCAAGAAGGCCGTGACCCTGTTGCGTCCGGAAGACGTGGGCGTGGTCTTCGATGAACTGGTACAGGCCGCCATGAGTGGCCGTCGTGGCCCGGTCTGGCTGGATGTGCCGCTGGACGTGCAGGCCATGGAAGTCGATCCGGCCACCCTGCGTCGGGCGCCGGCAGCGGTGCAAGCCCCGCGCGCAGACCTGCGCAGCGAGGCCGAGGCAACCCTTGCATTGTTGCGCAAGGCACAACGTCCGGTGGTCATCTCCGGCAGCGGCGTGCGCATTGCAGGCGCCGTTCCGGAACTGCGCGATTTCCTCGACCGCGCCGGCGTGCCGGTGCTGACCACCTGGCTGGGCATGGACATCATCGAGGAAGACCATCCCCTGTACGCCGGTCGTCCTGGTTCGATCGCGCCGCGCTGGGCCAACTTCGCGTTGCAGAACGCCGACCTGATCCTGGTGGTGGGCGCCCGTCTGGACATGGCGATGACGGCCTACGCGCATGACCGCTTTGCCCGCGGTGCCGTGAAGATCATGGTCGATATCGACGTCGCCGAGATTCGCAAGATGAAGATGGAAATCGCCCTGCCTGTGGTGGCCGATGCCAAGGATTATCTGGTGGCCTTGCACGCGGCGCTCGATCGCCAGCCGCCCCTGCCGTCCTACGCAGCATGGCTGGAGCGCATTGCCGACTGGAAGCAGAAGTATCCCCTGCTGCAGCCCGAGCAGATCACCACCGAAGGACCGCTCAGCCTGTATCACTTCACCGATGCACTCTCCTCCGAGATGGCCGAGGGCGACGTCATCGCCACCGGCAGTGCCGGCTTCTCGGTGGAACTGTTCCTGTTGGCATTGCGCCTGAAACCAGGCCAGCGCTGCTTCCACAACCGTGGCACCGGCGCCATGGGCTTCGGCGTGCCGGCGGCCGTCGGCGCCTGCCTGGCGGCGGATCGCCAGCGCACCATCTGCGTGGAGGGTGACGGCGGTCTGCAACTGAACGTGCAGGAACTGGCAACCATGGCCAGCCTGCAATTGCCGGTGAAATGCTTCGTCATCAACAACGCCGGTTACGCCTCGATCCGCACCTCGCAGACCAACTACTTCAAGCGCCTGGTCGGTGCCGATGCCAGCAGCGGAATGGCGCTGCCCGACCTGGAAACCCTGGCCCGCGCCTATGGCGTGCCGTTCATCCGCATCGAGTCGGGCGCGCGCTTGTCCGAGCAGCTCAAGCAGGCACTGGCCGGCGACGGTCCGCTGCTGTGCGAGGTCATGGTGTTGCCGGAAGAGCCGCGTATCCCGCGTATTGCCACCCGCCAGGGCGCCAACGGCAAGATGGAATCGTCGCCGCTGGAAGACCTGTTCCCCTTCCTCGACCGCGAAGAGCTGCGCAGCAACATGCTCATCCCGCTGATCGGTGAATGAGTTCGCAATGAGCGACATCCTTTCTCTCTTTTCCCTGCAGGGCAAGGTCGCCGTGGTGGCCGGTGCCTCGCGCGGTATCGGTCATGCAATCGCCAATGGCCTGGTCGATGCCGGCGCCAGGGTGGTGGGCTTCGGGCGTTCGGATGCCGCTGGCGATGCGCGCTTCGACTACCGTCGCTGCGACGTATGCGCTCCGGCCGCCGTGGCTGGGCTGTTCGATGATGTCGAGGCCGAGTTTGGCGCCATCGACGTCTACCTGCACGTGGCCGGGATTACCCTGCCTTCCCAGGGCGGCATGCAATCGAGCGAGACCTTCAACGCCACCCTTGCCAGCAACCTCAGCAGCGCCTATGACTGCTGCGCCAACGCCGGACGCCGCATGGCCGCACGCGGGCAGGGTTCGATCATCACGGTCACCAGCATCGGCTCGCTCATGGCCTTTCCCAATAATCCCGCCTACGTCGCCGCCAAGGGTGGTCTGCGCATGATGAGCAAGGCACTGGCGCTGGATCTGGGTCCGAGCCAGGTGCGCGTCAATTGCCTGGTGCCAGGCTATGTCCAGACCGCCATGACTGCCGCCAGCCATGCCGACCCGGTGCTGCATGAACAGCGCGCCGGTCATACCATGCTGGGCCGGTGGGGACAGCCCGAGGACCTGGTAGGCGCCGCCATCTTCCTAGCTTCGCCAGCCAGCAAATATGTCACCGGCACCGACCTCATCGTCGATGGCGGATGGACTGCAAAAGGATTGTGATGAACAACATAGGATTCATGCAGGGACGTCTGGTCGATCGTATCGACGGCAAGATCCAGGCCTTTCCCTGGGATACCTGGCAACTCGAGTTTCCGCGTGCCCAGGCGCTGGGCCTGACGGCAATGGAATGGACCCTGGACGACGAGCGTCTGGAGCAGAACCCCTTCATCACTGAACAAGGTCAGGCCGAAATACGGGCATTGATGGCACGCCATGGCGTGGCCGTCCACTCGTTGACAGGCGACTGTTTCATGCAGATGCCGTTCTGGAAATACGAGGGCCAGCAACGCAGCGAACTGCTGCGCAAGTTTGATCTGGTGCTGGCCGCGGCTGCGCGCCTGGAGGTGCGCTTCGTCGTGGTGCCGCTGGTGGACAACGGCCGCCTGGAGACATCGGAACAACGCGATGTGCTGGTACGCCATCTGCTGGAGCGGGCAGAGGTGCTGCGTGCCACCGGGGTGCAGGTGATCTTCGAGACTGACTATGGTCCGGATGACTATCGGGCCTTTATGGCCCTGTTGCCGGCTGACGTCTTCAACGTCAACTACGATATCGGCAACAGCGCCAGCCTGGGCTTCGATCCCGATGAAGAATTTGCCGCCTATGGCGAGCGCATCGTCAATGTCCACGTCAAGGATCGCAAGCTGGGCGGTACCACCGTCCCCTTGGGGACCGGCGACGCCGACTTCGAGAAGGTGATGGCCGGGCTGGCGCGCCGACACTACGCCGGAAGCTTCATCCTGCAGACCGCCCGCGCCGACGACGGCGACCATGCCGGTGCGCTGGCGCGGTATGTGCAGATGGTGACCGGGCTGTTGAGCCGCCACTATGGAACTTGATCTGCGCGGCAAGGTGGCCCTGGTCACCGGCTCTTCGCAGGGCATAGGCCGGCAGATCGCCGCCGCCCTGGCAGGTGAAGCTTGCCAGGTGCTGCTCAACGGCCGCGCCCCCTCCAGGCTGGAGGCCGCCGCGCATGCGATCGGTGGCATCGGCGTGGCCGGTGACGTCACCACTGCGGCCGGCGCCGCCTCGGTGGTGGAGCGCGCCGTTGCCATTCATGGTCAGCTGGATCTGCTGGTATGCAACGTCGGCAGCGGCACCTCGGTGCCACCCGGTACCGAATCGGAAGAAGAGTGGTTGCGGGTCTTGCAGCTCAATCTGCTGGCCACGACCAACACGGTTCACGCCGCGCGTCGCTTCCTGAAGAAAGGCGCGGCCATCGTGTGCGTTTCGTCCATCTGCGGCAGCGCCGAGCTGGGTGCGCCGACGGCCTATTCGGCTTCCAAGGCTGCGGTCGACAGTTTCGTGCGCAGCGCGGCGCGTTACCTGGCCAAGGAGGGCGTGCGCATCAATGCAGTGGCACCGGGTAATATCCTTTTCGAGGGCGGCAGTTGGGAACGCAAGGTCAAGGCCGCGCCCGAGAAGGTGACCGAGATGCTGGAGCGCGATGTCGCACTGGCCCGTTTCGGTACCCCCGAGGAAGTGGCCGACATGGTGCTCTTCCTGTGCTCGGCGCGCACCAGCTTCGCGACCGGTGCCGTGTTCGTTCTCGATGGAGGGCAGCTGCGCAGTTGAGCAGCCGTCCCGGCGCCGGCCAGCAGGCATGCCTGATGGCGAGCGTCCTTTCATTTTCTCTGTGGCAAAGATCAAGGCTATGTCCAATTCCGTTTCCAGCAAAGACCTGTTCGACCTGCAAGGCAAAGTCGCTGTCATCACCGGTGGCGGTGGCATGCTGGGTTACCAGCACGCAGCGACTATTGCCAGCCTGGGAGGGCAGCCGGTATTGCTCGATATCGACCCCGCCGGCCTGGAAAGAAACGCCCGCGCGCTGCGCGACGAGTTCGCCATCGATGTGCTGGTCCTGCAGACCGACATCACCCGGCTGGACCAGGTACAGGCCGCGCGTGAGGCCATCCTCCAGCAGCACGGCGCAATCGCTATCCTGATCAACAACGCCGCCCGCAATCCCAAGGTGGAAGATGCGGACGGGATGAATTTCTCGCGTCTGGAAAATTTCCCTTCCGATCAATGGCAGCTCGATATCGATGTCGGTCTGGGCGGCGCTTTCAACTGTTCCAAGGTATTCGGTGCGCACATGGCGCAGGCCGGTGGCGGGGTGATCGTCAATATCGCCTCCGACCTCGGGGTCATCGCGCCGGATCAGCGGCTGTACCAGGTCGAGGGCCGCGCGCCGCATCTGCAGCCGGTCAAGCCGGTGACCTACTCGGTGGTCAAGCACGGCCTGATCGGGTTGACCAAGTACCTGGCCACCTATTGGTGCGAGCAGGGCGTGCGCTGCAATTCGCTTTCACCGGGCGGTGTGTACGCCGGGCAGAACGATGTGTTCGTCAGCAAGCTGGTCAAGCTCATTCCCATGGGGCGCATGGCCCGTCCTGACGAATATCGTGGCGCGATTGCCTTCCTCTGCTCGGATGCATCAAGCTATCTGAATGGAACCAACCTGGTCGTCGATGGAGGCAGAAGTGTCTGGTAACTCATCCAATGGACTGTCCCTGCACATGCAGGAATCGCTGCAGGTCTTCCAGGCCTTCCTGGGGGATGCCGCCCTCAATGCCGAGTTGCAGGCCATCGGCGAGCTGTGCGTGCAGACCTATCAACGCGGCAACAAGATACTGATCGCCGGCAATGGCGGCAGTGCCGCCGATGCCCAGCATTTTGCCGGCGAACTTGTCAGCCGATTCTATTTCGACCGGCCGCCTCTATCGGCCATCGCGCTGACCACCGATTCCTCCATCCTCACGGCCATCGGCAATGACTATGGCTACAAGGAAGTGTTCGCCCGCCAGGTGCTGGCCAATGGGTGTGCAGGCGACCTGTTCATCGCCATTTCCACCAGTGGCAATTCGGAAAACATCCTGCATGCCATCGAGGCCTGCCGCCAGAAGGACATCAAGGTCGTCGGCCTCACCGGACAATCGGGTGGCAAGCTCAAGGCCCTGTCCGATCATTGCCTGTGCGTGCCGTCGGCTTCCACGCCGCGCATTCAGGAATGTCACCTGGTCATCGAACATGCCCTGTGTGCGCACATCGAACAACGGATCTTCCGGCCGGAGCCGGTATGAAGGCCATCGTCCTGTGCGGTGGACTGGGAACCCGCCTGGGCGAGTTGACCCGGGAGACGCCCAAGCCCTTGATTCCCGTGGCCGGCCGTCCCTTCCTGTCCTACGTGCTGGACCGGCTGGTGGAGGGTGGTGCCAGTGAACTGGTGCTGGCCGTCAGCTTCCAGTGGGAAAAGATCAGGGCGCTCTATGGCAGCCAGTGGCGCGGTGTCCCCGTGGCCTATTCGGTAGAGCCGCAGCCGCTGGGAACCGGCGGCGCGATCCGTCATGCCATGCGCTCGCACGAGATTGAAGAAGCCATCGTCGTCAACGGCGACACCCTGCTCGACCTGGACGCCGGTGCATTGGCCGCGTTCGCCCGTGACAAGGCGGCTGATGTTGCCATGGCGCTCAAGTACATGGCCGATACCTCTCGCTTCGGGCGCGTCGAGATTGACCAGGCTGCACGCGTGCTGGGTTTTCGGGAAAAGGGTGTGGGCCAGGCGGGTCTGATCAACTCCGGCGTCTATCACGTCCATGCCCGCGTGTTCGCTGACAGCACCGATGCCGCCTTCAGCTTCGAGCTCGATGTGCTGGCCGGCAAGCTCGATACGGCAGCCATCTACGGCATGCAGACCGATGCCTATTTCATCGACATGGGAGTGCCGGAAGATCTCGCACGCGCCCAATACGAACTGCCACTGCCACGGCCGGCCGTTGCCGGGGAGGGCTCTGCGCGATGATGGATCTGTCCATGCCGGTAGAGGAGTTCAAGGCCTACATGGGCCAGCAGCTCGACCGTTTTTTTCCTGACCGTTACGCGTTTGCCGGCGCGGATGTCGATGCCGCCTTCGATGAGGCCTTGCAGCGGCTGGAGTATTGCCTGAAGTTCGTCTCGATCCGCGGCTTCGTGGTCGATGGCAAGGTGCAGTTGTCGCACCTGCATTCGGGCCAGTACTGCCATTTGCTGTATTTCATGGGCAACAGCCTCTGGAAGCGGTCGCAGAATCAACCCTTGTGCGACAAGCTGATGCTGCTGAACCAGGCGCTCAACGGCGTGTTCTGCTCCTACAAGCTGGCGCTGCCCGAGATCTTCTTCCTCAACCATCCGGTGGGCAGCGTGCTCGGCCATGCGCAGTATTCCAATTTCCTGGTGATACTGCAGAACGTGACCGTCAATACCGATCCGGAGTTGAAGATCGGTGAATGTGTGGCATTGACCGCTGGCGCGCAGATCATCGGTAACAAGCCCATCGGTGCGCGCTCTTCCATCGGTGCCAATACGCTGGTGTTCGATCGTGAGATTCCGGCGGACAGCGTGGTCTACAACGGGCCGACGGGACTCGTCATCCGTCCACGGGGACGCGAGAGCCTGGCCGAGCGCTATTTCAACGTGCCGTCGGCCTAGGCATCAGGCATTGCGGCGTCGTCACCCGGCGCCCTCCATTTCATCGCGAGGAAAGAATGTTCAAGGGAATTGACGCAGCCGGCATGAACGCCAACGATCTGCAGGCCGACACGGATTACTTCCTGAGCATCGCCCGGCCCGATGGCGGCGCGGTCGTGCTGCCGTTCCGCCTTGGCGACCAGCGCCTCTCGGAGTGCGGCGAGCATGTGGTGCTGGCAGCGCGGGAGAAGTTCGAGCTGCTCAGACAGTTGCATCGCTATCCCGAGATCCTGGCCCTGGCCGACGCCAACCGCCCGGCTGCCAGCGCCACGCTGGAGGCGGCGCTGGCAGGGGCATTCAGTGTGGACCGTGGTTTGTACATCTTCGGTGCCCACAAGCTGGGGGCGAAGGTTGCGCGTTTCTGCGTGGAACGCGGGATCGAGGTGAAGGGCTTCATCGATAACAGTAGCGATAAGCATGGCAAGCGCATCGACGGCATCCTCATCGGTGGTCCAGGGCAGATCGATGGCGAGAACGAGTCCGTGGTCGTAGCCAGCGGTCGCTACAGCAATGTCATCATGGCGCAGTTGCAGGGGCTGGGCTGGAAGCATGTGAAGAACATGCACGAACTGATGTTCGCACTGCGTACCTCGCATAATGCGGAGAGCGATTTCCGCTCCTTCGTCGACGTACTCGACACCGACGCCATGCGTTTCATCTCGGCCTTCCTGGCACTGGACGACGAGCGTTCGCGCCAGGTCTTCGACGGTCTGATCCGGATGCGCCGTACGTTGGCCACCCAGGTGGCTGATGCCATCAAGTCGCCTTTCGCCGATGAATACCTCGATGCGGATTTTGTCCAGCCAGCCGACATGGCCTACTACGTCGATGCCGGCGCCTTCAACGGCGACAGCCTGGAGCGCATGGAACAGCGCCTGGGCAAAGTGACCCATGCCTACCTGTTCGAACCGGAGTTGCCGGCGTATTACGATGGCCTGAAACGACATGCCGACCGGCCCGAGGTGTTTTTCTACAATCTCGGCCTGTCGTCGTCGTACCAGAAATTTACCTATCGTCCCGCGATGTCGTTCGACCTGCTGCAGGAGATCGATAGTCCCATCCCCAATGACATCGTCTCCTACATCCAGACCATACGCCTGGACGACATCATCACCGGGCCGGTGACGCTGTTCAAGCTTGATATCGAAGGTGCCGAGGAAGAAGCGCTCAAGGGCGCGGCCGACACCATCCGGGCGCAGCGGCCCAAGCTATGCGTGTGTGCCTATCACCGGGCGTCCGACCTCTGGAAACTGCTTGACGAGGTCAAGCGGATTCGTCCGGACTACAAGGTGGGACTGCGTCACTACTCCGATCTGATGGACGACTCGTCGTTCTATTTCTATTGATGATGCGCAGCGCGGTGCCGGGCACTGCGCTCCCGCCTTGTTTTCCGACCTGGACTTGACGCCTCATGGACCATCCCGATTCCGATACCCGCCATTGGACACGCCCACCCCTGTGTGCCTGTCCCCTTTGCGGCACCCTGCCCGAGCAACCCTTGCTGTCGCTCTCATTGTCGCAGCGAGCAGGGCTGCCCTCCGACATTACGGTATCCGTCTGTGCAGCCTGCGATTTCGCCTACGTGGCACCGGTCGATGCGCAAGCCTATGACCGCTATTACGCCGCCAATACCAATGACCAGATGTCGGTCCACGCGGAGATGTCCGAGCTGGACGCCAGGCGCTATGTGACGCAGGCCGATACCTTGGCCGCCATCCTGGGTGGTCCGGAGGCGCTGGATGTCCTCGACGTGGGATGTGGCGAGGCGGGCCTGTTGCGCACCCTGGTGGCGCGTTTTCCGCAGCATCGCTATGCCGGCAGCGATCCCAATGTCAAGGAGGATGCGCCGGGTGGGCGTGGCGCGCATCCGCGCATCCGCTTCAATCGTTCGTGGCAGGAAATCGATCAACAGTTTGACGTGATCATCCTGTCGCACGTGCTGGAACACATCGTCGATCTCAAGGATTTTTCCGCCATCGTCGGCAAGCTTGCGCCGGGCGGCAAGATCTACATCGAGGTACCGGATGCGGAGCACTATGCGTCCGCGCCGCGCCGGGAGTTCTGCTATTACTTCGATCGCCTGCACGTGAATCATTTCTCCCTCGCATCCTTGTCGGATGTAGTACGAAGCTGGGGTCTGGAAATCCGCCAGGCTGGTCGCCAGGATTTCACCTACAAGGATGGCAATCCCTTCCCCGCCTGCTATGTCATCGGCGCAGCAGGGGGCGACAGCGCGGCTGGTCTGGAGGCGCGGCATGGCCTGCCGCAGGCGCTGGCCTCCTATCTTGCGCAAGAGCGCGACCGCGCAGGCAGGATGGCGGCGCAGTTTGTTCCCGGGCAGGAGATCGTGGTCTATGGTTTTGGCGATAATTTCTTCCGCTCGCGTGCGGCCGGCGGGCCGCTGTCTGCCTGCCGGGTGCGTGCCGTGATCGACGCGCGTTGGGAAGCGCTGTCGCAATCGGCCTATGGCGGGCAATACCGTTTCATGGACCGTGATGCCGCGCTGCGCGAGCATGCCGGACTGCCCATTGTGGTGACCGTATCGTGGGGGGGCGAGTCGATAGGACGAATGCTGGCCGAAGCTGGGGCACAGAAGGTGCTGGTGTTCTGATATCCGCGACGATCATGCGGGCGGGCGCAACATGAAAGGAGAATCAATGAAATTGCTGATATCTGGCGGGACGGGTTTTTTCGGCAAGGCACTGCTGCGCCATTTCCTTGGCAGGGCACTGGAGAGCGGCACGCCGGACTTCACCCAGATCGTCGTGCTCAGTCGCGCGCCGCGGCGCTTTCTCGACCGGCATCCGGAATTCGATGGCTTGTCCTGGCTGCGCTTTCACGAGGGCGACATCCTGTCGCCGCAGACCTTGCCGCACACCGACCGTTTTAGTCACATCCTGCATGCTGCGGCTGATTCCACCGATGCAGCGAGGCTGACGCCGCTGGAACGGTACGACCAGATCGCAGCGGGCACGCGCCACATGCTGGAGCTGGCGGCAACCACCGGCGCCTCGCGCTTCCTGCTGACCAGTTCAGGTGGTGCCTATGGGCCGCAGCCTGCCGACATGGTGGCGATGCCGGAACATCTGCACAGCATGCCCGACCCGCTCAATCCCGGTAATGTCTATAGCCTCGCCAAGCGCCAGGCGGAGCACCTGTGCGCGCTGTATGCGGCGCAATACGGGTTCGAGGCGGTAGTGGCACGCTGCTTCGCCTTTGTCGGCGAGGACCTGCCGTTGAACGCGCATTTCGCCATCGGCAACTTCATCCGAGATGCCTTGTGCGGGCAGGAAATTGTGGTCGGTGGGGATGGCAGCCCGGTGCGTTCCTACATGCACCAGGCCGACCTTGCGCAGTGGCTGACGTTCCTGCTGCGCGAAGGCAAGGCCGGCGAGGCCTACAACGTGGGTTCGTCCGAGGCGGTGACGGTGGCCGAGTTGGCCGGATTGGTGCGAGAGCTGGTTGCACCGGACAAGCCGGTACGCATCATGGCCAAGGCCGTTGCCGACAATCCGGGCCGCAACCGCTACATTCCCGATATCTCCAAGGCCCAGGCACTGGGCGCGCCGCCAGTGCGCGGCTTGCGCCAGGCCATCGTGGACACGGTCCAGTCCCTGCGGCAAGGCAGCTGAATCGCCTCTGACCGGGGTCAGGTGGCGCTGTCCTTGAAGCCGTTGGGATTCTTCTGCTGCCAGCGCCACGAATCCGCGCACATGGCGTCCAGACCGAGGCGGGCCTCCCAGCCGAGCTTTTCCCGCGCTTGCGCCGGATCGGCATAGCAGGAGGCGATGTCGCCAGGACGGCGATCGGCGATGGTATAGGGCAAGGTCTTGCCGCAGGCTTTTTCGTAGGCCTTGACCACGTCCAGCACGCTGTAGCCGATGCCGGTGCCGAGGTTGACCGAGAAGCATTGCGGCGTGGTCAGTGCCTGCAGGGCAGCGACGTGGCCATGGGCCAGGTCCACGACGTGGATGAAGTCGCGCACGCCCGTGCCATCGGGTGTGGCATAGTCGCCACCCCAGATATTGAGTTTCTCGCGGCGGCCGATGGCGACCTGCGCCACGAAGGGCATCAGGTTGTTGGGAATGCCGTTGGGGTCTTCACCGATCAGGCCACTCTCGTGTGCGCCAACCGGATTGAAATAGCGCAGCAGCGCGATCTTCCAGTCGGGATGGGCGCGGTAATAGTCACGCAGCATATCCTCGATGACGATCTTGCTGCGGCCGTAGGGGTTGCTGGCCGACAGCGGATGGGCTTCATCCAGCGGCAGGTATTGCGGGTCACCGTAGACCGTGGCCGAGGAGGAGAAGACGATGGTCTTCACGCCGGTCGCTTCCATCGCTTCCAGCAGGCGCACTGTGCCGACCACGTTGTTGTCGTAGTACATCAGCGGCTTTTCCACCGATTCGCCCACGGCCTTCAGGCCAGCGAAGTGGATGACCGCATCGCACTTGAATTCGCGCAGCACGCTCTCGAGCTGGTCGCGATTGCGGATGTCGCCCTTGACGAGGGAGACCTGCCTGCCGCTGATCTGCTGTACCCGCTTGACCGATTCCGGGCTGCTGTTGCAGAAGTTGTCGAAGACGATGACTTCGTGGCCTGCATTGAGCAGTTCCACGCAGGTGTGCGAGCCGATATAACCGGCGCCGCCGGTGACGAGGATGTTCATGAGCTGACAGTTCTCCGGGTGCGTAACCCGGAGATTATGTCAGACTCTGGTAGAAGGCGATCTGATTCTCGCTCAGGCTGCGCAGATCCTCGTTGTTGAGGTAGCCGGCATACCATTGCGCAGTCAGCTCCAGCGCGGTGTAGAGCTCCATCTTGGGAATCCAGTCCAGGCGCTGGCGGGCCTTGGAAATGTCCAGCCGCAGCGTGCCGGCCTCATGCGGGCCCTGCGGTTGCGGCTCCAGTCTTACCTCCACCGGCATCACGTCATTCTTCTGCAAGGAATGATTGAAGGTGGCGCAGAGCTGGCTGACGGTCTGCATATCGGTGTCGGCCGGGCCGAAGTTCCAGGCCTCGCCATACTTGCCGCCGTGCTCATAGAGCAACTGGGCGATCTGCAGATAGCCCGACAGTGGCTCCAGCACGAACTGCCAGGGGCGTACCGCATGCGGGTTGCGGATGCTCACGGCCTCGTTTCTTTCCAATGCACGGACGAAATCGGGCACCAGCCGGTCGGCTGCGAAGTCGCCGCCGCCGATGACATTGCCGGCGCGCACGCTGGCGATGCCGACCGGGTTCTCCGGATCCTTGGCGAAGAAGGAACGGCGATAGGCCGAGGTCACCAGTTCGGCCGCGCCCTTGCTGCTGCTGTAGGGGTCGTGGCCGCCCATCGGATCGTCCTCGCGATAGCCCCACAGCCATTCACGGTTTTCATAGCATTTGTCGCTGGTGACCACCACCACCGAGCGCACGCACGGAGTGTGGCGCACTGCTTCCAGCAGGTGTGCGGTCCCCATCACGTTGGTGGCGTAGGTATCGAGGGGCGTGCTGTAGGAGTCGCGTACCAGCGGCTGGGCGGCCAGGTGGAAGACGATGTCCGGCTGCACCGCCGCCAGCGTTTCGGCCAGGTGCTTGGGATCGCGCACGTCACCGGTGGTGGTCTGCACGCAATTGTGCAGCCGCGCCAGGTGGAACAGGCTGGGATTGGTCGGCGCCGGCAGCGAATAGCCGCTGACCTTGGCGCCCATCAGGTGCAGCCAAAGAGTCAGCCAGCTTCCCTTGAAGCCGGTGTGACCGGTGATGAAAACGCGCTTGTCGCGCCAAAAATGAGCCATCAGGCAGCCTCTTACACGTAGGGCGGAGAGTCGTTCGGGTGCAGAGGCGTGGGTGCGATGTTTCACGCGGCGGCCGGCACGTCGGTGGCGGCTCGGCCTCCCGGTATTTTCCGTGTCGGGATCACGTTTTCCCTGCGAAACCACGACTGCATGGTTGTCTTTATTCTGACCTGGCAGCGAGCCCTCGCGGCAGCTCACTACGATGGGTCAGATTAGAACATGCGGTTTTTCGCCTTCAAGCGTGGAAGAGGAGGGTATTTGTCGTCCAATCCCCGACTATAGCCGGATGACAACAAAAATTTACTTTTTTGGGTTTGGCTGGCGCCCGCGCTGGCCGCAGAAGCCGCTTTGCAGGCGGGCTTCCGGGCAATGAGGTGATACGCGGTGTCTCGTCATCCTAAGTCTTGCAGCGGGTGTGACAAGCGTGAGAACGACGCCGGTCGGGCCGGGAATCAGAGCAGGCTGACCACCGATTGCCCCTGGTCGAGCTGGTCGTCGCGATCGAACAGGGTGTCGCCTGTGGCCTGCTTGCCTGCAACCGGCTGGAAGCTGCCGAAGTCGAACAGGCTACGGTCCAGCATATGCGATGGCGTGATGTTGGCCATGGCCGTGAACATGCTCTTGATCCACAAGGGATTGGTCTTTTCCCACTCATTGAGCATTTCGCGCATGGCCTGGCGCTGCAGGTTGGGCTGCGATCCGCACAGGTTGCAGGGGATGATGGGGAATTCCATGGCGGCCGCGTATTTCTTGATATCCGGCTCGCGCACATAGGCCAGCGGACGGATCACCACGTTCTCGCCATCGTCGGCGATCAGCTTGGGCGGCATGGTCTTGATCTTGCCACCATAGAACATGTTGAGCATGAAGGTATGCAGGATATCGTCGCGGTGATGGCCCAGGGCGATCTTGGTGGCGCCCAGTTCCTTGGCCACGCGGTACAGGATGCCGCGGCGCAGGCGCGAGCACAGGGAGCAGGTGGTCTTGCCGGGGGCGATCTTGTCCTTGACGATGCTGTAGGTGTCTTCCTCGACAATGCGGTAGCGCACGCCGATGCGCTCGAAATACGCGGGCAGGATGTGCTCGGGGAAACCCGGCTGCTTCTGGTCCAGGTTCACGGCGATGATCTCGAACTTCACCGGTGCCACCGTCTGCAGGTAACGCAGGGTCTCCAGCATGGTGTAGCTGTCGGCGCCGCCGGACATGCAGGCCATGATGACGTCGCCGTCGCGGATCATGTCGAAGTCGGCAATGGCACGGCCGGTCATGCGGCGGATGCCCTTTTCCAGGATCTCGAAGCGGCGCGAGCCGCGTGCCGTCACTTCCGCATGCGCGCCGGCAGCCGGCGTGGACGGTTCATCCAGCCCGGGCAGCTGGGTCAGGTCGGACAGTTGCACTGCGGCCGCAATGTCGTTCATGGGGGAATTCCTTCAATCGGTAGGCTGTTGCTGCCGCGCCAACGCCAAGTCTGCCGGTTGACAAACAGGCAAGATGGCTGGGCACGGGCGGAGGACCGGCATTTTCTCATGCAGCGCCGGTTCATGCCATGGGCGGGGCGCGTTCGGGCAGTGCGCCTTGCGCAAAACGTGGCATTCAGGCCGCATCTTCTGCTACCCGTGCCTGAAGAAAGTCCTGTGAAGCAGCGATCACGCCAACGCAAAGCGGGAAATTTTCCCCGCGCCGCGCTACCATGGCGGTTTTGCCGGTAAAGCTCGGCTGCACCGGCATCGGCGTTTCTCAATCTGACGAGGTCCTCATGTTTTCGCATCTCCCGCCGTATGCCGGCGATCCCATCCTGAGCCTGATGGAACAGTTCCAGCGCGACGAGCGCAGCAACAAGGTCAACCTTTCCATCGGCATCTATACCGATGGCCGTGGCGTGGTGCCGGTGCTGCCCTCGGTGCGCACCGCTGCCGCGGCGGTGGCCGAAGTCGGCGCGCCCTACGTCTATCTGCCCATGGAAGGCCATGCCGCCTATCGCCAGGCGGTGGCCAAGCTGCTCTTCGGTGCGGATCTGCCCTCGGCGGAACATCTGGCCATCGTGCAGACCCTGGGCGGATCGGGTGCACTCAAGGTGGGCGCCGACCTGATCGCGCGTTTCTTCCCGCAGCCCACCATCTGGCTGCCGGACCCGACCTGGGACAACCACGTCGGCATCTTCGAAGGCGCCGGCTTCAAGACCGAGCGTTACCCCTACTACGATGCGCAGACCAAGGGCCTGAACTTCGAGGGCATGCTGGCCAAGCTGGATTCCCTGCCCAAGGGCGCGGTGGTGCTGCTGCACCCCTGCTGCCACAATCCGACCGGCGTCGATCCGACCCGCGCGCAGTGGGAACAGATCGTCGATGTGCTCGAAAAGCGCGGTCTGCTGCCCTTCTTCGACCTGGCCTACCAGGGCTTCGCCGAGAGTCTGGACCAAGACATCTGGCCGGTGCGCGAGGCGGTGCGTCGCCAGATTCCGTTCTTCCTCTCCAATTCCTTCTCCAAGATCTTCTCGCTCTACAGCGAGCGCATCGGTGCGTTGTCGGTGTTCTGCCCGCAGGCAGGCCAGGCGGCCAATGTGCTGGGCCAACTGAAGCTGACCGTGCGTCGCAACTACTCCAGCCCGGCGCGCAATGGTGCGCTGCTGGTGGCGCATGTACTGGGCGACGACAAGCTGGCCACGCAATGGCGCGCCGAAGTCGAGGAGATGCGGGTACGGGTGCGCGACATGCGCGTCAAGCTGGCCTCGCAACTCAAGAGCGCGGTTCCGGATCAGGACTTTTCCTTCCTGCTGCGCCAGAACGGCATGTTCGGTTACACCGGCCTGACGTCCGCCCAGGTGGACCGTCTGCGCGAAGAGTTCGGCGTCTACGCTGTCGGCACGGGCCGCATCTGCGTGGCCGGCCTCAATGACAGCAACGTTGCACGCGTGGCCGAGACCATGGCCGAGGTGCTGCGTGGCTGAAGTGGCAGGCAAGGCCGCATTGGTTGCGGCCGACATCCGCCACAAGAGCTATGAAGACGTGCTGGCGCTGGTGGCCGGCACGCTCTTCGTCTCGCTGGCGGTAAACATGTACAGCCAGGTGGGTCTGTTGACCGGCAGCACCGCCGGCCTGGCCTTCCTGACGCATTATCTGACCGGCCTGCCGTTTGGCGTGGTGTTCTTCGTCATCAACATCCCGTTCTACTACTTCGCGTTTCGTCGGATGGGCCGGCGCTTCACCGGCAAGACCTTCTGCGCGGTGGCGCTGGTCTCCGGCTTTTCGTTGATGCATCCGCACTTCATCAGCTACGGCAAGCTGGACCTGTTCTACAGCGCGGTGCTGGGTGGCCTGTTGATGGGGGTGGGATTCGTGATGCTGTTCCGCCATGGCGCCAGCCTCGGTGGAATCAACGTGGTCACGCTGTTCATGCAGGACCGTTACGGCCTGCGTGCCGGCAAGCTGCAGATGGGCGTGGACGTGGTGATCGTGCTGTGTTCGCTGTTGGTGGTGACGCCCCGGGTCTTGCTGGCATCCATCCTGGGTGCGGTCACTGCCAATCTGGTGATTGCCTTGAACCACCGGGCGGGCAGGTATATGGGGATGTAGTTGAGCGTATTCCTGCCAAGCCTGTCGCTCAGGATCAATGCCGTCCAACGCAAGCTGGACGGCATTTTTCCTGGTGGGATCAGGCGCTGACCGGTTCACCGGTCGCCGACCTGACGGGATAGGGCTGGATCAGCAGATCGGCCGGGAGGTTCAAGCCGGCGCTGAGCTTGCGGATCATGTCCAGGGTCATCGGACGCACCCGGTTGAGGATGTCGGAGACGCGACCACGTGGTCCCAGGTAGGGCTCCAGATCCTTACGCGTCAGGCCACGCGCCTCCATGACATGCAGCAGGAAGTCGATGGGGTCCGGATCACCAATGGCAAAGTGCGAGCGCTCGTAATGGGCGATCAGCAGGGTAAGTACATCCAGTTGATCGGCTTGCTGCGAACGTGCCGGAGCATCCCACAGACGCTCCGCTTCGGCCAGTGCAGCGCGGTAGTCCTTGCGGGTACGTATCAGTTTGAGTTGCATGTGACATTCCTTCAAATCGTTTCCACATCAATGGCGTCATACTGGCGATGCGTGCCGACGAAGCGGATGTAGATCAATTCCTTGTCGTAGCGTACAGCGACCACCAACCGGTAGTCGTTGCCCTTGATATTGAACACCACACGGTTGTTTCTGGTGAAGCTGGCATTGCGATAGGCCGCCTTGATGTCGGCCGGGGTCTTCCAGTTCACCCGGCTGGCCAAGGCGTGCCATGCTCGCAGCGAAGTCTCCGCGGCAGGGTGTGCGGTCCAGAAAGTCCGTAAGGTGGAGAGGGCAATGATGCGCATCGGCACACCGTAACATGCTACCACCTTGGTAGCGGGACGGAAGTGTAAAACCGTATGTAGTTCTCGAAAAACACGGAACCCCGCATCAGGCGGGGTTCTGGTCGTGCTGCCGGCGGAGGACGGCTGGAATGCGGCGGATCGGATCAGCCCGCGGTCTTGATACGGAATGTCTCCACGCCCACCGAATCGCAGTCCGGATAGACGTCAGGCTTTTCGGTGGAGACGCGGACCGCCCGCACCTTGGGGTGGGCCAGCATGGCCGTCATCACGTCGTCGCACAGGGTTTCCTGCAGATGGATGTGGCCGCGCGCCATGCGCTGGGCGATGGTGGAGCGGATGAAGTCATAGTCGACCACTTCGTCGAGATGGTCGGCGGTGGGGGTGGTATCGGCCAGCGGGACGTAGAGATCGACGTTGATCAGGATGCGCTGCTCACCCTTCT
>Ga0308159_1000464_pt1 | contig 93691 bp, 87 predicted proteins | sample PhyCR1_FD_201040 | JGI IMG/M metagenome (GOLD analysis project Ga0308159, IMG submission 201040) | Phyllosphere microbial communities from UC Gill Tract Community Farm, Albany, California, United States - DLSLC.R1 | ecosystem: Host-associated > Plants > Phyllosphere > Unclassified | place: USA...
AGCCCAGCGGTCACGGGATGAGACGGCGGCGATGTCATACAAACGCCTTTCGCGGAAAAACAGCTCAGTGCCGCCCAGCGCAATCACCTGAAAAAGGGTGCGAATTTTCTCTGTGGCGGAGGATGAATCCGCCAGCGCGGCCTCCAGACGGCAGGCAATCTCCGTAAGGCAATTAGTGCAGATCACTTCTCCGATTTCCTGTTTGGAACCGAAAAATTTGTAGATATATGCCTTTGAAAATCCGATGGATCGGGCGAGATCTGAAACAGTCGTTTTTTCAAAGCCATAATGGCTGAAGTACTCCATTGCGGCATCCACAATCTGATCACGGATAGTGTGATCAGACGGTCCTCGCGTTGTGGTGGACATTTTTTTATCGGTCATTTTCAGCCTGGAAGTTGGTTAATTACACAGATAGCTTGTGACCCTATTATATTTTGGTCACAAGTAAAAATCGTTAAAGTGTTTTTTATTTTCTTTATCGCAGAGAAGTGGTGATGAGGTGACAGGGAAATAAAACAGAAATACGTCGGGGATGTTTCTCAAAATCAGGGGCGCATTCACTATCATTGGGGCGCACCGCGCCCCGGTTTAACAGTCAATACGCGCCAGACAAGCCTCGCTATGAAGATTACTTACCCTCGAAAAAGTCTGAAGGAAGTTGTCCCGGCGGCATATTGATCACCTGGTCATTATCCGGACCTTCATTTTTCATGTAGGTCACTTTGGCAAACTTTATCTGCTCCGCTACCCGTACTGAAGCGGGTGTGAAGCTTGATTTTTTATCGCGTTGCTTAACGTCTGACGACTTTAGGGTTTGGCTGTAATTTAGCTGTTCACTGTCGCCTCAGGCCTGATGCGTACGGATGGCCTGAATAAGATGATGCCGGTGTCCGCTCCTCGCTTATAGCAGTCCGATGACGGCTCTAGGTTTGTTTTCGTGTCAAAACGCACAGGGCTGACAGCATGGTATATTACCTTCTGCCACCGCTACGTCGCATTGCCGACGTTGAATTGATTCTGCTGTGAGGATCCCGATATGACCACTTTTTATCAACTTTCGGCCACCAGTCTCGATGGTCAGCCTGTCTCTATGGCTGACTACGCTGGCAAGCTGGTTCTGGTGGTTAATACCGCCAGCCATTGTGGTTTCACGCCACAATACGCAGGCCTTGAAACTCTCTACAAGAAATACGCGACCCGGGGTTTTGTCGTACTGGGTTTCCCCTGCAACCAGTTCGGTAAACAGGAACCCGGCGGCGCCGATGAAATCGAGCAAACTTGCCACATCAACTACGGTGTGAGCTTTCCGATGTTCGGGAAAGTGGAGGTTAACGGCGAAGCAGCGCACCCGGTATTCCGTTACCTTAAGGATGAATTGCCCGGCACTCTGGGCGGGAGGATCAAATGGAACTTTACTAAGTTTCTGATCGGACGCGACGGAAAACCGCTCAAGCGTTTTGCACCGATCACGACCCCGGAGAAAATGGAAGCGACAATCCTTGCTGCACTTTAAGCAATTTTTGGTTTCGGACTTCTCTTCACGAAATCTAATCCCGGAGCCCTGTTGTTCTTCATGATTTTGCCTTCAATAAAATCAGAATATTATTGCGCCGAAGCTTTATTGGCTACAAAACGCCAGCGGATATAATCATAAGTCCAGTTAAAGACTAACGTATAAGGAAGGAAGACAAATATTAGCCCTATTTCGACCATGAAAGCCTTAGCTAATGACAAATCGAGTAAAAACATGGCGACTGGCGTCAGAGAAAGTACCAGTACAATTTCAAAAATCACGGCATGCAGAATTCTTACTGTAAAATTCCGTTCGAATGCAAAACGCCTTTGAATTGCGTCAAAAATCTTATTGAAGATATAGTTCCAGATTGTTGCGGTAATCGCGGAGATAACAGAAAGTTTACCAGACTGTAATAAGGACACTTTCAGTACAGTAGAAATAAAAATGGCGATAACGACATTCCCAAGCAATTCGAAAAGCACCGCATGGAAAATCCTCTCGGCTGTGCTTTTATTCAACTCCACTTTCATCTTACCTGACTCCCGTTTACCGCAAATGACCTGACGTTAAACGTTGTAACCTAAACCAATACAAAACACAGCCTTAATCTATGCGATCATTAGTCCATTATCGCTGAACCAGATTTGACGCCCCTTATTGTTACTTAATTGTTATTGTTGTGTCACGACAGAGACGCTGGGTTTTCCTGTTTCGATTTCGGTCGAATTCATTTTTTTACGCGTATGAATTTCCTCAATAATTTTGGCGAAGCGTTCTTCATTAAGTTTATAAAACACGCCCATAATCACAGCCGCCATCACAGCCAGTACGCAGGGCCAGATAAAAATAAGCTGCCGTAAGCCGAGTAATGTCGCACTACTTTGCACCACGTTAGGAATATAACCAATTTGCGTCAGCATAATTCCTGGCAGAAAACCCGCCAGCGCCGCAGAGATTTTGCGCGAAAAGGTGTAACCGGTATACACCGAGCCTTCAGCGCGGATGCCGGTTTTCCATTCGCCGTAATCCACGGTATCCGGCACCAGCGCCCAGTTCAGGCTGTTGACAAAGGCGGTGCCAAAGAACGCCATGCAGGAAAACAGCACAAAACTTAACGAGCTGTTTCCCCAGAGAAAATTGAAAATATCGCCAGCCGCCCACAACAGTAATCCGCCCAGATATACCTGCTTTTTGCCAAAACGTTTCACGCAACCGGGCACCAGAAAGACGCCGAGCAGAATACAGCCCATGCTGAAAAAGCCCATCCACGACAGCAGATGAATATCATTGAGGACGTACTGCGTGTAATACACCTGGATCGCCAGTTTGATATTAAACGCCGCCAGCGTACACAGGTTGGCGAGACACAGTACCAGCAACGGCGGATTGCGAAATATGGCGCGAAACGATCGCAGAATGCCGGATTTATGCCCCGCTGGCGTGAGTTCAACGTAACGTTCCCGGACGCCGCGATAACACCAGCCCATGCACAGAATGCCGCAGGTGGCGAAAATCAGCGCAGCGGAGAAATATCCCACCGCGGGAGAGTGACCCAATAACGCCTGCACCGGCATAAACCCGACGGTACACAGCAGTAACCCGAGCGTGGCACCGCCCTGACGCCAGGCCGCAAGTTGTGCCCTTTCATGCGGATTTTTGGTGATGGCGGGCACCATCGCACCGTACGAACAGTTCATCAGGCTGTAGAACAGGCCGAACAGCATAAACAGTACAGTGGCGAGCGCCGTTTTCACCGGCAGGCCAAAATCATTCGCCATAAACTGTGCGGTCGCCACCAGTCCCACCGGCACCGAGGCATACAGAATAAACGGCCTGAATTTGCCCCGCGCGCCGATATGGCGGCGGGAATCGAGCAATACGCCGGTCAGCATGTCGGTAAAGGCGGTGAAAAACTTCGCCACCAGAAAGATGATGCCGCCATAAAACGCCGGCATGCCCAGTTCATCGGTATAAAACTTCAGCAGATAAAGTGTCCCGATGCACAGCATCAGGTTCGAGCCAAAATCGCCCATTCCATAGGCGCACTTCTCACGCAGGGTCAGCGGATCAGGGTGATGTAAATCCTTCATAGTCGATCCTCACAGCGCCCCGCAGGGCGCTGACACAGTGAATGCCTTATGCCGTCTGCCTGCGCTGCTCGATTTCCGCCACGATGCGCACGTACATTTTCTCGTTGAGGTTATAAAAACAGCCCATCGCCACGATAGTGATCGCTGCCAGCGCGCAGGGATAAATGAAGATCAGCTGACGCAACCCTTCCTGCGTAGCCGCCGACTGCACCACGTTAGGCACATAGCCGATTTGCGTCAGCATCAGGCCGGGGAAAAACCCCGCCAGCGCCTGCGAGACTTTACGAAAGAAGGTGAAACCGGTGTAGACGGTACCTTCGGAACGCACGCCGGTGCGCCATTCACCGTATTCCACCGTATCGGACACCAGCGCCCAGTTCAGGCTGTTGACGAAGGCCGAACCGAAGAACGCCAGACAAGAGTACGCGACAAAGCTGACCGATCCGCTGCCGTAGAAGTAGTTGAGAATGTCGCCGACAATCCACAGCGCCAGACCGCCGATATAGACTTTTTTCTTGCCGAAGCGGCGCACGGCGGCGGGCATCAGGAACACGCCGATGAAAATGCAGCCCATGCTGAAAAAGCCCATGTACGAAAGCAAAATGGGATCGTTAAGTACGTACTGGGTGTAATACACCTGGATCGCCAGTTTGACGTTGAACGCGCCGAGCGTGCAGAGGTTCGCGATGCACAGGATGAACAGCGGACGGTTACCGGCGATCGCACGAAACGACTGCAACAATCCCGGCTTTTGCGCAGGATCCTGCGGCTGCGCTTCGACATAACGCTCTTTCACACCGGCATAACACAGCCACATAAACAACAAGCCCACCAGTGAGAACAGCGTCGCGGCAAAAATATAACTGCGCTGCGAACTGCCTTCGAGCAGATTCATCACCGGCACAAACCCAACGGTACACAACAACAGCCCCAGCGTGGCACCGCCCTGTCGCCACGCCGCGAGTGAGGCGCGTTCGTCGGGATTTTTAGTAATGGCGGGCACCATCGCGCCATACGAGCAATTCATCATGCTGAAAAATAATCCGTACAGCATGAAGAGCAGCGTCGCCACCACGGTCTTACCGGTAATCTCCAGCGGCGTGCCGACGAAATTGGCGACAGCCAGCAACGTCACCGGAAATGCAGCGTATAACACGAAGGGGCGAAACTTCCCTTTCGGCCCGATTTTGCGGCGCGAATCCAGCATGATGCCGGTGCCCATATCGGTAAACGCGGTAAAGAATTTGGCGATCAAAAAGATAATGCCGCCGTAAGTTCCCGGCAGACCGAGTACGTCAGTGTAGAATTTCAGCAGATACAGCGTGCCGATATCGAGCAGGATATTGGAGCCTAAATCCCCCATGCCATAGGCCAATTTTTCCCTGAAAGGCAGCCGCAGGGTCGCAGGGTTTTCCGGTGTTGTCTGACTCATTATTATTCTCCTTCACCTGCCGGAGCGATGTCCTGAACCCCGGCGGGTGAGCCTTATCAGAGGTAACGTAATTCGCCGAACAGCGCTGCCCACTCGCTGTCTGCACGATAAAAGACCGGCGGTTTACCCAGCGGCGCTGCCACTGTGATATCGCCGCCTTGATGGGTTTCACCGGTCCAGGCGTTGGTCCAGGTATCCTGCGGCAGATACAGCGGCCACTCGCTGCGCCCTTCTTCATGCACCGGAGCCACCAGCAGATCGCGACCAAACAGGTACTGGTATTTCAGCGTGTAAGTGCGGGCATCGTCTTCGTAATGCAGGAACAGCGGCCGCATCACCGGCAAACCGCTCTGGCTGTTATGCTTCACGGCCTGTCTGATGTAAGGCTTGAGATGGGTGAACACGCCGGTCATACGGGCGAAATGCGCGATGGTTTCCGCATCGCCGTCAAACTGCCAGTTATCGCCCGGACGGTTGCCTTCGTGGGTGCGCATCATCGGCGTGAAAGCGCTGAAATCGCACCAGCGCAGCAGCAGTTCTTTGCTACGTTTCATATCAAACAGCGTGGTATAACCGCCGATGTCGCTGTGATGCAGACCGTGGCCGCTCATCGCCAGTGATAAAGCTGCCGGGATCACCGAGGCCAGCCCGTCGTCCAGGCTCCAGTCAACGTTCTGATCGCCCGCCCACATCATGGTCGAATATTTCTGGCTGCCGGTGTAACCGGCGCGCATAAAGAACAGCACCTCGCCGAGCTTGCCGGTTTCCTGCAAGGCTTCGTAGTTGCACTTCGCCCACAGCGCGGGCCAGGCGTTATGCATAATTTCCGCGCTGACGCCATTATGCAGAAAAGTATCGGTTGGCAGATATTCGCCAAAATCCGCCATCCAGCCGCCGCAGCCCAGTTCAATCAGGTTCTTCTTGATGACGTTTTTAAACCACTCATAGGCCGCGGGATGGGTCAGATCGACCACGCCTGCATAGAATTCGCCGAACTCAACGTGGTAATCCGCACCGCTGGCGTCTTTGGTCAGATAGCCGTGTTTGGATGCCTCTGCGCATAAGTCACGATCGCTGGCGACATACGGATTGATGTAAGAAAGAAACTGCACGCCCTCTTCTTTCCACTGCGCGATACGTTCGTCGAGTTGCGGATACAGCTCGCGGTTCCACTTCCAGTTCCACATCACGCGCTTGCCGAACGAGGTCATACGAATACCTGACCAGTCCTGCGCCCAGATGCCATTGACCTTCACACCGCCCTGGCGCATCACGTCGAGTTTTTGCTGGCAGATTTCCGTGCCGCCCTGAACGCCCAGCGTCACGCCGTCGTATACCCAGTCCGGCAATTCCGGCTGGCGACCTAACAAGGCGGTGAGTTTTTCCAGCAGGCTGATATAGCTGTCGGCGCATTCAAAACGCAGCGTGGCGTTATCTTCCCAGAAGGCCAGTTCGTGATAATCCGGCGCACTGAAATCGAAATTCATATAGCCGCTGTTTTCAACGTGGCAGTAAAACTTCTGCGTGCTGACAAAGGTTGGCTGCGGGAAGAACGTCCAGTAATAGTCGCCGCCTGCGTTCTCTTTGCAGTCGGCCTGCCAGGTGACATAGGTTTGTTTGTTACGCCCGACGCCCTGCTCGCTGGTCCACAACGGGAAGGGTTTTCCGCGCAAATCAAAGTAAGAAAACTGTTCACCGCAGCCATAAATATGATCTTGCGGTTCTGCCGCCAGTCGCAGCCAGATGCGGTTATGCGCGCGGTCGTCGTTTTGCAGGTTAAGCTGTAAACGCCCGCTGTCATCCGTGGTGATCGCAAGCCTCGCGCTGAGCGTATCACCCCGGCTGAAATGCAGATCCCATCCCGCAGGGTGCGCGGTAACTTTTACATCGGTCAGGGCAACCTTTTCATTCAGGCGATCTTTAATGCTGAAATTGCCACGGAACATGTCGATATCCGCCTCGCCAGCGCCAATCCATAAACAGGGCGCTTGCGCGGTATGACGTAAAATCTGGCGCTGCTGATAAATCAGCGAAAATTCATTATTACCGGCGATAAATTCAATCTGAGTATTTTTATTTTGTAGGGTACTCATGATGGTCTCCGTGATTTTTATTTTGCATTGATGTCCAGCAGACCGGCGGCAACGGCAGGTGCCAGCCCCGGCGCCAGCGGCAGACGCGGGATCACCAGGCAATGCAGAAGATGATAAATATCCTGTTTACCGTCCCAGACTTTCGTGGTCACTTTGTTGTCAGTATCCAGCTCCTGCCACCACGAGCCATTTTCGAAGTCCATCAGGTATTTCACGCAGTATTCCCACCAGGTCTGATACCAGGTTTCGTATTGCGCTTCGCCGGTCAGGCAATGCAACGCATACGCGGTACCCATCGCCTCCACAATGGGCCAGCGCACGCGTTCGCGCACGATAGGCTGCCCGTCCCAGTCAACGGAATAAACAAAACCGTCTGCGCCGTCCGGTGCCCAGGCATCGCGGATCGTGGCGTGGAACAGCCCTTTGGCATCTTCCAGCAACCAGTCCGGTGGCGTTTCAAAACGAGCCTCGAGCGCGGCGTGAAGGTGTAGCATCAGGCGTCCCCATTCGATCCAGTGCCCCGGCGTGCCGCCGTAAGCGCGGAAACGGTGCGCAGGATTGTCTTTGTTATAATCGCGGATCGGCTTCCACTGCGTATCAAAATGCTCATTTACGCGATACTCGCCGCGACGGGCGACGTCATGAATGATCACCGAGGCGATTCTCAGTGCGCGATCCAGCCATTTGCGCTCATGCGTGACGTCGTAAACGATCAGGAAAGCTTCAACCGCGTGCATATTGGCGTTACCGCCGCGATAGGCTTCGGTTTCGGTGAAGGCCTCATCCCACGACTCGAGACACATCTGCTCGTCTTCACTCCAGAAGTACTTTTCGATCACGCCGATGGCCTGATCGAGTAATTTTCTGGCCTCAGGATGGCCGGTGGTGACGGCGCTGGCCGCGCCCAGCAGAACAAAAAAATGCTGATAGCCCTGTTTTGAAGCATCCACTACGCCTTCATCATTCACGCAGGCGTACCAGCCGCCGTGCTGTTTATCCGCCAGCGCGCCATTGAGCGCACGGATACCGTGATCGACCAGCGAATACGCGCCGGGACGCCCCATACCTGCGGCAACGGAATAGACGTGCAGCATGCGGGCGGTGATCCACAAATGCGTGCCCATATCCGGCCGCACTTGCCCGTTATTGCCCAGCCAGCCGAAGCCGGTGGGCACGGCGGCATTTTTGCCAAAATCGAAAATCCGGTCGGTTTCCTGCTCAAGCCAGCGATGGTGGCTCATCGTGTTAAACCATTTCATTTTGAACTCCTTTCGTTAGCGGCGACGCGCCATCATCTCGTCCACAATGTCGCCCAGACGCTGCAATTTCGGCGCGGAAATATCCCTGAGCATGAGTTCGGTATCAGGTAAACCGACCACGGATGACCAGACCGCACGGCCTGCGAGAAAACCGGATGCGCCCGCCGTCATGGCGACACTGACCGCACGCGGAAAGAGTTTTTCATCGACGCCGGAGGAGAGGATCACCCACGGCATATGAATATGTTCATTGAGGTGTTGCGAGGCGCGCAGCAGTTCAGCCTGCGTGCCGCGCCCGCTGAGGGGCATTTCGACTTTATAAAGGTCAGCGCCGCTGTCACCGAGTTCTTTCGCGGCATCGATAATCGCCTGTTCCCGGTCAAATTTATCGCCACGACGCGGCGGCCTGACCACCGGCTCGATAATGCTCAGCAAACCGTGCGCATGGCAGCGTTGATTAAACTCTTTTACCCTCTCAAGACGCTCCTGCGGATCTTCATCGCTGCGCCACAACACCAGCAGTTTCAGCGCCTTGCCACCGTTTTCCCTGACCTGCTGCGGATCCACATTTTTGTCGATCACCACGCTGTCGACCGGAATGCCGTTGCCCGGAATAAATTCGTCTGCCGCGACAATCATCGCGCAGTTTTTTGCAATGGCCTGCTGCTCAACAATCTGGCGGTAACAGAACTGCTGATCGACCAGAATCGCTGAGGCGTACGGCGATAAAATCCTTGCGGCATTGACTTTAAAATCAGTAAGAACCTGATCGGCGACCGGCGCTTTCGCACCCGCGGCCACGAACATTAAGCGCATCGCTTCCCGCTGATCGACCGCCAGCATGGCGAATCCGCCGGAAGGACGGGTGATATCGTTAAGGCTGTAGTGAGTCATTTAACTTTCCTTGGTTAATGCGTTACGGATGTGTTTTCTGAGTCAGACCGGCGCTGGTGCGCACCTGCTCAAGAATGGCGGTCCAGTCCTGACGTCCGCGCCCGGCGGCACGCGCCTGGTTGTAGACTTCGCGGGAAGCCGCACCGAGCGGCATTGGCACATGCAACTGATTGGCGACGTCCAGCGCGATACCGAGATCTTTATGGGCCAGATCAATCATGAAGGCCGGCGACAGATCGCCCTTCAGCACTTTGTTCGGCCATGAGGTGGTGAAGTGGCCTTTTCCGGCAGGCGTTCCGCTCATGACCTGCAACGCCACATCGAAAGAGAGATCCAGTGCTTCGCACAGCACGGCGGCTTCGGCGGAGAGCGCATTCAGGGCGATACTCATGTAGTTGTTGATCAGCTTGACGCGGATGCCTTTGCCCGGCCCGCCCGCATTAATCAGTTCAGACCCCATCGCCATCAGCACCGGCGTCGCCCGCTCAACCTGTTCCTGCGTACCACCCGCCAGCAGCAGTAAAGTCCCCGCTACGGCGTGATCCGAGGTTCTGCCGACCGGCACGTCCATCAGGCTGAAACCTTTTTCGTGCATCTGCGCGATCAGCTTGTCAGTTTGCAACGGGTGAATGGTCGACATGTCGATAACCAGCGCCGACGGGCTCAGGGTTTCGCAGATACCGTCGCGGCCAAATAACACATCGCGCACCAGATCGCCGTTAGGCAGCATGGTGATGACAAATTCTGCGCCCTCCGCTGCCTCTGCCGCGCTTTTAGCGCCCGTTGCTCCCTGCTGCACCAGTGCTGCCACAGCCTGCGGATTAAGATCGAACACCGCTAACCGGTGTCCCTGTTTAATCAGGTTGGTCGCCATCGGAGCGCCCATTTGCCCCAGACCAATAAATGCCACATTTGCCATGCGTCTCTCCTTTGTGCTGATCAGCCATGTCACTTTTTGATAATCAGTGCTGTCTTTGTTTGTCGTTTTTTGATCGTATTTGTAATTTCAGGTCAAAAAATTGACAGCCATCACTTTTTTAACAATTCGCTTAATTAAAATAACCTCATCAAAACACGCTTAAGGAACAGCCATGATTCGCATTGCCTGTGTCGGGATCACCGTGATGGACCGGATCTATTACGTGAATGAATTACCTGCAGAAGGAGGGAAATATGTCGCTGAAAAATATCATGAAGTGGGTGGCGGCCCGGCAGCCACTGCCGCAGTGGCTGCGGCAAAACTGGGCGCAGAGGTGGACTTTATTGGCCGCGTGGGCGATGACGATACCGGCAACCGGCTGCTCGCGGAGCTGGGATCCCTGGGGGTAAATACCCGCTACGTCCGTCGCATTGAGCAGGCGCGTTCGTCGCAATCTGCCATTCTGGTGGATCAACACGGTGAGCGGATCATTATCAATTATCCCAGCCCGGATTTACCCGTTTCCGCCACGTGGTTACAGGCCATCGACTTTTCGCAGTGGGATGTGGTGCTGGCGGACGTGCGCTGGCACGACGGCGCGAAACAAGCGTTCACACTGGCGCGCCAGGCGGGTGTGATCACCGTGCTGGATGCCGATATCACGCCGCAGGATATCGCCGACCTGGTGGCGTTAAGCGATCACAGCGCATTCTCTGCCCCCGGTTTGCAGCGGCTGACCGGAAACGCCGACGCCGGTGCTGCGTTAGTTAACGCACAAACGCTCACAAAGGGTCATGTGTATGTCACGCAAGGCGGGCAAGGTTGTCTGTGGCTGGAAAATGGCAGTCTGCATCATCAGCCCGGTTTTGCCGTCAGCGTGGTGGACACGACCGGCGCGGGGGATGTTTTTCACGGCGCGCTGGCCGTCAGTCTGGCGCAGGGTGCGGATTGTGCGGAAGCCGTGCGTTTTGCCAGTGGTGTGGCCGCCCTGAAATGCACAAAGCCAGGTGGCCGTGCCGGAATTCCCGACTGTGATCAGACACGGTCTTTTTTGTCACTTTCTGTATAGAATACGACTCAGACGCTCATTTTTAGAGGTATGCCCATGAGTCTTACGGAACTGACAGGGAATCCGCGCCACGATCAGCTGCTCGGGCTGATTGGTGAAAACGGGTATATGAACATTGAAGAACTGGCGGCCTTACTTGATGTCTCGACACAAACCGTACGCCGGGATATCCGCAAGCTCAGTGAACAGGGACTGGTATCGCGTCATCACGGCGGCGCGGGCCGCGCCTCCAGCGTAGTCAATACCGCCTTTGAGCAGCGGGAAATGTCGTGGACAGAAGAAAAAAAAGCGATTGCGCAGGCGATCGCCGATTACATTCCCGACGGTTCGACGGTGTTTATTACTATTGGTACCACGGTTGAACAGGTGGCACATGCCCTGCTCAATCATAACCATCTGCGCATTATCACAAACTGCCTGCGTGTCGCCCATATTCTGTATAAGAATCCGCGATTTGAGGTAATGGTACCGGGCGGAACGCTGCGTCCTCACAACGGCGGAATTATCGGGCCTTCGGCGACGGCCTTTGTGACGGGATTCCGCGCAGACTATCTGGTCACCAGCGTCGGCGCGATAGAAAACGATGGGGCTTTAATGGAGTTTGATGTCAACGAGGCCAGCGTGGCGAAAACCATGATGGCGCACTCGCGGCATATCCTTCTGGCTGCGGACCATACCAAATATCATGCTTCCGCCGCCGTTGAAATCGGCAATGTCTCTCAGGTGACGGCATTATTTACGGATGAACTGCCTGCGGCGGGTCTGCACAAGATACTGAAAAACAACCAGGTCGAAATTGTTAAAGCCAGCCCGTCGGATTAACGGGCATAATCCCCTTCTCGCCAATTTTTATAAGAAATGAGTCTGCAGATGACAAATAAGGATGTTTTTTCAAACAAATTCAATATTCAGCCTGAGGGCGATATTGTTTGCCATGTTACAGATGAGTACGGGGACATCATCGTCGCGGACACTGAAGAGCACCGGATACTGCGTTTTGAAGGGATTAATGAGCAGAGCAAAATGCTCAAAAAAGACGTTAACTTACCTGTTCATCATTATTCCAAAGCCATGTTGATGGCGACCGCGTTCACTTCCGGGCGGACTGCGCTTCTGCTCGGACTTGGCGGAGGCGCATTACTGCGCGCGCTTCATACTCAGGATGATCAGCGGGTTATGGATGTGGTTGAGCTGAGAGCGGGTGTGTTATCCGTCGCGCAGGAATGGTTTACGTTGCCCGGGTCGGACAAAATCTCTTATTACATTGAAGACGCAGAACATTATTTGCGCAGAGAGCATACGCATCAGTACGATCTGATTTTCTCAGATCTGTACTCAGCCTTTTCGATGGAGCCACGTCAGGGTACAGAAGCTTTTCTGAGATTGTGCCTGGAAAAATTGAGTGATCAGGGCTGGCTGGTGCTGAATTATTACGAGGTGCCACGAGCCGGAAGCGCATTATCTTGCGCACTGCGCGAGGTATTTGGTGAGGTACTTTATTGCCGGGTGCCGAGTGGGAATGTCGTCATTTATGCAGCCAGAAAACCACATCTGCAGACGATAAGTGAATTAAGAGAGCAGGCCCAATTGTTGCTTTCTCGTCTGAACATCGGCAACGAGATGGGTGATCTGTCAAAAAATATTGTCCCGCTGTACCCGTAGCCGCCTCTCAGGCGTGCCCCTGACCTCTGACATATATGCCAGCGGCAGGGGCATTCCGGTCATAAATCTTTAAACGACCCCAGCCGGAATCCGCGTTGCGTAATGGCGGATTTCAGCGTTTCTGACGTCAGCACATCCAGTTCTGCCAGGCGCGGATAACAATATTTACTCGCCAGAATGGTGTTATCAATAAACGATGGATGCGTCATGATTTCCACAGAGCGGTTGCCGCGCTGTGTCGCATTGTCCAGCGTTTGCAGAAACAGCGCCTCTGAAATGGCATCGCCGTAGAACGTGCTGTCGAAACCGTCGGTACTTTTCGCGCCACACAGAGCAATTTCCTCCTTGCGGACTTCGTCGCGGTCAATACGCACCGGAACGCCCTTCTCTTTCGCGAACGCTTCCACTATCGGGAATATTTCCGCAAACATATGCACGTGGTGGTGACTGTCGATATGTGTCGGCATTTTGCCAAACAGCTCGATAAAACGACCGAACTGACATTCCAGTTCACGGGCGATTTCATCCAGCGGCAGGGTTCCGGCCTCGGCCATATCCCAGATCCATTTTCCCAGTTCGCCTTCACGGGTCAGGTTTGGCATGGGCGAAAGCGGACGGCCTAACGTCAGGACAAAATGCATCCCGACGCTCAGTTGCGGGCTGGCCTTGCTGAGTACGGCGGCGTGTTCGATGCCCGGCGCATTCATCATCGCCGTGGTAGACCGCACCACGCCGTGATTAAACGCCTCAATGATCCCGTAATTTTGCGCTTTGCAAAGCCCGAAGTCGTCCGCGTTCACAATCAGTAATTTATCCATAAACACCCCTTCCGGAGAGCCTTCCCTTGCGGGAAGGCGATGGGTTATTTTAACGCGGCAATGGTTTTTGCAAAATTCGGCAGCAGTTTTTCATGTGCCAGCAACATTTCGCGTGCCAGTATTTCGGCATCTTTATCGGAATGGATCAGCGGGCTGAGGTTCATCGCCAGCAGCACATCGTTCAGCTCGCCGCTGATGGCGGCATTGCTTGCAGCAATCTCAAAACCTTTGATGGTGTAGATAAGCCCCAGCACTTTTTCGTCGAAGTGCGTGATGCGCGGATGAGGTTTTGCGCCGTCACGCCCGATGGTGCAGGTCATTTCCACCGCCCAGTCCGCCGGAATATTATCAATATGCCCGTTGTGCGGGAAATTGACGTACTGTTCAGTTTGCTTGTCGTTATAAATCGCGCTGATCACTTCACACGCCGCATCGGAATAATAAGCGCCGCCGCGAAGTTCCAGCTCTTTTGGCTTCACGTTCAGATCAGGATTTTTGTACAAATCAAACAGCTGCTTCTCGACTTTTTGCACCACAGTGGCACGCGCGCCGCCTTTATAGAACTCACCCATTTCAATCGCCAGCATCTCTTTCTGCTTGAAGTAGTACAACAGGTAAGAACACGGCAGCAGATTCAGAGAGCGGATCAGGCCTTCGCTGAACGGCAGGTCGAAAATGTTTTTCACCGAACCGGCGGTCAGTGTGCCGGAAGCCACACCGTCGAGCAGTTCGGCAAAGCGTGATTCTCCGTTCACAATGACATCTTTGATGAATACCATGTGGTTCAGGCCAAAGAGGTCAATGGACAAGTCATCCTGCGGCGTCAGTTTCAGTACATCCTGAATGAACATTTTCATACCGACAGGGATGTTGCACACGCCGATGAATTTTTTGAATTTGGTGTGACGGAATACCGCCTCAGTGACCATACCGGCCGGGTTGGTGAAGTTGATCACCCAGGCGTCCGGGCAGATTTCTTCGACATCTTTAATGATGTCAAAAATCACCGGAATGGTGCGCAGCCCTTTAAACAAGCCACCTGCGCCGTTGGTTTCCTGCCCCAGATAGCCGTGACTCAGCGGAATACGTTCATCAAGTTCACGCGCTTTTAACTGGCCGACGCGCAGTTGCGTGGTGACGAAATCGGCGTCTACCAGTGCTTCGCGGCGGTTCAGCGTTTTATGCATGACAATAGGCACACCGGCACGCTCGACCATACGCTGGCAGAGATTGAAGATAATATCCTGCTTCTCTTTTCCGCCTTCGACATCCACCAGCCATAATTCAGTGATCGGTAATTCGGCGTAGCGTTTAATAAAGCCTTCAAGTAATTCCGGGGTATAGCTGCTCCCGCCACCAATAGTGACGACTTTAAGTTTTTTACTCATAGGAACTCCCGTGCAATAATCATGCACTGCAAATTAATACAGAAATATTGTTGAATGAACCGACATTAATTAATGCTGCACAACTTCTTCCGGTAATGGTTCGGTGTAAAAGAAGTCAGCTTCTTAAAGTTTTTAATAAACATACTCGGGCTACTGTAACCGGAATCAAAAGCAATGTCCGTGACCGAGTAGTTGGTGATCTCCAGCTGTTTTTTGGCAAAATCAATACGGATTTCATTTATAATCTGCATCGGCGTTTTGCCATAATGTCGCTGCGTCGCGCGCGTCAGGTATTCCTGCGATTTCCCGGAAAGCTCCACCATATTGGATAATGCTTTATCACCGAAGCGCGCTTTATCATGCATTTTCTCAATCGCCGTTTTCAGCCAGACTGGAATATCAGGGGTCACTTCTGATTCACGGTGATGACGTAAGCGGTTAACAATATAAAACGTCACCATCTCCAGAAATTCATTGAATTCACCGTTGCGGAAATTCAGTGAAGCAATGACCGACTCAATATACGCCAGGAACTCCGTTTTTATCTGATAGACCTGCGATGCAACAAATCGGGCAGGTAATAACGATAAATAATGTTGCTCGAAAAAGGCTTTACTGATCCCAACATTTAAAATCCGGGTAGCACCAAATTCATAAAAACTTTGATGGTTAGAACCTAACGGGATGAAAACGAAATCGCCACGTTCTAAAAGTACCCGTTTGCCGTTAACGTGCTGAAAATACCGGCCAGTCAGGACGATGGTGAACTCATAGTAGTCATGCTCGTGCAGCCCGGAGATGCTTTCTACCTTGTTGTAGATAAACATGTGGAAATTCTGACCGTCGAAGAGTTGATTTTCGCGCGCTGTCTTAATTTCCATACTGAGTACCGGTGGCTGCATTATGGTTCCCTACGTTATTTTATTTTCTCATGAAGCTCAATGAGTTCTGCAATCAGTTCGCGGGCGAGCATGGATGTCATCAGGTGATCCTGCGCGTGAACCAGCACCAGGCTGACTTTGGTTTTGCCTTCGCCCTGATCTTCTTCAATCAGTTTGGTCTGTATCAGATGGGCTTCATTGAGCGCCATTCTCGATTGCGCCATCACTTCACGCGCCTGCTCAAAATCGCCTTCTTTAGCTTTTTTCAGTGCTGAATACGCCAGGCTGCGAGCCTGTCCGGAGTTAATAATCAGCCCCATCACCACTTCTTCTAAATCCTGCAGTTCGCTTTCGGTATCAACAATGCTGTCTAAATCCATCATTTTTATCTCTCCGTGATTTGCCGGACAGCGGCAGGAAGCTTGCCCCGCCGCTGTCCGTTCAGATTAAAATTTCAGTGCTGCGGCAATGTCTTCTTCGCTTTCTTCTTCCTCGATTATCGCCTGCGCTTTGTTCGACAGGATAACGAAAGGCATATAAACCAGCGTGGCGATACCGAGGTTGAACAGAGCCACTAACAGGGCGGCGATGCTGCCGTTACTGTTAAAGAAGGCGCCCAGACCGGTAGGCATGGTCCACGGCGCGAGGTTCGTCACCGGTGGAATAATCCCCATGCTGTAAGCCGCCAGCGTAATCGCCGCCAGAATCGGCTGGACCAGCACGAACGGAATAAACATCACCGGGTTCATGATAATCGGCAGGCCGAACAGGATAGGTTCGTTAATCTGGAAGATGCCTGACGGCAGCGCAAGCTTGGCGACCTGACGATGATCTGCACGACGTGATGCGATAAAGATGGCGATAATCAGACCCAGCGTCGCTCCGGAACCGCCCAGCAGGATGTAGGAATCCAGCATCGGTTTGGCCCAGAAGTGGAAGGTTTTACCCGCGTCAATCGCTGCGCTGACAGAACCGTACTCGGTATACAACGCAATGTTTTCCAGTGCCCAAGGCGTCATGATGCCGTTGTCCAGTGCGGTCAGCGCCAGTGAACCGTGCACACCGAAGAACCACAGCAGGGAGTTGAAAATCACATACGCCCAGCCGACTACGCTGCCCATCGCCGCCAGAGGTTTGGAAATAGAATCCATAATAATCTGGTGGAAGTTATGACCGTATAATCCCAGCAACCAGGAAATTACCCCGAAGAAGAACAGAATAATAAAGCCCGGAATTAACGCGGAGAATGAACGGGAAACCGACGTCGGAACGCTCGCGGGTAACGTAATGACCCAGTTTCGGCGAATAACAAAGGTGAACATTTCGGCGACAACCAGACCGATTATCATGCCTGAAATAATATTTGCGCCGCCTAACCAATTTGCACCGACCGCATAAGCTTCACCCACGCTATAAGGGGTAACCGTCATAAATGCGGCGACAGCTAATAAGCCTGCGGAAAGCGAATCGACTTTTCGTTCTTCTGCTAATGCCATCCCGATAAAGAACGGTGCCATTAGCGACATAATACCTAACGTGCCGTTATAGACATTAATACCAATCGTTTTTAAACCGGCCAGCGTTTCAATGGTTGATGGGTCTAAACGTACGCCCAGAGAATAAAAGAAGGAACCGGCACCGAAGTTCAGAAATACGTTATTAATTAAAACGAACATGGCGCCAGCCAGGGTCAGCGGCATTAATTTGATAAAACCATTTTTGATGGCATTAATATGCGGCTGTTTACCTATTTTGACGGCAAAAGGAAGAAGTATCTTTTCAAGTGAATCAATGGCTTTGCTCATTGGGATTTTCCTTTAATGCCGCCATCCGGCGGCCAGGGTATGAAATTCGCTCTTTGACTGGAGTTCTCTTTGACTTAAAAATTTCAATATAAAGACGTTCAATTTAAAAATAAGGAAAAACGGTAAATTACTGCGCTGCTGCTTTTTTGATCGCAGCAACCGCTGCTTTCAGTACACCTAACCCATCAATTTTGCCGTACAGAGCAGAATCGATCACTTCAACCGGTTTGCCCGGTAATACTTTTTTGATTTCGTCGAGCATGTAGGCAATTTGTGGTCCGAGTAACACCACATCTGCGGCGGCACCTTTTTCGGCAGCCAGTGTTTCTGGGAATGCTTCGATAATGACCGGTACTTCATATTTCTCGGCCTGGATTTTCATTTTAGAAACCAGCAACGAGGTAGACATTCCTGCGGAACAAAACAAATAAATGACTTTCTTTTCCATGATGAAACCCTCATATCCCGAATAAATTACAGCTCCGACAACGGTTCCTGGTAAACCAGTAAGAATGCTTTCAAAGCCAATCGATGAAAATGACCTATTGTCTCTGCCTGAATGGAGTATACGGCATCGCTTAGGCAGGGGATAATTCTCAACTAACCAAAATTGTCTCTCCTTGACCAACGCCTATGACTCCCTTCACGTTTTGGGCAAATAATTCGCGGGGATAAATAAGATTGCGGCGCCCATGAAGCAACAACAAATTAACATTTAAGCCTACCTAAGCCGGTTCTGTTATGAGAAACTAAGAATGTTTGCGCAAACATTCTTGTATCGATCTCCGGACATCAGTGACCAACGTTTTGAATAATAAAATAAAATCGCAAAAAGGCCGTTCCCGTACGGCTACGCTCGAAGATGTCGCCCAGGCTGCCGGACTTTCTCCGATGACAGTCAGCCGCGCCTTAAACAATCCCAAAGTCGTTCGCCCTGCAACCATCGCGCGCGTGATGGAAGCAGTCAACAGCACCGGATACATTCCAAATATGCTGGCCGGTGGACTGGCGACCAGCCGCACCAAACTCATTGCCGTCGTCGTGCCGCAAATTAACAACAATATGTTTGTCGATACCGTTCAGGCGATCAGCGATCAGCTGGCGGCACGCGGTTACCACATGTTGTTGTGTATTGTCGGCTACGAGCCGGAAGACGAAACCGATATTGTTTCCACGCTGCTTTCCCGCCGCCCGGATGGCATCGTACTGACCGGTATTCATCACACATCAGAGCTTAAAAGAATCATCCTGAACGCCAATATCCCGGTAGTAGAGATTTGGGATCTGACGCCGACGCCGATTGATATGCTGATTGGCTTCTCGCACGAAAAAGTCGGCAATGCCATCGGTGAATACTTCGCCACCAAAGGATTTACGCGTTTTGGCTTTATCTGCGCCTCGGATCGCCGCGCAATGGTACGTAAAAACGGGGCGATCAGCGTATTGCGGGCGATCCCTGAGCACGATATTAAAGAAGTGATTGTGTCACGGCCGGCGAATATGGAAGTCGGACGCCATGCTCTGCGCCAGTTGCTCGACAGTGGTCACCGGTTCGACGCCATCATTTGCAGCTCCGACACTCTTGCCCAGGGCGCCATTATGGAAGCCGAAGCAAAAGGTTTACGCGTACCCGATGATTTCTCGGTGATCGGATTCGCAGACCTGAATTTTGCCGCACACAACCGCCCTGCCATCACGACCGTCAGCGTCGAAAAATGGGATCTGGGCATCCGCGCGGCGGACATGCTGGCGGATAAAATCGAAGGCATCACGGTTGAAGAACCTATTGTTGATATGGGTTACCGGCTTGTTATTCGGGAATCAGCCTGATGGCTTTTGTCGAGTCTCCGTGCGAATGAGGGCATTTTGCAACTGCCCCGGCGTCTTTCCAAAACGTTGCCGGAAGACGTCGATATAAGCACTGACGTTGCTGTAACCACTTCTTAACGCCACCTCGCTGACCGGCAAGCCGGCAAGCACCCATTGCAATGAAGTGACCACTTTTGCCTGCTGTCTCCACTGGCTAAAACTGAGGCCGGTTTGTTGAGTAAACAAACGACTCAGGCTGCGAACGCTGAGCCCCCATTGTTGGGCAAGCTGAGTCTGGTCCAGCTCGCATGCCGGGTTTTTCAGTAATTGATTCGCGACATTACGCGCCCGGCGATCGACGGGCAACGTCAACTGAAGCGGCAAGTCAGGAGCTCCGGCAATTTCAAAGCCTAATAATTTGAGAAGATGGCTTTGATATTCCGCAGAGGATGAAAGATCACCTTCCCGGCACAGGCGTTCCAAAATCGCCATCACGAAGGCATCTGCCCCATAGACACCCGGATGAGCGGGAAACGGTGAGCAGGAAGCAGGTTCAAGGTAAAGGCTTTGACCTTTCACGCCTGCCGGAACCCAGGCCCTGTGGCTGACATCAGCGGGAAACCATCCCAGTGATCCCGGTGTGACAGTCCAATGTACTGACGTCGTTTCAATGACAAGAATGCCATGACTCAACCAGTACAGCTGACCGGATGCGTGTTTATGCCAGGGCGTCGAATGCAGACTGTCGTAGTCGAATCTTTCAATTTTCATCTTCTGGCCGGTTAACCGTATATCTTGTCCAGATACGGATAATACCCTCATCCGCTCTTCCCGTACTCTTTCTGCTCTCAAAATGGAGGAACCGATGAAAAAGACAACTCAGACAGTCATTGATGCACTGCAAAACGTGGTCTGCAGCCCTGAACACAGCGAGCATGAAATTGCCCTTTACTTTGATCCGGGCTATCAGCAGGTGGTCGATGGTCACCGGCTCGATTACCGCGAATTTATTCAGCATATGGCGCTGCTTAAATCACAGACCACACAAATAAAAGTCTCTGTTCTGTCCGCCGTCACGGAGGATCAGACGGTGTTTACACACCATCATGTCAACGCAGCAAAAATTCAGGGTGAACACTGTGAATTTGAAGTTTTTGCCCGCTTCACGTTGTCATCTGGAAAGATCATCCGCTGCGAAGAACTCACCCGGATGATTCGCGGCACATCAGGTGACCGCGATCTTGGGGGCAGACATTAACAGTCCCCCACTCTTAGCTTAGGGGTGGGGACCATCACCCGATAACCAGGCTTAATTGATACGTTTCCCTTCACTCGCTACCTGGTCTGGTGGTCAGGTCAGCGCGACCCTCACCTTTAGTCCAATAACGAGCGTGGCAAAAAACATGATGCAACCGGCGGTGATGAAAACACCTGTTACACCGCTGATACCAAAGAGTAATCCTCCCAACGCAGCACCCGCAGCAATTGAGGACTGAACGGCTGCGACGACCATGCCGCCAGCGGTTTCAGCCTGATCGGGAACCGAACGCGCTACCCAGTTTGACCACGCAACCGGTACGCCACCAAATGCCATCCCCCACAACGCGACGAAAAACATCAATCCCTCTTCCTCCAGTGGCAGCAAAATCATGCTTAATGCCGCGAAACCGACAAGTGCTGGCATGATTATCAGGGTAAGACGCAGGCTTCTCTCCATCAGCCACCCGGCCAGCAGCGTACCGATAAAATTAGCGATGCCAAATCCAAGCAGTATCAATGACAAACGATCCACATCGAGTTGGGCAATATTTTCAAGCGCCGGGCGAATATAGGTAAACAGCGCATACTGACCCGTATGGGCGATCACACACCCCGTCATTCCCATCGCAATGCCTGGGCGGCGGAGTAAATCCATGACAGATGCCGTTATCGTCATTCTACGCGGCGCCATTCCAGGAAGGGTAAACAGCTGAAAGATCAGTGTCAGCACGCCGACTGCGGTTGCAGCGATAAAAGCACTACGCCAGCCATAAAGCCCACCTAAATAGCTCCCCAGCGGGATCGAAACCACAGTACCGACAGCAATACCGCTAAAAATAATGGAGAGAGCACGCGGAACGCTTTTAGCCGGGACCAGTCGCATCGCTACGGCAGCAGCCATACTCCAGAAACCTCCCAGCGCGATGCCCAGCAAAATGCGCATGACTAACAGAACAGCCAGACTGGATGAAAGTGCGACAAGCAGGTTGGAGGCAATCATCAGCACGGTAAAACCCAGCAAAACATTTCGGCGATCATAATTACGCGTCAGGCGGGGAACCATCAGACCCGCAAACAGGGCCACCACCGCCGTTACCGTTACAGACTGACCAGCCAGAGCTTCGGTCACACCGAGATCGGCGGCCATGGGTGTCAACAGGCTGGCAGGAAGATACTCCGCAGTCAGCAAGCCAAACACGCCCATCGTCAGTGAAATAACGGCCATCCATGCGGATTCTTTGGGTTCCGAGCTATTCAAACTCGCGGATACAGCTACACTAGCTTCATTTCTCATAACACACTCTTCCTGGGAAAAAATCACAACACCAAGTCTAGAGTTGAGCAGCTGGACGATCTATGATGCCACATCCTGATTTTTTACCCGAAACGCCGGTTATGCCTGTGAATAAACATTTTGCCCTGTCATCCGAGCTCATCAGTGAACTGCTGCTGGAAATGCGCCTGCGTGGCGTGCAGTATCGCCGTTTACAGACTGGCTCTGAATTTGGCGTCGGTTTTAGCAACAGACCGGGACATGCCTATTTTCATTACATCGCTGTGGGCACTGCTCTGCTTCGCACACACGACGGTACGTTGCACGAATTGAAAACCGGAAGCATGGTATTCATGCCGCAGGGTGAGGAGCATCAGCTTTTATCGGATGTCAGCTGTTCATTTCAACATATCGACACGTTAGGCTCTGCGCCTTTGGGCGAGGCCGTCAGCGGAATCAATACTTGTCCGAGTTCGCATCCGACACCCAGCACGGTTCTGTTTTATGGCTGTATGGAGTTCGATCTTGGTGGAATGCAGGGGCTTGGTAAACTGATGCCGCAAGCCATAGTGGTTGAGGCAAATGAACAGGTCTATCCGGGACTGGTTCCTATATTGGGCGCGATGAAATTTGAAATCTGTTCCGGACGCGCAGGATTTGCGGGCATTCTGGCACGCCTCGCAGAAGTGGCGGCCGCCATGATTGTGCGTGGATGGATCGAAAACGGCAGCGAGAACGCCGCTGGCCTGATCGCTGCGTTACGTGATCCCCGACTCGCCCGTGCTATTCTGGCCATTCATCGCGATACGAGTCGGGAGTGGTCTGTTGCAGAGCTCGCTGCACAGTCGCATGTGTCACGTTCTGTTTTTGCTGAACGCTTCAAATCAATCATCGGCATACCTCCCCAGCGCTATGCAAGGGAGGTGCGAATGCGCATCGCAAGTCACTGGATTATTCACGATAAGATCTCAATTGACACCGTTGCTCTTCGCCTCGGTTATGCCTCACAGGCAGCGTTTAGCAGAGCTTTTAAGCGCATCAATGGATATCCGCCGGGCGCTATGCGTCAGCGACCCGCGAGACAAAGGGGAATCGCATCAATCACCCATCCGGGCTCTGCCGTTTAAATGGATATACCCACGGGGGACCGTTCCATCCTATTAAGAAATGAGTTATCCGTATTTATGGGAACGTCGCCGAACCCCCGAATTCCAGATAGATTTTCGCCAGATTTTGGAACTGATTAAAGCGGTTTTCATCCAGTGATAGCTCCGCCTGGCGGCGCTTCTCCTGAGCATCAAGCCAAAATGAGACCGGCACAGCGCCCTGGCGATATCGTACTTCGTTCAGTCGCTCAGACTCCCTTGCCAGTTCAAGTCCTTCATGCAGCCTTTTTTCCTGCGCCAGTAACTGGTTACGCAGGGACAGCTCGTCTTCAATACTGCTCATCGCTTTATAAAGCGACTGCTTAAACTCCAGTAATCGCTGTTCGTAGTCGTTGCGGGCAATTTTTACATCCACGCCCTGTTGCCTCCACTCGAGAAACGGCAGTGTCAGGTTGGCGCCAACGGAACCGACAGGATTTTGCAGGAACGCCATCAGCGAGCTGCTGCTGGTACCCAGAGAACCGGTCAGACTGAAAGCGGGATAGAATTCGGTGCGCCTGATATCAACGGTGGCCAGAGCTTCACGCACCCGCCACTCTTTAGCACTGATATCGGGTCGGTGTCTCAGCACGCTGGCCGGAATGTTCGCATTAACCGCGGGCATTCTCCCTTTTGGCAACGTCATCGGTTCAGCCACGGGGCTGCCTGGCGCGGTACCCAGCAATACCGCCTGCTGATTCAACGCCTGCAAACGTTCACGCTGCAGCCCGGTGAGTCTGTTTTCCTGGGTCAGCAAGCTTTGCCGGGCATCAACCACATCAAGTGATGAAGCACCACCCGCGTGGTAGCGAGCCATCGCCAGGCGTAGCGTTTCTTTTGCATAACCGATGCTCTGCTGAAGGACGCTTATCTGTTGGTTAATAAAACCAATGCGCCAGTAGTTGTCACTGGCCTCTGAGAGCAAGGTCAGGCGTGCTGCACGCAGATCCTCTTCTGTGGCCTGACTTGCCCAAACCGCGGCATCTCGCTGCCGGGCCATTTTGCCCCACAGATCCAGTTCATAACTGGTATTCAGGGTGGCGGAACTGCCCTTTTCCCAGCCTGATGCGCCGGTAAGTGGTTTTCTGCTGTCCACGCCCAGCGTCCCTTTTAACCCCGGATCGCTTGCAATGCCCACTCTCTCGGCGTCAAGCCTTGCCCGGTACATCCTTAACACGGCTAAAGCCACGTCATTATTGCTTGCCATCACCTGGCGTAACCAGCTATCCAGCAGGGGGTCATTAAACGCGTTCCAGTCAAACGGTGCGGACTCCCCGTCGGCATCGTCGTGATACCAGCTGGCCGGATACTCTACGGCAGGCGCGTGATAGTCGCTTTTGAGTAAGTTTGCGCAGCCTGCGCTGAGCGTGGCGGCGAGGCATAAAGCCAAAGGTGATAATATTTTCATAGGTTACTCGCTGGCCAGTGAAGCGACCGGATCCATCCTTGCCGCCTTGCGGGCGGGGAGATAACCGAAGATCATGCCAATGATTGTTGAACAGACAAATGCGGCGGCAGCAGCCTGCCAGGAATAGATGGCGGTAAACATTCCGCCTGCCAGTGCGGTGAAAAGAGCGCCTGCGGCATACGACAGCGCGATGCCTAATGCCCCTCCTATCAGGCACACCAGGACGGCCTCAATCATAAATTGCTGCATGATATCGCTTCGACGCGCTCCCACCGCCATCCGCACGCCAATTTCATGGGTACGTTCGGTAACGGACACCAGCATGATGTTCATCACCCCAATACTGCCGATCATCAGTGAGATGCAGGCAACCATAAGAATCAAAATGCTGAAAGTCATCGAAGTACTTTCGATGGATTTTCTTATCTGTTCAAAATTATAAAGCTGGAAGTCTTTTACGCGGTGACGCTGGGTCAACAGCTGAGATATAGCACTGACAGCGGCCTCGTTAGCCACATTGTCCTTCAGCCGGACGCTGATGCTGGTCAGTACCGGTTTACCTGCCATTCGGTACATTACCGTACTGTAGGGCATCCACACGGTAATACGGTTGGGTGCATAACTACGGTTATTACTCTTAGCGATGCCCACAACGCGTGCTGGTACGGAACCGAGGAATACAATTTGTCCCAGCGCCTTTAACCCCGCCTCATCAAATAACGCTATGCGGGCATTTTCATCGATGATCACTTCCTGCAGGGCGTTACGATCGTCCCTGAACGTTGCCCCCTGCAAAATCTCGATGCCATTAACGCGGAAGTGATCTCGCCCAACGCCATTGATTGAGGCGGTTGCGGATTTTCCGCGAAAACGAATGGTGTCTGAGGCACTGACTTCCGGGCTTACGCTGTCAATAAACCCCTGCTTCGCCAGTGCTGCAGCATCTGCTGGCACCAGCGTACGAATGCTTTCGGCGCTGTCGTCGAAGAAATCGCTCCCGGGATAAATGCTCACTACGTTGGTGCCCAGATCTTTAATATTCTCCAGCGTCCGCTGCTTCGCCCCTTCACCGAGCGCCACCACCGTGACCACGGCAGCGATGCCGAAAATAATTCCGGTCATGGTTAAGGTTGTGCGTAAACGGTGTGCGTTCATCGCTTTCAGCGCCATTCCCAGCGATTCACGTGTACGATCGAGAAAACTTTGCCAACGACTTTGCCGGGTCCTGTTGGCGGGCGGCAGTTTTTCCGTCGCGGTCAGGCGGCTGCCGCTGTCTGAGATAATTTCGCCGTCGCGCAGTTCGATAATCCGCTGAGCATGTTGCGCCACCTTCATGTCGTGGGTCACTATCACCACGGTATGACCCCGCTGGTGAAGTTCGCTGAGGATGGCCAGCACTTCCTGCCCTGACTGTGAATCCAGCGCACCGGTCGGTTCGTCCGCCAGAATTATCTCTCCGCCATTAATCAGCGAGCGGGCAATACTGACACGCTGTTGCTGACCGCCGGAAAGTTCACCGGGTTTATGATGCTCCCGCCCTTCCAGCCCGAGCCTGCCCAGCAGTGCTGCGGCTCGCAGCCGACGCTGGTCACGCCCGCTGTTGGCGTAAATGGCAGGGATCTCAACATTGCCCAGTGCGCTGAGGTCTGGCATCAAATGATAGCGCTGGAAGATAAAGCCGATATGTTCCCGGCGTATTCTTGCAAGCTCATCCGGTGAAAGCTGGGCAGCATTTTGCCCGCCGATGTAATAATTCCCGCTGTCGGGGACATCAAGGCAACCCATGATGTTCATCAGGGTCGATTTACCCGACCCTGATGCGCCGATAATCGCCACCAGTTCACCTGCCGCGATCGTCAGACTCACCTCTTTGAGGACGGTAAGCGTCTGGCCACCATTACGGTAGGTACGGCTAATACCGTTAAGCTCAATAATATTGCTCACAGCACGAACCCATCCCCAGGTGCTTTTTCACCCGGCTGCGACAGCACCACCTTTTCCCCGACTTTCACGCCATCAAGGATCTCAATATCCACGCTGTTGGTTATTCCGGTTTTTACCTGTCGGGTTTCAAGCTTGCCGTTACTTGTCAAAACCTGCACCTGCTGCTTATTGCCATCTGCTTTATGCACCGCCTGAATGGGCACCAGAAGCGTATTTTTACCTTCACCGGCAAGCAGCGTGACCTGAGCAGTCATGGCAATTCGCAGCCGGTTTTCCGGATTGGGCACGTCCAGCAGCGCGTTGTAGTAGACGGACGCATTCGAGGTACCTGAGCCTGATGCCGAACTGCTGCTGGCAAGCGTGTCGTCTTTCATTACCGATTCCGGCGCCAGTTCAACGGTGCGCAGTATCGCGTCATACTCTTTGTCAGGTTCCGAGAAAATGGTGAAGCGCGCTTTTTGGCCGATGAAAATACGGGTGATATCGGCCTCAGAGATCTGCGCCTTAATGGTCATCACATCCAGTCGTGCAAGTTTGATAATTGTCGGTGCACTTTGGCTGGAGTTAACCGTCTGCCCTTGCTGGGTCACTACTGCGATAACGATGCCGTCCATCGGCGCGACGACACGTGTATAGCTCAGGTCGACCTTTTTCTTATCCACCTCGATCTGCGCCTGCACCAGACGCGCGTTAAGCGACAGTAGCTCCGCACGCGTGGTCGCCAGCGTGGCTTCTGCGGACTCAAAATCTTCACGTGAGCTGGCTTCTTGGTTAAGCATCTGCCGCTGCCGTTTGTAACGGAGTTCAGCCTGTTTTAAGAGCGCCTGCTTGGCTTGCAGATCGGCTTTGACCACGTTGAGTGCGGCTTCTGCGGTGCGCAAATCATTACGCTGCGGCACATCGTCAATGTCAGCTATCGGTTGCCCTTTAATGACTTGATCGCCAGGCTTAACTTTCAGCGATTTTACCTGGCCTGAGACCTGAGCACCGACGTTAACGCGCTCAATCGCATCGATTCGGCCGGTAGCCAGTACGGTATTTTCAATATCCCCTTTACGCACCGGAGCCGTGACATACTCCGGGACCGGCGCGCTGCGCAGGAAGAACAAGGAGACGGTGATAAGAACAGTCAGCATCACTGCAGCAAAAATGGCGACGCGACGTGAAGGGAGTTTCATTAACATTGTGCGGGTTTTCCATAACATTAAAACGCAGCGATCTAAGATATCATTTTGCCCCCCTGAGTCTCTACGGGAGTTAAACACGGGGGTTAGCGGCTATCCCCTTGCACAAAGTCGGAGATAGCACATTCCCGGATCCCTTTTTGGATTAAAGTGAACGGGTAGCCTCATTGGAGGTTGTCGTTAATCATCTTCACCCTCTCTTTGCCGGGGAAGGGTTAACTTGTAGCTTATTTCAACTTCGCTTTTGTCCCACAAATAGATATCACCCTAAGTGAAACCCATTCCTATTTGTTAAAAATGTTAGCTAACATTCATAACAACAAATAACAGAAGCTTTCAATGCGGAATTAGATTGAACTAAATTCAGCCAATGGAATTATAAAGAAGACTTTGATAAACAATGCTATTCCTCTTCTCATCCGCAATAATCAGATAACAGCATATCCTATTGATTATTATGAATTTTAATTCAAATTAATCCTGTGAAGATCATTAAGATATTTCCCACCTCATAGTTCATGTGGAATTTATTCATTTATTTTAAATGTAGCGGTGATATTATCGACTTGTACCCAAAAATAATAATAATTAACCCAAACTTAACATCAGGCATGTGAGAGTCGTAATTCTATGCTCCTTCAAAAAAAAACAACCCGTCGCAAGTTTTTACTTGGGTCGCTGATGGCTTTGCCTGTCGGGACCATCATGATGAAAGGGCTGTCAGCGGCACAAGCTGCGGAAATGGCTGCCCCGGATTTGCTCGATTATAAACCAATATTTTTCAGCGCCGATGAGTGGCAATTTATTATGGCCGCCGCTGACCGTCTGATCCCTGCTGGCGGCAAAGGTAAAGCGCCGGGTGCACTCGAAACCAACGTGCCGATTTTTATCGATCAGCAAATGCACGGTGATTTCGGTGAAGAAATTTACATGCAGGGCCCGTTCAACGTGCATGCACCGGCGACGATGGGATATCAGATCCCGTTCCGTCCGCAGCAAATCTACAAAACCGGCATTCGTATCGCGAACAGCTGGTGTCAGCAAAATCATCAGAAAGCCTTCCATGAGCTTAACGATCAGGACAAAGACAACGTACTGACGCAGCTTCAGAAAAACGGCATTAAGTTTGCGGACGCAGGCGAAGAGAATCTCGTCGCTTCGCAATTCTTCAGCGAACTGCTTTCAGACACCAAACACGGTTATCTGGCAGATCCGATCTACGGCGGAAACAAAGGGATGAAGGCGTGGATCGCCATCGGATTCCCCGGCGCTCGCGCCAGTTTCACCGAGTGGGTTAAGCAGCACAACGTCCCGTATCCGCTGGGGCCAGTGAGCCTGCAAGGCGCGCGTGCCTGATTGCCGCGCCCTAATTCCCCTTTTCTGATGACTGACAGGATTTAAGATGGCAAAAGTAACTAAACCAGAAGTCGACGTCGTTGTTGTCGGCCTAGGCTGGGCTGGCTCGCTGATGAGTATCGAGCTGGCAATGGCAGGCCTGACCGTTCGCGCCCTCGAACGCGGCGGCGATCGCGGCTACGAAGAATTTGCATACCCGAAACCGGCGGACGAATACGCCTACGCGGTGCGTAACAAAGTCATGGCGACGCCGGCTGAAGCCGCGGTCACCGTGCGTTACAACATGAGTGAAACCGCCCTGCCGACCCGTAAATGGGGCGCGTTTGCGCCGGGTACCGGCGTCGGTGGTTCTGGTCTGCACTGGACGGCGGTACTGATCCGCCCGACGCCGACCGATTTAAAACTCAAAACCTACGCAGACGAAGCCTACAAGCCGGGTATCCTGCAGGAAGATATGCGGATCATGGACTTCCCGTTCACGTGGGACGAAATCGAGCCGTATTACACTAAGTTTGAGCACATTTGCGGTCAGTCCGGTAAAACCGGTAACCTGCGCGGTCAGATTATGGAAGGCGGTGACCCGTTCGAAGGCCCGCGCTCCGAGCCTTACCCGCTGCCAGCGCTGGAAGATACACTCAACAGCAGCATGTTTGCTGAAGTCACCAAAAAAATGGGCTATCACCCGTTCCCGAACCCGTCGGCCTGCGTATCCCGCGCGTGGACCAACCCTTACGGCAACCAGATTGCGCCGTGTAACTACTGCGGTTATTGCAGTAAATATCCGTGCCTGAACTACTCGAAAGCTTCACCGCAAACCGCCGTGATGGACGCACTGAAACGCATGGATAACTTCTCTTATGAAGTCCACGCCAACGTGCTGAAAGTCGAATTGCACGATGATAAGAAAACCGCCAAAGGCGTGATCTACATGGATGCAGACGGCAACGAATGCTTCCAGCCGGCAAAAATCGTGGTGCTGAGCAGCTTCCAGTTCTGTAACGTGCGCCTGATGCTGCTGTCCGGGATCGGCAAACCATACAACCCGATCACTGAAGAAGGCGTGATTGGCCGTAACTACGCGTTCCTGAGTAACGGCGGCTCGACGCTGTTCTTCAAAGACAAAAACTTCAACCCTTTCGCCACCGCAGGCGCCACAGGCCAGATGTTTAACGACATCTCTCCGGGCAACTTTGATGGCCCTTCTTTAGGTTTCATCGGCGGCGCGAAAATCCACAGTTCTCAGGCCACCGGCACACCGATCAGCACCTCGCTGCCAAAAGGCACGCCTGCGTGGGGCACCGGCTGGAAAGAAGGGATGGAAGAATGGTACGGCCATTCGATGAAAATCAGCATCACGACAACCTGCCAGTCTTACCGCGACATTTATCTGGATCTCGATCCGAACTACAAAGACGAATACGGCTATCCGCTGCTGCGCATGACCTTCGACTGGAAACAGAACGAACTCAAATTGCAGCAATACCTGAAAGGCATCGTCGGCAATATCACCAAAGAGCTGAACCCGGACAGCTACAGCGAAAGCTTCCTGCCGATGGACGCGCATTTTGACCTGACCAAGTACGTTTCCACACATAACGTGGGCGGCGCGGTGATGGGCGATAACCCGAAAACCTCGGCGCTGAACAAGTTCCTGCAAAGCTGGGATGTGCATAACGTGTTTGTGCCGGGCGGTAATGCGTTCCCGCAAAACTTCCAGGCCAACCCGACGGACACCATCGGCGCTATCACCCTGATGGCGGCGCAGGCGATTAAAGATCAGTACCTGAAAAACCCTGGTCCACTGGTTCAGGCATAAGCGGAGATGAACAGGATGAAACTCAAAAGTTTATTTATCGCTAATGCTCTGCTGCTGGGAGCAGGTTTTATGGCGAATGCGCAGGCGGATACCAATACACAATCCGATAACGCAGCGCTGATCAAACAGGGCGAATATGTGGCGCGTCTGGGCGACTGCGGGGCGTGTCATACGGTCGCGGGCAAACCGGCGTTTTCCGGCGGACTGGCGATCAACTCGAATCTGGGCACCATTTATTCCACCAACATTACGCCGGATAAAGACCACGGCATTGGCGGTTATACCGAAGCACAGTTCTCCGATGCGGTGCGTAAAGGCGTTCTGCCGGACGGTACCCGTTTGTATCCGGCGATGCCTTATCCGGATTACGCCAAAATCAACGATGAAGATATGCACGCGCTTTACGTTTACTTTATGCAGGGCGTAAAACCGAGCGCGGAACAGCCACCGGAAACGGATCTGAGTTTCCCGTTCAGTCAGCGCTGGGGGATGCGTTTCTGGAACTGGGCGTTTGCCTCGGATAAGCCTTTCAAGCCAATCGGGGGGGCTTCTGAGCAGGTAAACCGCGGCGCGTATCTGGTGGAAAGTCTCGGTCACTGCGGCAGTTGCCATACTCCGCGCGGTTTCGGTATGAACGAGAAAGCGCTGGACAGCAGCGACTCTGATTTCCTGGCGGGCGGCAGCCTGAATAACTGGGACGTCCCTTCCCTGCGCGGCGTCGCGCACTGGAATGAACAGGAGATCGTCGATTATCTGGGCAAAGGGCGTAATGACAAAGCGGCGGTTGGCGGCGAAATGACGTCTGTGGTGGAAAACAGTACTGCCCACATGACCGATGACGACCTGAAAGCCATCGCGGCCTACATCAAATTCCTGGGCGGCAATCCGCCGGTTCCGGCAGAGGACACGCAGAAAGCCAGCGCGACCGAAGCCAAACTGACAGCGGCGAAAAATCTCAGCGAAGGCGAGCGTTTGTATCTGGATAACTGCGGTGCATGTCACTTCGTGACAGGTAAAGGCGCACCGGGCGTGTTCCCGCAGCTGGATCAGGCAACGATTGTGAATGCCAAAGATCCGACCGGATTAATTCACACCATTTTGGCGGGCGCACAGCAACCGTCCACCGCGCGCGCACCGTCTACGCTGGTGATGCCGGGCTTTGCTAACCGTCTGACGGACGAAGAAGCGGCACAACTGTCGACCTTTATCCGTCAGGGCTGGAGCAACAATGCTCCGGCAGTGACCGCAAAAGATGTCAGCGAAGTCAGAAAAAACCTGACGAAGTAATCACTTTTCAGGCTACAACGGCTTTCCTAACGGAAGGCCGTTTTTTTATACGCGATCAGGCGGCTGGCGTTTCATGCAAATGACGCCACAGAATTTTCCCTTCTGCATCCACCACAAACAACACCGTCGAATAACGCAGCGTTTCCGGCTGGCCGGGCAACTGCTGGCGTTCCTGATACGCAACGACCGCGCCTTTTTCACTTTCAGCAATCAACACCGGCTTTTCGACCTCAATCTTCAGCCCGCTTTTCGCGCCCCGCTGCGCCCTGAAAAAAGCACATAACGCCGGATGATCCAGCCGGTGGCCGGTGATAGTTACCATCGAATAGGCCGGACTAAACCGCGCCAGCAGTTCATCACAAACCTGCTCAGGTGCAGCGGAGTCTGTAAACCAGCGCTGAATTAACACATGCGCATCAAACACTTCTTTCACAAAACGATTCATCTTCTTTCCTTTTGAAGTTCCTGCTGATGCAGTTCCTGCACAATTTCCCGGCCCGGCAACCGCAGACACAGCATGACCGGAACAATCACGCTGGCGGCGGCAAAAATGAACGCCAGCCTGAACGCAGATTGCGGGAGGTAAATCTGCAAAATATTGAGCATCACGCTGACCAGCGTCACGCCGAGGCAAAAACTCAGCTGGCGGTTGATGTTCCACACCGCGCTGGCATCGGCCAGTTTCTCCGTCTGAATATGTAAAAACGCGCCACTTTGCGCCGTGCTGCTGCACAAACTGCTGCCCGCACCCATCAGCGTGAACGCCGCGATCGCCAGCCACGGTGCTGCGGGAAACACACTGAGCAGCGCCAGCAAGCCAATACCTGCGCCGTGTATCAGACAGCCGGGAATAAACAGCGCCCGCGGCCCGAGCCGGTTAAACATTTTGCCGGTAAAACTGATGGCAGCAAACGACGCCAGCGACCAGGGCAACATCAGCCCTCCCGACTGCGTTGCCGAGAAATGATGTTCATTTTGCAGATACAGCATCGCGATCAGGCTGACGCCGGTAAACACGCCAGGAACCCACTGATAAACCAGCATGCCGGTGCGCAGCAGCGGATCTTTCATCAACGTCAGATCCAGCAAAGGCTCAGGCTGTTTTCGGGATACGCTAACAAACATCGCCATCAGCCCTGCGCCCGCCAGCAAAAATGCGCTGCCGCTCAGCCATTCACTGCTTTCACCCAGCGACGTCAGCCCCCATAACACCAGCGTCAGCCCGCCGTTAAGCAGCGCAAATCCCTTCACATCAAACCGCTCCGCCGGTTCCCGCGCCGTTTGTGGCAGCCAGCACAGTGCCAGCACCCAGCCAAGCAGCGCCAGAGGCAGACTGGCAATAAACACCCAGCGCCAGCTGAAACTGTCCACGATAATGCCGCCGATGGCCGGAGAAAGCGCCGGTGCCATCAGCCCGACCAGCATGATCACCGCCGAAAGTCTGGCACGTTCGTGGCTGCGGTACAGCGCGTACGTCAGCGTCTGCCCGAGCGGGATCAATAATCCGCCGCCCAGCCCCTGCACAATACGCCAGGCAATCAGCGTGGTCAGATTTCCGGCGCTTGCTGCGCCAACAGAGGCAAGCATAAAAATCGTCAGTGAAAGGATGAAAATCCGGCGCGCCCCGAAACGTGCGGCCAGCCAGCGACTGAGCGGGATAACCAGCGTCAACCCGAGAATATATCCGGTGCTGACCCACGCCAGCGCGCTGACCGGTGCATCAAACTGGCGTGCGATGCCGGGATACGCCACGTTAGCGATAAACATGTTGATCAGATCAACGAAAAAACCGAGCAAATACACCGCGGCAACCCGCGCTCTGTGACTCATCTGCACTCATCCACAATCAGTTAAGGCGTGCAATCTAACGGAGATATTGTCCGGGATAAACGGGCGCGGCGCAGTTACACTGTCAAAAATATTTTGACAATCAGGAAGCAGGAAATGCTGAATTTGCAGCGGCTGGAGATTTTCGTCGCGGTGGTTAACGCAGGCAGTTTTACTGGCGCGGCGGCTTCGCTCGGGCTGACCAAAGCGGTGGTCAGTTTCAACATAAAGCAGCTTGAGAGTGAAACCGGCGTCGCGTTGCTGGCCCGCAGCACACGACGACTGGCACTGACTGAATCGGGCGAACGCTTTTATCAGCGATGTCAGGACTTATTACAGGAAGCGGAAGCGGTGCTGGATGACGTGCGCCGGGAACACGGCGGTCTGAGCGGACAACTGCGGATCACCAGTACGCCGGAATACGGTGCACGCGTGGTGGTTCCGGCGCTGGCGGCGTTCTCTGCACTGCATCCGCAATTACGCATTCAGCACGTTGCGTCCTCGAATCACGATGACCTGATTTCCGGACGCTTCGATCTGGCGATCCGCCTCGGTCAGTTAGCCGATTCCAGTCACCACGCCGCCACGCTGGGGAGTTTTGAAATCCTGCCGGTAGCCTCTGCGGCATATTTGCAGCAAAAGGGAAGTATTCAAACACCGGAACAGCTGGCCCAGGCTTCATGGATTGCGCACAGCCGTTTGCCGCTGCCGATGAACTGGCCGGTGAGAAATACTCATGGAGATAAGATACCGTTCCGGGTTTCATCACCCCCTGCCGTGACCGCCGACAGCGCATCGGCATTGTTAGCTTTTGCGCTGGCTGGCACGGGCGTCGCCCTGCTGCCCGACTGGCTGGTGCAACCGGAAATCGACGCACAGCGTTTATGCCATTTGCTGCCCGATCACCGGTTCCCGACACAGGGCATTTTCGCGCTCTATCCCAACACCCGCCATGTCCCTGAAAAGGTGCGGCGGTTTATTGATTTTTTGCAAAAACAGATGGCGGAGTTTCCTGCTCAGTCTAAGATTTACTTCAGCTAACAGAAGGAAAACGCTGACTATGATCCTCGAAACATCGCGGTTGTTGCTCCGGCCTGTCGAGGCTGATGACATCGGTTCATTTTTTGCTATTTACGGCGATCCGCAAACCAATCTGTTTAATCCGCGCGGTCCGCTCAAAGACATGGCGGCAGCGAAGGAAAAACTTAGCGGCTGGTTACAGGAATGGCCGGAACACGGTTTCGGCCATTGGGCGATAACGTTGAGTCATAAGCCGGATGAGATTATCGGCTTCGGTGGGCTGGGAGTTCGCGAAGGCTACGAAAATCACCGGGTATTTCTCGGCTATCGCTTTGCGACCATCGCGTGGGGAAAAGGGCTGGCAACGGAGTTTGCCAGCGCATCGTTGAACGCAGGTTTCGAGAAACTGCATCTTGAGCGGATCTCCGCCACCGTGCGCGAAAATCATCTGGCTTCGCAGCGTGTGCTGGAGAAAATCGGCATGCAAAAAGTCGGTTTTGAAGGTGATCCGGTACATGGCACCGGCAGTTACCTTTACCGGCAGACGGATCACCGCACAATCCGCTGATCGCTAAAATCAGCAGGCGGCCAGCGCGTCAACGTCACCTGCGGTGATCAACGCCAGATTTGTGGAAATTTTATCTGCTGGCCACTTCCACCAGGCGATCTGCTCCAGGCGGGCGATCGTCTCATTGTCGAAACGGTATCTGATGACCTTAGCCGGATTACCTCCCACGATGGCGTAAGCAGGGACATCACCGGTGACCACCGATTTCGATGAAACAATGGCTCCGTTCCCGACCTTAACGCCGGGCATAAACAGCGCTTCATAGCCAATCCACACATCATTCCCGATCACCGTATCGCCTTTATATGGCAGGTCTTCTGCCGCAGGCATCACCTTTTCCCATCCGTTGCCAAATATCTGAAACGGATAGGTCGAAATGCCAGAGAGCTTGTGATTCGCCCCGTTCATGATGAATTTCACCCCGCGGGCCAGCGCGCAAAACTTTCCAATCACCAGCTTATCGCCAATAAAAGGAAAGTGATAAAGGACGTTGCGCTCGAAATCTTCTGAATCAACAGGATCGTCATAGTAGGTGTAGTCGCCAATAATAATATTGGGGTTGCTGACGGTGTTTTTGATGAAGCAGACCTGAGGAAATCCCTCCATCGGATGCTTGTTATCGGGGGACGGACCAGACATGTTATCTCCTTATAAAAATGACCCGGCGGGATATGATGCAGACCCCATTAAGAGTCATGGTGCCAGCACTCTATTTTAGAGGATAATCGCGGGTATACGATTCACTATTCAGGAAATCCGCGAATGACACAACACCTCGCACCAGAAGACTATTACACCGAAAAATACGGTCTGACCCGTACCCATTCCGAAATTCTCAACGCGGTAAATTATGTTCAGCCGGGTAAAGCGCTGGATTTGGGGTGTGGCAGCGGACGTAACTCGCTGTATCTCAACCTGAAGGGCTTTGATGTCACCGGCTGGGACAACAATGCGATGAGCGTCGGAAAAGTGCATGACATTATTGCCGCAGAATCCCTGCAACACATCAATATCAGCGAGCAGGATCTGAACACGCACCGTTTTACCGGCGAATACGATTTTATCTTTTCAACGGTGGTGATGATGTTCCTTCAACGCGACAGCATCCCGCATATTATTCAGGATATGCACGCTGCGACGAAAACCGGAGGCTACAACCTGATTGTCGCCGCGATGGACAGCCCGGATTTCCCGTGCCCGTTGCCCTTCCCGTTCACCTTCCAGCCTGAAGAACTGCGCGAGTATTACCGTGGCTGGGAAATCGTGAAGTACAACGAAGACGTCGGCGAGCTGCATAAACGCGATGAAAACGGTAACCGCTATAAACTGCGGTTTGCGACGATGCTGGCGAAAAAGATTTGATGTGAAATAAGCTGGCGGGAACGCCGCCAGCCCTGTAAATCTGCCGAAGCCGGATGCTAGTGTTTTATCATCACATGCCGGATTGCCGTGTAATCTTCCAGTCCGTACATCGACATATCTTTGCCGTAGCCGGATTGCTTTTGTCCGCCGTGCGGCATTTCGCTGACCAGCATGAAGTGCGTATTCACCCAGGTACAACCGTATTGCAGACGGGCGCTGAGGCGATGGGCGCGACCGATGTTTTGCGTCCAGACCGATGAAGCCAGCCCGTAATTCGATTCATTTGCCCAGTCGAGAACCTGATCTTCGGTATCGAATTCGGTGATGCTGACCACCGGCCCGAACACTTCTCGCTGCACGATTTCATCTTCCTGACGCGCTCCCGCCAGCACGGTAGGCTGGAAATAATAGCCTTCACCGCGCACGCGTTCGCCGCCGGTGACCACCTGAATATGCGACTGCTGTTTTGCGCGTTGCACGAAACCTTCCACCCGTTCTAAATGTGCTGCCGATACCAGCGGCCCCATTTCTGCGCTTTCATCTGTCCCAAGTTTGAGAGTAGAAACCGCTTCGCCCAGCGCGTTGACCAGCCGCGAATAAACCCCTTTTTGCACATAGAGGCGACAGGCCGCGGTGCAGTCTTGTCCGGCGTTGTAGAAACCGAACGTGCGCACGCCTTCCACCACCTGATCGATATCCGCGTCATCAAACACGATCACCGGCGCTTTTCCACCGAGTTCCATATGCGTGCGTTTGATGCCGCTGGTGGCCTGCGCCACAATTTTCTCGCCGGTTGCGACCGAGCCGGTCAGGGAAATCATCCGCACTTTATCGTGATGCGTCAGCGCGTTACCCACCGTCTGACCGTCGCCAAACAACACATTCAGCACACCCGCCGGGAACAAATCCTGCGCCAGTTCGCCCAGCTTCAGCGCCGTCAGCGGCGTGATTTCAGAAGGTTTGATCACCACACAGTTGCCCGCCGCCAGCGCCGGAGCAATTTTCCAGGCAGCCATCATCAGCGGGTAATTCCACGGCGCGATAGAGGCAATAACTCCCAGCGGATCACGGCGGATCATGGAAGTATGACCGGTCAGATACTCGCCGCTGGCCAGTCCGTTCAGGCAACGGCTGGCACCGGCAAAGTAACGAAACACATCAGCTACCGCCGGGATCTCATCGCCCAGCGCCAGATGAAAAGGTTTGCCGCAGTTCAGCGATTCGAGTTTCGCGAGGGCTTCAGCATTGGCTTCAATGCGATCGGCCAGCGCCAGTAACAACTCAGAACGGGTTTTCGGCGTGGTTTGCCCCCATTCGGTAAAAGCTTTGTGCGCCAGATCGACAGCCTGTTTGGTCTGCTGCTCGCTGGCCTGCGCCAGTCGCACTATTTCCTGCCCGTTATGCGGGTTGTAAACCGGCAACGATGTCCCTTCTCCGGCAACCAGCTCACCATTAATCAGCATGTTTGTTTGCATTATTTTTTCCTTATTATTTGCCGTCACCGGCCACATCAGACCCGTTTCTTGTCAGATACCATGCGCCCAAAATCGGGATCATGGTCAGTACCATCAGGCACAGCGCCACCACATTGGTGACCGGCACTTCGCGCGGACGTCCCAGCTGATTGAGCAGCCAGATAGGCAGCGTGCGCTCGTGTCCGGCGGTGAAGGTAGTGACGATGATTTCATCGAAAGACAGCGCAAACGCCAGCATTCCGCCCGCCAGCAGCGCGGTGCTCAGGTTGGGTAAAATGATGTAGCGGAAGGTCTGCCAGCCGTCGGCGCCTAAATCCATCGATGCCTCGATCAGGCTGTGGGTGATGCGACGGAAACGGGCGATGACGTTGTTATAAACAATCACCATGCAGAACGTGGCATGACCGATAACGATGGTCAGCATGCCCGGTTCGATTTGTGCGGCGTGAAACGCGTTGAGCAGTGCCAGCCCGGTGATGATCCCCGGCAAGGCAATCGGCAGCATGAACAGCAAGGTGATACTGTTTTTGCCGTAGAAATTGCGCCGGTACAGCGCCGCTGCTGCCAGCGTGCCCAGCACCATCGCAATCACCGTGGCGTAACAGGCGATTTGCACCGAGAGCCAGACGGCGTCGAGAATGTCATGTCTCCCCGCCGCCACCGCGAACCAGTGCAGCGTGAAGCCTTTTGGCGGAAAACTGAAGGCTGCGTCTTCGGTGTTAAAGGCGTAAACCGCGATGATCAGCAGCGGGAAATGCAGGAAAACCAGCCCGCCCCATGCGGACAGTTTGAGTAACCAGGGTGCGCGTTTAGAGTGCATCGAAAGCTCCCAGTCGTTTAACCATCGACAGATAAACAGCAATCAGCACAATCGGCACCAGCGTGAACGCCGCCGCCATCGGCATATTGCCAATCGACCCCTGCTGGGAATACACCATATTGCCGATGTAATACCCCGGCGGCCCCACCAGTTGCGGGATGATGTAATCGCCCAGCGTCAGGGAGAAGGTGAAAATCGAACCCGCGGCAATACCCGGCACCGCCAGCGGGAAGATGACATAGCGCAACGTCTGCCAGGGTTTTGCGCCCAGATCTTCGGATGCCTGGATCAGGGACGGCGGGAGACGTTCAAGCGCTGCCTGGATCGGCAAAATCATAAACGGCAGCCAGATGTACACGAACACCCAGAAGCGCCCGATCCCCGACGTTGACAGCGTATTGCCGCCGATACCCGGCAGACTCAGCATCGCGGTCAGCAGCGGTTCCAGCCCGAGATGTTCAAGGAACCATTGCAGTACACCGCCTTTGGAAAGCAGCAGCGTCCACGCATAGGCTTTGACGATGTAACTCGCCCACATCGGCAACATGATCGCGACATAGAAGAAGGCTTTTTTCTTGCCCGTAATGTAGCGCGCCATGTAATAAGCAATCGGAAACGCCAGCACCGCGCTGAAAAACGACACCAGCAGCGCCATGCTCACCGTGCGGATAATGATGTCGGCGTTCACCGGATCAAACAGCGCGCGCAGATTCGCCGTGGTCAGCGTCGAAGACACCGTCATGGTGAAATCGTCGAAGGTATACAAACCCTGCCACAGCAGCGCAAACAACGAACCTAAATAGATGGCACCGAACCACAACAGCGGCGGAACCAGCAGCAGCGCCAGATAAAATCCGGGGCGATGATGCAGGAAAGTGATCAGCGCCCGGCCACGCCGCGCCCGCTTCTCGTAAGGAGTCATACTGATATCCATCGTTTAACCCTCAAGCAGCGCCACCATGGCGTCCCGGTTCCAGCACGCCACCACCGGTTGCCCGGTCTGGAAGTGGGTTTGCAGGCTGGCCGCCAGATTATTCGGTTCACTGACAAACAGCCGCTCACCGCCATCCAGCGCCAGTTCGTAGCGCGTCGCCGCCCCCTGAAAATGGATATCTTTCAGGATGGCGCTGACCTGCACGATACTGCTGTCAGCTTGCGGTTGCGGCGTCAGGCGGATATGTTCCGGACGAATCGAGCGGCTGCCGGGAAGGCCGGTGAGCCTGAGGGAGAGATCAGAATTAAGCACATTGGCGGTACCGACAAACTGCGCGACAAACGCCGTGCGCGGATTGAGATACAGCTCGCGCGGTGAATCCACCTGCTCGATGCGCCCGTTGTTAAACACCGCCACGCGGTCCGACATCGACAGCGCTTCACTCTGATCATGCGTGACGAAAATGAAGGTAATGCCCAGTTCGCGTTGCAGTTTTTTCAGCTCGCCCTGCATCTGCTCTCGCAGTTTGAGATCGAGCGCGCCGAGCGGTTCATCGAGCAGCAGAACGCTGGGCTGATTGACCAGCGCACGCGCCAGAGCCACGCGCTGACGCTGACCGCCCGACAAAAACGCCGGTTTGCGCGCCGCAGTAAAACCGAGCGCCACCCGTTCCAGCGCTTCCATCGCGCGGATATTGCGTTCTTTTTTGCCCACGCCTTTCACCATCAGGCCATAAGCAACGTTCTCCAGCACGGTCATGTGCGGAAACAGCGCGTAATCCTGAAAGACGGTATTCACATCCCGCTCATAAGGCGCGAGTTTTGTGGCCTCTTTGCCATGAATGCGGATGGAACCGGATGACAGCGTTTCAAACCCGGCAATCAGGCGCAGGCAGGTGGTTTTACCCGAGCCCGAAGGCCCAAGCATGGAAAAGAATTCGCCGTCCTGAATATCGATCGACACATTATCGACGGCTTTGGTTTCCCCGAATATTCGGGAAACATTAATAAATTGTACGGCCGGCATAGTTAGCTCCCGGTTTCATTTTTGAAACAAACCAATTCCACTGGAATACGCAAAATCATTTGAGTCGCAGGAAGGCGGCAAACTCACGAATCCCGATGAGCTGACACAGGTCAGTGATTAGGGTGAGAGAGTGCAGCCAACGCATCTGCGGCGCAAAGGATGCCGCGTATTAACGGCCGCCCATAATGGCGATATAGTCCTGTGTCCATTTACTGTATGGAACGAACTTGCCGCCTTCGGACTGTGGCGTTTTCCAGAATGAAATCGACGCGAATTTATCGAAGCCGTTGGTCTGACAGCCTTCTGCGCCTAACAACGGGCTGGCTTTACAACCCGCCGGAACCGCAGGCACAGAACCAAACCAGGCGGCGACGTCGCCCTGCACTTTCGGTTCAAGCGACCAGTTCATCCACTGATAGGCGCAGTTCGGATGTTCGGAATCCGCCGCCAGCATGGTGGTATCCGCCCAGCCGGTAACGCCTTCTTTCGGAAACACGGTGGCAATCGGCTGCTTCTCGCCTTTCAGTGAGTTGGCCTGATACGGCCATGAGGAACTGGCGACCACACCTTCGTTTTTGAAATCGCTCATCTGCACGGAGGCGTCGTGCCAGTAACGGTGGATCAGCGGATGCTGGGCACGCAGCAGTTTCAGCACGGCCTGATACTGGGTTTCATTGAGCTGATACGGATCTTCAATTTTGAGATCTGGCTGGGTACTTTTCAGGTACAGCGCGGCATCGGCAATGGCGATCGGCCCGTCATAGGCCTGAACGCGCCCCTGATTCGGTTTGCCATCTGGCAGATTTTGCGGGACAAAAATCACCGCCCAGCTGTCCGGCGGTGTCGGGAATGTTTTGGTGTTGTACATCAGCAGGTTCGGCCCCCACTGGTACGGCGTGCCGTAAACTTTGCCGCCAACGTTAAACCATGCGCCTTTGGTCAGGCGCGGATCGACGTTTTTCCAGTTAGGGATCAGCGCAGGGTTGATCGGCTGCACGCGTTTACCGTAAATCAGACGCAGCGAAGCATCGCCGGACGCCGTCACCAGGTCATAGCCGCCCTTCGCCATCAGGCTGACCATTTCATCGGACGTCGCCGCGGTTTTCACATTCACTTTGCAGCTGGTTTGTTTTTCGAACTGCGTCACCCAGTCATAGTTTTTGTCACTTTCGCCGCGCTCGATATACCCCGGCCACGCAACAATATTTAACTGGCCTTCGCCTTTGCCAATACTGGTGGGTGCGTCGGCGGCCAGCGCGCTATTTAAGAAACTCAGCAGGCCCAAACAAATAGCAGATAAAGCGTAAACACCTTTGTTCTTATTCATCGCTTACTCCTGTCCTGTCGTCGTAAATGTTGTTTTTAGAATTGAGGTTTGAACTTCGCCATGATGTGTCTGACTACGCTGTAGTCCTGTAAGGAATAACTGGAAAGATCGTTGCCGTAGCCGGAGCGTTTCAGTCCGCCGTGCGGCATTTCACTGACCAGGGAAAAGTGGGTGTTAATCCACGTGGTGCCATATTGCAGATGCGAGGAAATCTGCATGGCGAGGTCGATATTTTGTGTCCAGACTGAGGAAGCCAGTCCGTATTCAGATTCGTTGGCCCAGCTGACGACCTGCTCAAGCGAGTCAAAACGCGTCACGCTGACCACCGGCCCGAACACTTCGCGCTGGACGATTTCATCACTTTGCAGACAACCCGCCAGCAGCGTCGGCTGGTAATAAAAACCGGAACCGGAATGGGATGCCGCGCCGGTAATCCGCTCGATATGCGGCTGACTCAGCGCCCGCTCGACAAAGCTGGATACGCGGTCACGCTGTCTGGCGCTGATGAGCGGTCCCATAAAGTTTTCGCTGTCATTCTTTTTGGCGAACGGCAACTGAGCAATCGCGTCGCCCAGTTTTTCCACCAGACGTTCGTAGATCCCGGCCTGCGCATAAACGCGGCAGGCTGAGGTGCAATCCTGTCCGGCGTTGTAATAGCCCCAGGTGCTGACGGCGTGGACCACATCGTCAATATCCGCGTCATTACACACAATTACCGGCGCTTTACCGCCCAGCTCAAGATGAGTGCGTTTTACGGTTTTAACTGCGGCCTGCAAAATCCGTTGTCCGGTGACGATATCGCCGGTCAGGGAGATCAAACGAACGTGAGAATGGCTGACCAGTGCGTTGCCGACGCTTTCTCCGCTGCCGGTGATCACGTTGAGCACGCCCGGCGGCAGGATGTCCTGCAAAGCAGGCAGTAAGGCAAGAATGGTCAGGGGAGTATGTTCGGAAGGCTTGAAAACGACGGTGTTTCCGGCGGCCAGCGCCGGTGCGATTTTCCACGCTGACATCATCAGCGGATAATTCCACGGGGCGATAGAAGCGACAACGCCAAGCGGGTCACGGCGCACCATGGAGGTATGACCGGGCAGGTATTCTCCGGCCAATTGCCCCTGCTGACACCGGACAGCACCGGCGAAAAAACGGAAGACATCCACGGCGGCTGGCAGATCGTCATTCAGCGCCTGATGCAGCGGTTTGCCGCAGTTTAAGGCTTCAAGACGCGCCAGCTGCGGCGCCTGCTTTTCGATAGCATCGGCAATGCGTAAAAGGAGAGTGGCGCGTTCGGCGGGTGTGGTGCGTGACCAGCGGGTAAATGCCTGACTGGCGGCATTAACGGCCATATCGACCTGCGCCAGAGACGTTTCCGCCACTTCTGCAATGATGTCGCCGGTCGCGGGATTAAAAATACTCTGCGTTGCGCCCTCGCCATGCAGAAGGTCGCCGTTGATCGCGTGTTTATCAGAGAAACTGGCAACAAATTCTGCATCCGACATCGTACTGCCCCTCAGAGAAGTCAGTCATAGGGAATTAACAAAAATGTTATTAGCTAGTAACAAAACTGCTAATTCACATTAGGTAATTTCTCTGAGGGCAACAAATAGCAATTACTGAAGGCTGCGTTCGGAAAAAACGAATGCTCCTGTTAAGACGGTTTTCTTTTGACGCTGTTTTCGCGGGCGATCGTCAGAAACGGCGTCACCAGTTCAGGCCGCGCACTGCCGCGACGCCATGCCAGTCCGATGTCCAGCGGTTCGATGGAATCCTCAAGCTTGCTGGCTTCGATCATATTCCCTTCCAGTGACCAGGCGCGGTAAGCCATGTCCGGCTGTACTGATACGCCCAACCCGGCAGCCACCAGACTGCGCACCGCCTCGGTTGACGCGGTTTTCATCGCAATATTGGGCTTGAGTCCGGCCCGCGCCCACAGCCGCTGCGCGTGTTTTTCCATCTCATCCACGTTGAGCTGGATCAGCGGTTCATTGGCAATATCCGCCAGAGAAATACTTTCCCGCTCCAGCAGCGGATGCAACGGCGGCAGCCACAGACGGTAAGAAGAATGGGTCAGAACCTCGGTTTGCAGCGCGTCACGATCTTCCAGATTTGAGAGGATCAGCACACCGATGTCGATCTCGCCGCTGACCAGCAGGTGCTCGATATACTGGCGTTCATCCTCGACCACTTTGACATCGACATTCGGGTAATAGGCGTTGAATTGTTTGAGTAAATCCACCAAAAAGTATCCGGCCACCAGGCTGGTCACGCCCAGCGTCAGCTGACCGGTGACATTTTCGGTACCCATCTGCAGGCTGCGTTTGGCGTTATCAACGGTGGCCAGAATAAGATACGACTGGCGTAAAAACTGATGCCCCTGATGGGTCAGCGTCATCCCTTTGGCATGGCGGTCAAACAGCCGCGCCTCGGTTTCCGTCTCAAGTTGCTGAATCGCCTGTGTCAGCGAGGACTGTGAAACAAAAGAGGCCTGTGCGGCAGCGGATATCGATCCGGTTTCAGCAACGGCAATAAAATGGCGGATCTGGCGCAGTGTCAGCATAACGGCTCTCTCATCGCATTAAAAAACCGAATCCTGTGCGGTAGCATTCGGTTTTAGGGAATGATCAAGTAATGGCAGAGAGGGGATTTTTGTCAAACCGGGGACAGGCGTTTTGCGAGGCGTACCGGAGAATGGGAAAGGAAGGCTCGAAGGTTTAACGAAAAACACTATATTGTGAAGCCAGCGCAGAAAGTGAAAATATCCGCTGGTAAGCAATAATGGATAAACTATACTCGTTGTAAGATTAAATCTTACATGAGGTGATAATGGCCAGAACAATGACGGTTGATTTGGGTGATGAACTGCGCGAGTTCATTGATTCTCTTGTGCAATCTGGAGATTACAGAACTCAAAGTGAAGTACTGCGCGACGCATTGCGACTTCTGCGTGAAAAGCAGGCCGAATCTCACTTGCACACGCTACGTGCCCTGCTGGCTGAAAGTATAAATAGCGGAACGCCACAAGGATGGGATAAGGATTCGTTCCTGCAACGAGTGAAAGGAAAAAATGATCAAACGGAAAGAGATTAATTTAACGCCCAGAGCGACTGAGGACCTGGAAAACCTCTGGTTCTATAGCCAGGAACAGTTTGGCCTTCTTAAGGCCGACGAATATATCGGACGAATTTCTGATATTTTTGAGTTAATTGCCACACATGAAGTAGGAATCAAAAGGCCGGAGTTAGGAGACTCTCTATATTCACTTCCCGTTGAAAAGCAAGTAGTTTTCTTTCTCGTGTCAGAGCTGGTGATTATAGTTATCCGTATCCTCAATCAGTCCCAGGATGTGCCCCGGTATCTGCTCTGGCACTAATTCATCCCGTTATATGATTCCTGAGTGTTATCAGAAGCAAAAAAAAACCACGCAAACTTCGCGTGGCTTTCAGATTCAAACTTCAGTCTTTCATCAATTTTCAAGCTGATACGTCAGCGTGATTTCCGCGTTCAGTACCTTAGAAACCGGGCAACCGGCTTTGGCTTTTTTGATGATTTCGTCGAATTTGTCTTTATCGATACCCGGCAATTTCACTTTGCTGTCGAGCGCGATTTTAGTGATCGCAAAGCCGCCATCCACTTTATCCAGTGAAACATCTGCGACAGTATCAATGCTTTCTGGCGTGTGCCCTGCTTCGCCGAGCATCAGCGAAAGTGCCATTGAGAAGCAGGCTGAATGCGCTGCTGCTATTAATTCTTCCGGGTTGGTGCCGGGTTTTCCTTCAAAACGGGTGTTGAAACCATAAGGCTGGTCCTTCAGCGCGCCGCTCTCAGAAGAGATGTGACCTTTACCGTGTTTAATGTCACCTTCCCAATGCGCTTGCCCTTTCTTATGAATGGTCATGTTTTCCTCCTGTTTGTATTACATTCACTTTAAGTATAGCTTCAGATCCGTGTTTCGCGAGGATGGCGCGGCTATGCGGCCTGCGGGCACGTTTTTCCATCATTACAACGTCATTGAAAACAGAGGAAAAAATATGTTTGAACCCCAAGATATCGTTCAGTCTAAAACCGGCGGCCCGAAACTGGTCGTACAGCGTGTTGAAGGCGACACCCTGTGGTGTACGCGTCAGGACGACTTCGGCGCAACGGAAATTGAAGTGAAAGCGGATACCGTGAGCCTGTATCACGAAGAAGGCGATTTCGGCGTTTGCTGATCCCGTTTTGCTTCCTGCCTTTGGCTGCCACTGGCGGCCTTTTTGACTGCCTGTGAATGGCTGAAACTCAGGCTGGAATAGCCCTTCCTCGGGGATGGCCGGAATCATGCGTATGAATGTATTGATTAGCCATAATCATAATTTCCAATTATGTAAGATTCTGAATATAGTAGTCGGAAATTACTGAGAATTATCGGATGAAGGAACCGGCCATAATGAATAAGCATTTTGCGTGGATGTCTGTCGTTGTCGCTGCCGCATTTTTAAGCGGATGTGCGCAACAACAAACAGTTAAAAACGCCGAGCAGGATCAGTCTGCACTTAACTCCCGTTGCTACACTGAGTTCAAAGCACTTCAGACGCTGGATAAAAATGCTTTCAATGTCTACAAGCAGCAATTTAATCAGCTCAATGAGGCGTATGCCGTTTATAAAACTAATGCTTCGCTGATCAACAAAGACTCTAAAGAAATGTTTGCTCTCGAATTAAAAGACAAGCAAATCCTTATCTGTGCCCGTGTTAAAAGCGCCGTGTTCAATAACATGAATCAGCGTTCTCAGATGCTCAACGATATCTAAAAGATTCCAACATTGAATCCTGAGATTCCACAATCTCAGGATTCAATGATTCCCGCCTTACCAGATAGCCATTACCAGCCTTTCACCGCATCGCCGTGATAAATAGCATCTGCCGCTTTGACAGTGGCGTCAGTCTGATAGGCTTCCACCAGTTCTTTCACCGCCTGACTGTCTTTGTTATCTTCACGCGCCACAATGATATTCACGTAAGGTGAATCTTTATCTTCCACAAAGAGCCCGTTTTTACCCGGCGTCAGTCCGACCTGGCCTGAATAGGTGGTATTGATGATCGCCAGCTCGATTTTGTCATCGTCAATAGCGCGGGTCAGCTGAGGCGCTTCGATCTCAACAATCTTCAGATGTTTTGGATTCTCGATAATATCCAGCGACGTCGGCAGTAAACCTGTGCCCTCTTTCAGTTTGATCAACCCGACTTTTTGCAGCAGTAACAATGAGCGGCCAAGGTTCGTCGGATCGTTAGGTACAGCCACCTGTGCGTTATCACTCAACTGGTCGATGGATTTAATTTTGCGCGAGTAACCGGCAATCGGATAAACGAACGTTTTACCCACTTCCACCAGCTTATAGCCACGCTCTTTGATTTGTTTATCCAGATAAGGGCGATGCTGGAAGGAGTTAACGTCGATATCGCCGCTGCTTAGCGCGGAATTAGGCAATACGAAATCGGTGAATGTCACCACTTCGACATCCAGATTGTATTTGTCTTTGGCCGTTTTTTTGATGGTTTCCCACATCTGCTGATCGATACCGGCACTGATCCCGACCTTGATGTGATTCTCATTAGATTTTTGATCACAGGCAGTCAGCGCCAGAACGCCCGCCAGAGATAAGGCCAGAACAGATAATTTTAATATTGTGCGCATAAGGTTTACTCTTTCCGTGAATAAATTTTCAAGTTGAAACAGACTGTTAAGCCGACAGTGTTTCAAATCGCTTCCCGCGCGGCAAATACGAAAAAGAAATAACCTAATGCAAACCCGCCAGAAATAAACAAAGCCCGCAATATGCGGGCTTTGAAAGGGCAGAAATTTCAAATGTGGAAAGATTTCCTGATCGTTATCCGATCATTCTGAAGCACCGTGCAACGTCACAGGCTGCGGACGGGAGAGGAAGATCGTGATTCCCGCCAGCAATGTCAGCACACCGCCAAGCAGGAAGGCGCTGCTCACGCCCGAATTGTCTGCGAGGATCCCGCCAGACAACGCGCCAAGCGCCAGCGAGGTCTGGAAGACACATACCAGCAGCGCCGAACCGGTTTCGAAAAGCGCAGGCGACGCCTGATACGTCCAGATATTCAGGCACACCGGCAGCGCGCCAAACGCTAATCCCCACAAGATGACCAGCGCACAGGCCAGCGCTAACGGCACCTGGAACAGCGACAACACCAGCACAGAAACACTCAGCAGCAGCATATTGAGCATAAACGCTCTCTTTACACCGAACTCGCGAACACTGATTTCAGTCGTCAGCGTACCCACCAGCCCGGCAACACCGTAGCCCATCAGCAACAACGAGATATCACTGGCGGAAAGATGCAGATTGAACCGCAGCCAGGGTTCGAGGTAGGTATAGGCCGCAAAATGACCGCCCGCCATGAAGATGCCGATGATAAGCGCGTAACGGATCCCCGCGACTTTAGTGACGCCCAGCATCGCGCGCAGGCCGATAGATTGCTGCGCGGGCAACGACGGCAGCGCCAGCCATTGCAGTACGAAGAAGACCAGCGCCAGCACGGCATTGAGGGTAAATGCCATGCGCCAGCCAAACAGATCGCCGATAAACGCGCCCGCCGGTACGCCCGCAACCGTGCCGACTGCCACGCCTGCGGTGATCAGCGAAATAGCCCGTGCGCCCTGCTCTTCGGACACCAGCCGCCGCCCGGAGGGAATAGCAAACGACCAGAAGCCCCCCACGCCGACGCCCAGAATAATACGTCCGATCAGCAAAATGTTGAATGAGTCCGCCATCACGGCAATACCGTTAGCCACAATGACCGTCGCGGAAAGCAGCAACAGCAAGTTGCGACGGTCCATTTTGCGGGCAAACAGCATGATCAGCGGCGCAGAAATTGCCGCCACTAAACCGGGCAGCATCACCGCCAGCCCGGCATGACCTTCAGTGACACCCAGAGATTGCGCGATCGGCGAAAGTAATCCGATCGGCAGAAATTCGGTATTAACCAGCGCGAATGTGCCGCAGGCCAGTGAGAATACCGCCAGCCAGCGGCGGAAAGCAGAGGTTTCTGGCCGGGTGTCCAGCGATGAGCACTCAGTCATTTATTATCCTTATCCCCTTCATTCTTCGAATTGCAGATGCGTTGGCTGCACTTGCTCACCCGAATCACTTACTTTAGTAAGCTCATCGGGATTCACTCGCTTGCCGCCTTCCTGCAATTCGAATTATTTCGGGTATGTTGTTTTGTAATTAGAACGTAATAAACGTGATCACTATCACAGGGTCAAGGCATTTTCATAATGACTGTTAGGGTATTTCTTATCCGCCATGCAGATAAGCCAGTCCCCGCCTGCGATGCGGGCTGCAGAGGCGTGCGGAGTCTCAAACGAAAAAGGCACATACAGATAACGCCGATCAGAAAATTCCTCCACATATAAGCATGTTGTAACTAAATTACTGTGCAGCGATGAAACCGGCCTTCAGGACAGCGGCTATCATTTTGCGGGGAGTAAAATCAGGAAATGTTAATGCGTTACCAATTTGGAACAAAGCTGAATACCCCACGACAACAATAATGCCCGAATCAGGCGGGTAAATCCGTGGGAGGCTTTTCATCATCGTGGTCGCCAGTGTTTCGGCGCAGAGAGAAACGGTAAGGATGAGATATATTTTGAAATAAGATCTTCTCAATATGAGATTTAAAAATAAAGCTTTACACCGCAGAGTCTTACATTAAACAGTCCTGAGGGCAATCATGGCTGCTATTACTGTCTCCATAAAATAACCGCCCACGAATTCATCGAATCACCAAACATTATTATGTCAATGAACCGTCCCTACGCAGGTTAACTTATCCCGTCCCTTAATTTCTTCTTTTATTATGGAGGCAATTTCAAGCAAATCTTTCTGAGTACGTTGGATAAGATGTCAGCACGAAGTTTTTAAAGTGGCGAAACTAATGACTATTTCATCGACGACGAAAGATTTTATACTCTCATCATTAGAGAAAGTGGGTGTTGACAATAGGAAGTTGGCGGCTATTGCAGAAGGAGCGGAAATCTACGGGCCTGAAGGGCTGCTGGACTCGATCCATCTGGTGGGTTTTATCGCAGAGATGGGCGAATGGCTTGAGGCAAGAAGCGATGCTTCTGAGAGTTTTTTCGATATCCTTGATGGCGATCTTTTCGAAAACTTCAGGAATATTCATCAGATTGAATCACTGTTATCCCGGAGGTTTAGCGATGTCAGCTTTTCCTCCTGATAGCCAGTTTATTAGCGCAGAAAAAATCGACGATATTCCATATCAGCGTCTGGCTGACAAGGTTCCGACACCGTTTTATGCCTACAGTGCCTCGCAAATAAAGGCAGATTTTGCAGCGTTAAAAAAATCACTTCCTGATGAGATTCATTATTTTTATTCGCTCAAAGCCAATCCCAATAAAACAGTTGTTCAGTTGTTAAACCGGGAAGGAACGGGTTGTGAAGTGTGTTCTCTCGCGGAACTGGAAACAGTAATACGTCAGGGGGTGCCCCCTGAAGATATTATTTTCGTTGGTCCCGGTAAACATATTGCTGAATTAACCCAATGCTGTCGCATCGGTATTAAAGCTGTCGTCATTGAATCCATTGAAGAAATAAAAATTCTTAATGATATCGCTGCCAGCATGGGCGTTATACAAACCATCGCCTTGCGCATCAATCCTGACTTTACTGGCGAAAAAGCCAAACTGGTGATGAGCGGCAAACCGCGGCAATTTGGTATAGATGAACAACTTTTACCGCAGGCATTTGCCTGCGTCGGGCAGCAGAGCAATGTACGACTGGCAGGGATCCACATTTATCTCGGTACACGGATCCTCGACTGGCAGGCGCTGGCCAAAAATACGCTGAATATTCTGTCACTGGCTGAGACTTTGCAGGACATCTACAAGATCGATTTTGATTTTGTCGATGTCGGCGGTGGTTTCGGCGTCAGATATTTTGACAAAGAAAAGCCGCTGGATATTGTTGCGCTGGGTGAGGCACTGGCCCCGGTTATCCGCAATTATCATGACAAATTTCCGCACTGTAAGATCATCGTCGAACTGGGCAGATATCTGATTGCCCGTGCAGGCATTTTTGTTACCCGCGTTAATTATCTCAAACCCTCACGTGATGAATGGTTCGCGGTATGTGATGGCGGAGCCAACTGTCACGGCAGTGCAGCAGGCATCAACTCGCTGATCCGGCGTAATTTCCCGATGGCCCGTCTGGGTGAAGCTCGTGCCGGGACACAACATCGGTATCAGGTGACCGGCCCGCTGTGTACGCCTACCGATTTATTAGGTGAAAACATAATGCTGGCTGAGCTGCATCCGGGCGACCTGATTGGCATCGGACATTCAGGCGCATACGGAGCCAGTGCCTCACCGGTCAACTTCTTAAGTTTTGGTCATCCCGCCGAAATTCTGGTGGAAAAAGGTCAGGCTTTCCTTATCCGAACCGCAGATAACATTGAAACATTGTTGGCGCCTCAGATTTGTCAGCCTTTATCTGTCGAAAATGCCTAAGGAATCTCTATGTCTCTGGAGTTTTCAGCATCCAATATTCTTTGGCATGAGTTTGAAAAAAATAACAATCCTGCTGTTGCGGCGGAAAACGCGCAACTGGATAAAGTTAAAAGTTTTGTTAACGCTTTTTTTCAGTCACATTCCCGCACAAACAAAGCCAGGCTTCAGCCCGTCTCCCGGTGGATTAACGCTCAGAACCTGACATTCACCACGATGCTCAAAAAATTGGTGACGCAGCTGGAAGAGCAGGCGCTGGTCAATGATCTGGATTTAGTGGTGCTCACCCACTGGACGCCCGATGCTGAAATTGGCGCGTCAGTGACCAATGCCATTATTTATGAAACCGGCTCCCATAACGCTTTTGGTATTGCCATCAGTGATCATGGCTTAAGCAGTGGATTTGTCGCGCTGCAAATCATCGAAGATTATCTGGAAGATCTCGGCGGCGACCAGCACCCGCGTAAAGCTCTGCTGATGATGGCCGATCAGGCTACCATCCTGTATGACAGCCCGTACCTCGCCAGTTTCAATCCTTCTTCCAGTTGCTGTTTGCTCCTGCTACAGAGCATCGTGACCACTGAGACCTGTAAGGCCAGGGGCAATATTACCTTTAAAAATTATCAGAAGACCTCACTGCCAGGTTCAGTGGCGGGCATTTATTCCCTGCTTTCCAGGCTGGATATGTTCAGTGCGGCTGAAAAGTCATTGCCGCTGATCATTCTGACCACCAAAGCGTTTTCACAGACACTGCGTGAGGAGGCCCGCTTCTCAAATGTCAGGATAGAAACCTGGAACGATGCCTTATTGTCATCAGCCCCCTGGGTGTTATTAAAAAAACTGGCTCAGGAAAATACGCGGTTTTTATTAATGATGCCGGAAGGGAAGAATATGGTCTTCGCCAGTTTTGTGATGGAGAACTGAAGGTGTATATCCATTCCATCACCAGCCTGACTGCCCCGGAGCTTACTCCGCTCTCTCTGCTGGAAAAGGAATACCGCTGGGGGGAGCGTAACCATAAAATTTTTAGCCGTTTTCATAAGATGCAGTCGGCCAGTCTGTTTACGCATGAAACTTTGCCGGATCTTGTCTTCGAACTTCTGCAAAAATTACGCGCCGAGTGCGATCCCGGTTTATTTCGCCAAATCCGCTATGTCGCCTGGGCCCATTCTCTGCACGCGGCGAGCCCGTTTGACCGTATGGACAGCCAGTACGGGGTATTTCAGACGTTTTTTGGCGATCAGCAAATCGAATTTTTTTCTGCGACGCAGGCTTCCTGCGCCTCAGGTCTGGTGGGATTACAGTATTTGCAGGCCAAAATGCGCGCCGCGCAGCAGAACAAGTCCTCCGGGAACACTGACTCTCAGAACCAGGCCTCTGTCTGCGGGGTGCTGATCACCGGTGAAAAATGTTTTCACCGCACGGTGCAATATGTTGATCAGAATGGATATTTTGGCGAAGCTTTTTGCGCCACGCTGGTTGGCATGACCCCGTCGCCTCATTCACTGCATCTGCGCGCACTGCATATACAACAACTGGGCGCTTATGGCACGCGGATGCGGGAAACAGATCGTGAAAGCGAAAATGCCTATGACCACGCTTTTTTGCCGGTAATGAGCGAAACCATTCAAAAAGCGCTGGAGTGCGCCGGACGTAGACCGGAAGAACTCGATGCCGTTCTCCCCTACCACATCAGCCCGGTCACCTTTGATCGTCTTGCCGATCGTACCGGATTTAGCAGGGAGATCGTTTTTCGCCATAACCTCTACACATTAGGTCATTGCTTTTGCAGCGATGCGTTTCTCAATATCAAAAGCCTTCTTGCCTGTCGGGATAATTCCGTAAGAGCGCAGTGCATTCTTGCTCTGGCCTCAGGCGTGGCGGGTACGTTTGGCGCAATGGTTCTCGAATCGGACAATAAGGATATTCTATGAGCACAACCCATTTAACGCAGTGGCTGGTCCGTGCTGCACAGACATCTCCGGAGAAAACGGCACTGGTTGCCGGTGATGAGGAGGTGAGCTGGTCGGCGCTGTTCCAGCGGGTCATGAAGACGGCCACCTATTTGCAACAGCATCATATTAAACGGGGCGATCGGGTGGTGGTCTGGCTGCCGAATAGTATCGACTTTGTGGTGTGCTTCTGGGCGGTTCAGTACCTGCAAGCCATTTTTGTCCCTGTTAATCCTGATACCCCCGTCGCGCGCGTGGGCTGGATATTCAGCAATGCAGAGGCCGCTCTGCTGATCGGCAGTGCAGAACAGGCGGGTGCGCTGGTCGCCGCCTCCGGTCAACGCCTCCCTTATCCGGTGCTGTTTGACAAGCCGGGCACCGACAGTCTGATCTGTCCGGTATTACTTTCATTACAGCAGATCGCCGCGCAGGCAGACGTCACTCCGCAGGTGCCGGAAGACACGCCGGATATCGATCTGGCGTGCCTGATTTACACATCTGGTTCTACCGGAGACCCTAAAGGCGTCATGCTGACCCAACGCAATATGTTGAGTGCGGCAACATCTGTCAGCACTTATCTGGATCTGAGGGCAAGCGATCGGATTTTCTGCACAATCCCGATGAGTTTTGATTACGGTCTTTATCAGGCAATCATGGCCACCAGAGTGGGCGCAACGCTGATTATCGAGAAAGATTTCAGCCGTCCGCTGTTTGCACTCAAACAACTGGTGAAACAGCGGGCATCAGTTTTGCCGATTGTCCCTACGATGCTGGCCCTCATCGCCCCTCTGGCAAAACGCTATGATTTCTCATCCGTGCGTAAAATAACCAATACGGCTGCCGCGTTACATCCCAATGATATTGACACGCTGATCGCCCTGTTCCCGCAGGCAGAAATTTTCTCTATGTACGGGCTGACAGAATGCCATCGCTGCACCTGGCTTCCGCCCGCGATGTTGGCAACGCATAAAGAGAGCGTCGGTTACGCCATTCCGAATACCGAACTTTGGGTGGTGGATGAAAACGGTGTCCCGCATCGCAGCAATGCCACGGGTGAGCTGGTCATTCGTGGCGCGACAGTCATGTGCGGTTACTGGCGAAATGAAGAACAGACGCGAAAGAAATTACGCCCCGGCCCGCTGCCCGGTGAATCCGTGCTGTATACCGGCGACATCTGCCGGCTGGATGAACGAGGCCTGCTTTATTTTGTCGCCCGCAAAGATGACATTCTGAAAACCAACGGTGAAAAAGTGGCGCCACGTGAAGTCGAAGGTGTGCTCAAACGCCTGCCCGGCGTCAGGCAGGTGGCGGTGATTGGCATTCCTCATCCGGTTTACGGTGACGAGATCGTTGCCTTTATTGAATGTGTCACCGCGCCCGAGATTGCCCTGCTTAAAGCCTTTTGTCAGATCCATCTCGAAAGCTATAAACGCCCTCACCGCTACTATTTCAGTGAGGCGTTACCCAAAAATAATAACGGAAAAATTGATCGTAACCGGCTGCCCGAACTCCTGTTACAGCGTCCCCGTGATGTTCAACAAGAATCCGTAAATTCATAAGGAATTCATCATGTTTACCTCAACCATTATTGAAGCCATCGGCTTAGTACTTGAAAGCTCTCATCTCTCAGAACTGCATGCAGAAACACATCTGGAACGCGATTTAGGGTTTGAAAGCGGGCTGTATATCGAGCTGATTATGTATCTTGAAGAGAAAATCGACGGGCTGATCCTCGATCCGGCTACGCTGGAATTTGAGCATTTTGAGACGGTGGGCAGTTTATCGAGATTCATTCAATTGCAACTCGCGAACCAGGCTGCCTGAATGGAACAATGGGCAGAGGTTATCTCGGTTTATATGCGTTTCCGCCACCGACCGGAACTTGCCTGGTGCCATGGCACAGACCGTTGCGATTATGCAGCGCTGAGTCAGCGTGCCGCAGATCTCGCCGTGCAGATCCGCCAGCACGAGTCAAACACTGGCGGCCATGTAAAACCGGTGCTGGTTTACGGGCATAAGTCTTTCGATTTTATTGCCGCCTGGTGGGCATGCCTGCTCTGCGGCTGCCCGGTAGTGCCTGTTGAATCGGATAACAGCCCGGAGCGCGTGGAGAAAATTGCACTCACCCTCGGCGCAGATCTGCTGTTGAATACCACGTTGACGCCGGTTCAGATGAATGCGATCAGGGTGATTACCACGGCGGAAATTAACGCGCCTGCCTGTACGGATGCTACGTTGCATGCGCTGCTGACGGAAAGTCGCCAGCGTTTGCAGGATACATCCGGCGAGCCACTGGCTTATATCATGTTCTCTTCCGGGACCACCGGTGAGCCGAAAGGGATCCAAATCACCCTGCACAATATGCTGAATTTCATTCACTGGATCCGCGAAGACTTCCCGCTGAGCGGAGCCATCACCGGTAATGTTCGCTATTGCTTTGATGTGTCCTTATTTGAAATCTGGTTAGCATGGGTTTTCCTGCAACCGCTGTCAGTGCTCGATCACCGCGAACTCATCAGCACCCGCAAAATGATTGCGCAGCATGCCAGAACCGGCGTGGTTTGCTGGGTGTCCACGCCTTCGATTGTCCGCCTTTATCTATTGGATCCTACGTTCAGTGCCGCGCAACTGCCTCTGCTCAGACGGTTTATTTTTTGCGGCGAAACACTGACAAAAGACATCGTCACACGGCTTTGGATACGCTTTCCCGATGCAGAAATCATAAACACCTATGGCCCGACGGAATGCACGGTGGCGGTGAGCTCAGTGCTTATTACGCAAGAAATGATCAGCGACCTGCTGCCCCTGCCCATTGGCGCAGCCCGGCCTGGCTCGGAACTCAGCCTGCACGGGCAGCAGGATGACACCGGACGGGGCGAGTTGTTAATCAGCGGTGACTGCGTCGGCCCTGGCTATCTCAATGCGCCGGCGAAACAGCAAACGCAGTTTATCCGCCATGCCGGGCAAAACGCCTATCTGACCGGCGATATCGGCCGGGTGAAGGGAAATTATTACTATTTTCTTGGGCGGGAAGATGGCGAAGTCAAAATTCAGGGACACCGCATCGATCTCTATGAAATAGAGCATTTCCTGCGCAGTCAGGATCTCGTTTCAGATGTCGTGGTAATGCCCTTCTTACGTAAAGGCAATGCAGAGGCCCTTCAGGCCTGCGTGATCCTCAATGATTCCTGTGCACTTGCAACGCTGGGACACGCCATGCAGGCGCATTTTCCGCCGTGGTCGATCCCGCGTTACTGGTATGCCATTCCTCATACTATTTTGAATCATAACGGAAAACTTGACCGCAGCGCAGCGCGTGACCTGGCGCTGGATAAAGAGGAGAAATATGTTTTTATCGCTAATCAGACCGCTGTTTGACCGGCTCAGGAACGGCAGTGACGCTATCGCGCTGATTAATCAGCAAGGCACCTACAGTTTTGCGGAACTGGGCGCGCGGACAGCCGCCATCGCCCACTTTTTAACCCCACTGGCAGGCCGCAATGTGCTGATCTACGGCCATAAACAGCTTGATGCCGTCGCCTCTATTCTGGCCTGTATCAGTAAAGGCTGTTGTTTTACCTTTGTGGATCAGGCAAATCCGACGTCGAGAATTGAAAGAATCGCCTGCATGACGCGCACGGAAGTGATCATCACCACCCTGCCGCAATCCCTCGACGGGCTGAAGCAATGGCCGCAGTGCGTCAGCGCGTCACTGGCAGATGTTTCTCCTGCAACGCTGCCGGCTGAACCGTCATTAATCCAACCCCTTTTTTATATCCTTTCCACCTCGGGCAGCACCGGTGAGCCCAAAGGCGTTAAGGTCAGCTATGACAATTTTGCGGCTTTCAGCGAATGGTTCGCGCCGCAAGTCACCGGCGGTACGGACACGGGCTGCCATATTAATCACGCCTGTTTTTCATTTGATATGGCGATACTCGATCTCATTCCGGTTCTCAGCCGCGGGCAGACTGTACTGATGTTGGATCACTGCAATAATGTTTTGCCACGGCAAAACATCAGACTGATGACAAGAGAGCCGGATGTGGCCGTCACCAGTTGGTTCTCTACCCCCAGTTTTGCCGAGCTCATGCTTAAAGACGCGTTATTCAGCCATGTTAAATTCCCCAGTCTGAAACGTTTTTATATCGGCGGTGAACGGGTTGCGCCGGGTTTGATCTCCCGGTTGCAGACGCGCTTTCCGCAGCTTGACGTGATGCATGCTTATGGCCCGACCGAGACAACCTGCGTGACACATACGCATCTTTTATCCAAACCGTTACAACATCAGGCAGGTTTATTGCCGCTGGGCAGGCCGCAGGGGCTGAACCGTATTCGCATCGTCGATGCTGCGGGTCATCCCGTTTCGGTCACTACGGTAGGTGAAGTCAGGCTTTATGGCCCGCAGGTTTCACAGGGCTATTTGCCGGAAAATCACCCGCGCAATCAGGCCTTTGGTGAGGATAAGTATGGCCGCTACTACGCCACCGGCGATCGCGGTTTTGTAGACGAAAACCATTCTCTGTTTATTTGCGGCAGGGATGACGGACAGTTTAAGTTGCATGGCAACCGCATTGAGCTGGCAGAAATAGAATCCGCAGTGTGCAGAAATGCCAATGTGATCCAGTGCTGTCTGGTGCCGGTTGAAGATCAGGGGAAAGTGACCGATCTGCAACTGTTTGTACAACTGCATGATGATAATGCGCTCCGGCGGCAAGCCTTACGCCACTTTTTGTCCGGGCAATTACCAGGGTACATGATCCCCAGACAATGGGTCTTCTGCCAACACTTCCCCATGACCTTACATGGCAAAATAGATCGGCAGGAGCTCGTACGTGAACATCCGGCTTCTGACAGTTTTTAATGCACATCCTGCAATCACATGTAAAAAACCCAGGATAATTGCTGAGAAAATACCCGGCATCTGTTTATCTTCATGATGATGAAGATCATATTATTTTATAAAGGGTTAACGGAGCCATAATGCGTTTCGATCATACCGGTTATGTCGTGTCAGATACCGATGCAACCGTCGCTGCTATTAGACTCTTTTTCCCCGAGATCGTCAGGTATAAAGAACAGATTAATGCTCAGAAAGTATTTATTACCTTGCTGACCACGGCAGACGGAAATAACCAGGTCGAACTTGTTGAGCCATTGCCAGATAATATTCATCTGCAAAGCATGCTGGATAAATCAGGAAAATCATCCCTGCCTTATCATATTTGTTTTGTCGTCGATAATTTTGACCAGCAATATCACACCATGAAATCCGCTGGCTGGATGGTATTAACGCGTCCGTTTCATGCCTTTAATAATCATCACCGCGCCAGTCATCTTTATCATCCTGATGCCGGAATAATCGAAATCATGTCGGGGCCGCTATGAAATCATTTTACGATCATCCTTCAGACCCGGATTTTTTCACGCCGGGCGCAGAGGCGCAGGCGATTGCCGATCAACTTCGCCAGATAGCGTCTCCGGACGAAACGCGGGCGGTTATGGCCCGCTGGTCACAGGCTCCGGCGTTTAATCTCCTCGGCGTGCCTGCTGAGTACCCGTCACATCAACCACACCTTCAGGATTATCAACACATCAGTTTAACTGAGCGCTACCGGCTGTATGAAAAAGTGGCCTTTATCTCCCCGATACTCATGTTTTCGGCTCCCGGCCCCGGCATGGCGGCCTTTGCCGTCGCCGGGCTGGGGACAGAACAACAGCAGGATGCTTTTTTTAACCGCTTTCAGCAGACCTTAAGCTGGTCTTGTTTCGCGATGACTGAACCGGCGCAGGGAAGCGATGCAGGTGCCATGGAAACCACGGCGTCGCCGGTAAGGGGCGGTTATCGGCTCTGCGGGAGAAAAATGTTCATCGGTAACGGTATGATTGCCGATACCGGCGTGATATTTGCCCGCACAGCGCCCGGGCCTCTGGGCATAAATGCTTTTATTTTTAATCCGCAGTCAGCAGAAATTTCCCGTTACGCGCTGGCGTTAAACGGGCTAAAGGGCACCAACCTTGCACACATGCAGTTTGATGATCTGTTCATCCCACACGCAGATATGTTGGGCAGGCATCTGAAACCGACAGAACGGTTTGCAAAGTCCGCCATCGCCACGTTCGATGCCCTGCGCCCTTGCGTCGGCGCGCTTGCACTGGGTGTTGCACGACGAGCAATACACGAATGGCAACGCGACCGGCAACTGACACTTCAGCAGTCTGCCTGGTTGTCACAGATGGAACGGCGCTGGCTGGCGGGATATCACCACGGACTGCAGGTTTGTCAGCAAACCGAAGATAAGCTTGTGCCGGGAAATCATCCCGGCATGGTGAAAACCCATTGTGTCATCCTCGCGGAAGAGCTGATTTGCGGGCTGATTCATCGTACACAGGCCGGAGATATGCCGCTGCTCAACGCATTATGGCAGGCGTTCCGGGATGTGAAAGCCTTTGAATATACCGAAGGTACGCGACAGATCCATCGTCTGAATCAGGGGTATTCACGCCCGCAAGAGGTGAGCTCATGTCTGTAACCGTCAACTTGCTCGGACAGGGCACGATAACGGTTCTCACCCACAGCCTGGCCGTCACGCCGGACAGCCGGCATTTCATTGCGTCAGAATTTCTGCCACCAGAAGGCGCACCGGCGGGCGACTGGTATCATCACTGGCCTGAAGAGGATTGCGGAAACCGTCTGCATGCGAAAGCGCTCATCACGCTTTGCCAGCATCATGTCCTCGCCTCTTCGGAGAGTGTGCTGGTCTACGATTCCCGGTATCCTGCCGCACGCGGTGCGACCCCTTTGCTGCAAAGTTTGCTGTGTCACTGCCCCGGATTTTCCGAAGCCTGGGGGATTTGCAGTGGCCGTTTTGACGCCGATGCAGCATACCGGCTGGCTCAAACCCTCATGCAGGAGGAATGCCGTTTACTTTATCTCTACGACCCGCTGCAGAGACTGAATCAGGACCCCACGCCTCAGGAGTCTGAATTGCACTATCTGATTTTTTCCGCACGGACGTTGAGAAGGTAATGGATAATTTGCTGCTTTCGCTGACAGATAAGCTGTCCATGCCCGCTGTTTTTCCGATGCGTCCCTCAGAGGTACAACAGCTCGTGCTGATGAGAACCCAAACCCTGCATTGCGGGCCCTGGCGCAGCCGGGTATTGATCAGCAAAGGTCCGGCGCAGACGGCAAAAAAAGCGCTTCTGCTGCATGGCTGGGGAGGTCATCCCCTGATGCTGGCGCGGGCTAAAGATATTCTGCTGGCGCAGGGATATGAGGTGTATCTGCCATTTTTACTCGGACATGATCCGCAAACGCCAGCACCCTGTGATTTTCCTGCACAATGCCAGTTACTGCTCACCCTGCAAAAAACCTATGGCGCTTTCGATACTGTGGTTGCCCATTCTGCTGGCGGGCTGATCACCGCGTTGTCTGCGTCTCTCGGCTTTCGCTTCAGCCGGCTGGTGCTGATGTCAGCGCCGGCCTCGTTCACCAGCCTGCTGCAACACTATTTGCGCCAGAATCATCTGCCTGACACGTATCTTACCCCGCTGTGCGCGTGGTATCAGGCCCGCTACCCGGCAATGGAAGTGCCAGCAACGGACTCGCTTTTTGCGCCGTGCGACATTCCTGCACTGATACTGCATGGTCAGCAGGACACTAAAATTACGCCTGCTGATGCGCGGAAAATCCACCGTCAGTTACCCGGAAGCAAGCTGGCGTTGATAGAAAATACCGGCCATCTGGGTGTACTGACACATCAGCGGACACAATACGAATTAAACGCCTTCCTCCGCACTTCAAACGCTGATCCTAAAAGGAGCCACTATGTTGGGTCACATTGAATCCCTGACGGTCTACATTCCTGAAGTGCGGAAATCGCTGGCGGAAGTAGCGCCCGCGCTGCAACTGAGCCCGCTGGATATCAGAATGTTTTCCCGCTTTTACGGGCTGGCAAACTTCCCGCGCCAGCCGGGTTCGCTTGATGACCTGTTACGCCCGTTGTTAACGCTGTTCACCGACAATCACGCTGATTTGCTTCCGCACATCAAACATGTGGTGCATACCCATACGCTGCCGGGCATCAGGCCTTTTGACCGTCCCGGAAAAAACCTTCTCAATGAGGCCGGATTTGCTGACGACACCCATTTCACGTCGCTGACGATGGGGCATTGTGCAACGTCATTGTCAGCTGTGGAGTATGTTTGCAGCCGGATTAAAGCCGGGGAATACGCCTTGCTGTTGGTCGGCGAAAAGGCCTTTCACCCCAAAGTCGAACTGATCGACGATACCACCATTATGGGCGAAGCCGCCTGCGCCGTTCTGCTCAGCCGTAGCGGGGAGCGCTGCAAAGTGACTGCCCGATACAGCATGCAGGCTGGCGAATTCAGTCAGCATCGCGGCAACGAATCAGGTAAAGAATCACGCTTTGCCAGCGTTTATTTTTCATTTATCGCCAGCGCCATGCGTAATGCCCTGGAACATTTCGGACAGACTGTCAGTTCGCTGGCCTGGATTGCGCCGCATAATGTCAATTTATCGTCATGGCAGAAATTAGCGGACGAACTGAATATTCCACGGCAAAAGATATTTCTGGAAAACGTACCGCGCTATGGTCATTGTTTCGGTGCTGACCCCTATCTGAATTTAGCGACGTTAATTCGTCAGAAGAGATTATCGCCCAATAATATTGTGATGCTGGCGAGTGTGGGAATGGGCGCGACCTTCTCTTCATTGTTGCTGGAATTATCCGCCGGTAATGAAATTCCAGTATTTTGCAATTTGAAGCAATTTCCAGATATTAAGCAGGATTAAGTTAACACTCACTTGTTCTTTATGTGATGCGTTACTCCCTCATGGCTGATATTACCCAATACTATCCGCAACTGAATGAACTCCAGGCTCTGCTCACCGCGGCTGGCGAGATTTCGGAATATAAACCCGATCAGGCGCAGGCTTGTTTTGATCACCCGGAACTGATGAGCATTGCCTGTATCGGCATTCCGTCCCGTTTTAATCCCTGGGAAACCGCGGCCTTCTCCGACGTGGATTATTCACATCATTTACAGATCATCGAGTATTTGAGCCGAGCCGATGCCAGCGCCATGATGATGTTGCCCGGCGCCTCCCTCAGCACCCGCGCGATTCTGACACTCGGCACTGAACAGCAACAGGCGCGTTTTTTCTCCTGCTTTGAACACAGCCCCGCCTGGACATTTTTCGCCGTCACCGAACCGGAGGTCGGCTCTGACGCCACGGCAATTGCCTGCGAACTCACGCAAAACAGTCAGGGATGGTGGCTGAACGGGCAAAAGATGCTGGTCGGCGGCGCAATGCGCGCCAGCGCGGGCCTGGTATTTGCCCGGTATGAACAGACCCACCGGCTGGTGATGGTGTTTCCCGAAGGGGAAACCGGGCGTTTGCAGCGTGAACTGCTCGATACCTTCGGATTAGCGGGCGCGGCACTGACACGTCTGACGATGACCAATCTGCGCGTCAGGGAAGACGATATTTTAGGGCATGAACGCCGGGGGTTGCAGCAGGGGCTGAGTGCGTTGAGCAAGGTCTTTGAGCGCCATCGCCCGATGGTGGCGGCCATGGCGCTGGGCACCACTTACGGTCTGCTGGAAGCGCTGGAAACCCGACCGTTACCGGCGGCCGCGCACCGTTGGGTCGCCTGCCAGTGGCGTAAATATCACGCTCTCTATCAGCAGATGCTCGCGCTGGCGGAAGGCTATCGCGCGTGTCAGCAGCAATATGCCCAAACCAGCCGCCTCAAGTTGAGCGCGACCCGTCTCGCCGAAGAGACGGCAAGCCATCTGCCTCACTGGCTCGCCACAGAAGACTGGCTGGAAGAAACTTTCCTGCGTAAGCGCTACCGCGACAGCTTTGCTTTTGAGTATATGGAAGGCACCAGCAATATCCACTTACTTAACAGCTTCCGCGTACCAGAAATTCAGGGGGGTCAACGTCATGTTGTACCTTGATCCTGCCGATATTGTCAGCCAGTCATTCCATCACACTGAAGTGCCTCAGCCAGAGTGGGAAGCGGATATTCCACACTGGCGTTCATATGTTCAGCATTTTTTCGCCGCCAGCGGTGAGACGCTCAGTGTGGAAGACGAACAGGTTAACACCTGGATCACCAGCAATGAACGGGCGGCCTTCAGCGATATGGTAGCCACGTTACTGCCCCATCTTGCCGGGGTGGTTCAGCCACAGCGGGTGAAAACGGTGCTGATGGCGCACTGGACGCCTGACCTGCACATGGGCAGTTCTGTGGTGAATTTAGCAATACATCAGCTCGGTCTCGCCGACTGTCTGGCGCTGGCAATCAGCGATCGCGGACCGGATGCCGCATTGTTCGCCCTTGATGGCCTCAGCGACTGCCTGCACGGGAAAGCAGAAGACGGATTATTGCTGATCGCAGAGCAAAAAAGCCTGATGTACTTTTCGCCGCTGATGGCGCGCCTGCAACCGGAAAACAATGCCTGTCTCTGTCTGGTTAATACGCAACAGCGCGGATTACGTTATCTGGGGTATCAGCGGCTGAAAACGTCCGCAGATTTTAGCGAGGCAATTTTGCAGTCCGTTGAGCACTTCGGATTGACCCGCGAACGGTTAACGCTGATCGGCCCTCAAAATTGTCTCACCCATTTACCTGAAGGCTTTACGTCTTTTGCGGTCAATCCCCGCTTACTGTGCGCGGCGCCTTTTGTCGCCCTGCGTGAATGCTGGCAGTCCGGACGTGATTACCTGCTGATGAGCGAACACAACGGACAGATAAGCCTGTGTGGTCTGGCGGCAGCAGAGAAACTGACATGAATATTTTTGCACTGAAGTGTTGCATTCCTGCCACACGGATATCACTTGACACGATCCTCGCCCATCGCGGGGCGAATGCCAGCGAAGCCCGGACCTTCCGGCACCTTTTCGGTTTTCAGGAGGCCTCTACGCTGGCGGAAGACGAAAGTGCCTCCGCAACGTTTGAATCGCTGTTAGAGCAAACGGCCGCAGAGTTAATGAAGGCTGAAAAAATCGATGCAATTATTTTGGTACAAGGACTGCCTGCCCGTTCACGACGCCAGCGGGTTGATTTAGCGCTGCTGCGACAGCGTTTTGATTTTATTGCCACTGACGCGCATCTCATCACCCTTAATCAGCAAAATTGTGCCACGTTATTCTGGGGGCTGCTGATGGCCGAACGCATGCTTGAACAGGGAAAATACCAGTGTGTAGCCCTGCTGGCGGGCGACACACTGGCAGATTTCAATCTGGCAGAGCGCTATGTTCCCGGCTGCACTCTGATCGGCGATGCTTTTGTCTGTGCCTTGCTGAGGCCGGGCGGTGGGGAGCGCAGGGTTTCCGGCATTCAGTGTTTTCATCATCCCGAATTCTGGCAGGGTCTCGACGGCAGCCGGGAAGATATTAAGCGTTTTTATCAGTCTCATGACCCTCTACTCGACATGGCACTGCGTCAGTATCCTGCACAACAGCGTAAAGACGCCTGGTTACTACCTCACAACATTAACCGCCTCAGTTGGCAAACCTGGCGGCGACATCCCGATCGCGCCCATCAGCGCATTGCCACCGATCTCATCGGGCAATGCGGACATTGTTACACCACCGATCCTCTTTTACTGCTCGATACTCACCTGCCAGCCGAAACCGGCCAGCCAGCCATTTTACTTTCTGTCGGGCTCGGCGGCTGGGTGGGCAGCGCCATGATCACCTCAGATACACCTGCGGAGCCTCAGGATGCCCGATAATGCACAAGCCATTCCCTTTTTCACTCCCCCTTCCGGGCAGTTTGCCCAACTCGGCTTTCTCAAAATCGCTGAAATAGCCTGTCGTCAGTACGGTGATAAGGTCTGGATTGGTGAAAAAAACGATGTGGTGCTGTTGCTTGGCGGTGCCCGCCATGTTCGTTTGATGATTGAGCAGGAAAGTCTGTTCGTGAAGGAGTTTGAGCATCTTTCCTCCGCCTCAACCATCGGACGCATCTTGCTCGGCCAGTCACTGACGACATCCAAAGAAGGCGAGGAGTGGCGTCTGGCGAGGAAACTCACCACACCGCTGGTGAATCCAAAATCCCCGTTGCTAAAACAAAGCACCGACCTGTCCGCCCGCTGGCTGCTGGACATTCTGCAGGATCCGCAGCAGACGTCATTGCGTGAAATCTGCCTGCACTGGGCGCTGATGTGTGTGGCGGAAGGATTTTTTGGTACGGGGATCAGTCTGGCACAACTGAACAGGCTGATTGATCGTTTCCGTGACATTTATCTGCAACTCATTCTGGCTGCACCGACCTCGGACTACGAGGCGCTGTGCCGTCATCCAGCCCTGGTGGCATTCCGGCTGGAAGCTGAGTCTTTGATCGGGCCGTTGCTGGATGCCACCAGCGGCGGCAATGCCACCATGCTGGAACGTCTTTGTCAGGCACTCAGCCCCGGCGCGCATCCCGAAGCGCGTGAGAGAGTGATCAGTCTTCTGCTGGGCAATCTTGCCGCCAGCGTCGATAACACGGGTATTGCCTTGTTATGGACGCTGACGCACCTTTCTCAGCACCTGAATTATCAGCACTGCGTGCGTGAGGAAGCGGCTCACGGTAAACGAAATATGGCCTCGGCCATTGTTCGGGAATCGCTGCGTCTGACGCCCGTGACGGCATTTTTTGAGCGCCGTGTGGCAGAAAATATCGTGGTGGATGACGTTGATATTCCGGCTGGCACGCGGGTTCTATTTTCCCCCTGGCTGGTTCATCGTAATGCCGCCTGCTGGGCAGAACCGCTTTGCTTCAGGCCGGAACGGTTTCTGGGTGAGGCGAAAATTGCGCCGGAGTATTTTCTGCCCTTCAGCGCGGGTAAACGTAACTGCGTGGGCATGACGCTGGCACTTGACCAACTGACCACAGCGGTCACAACGCTGTGCGAACATTTTCAGTTCTCGCTCGCCCCTTCAACATCCCCTGCCGCCCTCACCCCGCTTTTTGCACTTAACGTAATACCGCGCGGTGATGTGTCTTTCATTCTCGAGTCCGCATACAAGGCTGAACAGTATGACAACATCCGGTGAGATCCCGGCACTCAGCCTGTTCTGCTTTGCCGATGTGGCCAGAGACAACTTTGCTGATAAATACGAACAATTGCTGAGTACCGCCCGGCTGGCGGATGCGCTGAATTTTCATGCTATCTGGACGCCAGAGCGGCATTTCCACACCTTTGGCGGCATGTTTGCCAATCCTTCGGTCGTCAGCGCGGCGTTAGCGGCCTGCACGCAACGTATTGGTATCCGGGCAGGCAGCGTGGTGCTGCCATTGCATGATCCCCTGCGGGTTGCCGAGGAGTGGGCCATCGTCGATAACCTGTCTCATGGCCGCGCCGGGTTGGCATTTGCCAGCGGCTGGCAGCGTAATGATTTTGTGCTCCGGGCTGAGAATTACCACCAGAAGCAACAGGTCCTCTTTTCCTCACTGGCGCAGATCCAGGCGCTGTGGCGCGGTGAATCCCTCACGCGCCACGAGCTTTCTCTGCCTGCGCAACCCGAACCGGTCACCGTGCAAACCTGGCCCGCGCCTTTTCAGACAGAGATCCCCATCTGGCTGACCACTGGCAGTAATCAGGATTTATTTACTGAGGCCGGAAAACGCGGGCTGAATGTGCTCACCCATCTGGTTTCACAGACCCGCGAACAACTGGTGGAAAACTGCGCGGTTTATCGCCTCGCGCGCCGTCAGGCGGGTTTTGATCCTGCGCAAGGCACCGTCACCCTGATGTTGCACACCCAGGCCGGAGAAGAAAGAAAGAGACTGCTGCCACGCCTCAGACCGGCACTCACCGGATATCTGCGGGCGTTTATGGCACTTTCCGACAATCTCAGTCAATTACCGGCCGCCGATGCGGAGCAAAATGAGAAGAAGCAAGCCTACACACTGAAATGGGGAGTGGAGAAATATCTCAACCACTGCGGTTTATTTGGTTCGGCACAAGAATGCGCGGATCAGCTTGCCCGGCTCAGGCAGGAAGGTATCGATGAAGTTGCGTGCCTGATGGATTTTGGAATGCCTCAATCAAGTGTAGAAGAAACGCTTCATACACTTGCAACATTATTATGAAATCAAGGAATTATGATGAAAAAGACCCTCCTGACGCTTACCCTGTTCGCCTGTGTCACCAGCACTTCTGCCTTCGCGGCAGAAAAAACATTTCCCCTGGAAGCCTTTAGCGCAGTAGAAGCCAGACAGGGCATTAATCTCACCATTAAGTGTGCCGCGACACCGTCTATGGTGGTTTCAGGTTCACAAGACACGTTGAATAAATTGAAAGTCACCAACAACCGTCACGCGTTATTGCTGGTCAATGATGCCGCCGAAAATGATCGTTTTATCTCGCATACGCTGGATATCACCCTGTATACCAGCGGCCCGCTGAACAGCCTGGCAGGAAAAGCCGGTGTTAAAATAGCGGCGCCGGCCTGTGCGGTGGATCCTAAAACACTGGCCGTTTCCGGCAGCATGGGCACGGAAATCCTGGCGGAAGGCAAAACGGCTGAGCTGAATCTGGATCTGGCCATGGGCGGGAGTTTTAACAAGAAGCCGCAGGATTTTACGGCGGAATCGGCTAACGTGCGCATGAGCATGGGCGCGGAATCTTCGCTGTGCCATATTCCCAAAATTCAGGGCACGCTGGCGGCGGGCGCACGTGTTTCCGTCAGCGCCTCTGCGCAGGTGGATACCGGTGCCGCCAGCTCGTTTGCCAGCGAGATTTCAAATTCCGGCTGCGCGTAATGACGGCTTAAGTTCTTCCTGATAAACAAAGGCTTGCCATCTGACCGGCAGGTCTTTTTGCACAGAACAGGCGCCATACGCCAGACAATATACGCCATCGTCTTCAATCAGCCGGTGATGTAACAGGCCGGTTTCGTCCTGATGCGCACCGGACACCTGCGTAATGCCGCAGTGTTGCGGGATGGCACAAAAACCGGCCAGCGGCTGCGTAAGGCCGGTTCCCCGCGCTTTGAGCCACGCTTCCTTCACACTCCACAACCGGGTAAACCGCAGCAGGTAATCGGCCTCATCTTCTGCCAGCCAGCGCTGTTCATCAGGGTGGAAAAACCGGCGGGCGATGGCTTTTTTCACCTCCACTTTGCCGCTGACTTTTTCCAGATCGACCCCGACCTCAACCCCGCGACACAGCACTATCGCCGCCGATGTTCCACTGTGGGATAAGTTAAAGCGCAACTGAGGAAAATCAGGCAGCCAGGGTTTACCTTCAGGGGTTCTTGCGATAATTAACTGCGTATCGGTCACCGGTAAGCAGCTTGTCAGCACCTGTCGCAGCCAGCACTGCGCCTGCTGTCGCAGCAGTTTGCCCGACAGCGAAGGCGCAAAGTGACGGATCAGGCAAAGTCCTTCGCCGGTCTTCAGTTCAGGGAGGGGATCACAGCGGTAAATTGAGGGTAACACGGCAACCGGTGCGGTCATGGCGATTCTCCAGAGACAGATACCCGCCATGACTTTCAGCGATTTGCCGGCACAAAATCAATCCAATGCCACTGCCGTTAGGTTTGGTGGTATAGAAAGGAACAAACAGATTTTTGGGGTTGGTCAGCCCGACCCCTTGGTCAAGAATAGTCACAAACAGACGCCCTTTTTCCTCTGACCATTCAATGCAAACCGGCGCCGTGGTATCGCTCATAGCCTCATCGGCATTTTTAATCAGGTTGATGAGCAACTGATGGATTTGCACCCGGTCGACATCCACTATCAGCGGCGCGGGGCCTTTCAGGGTAATTTTACGGTGCGCGAACAACAGCGGCAGTTCCGCAATCAGGGCGGCGAAATCAAGCGGTGCTTTAACAGGAGGCGCGAGCTTACTCAACTGGCGGTAGCTGCTGACAAAAGCGATAAGCTCTTTCGCCCGGCGGTTGATAAGATCGATACCTTCCGCAAAGCCCTCCGGCAGGTTTTCTGTATGGCGGCGATAGTGCTGCTGGAGCATCTGGCTGATAGAGGCAATCGGGCTCAGTGAATTGTTTATTTCATGGCTGATCACGCGCAGCAGATTTTGCCAGGCTTTTTGTTCTTCCTGACGCAGCATGTCATCAACGTCACTGACAAACAGCAACACGTTTTGGATCCCGTCAACCATATAGGTATCACTGGACACTTTATAACGACCGGGACGCCCTTCATGATGAGACTCTACCGGATGTTCCCGGTTCGCATTTTGCAACAGCGTATCAAGTTGCCAGTGGCTGGATTTCTCGCCGATCAGCTTTTCCAGCGAGGTACCCAGCATCCGCGAGGCCGCATCGTTACACCAGACCAGCCGGTTATTACCGTCAATTGCGAAAATGGCCACGGTGATATTAGAAATCACTTTTTGCAGCAGAAAATCCATTTCTCTTTGCTGCTGGCGGTGGCGTGATAACTGACCGGAAATCGCGTTGATCTGTTCAATGACGCCTTCAAACACCCCTTCCCCGCTGGTCACGCCGCGAAGGCTAAAATCTTCCTGCTCAACGGCTTCTAACAGGTTAGAAATCACATTGATTTTATAGAGAAGCTGCTGGAAAAAGTGATAGGAAAAATACACTAAGGTGACGCACAGGATAAAGAGCGTGAGACATTTCAGGTACAAAGACTGCTGCGGGAAACACCACAGCAGCAAATAGGCAACAACGCCCCCGAGCGGGGACAAACTGCACAGGATTAAATGACGTGACTCAAAGGATCGAAAAAGTTTACTCATGACAGATTTTTAATTTATCCAGTCGTCGGTAAAAAGCGCTGCGACTCAGCCCTAACGATTCAGCCGCTTTCACTGCATTTCCGTCATAGTGACGCAGGCGTTGTAAAAGCACCGTTTCTTCCACTTCTGCCAGCGTGCCCGTTTCGAGTGGTGTCACCGGCTTTTGCTGTAACGCGTGACCGGTGTTTTGCCCCTTCACCGGCAGTGGCAGGCAAAGATCCGCCAGGTCGATCGTATTATTGCGGCAAAGCAATACACCGCGCTCGAGCAGATGGCTCAGTTCGCGGATATTGCCCGGCCATGAATATTCATGCAGCCCTTGCCGCGCCATCGCCGATAATATCGGTTTAGGTTTATTGTACTTGCGGGCAAACCGTTGCAGGAAACGTTCGGCCAGCGGCTCAATATCTTCCTGCCGTTCACGGAGCGGCGGTAACGGAATTTGTATGACATTCAGCCGGTAAAGCAAATCCTGCCGGAACCTTCCTTCCACCACGGCTTTTTCAAGATCTGTATTGGTGGCCGCAATGATCCGGCATTGGGTGGTTTGTGTCCGCGATGAACCCACGCGTTCGAACTGCCGCTCTTCCAGGACGCGCAGTAATTTTACCTGCTGGGACAACGGCAAATTGCCAATTTCATCGAGGAATAATGTGCCTTTATCGGCCAGTTCAAAGCGGCCAATGCGGTTTTCCCGCGCATCGGTAAACGCGCCTTTCACATGTCCGAACATTTCACTTTCAAACAACTGCTCATTGATGCACCCCATGTTGACTTCAACAATGCTGTGCTCACGGCGGGAGGATAACTGATGTATGTAGCGGGCGAGCAGGCTTTTGCCGGTGCCATTTTCACCCAGGATCAGGATGCTGGTATCCGTACCCGCCACAGTTTCAACCACGTTGATCAACTGTTTCATGGCCTGAGAGCGGACAACCCATTCATTGCCCATGTCATCTTCAAGCGCCATTTTCAGCAGCTTATTTTCTTCTCTCAGGCAATTCCCGGAGCGTCTCGCCTGACTCAATGCGATCTGTTGCTGAACAATGCTTAACAGGCGTTCGTTATCCCACGGTTTTTGGATAAAATCCGCCGCGCCGGCCCGCATGGCGCTGACGATGATATCAACGCTTCCCCAACCGGTCATTGCCACGGCAGGCAGGCAGTCATCAAATTTCTTTAACTCCTCCAGCAGTTGCAAGCCTTCCAGACCCGACGTGGTGTCTTTCTGAAAGTTCATGTCCATCAACACCAGATCAAAGAGCTTTGCGGACAAATGTGACAATAAACGGTCAGCCTGCGTTTCCAGCGTCACGTCATACCCTTCCAGACGGAGCAGCATGTCAAGGCTGGTCAAAATGCCCGCGTCATCATCAATAACAAGAATTCGTTTTTTTTCGTTCATTAAAGCATCCGGCTTGTGCCGCCGCACCCGTCAGGCGCGGCGACAAATTATTCGTAGCGAATGGCATCCGCAGGCGACATACGAATGGCACGGCGGGAAGGCAACCAGACCGCTAACGCCACAATCAAAGAGATCATAAGGGCGACGCCCCAGAAGAGCAGTGCAAAGGAGGTATGCCCGTTGCCCAATATACGCGTCAGCTTGGGTGCGACAAAGAAGGCAAGAGGCAGCCCGATAATCAGCCCAATACCTAATTGCTTACTGCCCTGCAGCATCAGCATCCGCAACAGAACCCCTTCCGTGGCCCCCATTGCCATACGCACGCCGATCTCCTGAATACGTTGATTTATCACATTGCGCATCACCGCATAAATACCGGTAGCGGCCAGTATTACCGCGACAACGCCAAAGAGCATAAAGAGGTTGGCGATGAAATGCAGCCCGGCGGTATTTCTGGCCAGACGCTGATTTAGCGTTTGCACCTGATTGACCGATAGCGTGCTGTCAATCTGGCGTACCGCATTGATAAGCGCAGGCCCTAACGTATCAGGATTCTGAGCCCCGAGCACCAGCGTTAATGAAGCCGCCGGTATTTGCGTCAGCGAGCGATAAACCGTGACCCGCTGACGAAACGCGCTGAAAGGCCGGCCATGAATAACGTTGGGCACCACACCGATAACCGTGAACCAGCGCTGATCATCCGAATCACGAAAACGCAGACGTTTACCGATCACATCCCGTTCACCTGGCCAGAACTGCTCCGCAAACGACTGGCTGACCACCACAACGGGTTGCGAGTCCTGCGTGTCAGTGCTGGCAAACTCCCTTCCGGCTACCGGCGTGATGCCCATTGCCACCAGGCTTCCGGGCATCACTTGTACATCATTAACCAGAGGATAAGACCAGCGCTCTTTGCTGTTGTTACTCGCCGAATCGATATCCACCTGACGGGGAACGGTAAATTGTCCGACGGCACTGGTGGTGATGGCCGTTTTTTCAACCCCAGGAATCCCGCTGAGGGACGATTGCAGACGCTGGTAGAACAGGACCCGGCTCGCATCATCAGGATACTGGTTGGCATTGAGATTAATCTGGCCGGTGAGATAGCCCCGCGTCGCCACCCCGTAATCGGCCCGGGTTGCCTGATAGACCAGCAGCGCCAGCAACGCACTGATACACAAAATGGAACAGGATAATCCGACTTCAAACGTGACCAGAATACGGGAAACCCTGCCAGCTCCGCGGCTTTGTGCGCCCCGCGTTCCGTCACGCAGCACATCGTTGAAATTACCGTGGGTGATTTTCCAGGCAGGTAACGCACTGGTAACGACAGCGGTCATGATGACCAGTACTAATGCATTGAGGATCATGACGTTATCCAGTGACAAATGCCACCAGAACGGAATTTTGTTCGGCACGAAAGTCGGAAGTAACGTATTAGTGATCTCCAGTCCCCATGCGGCAAGCAGAACGGCAATGACGCCCGAGAAGGCGCAGATAAATAAGCTTTCCCACATCATTTGCATGACCAGACGACCGGAAGGTGATCCCAGGGCGACACGGATAGCGATTTCTTTTGAACGCTCTGTGGTTCTGGCCAGCAACAAATTGCCGACATTGCAACACGCCAGCACAAGAACAAAAGCGACGGCAAAAAGCATGACGATGAATATCGGCATGGTCTCTTCACCCATGAAATTTTCCTGGAACGTCAGTACCTGAGCCGATAGCCCTTTATTGCTTTCAGGATACTCAGAGGCCAGCGACTGCATCACCTGAGCGAGGTCACGGTCAGCGTCAGCGAGCGGAACACCGGGTTTCAGGCGCGCATAAACCGACACTTCCGGCGCACCTTTGCGGACCAGATACTGCGAGGGATCCAGCTTAGAAGGCAGCCAGAGATCATGAAAGAAAGGAAAGGCAAAATTGGCGGGCATGATCCCCACAATGCGTGTATGTATGCCATTAATCAGCACATCACGGCCAATAAGCTGTGCATCGGCAGCAAAGTAGTTTTGCCACATGCCATAGCTGATGACGGCAACAGGCGTCGCGCCGGGCTGGACATCTTCACTGTTCAGCACTCTGCCACGATAGGGCTCGACGCCAGCGTAAGAAAACATCTCCGGCGTGTTACGGATCGCCATATAAGAAACCGCTTTCGTACCGTCACTGATATCGGCACGTTCCGCATAAAAATAACCGACATCATTGAGCGTGGTATTGCGCGCCTTGATGTCCTTGTAGTCGAGGAAGTTGACCCCGGAATCACTCAGACTGACGCCATTGACCGTCGGGTTAATTAACACCATGTTTTTCCCGTCCGGATAAGGAAGTGGCGTAAACATGATGGTATTAATCACTGAAAACATATAAAGCGTCAGTGCCAGACCACAGGACATGATCAGCACCGTGATGAAGGTAAATGACGGACTTTTGAGTAGCAGACGTAAGGCATATCGGATATCAAAAAGCATTTTATGCTTCCTTTATCAGGGTCAGTTCCCGTGCCACATGTCCGTCTCCGACGACCTGTCCGTCCGAGAGTACAATGCTGCGTTGCGCCCGTTCGGCTGAACGCGGGTCATGGGTTACGATGCAAATCGTGGCCCCTTCCTGATGCAACTTATCGAGTATATTCAGCACCGCCTCGGCATTGTGGGAATCCAGGTTACCTGTCGGTTCATCCGCCAGAATAATGGAAGGATTGCCCACGATAGCCCGCGCAACGGCTACACGCTGCTGCTGTCCGCCGGAAAGCTGTGAAGGATAATGCCGTCCCCGGTGGGACATATTGACCTTGTCTAATGCCTCCGCCACCCTCTGCTGCCGTTCAGTCTTAGAAATATCCTTACGGTAAGTCAGTGGCAGGGAAACATTTTCCTCAATGGTTAAATCGCTGATGAGATTAAATGACTGGAAGATGAAGCCGATATCGCGATTTCTTACCAGAGCACGCTGCTTTTTAGAAATATTTTCTACATTATGCCCGGCCAGTTGATAGGTGCCGGTAGAAGCCACATCCAGCAGCCCCAGAATCGATAACAGCGTTGATTTTCCGCAGCCTGATGGCCCGGAAATCGCCACGTATTCTCCTTTGGAAATGCTCAGCGTAATCTTGCTCAGGGCGTGTGTCTCAATTTCATCCGTCAAAAATATCTTATTCACATCAGTGAGTTCTACCAGTGATTCCATTATTTTCATCTCCATCGCTTTATCCAATTAGCAGGCGTCTTTTGCAGGTGAGCCGGCATCATTTAGTAATCTCAATCTGATCTGCCCCTTGCCAGGCGCTGCCGTCACTGAGAATAATTTTATCTCCCGCACGTAACCCGCTGGTCACCTGAATATAATCCGCAGATCCTTGCCCAAAGTTGACCTTCATTTTAGTCGCTGAACGTTCCTTATCATCGAGCCGGTAAAGCATCGAAGGTAAATTATTCTGTGCGAACGGTGGGCGCTCAACGTACAGGGAATCATTAATTTTTGTCACTGCGATTAAACCATCCACGCTCAGATCGGGACGGGCTTCTTGCGGCAGCGGCTGAGTAAACGTCACATCCACTTTAACGGTGCCATTGGTCACCGCAGGATCAACACGTGATAACACGCCGGTAAACTGGCTGCGCCCGGTGTTAATGGTCACCTGTTGCCCGACGGCAAGATCGCGGGACTGTAATTCCGGCACTTTGAGTTCAGCGTAAAGTTCCTTCTCTTTTGCCAGACGGGCGATACTGGTTCCGGTGGTGACCCGCTGCCCGACCTGGACTTTCACATCCTGCAAAACTCCCTCTATCGGTGAGGTGACATTCAGCGAATCGACTTCCTGCTGGCTCAGCAGCACCAGCGATTCCAGTTTGTTAAGACGCATCGCGCTGGCTTTGATATCAGCATCAATACTCAGCTTGAGCGTTTTTAATCGTTTTTCCTCAAGCACAACCTGCTGGCGATATTGTTCAGTATTAATACGGGTTGTTTCGTATTCCAGCATCGGCACTGCCGCAATATATTTCTTTTGCGCAGCAAGCCGCATTGTAGAGCTGAGTAGCCGGCTTTTCGCATCCAGAACCAGCGCTTCCTGACTCAGAATTTTATTTTGTAATTCTGCATTCGTCGCATCAGTCTCAGCCCGGCGGGCATCCAGCTCGAGCCGGTTTTCCTGTAATTTCTGTTCCAGCGTAGGGTTACTCATTCTCACCAATAACTGGCCCTTACTCACCTTCATGCCGGGTTTGTAGATAACCTCTTCCACACGGGCATCGACATTAGCGGCAACCCAATTGATATCACGCGGTAACAGTACCCCGTTACCCCGCACTTCAACCGAGAAATTTCCATATTGCACCTGCCCGACTGCGATACTCCCGCGGGAGATCTGATAAGGCGAAAACCGGTAATTATAGATTGCCGCTAACGTGGCTAAAAAAAATGCTCCCGCAACCAAAAATTTGCGGTACCGCTTCAGTATCAATTTATTCCCGGGTTGCGGGATTGAAATGTCCATAATAATACCTTTTCTGATAACTCCTTACTGGTGAGCACAAATCGTGCCAATGTTTAAAATTTTATTAACTCACTGATTTTTAATATTTTTTTTAGGAAGTCACAAAACAGACCTTTTCCCTTCCTCATTTTCTATCTCATTAATGGAACGAAAAACGGGACGGCATGGCCTGATTGTCTGTTTTTCCCTGCGTCGTCCCACTCATATCAGTCATTCCCGAAACTGGGATATTAAATCAGTTAAATTTATGAACGCGTTTCGAAAATGGGATTTTACGTTTCCCATAACAGGAATGAATAATAATATCCATTATAAACAACAAGTTGAAACAAATAAAAACATGGCATAGTAATTGCTTAACCCCCTATGGGGTCAGTATTCCACTTTTAAAAAATGTTCATCACTCATTAATTACGCAGAAGGGGTGTGTATGTGGGAACGCAAACTATCGAACGCTGAAAAAACTCTTTTTACACAAAAAATAACCGAGGATCTGGATAATCGTCATTTGACTGTCTATGGGAAACACGCTCATACAGAAAAAGCCTTATGCATTGTTAAGATTATTAATTATATGCTGGAGAATATTTCTGACGAGATCACACTGGAAGATCTGGAAAAAATATGTGGTAAAACCCGTTTTGATATTTGCCGCATATTCAAACATTTCTATGATGTCACTCCCATAAAGTGGATGTGGAAAGTCAGGCTGGCGCTGGCCAGAGAATTTATCCATTTAGCCCCTGAATGGTCATTAACGGACATCAGTTATGCTTGCGGATTTTCGTCACTGCCGCATTTTTCCCGAAGTTTCAGCAAGACCTATAACGAGTCTCCGCTCAAATTTAAGCAGAATGTCATCCGGACAATGCGCCCGGAAATTAAAAAAGAGTCTTCAGATTATGATTTCATTTTCGGGGTCCAAAGAAACAATTTTTCAAGAAGCATGTTAATCAGTAACCTGCATTGCTTATAATTATCAAAAAGATTTCCTATGCCACTTTTTATTATTCACTACACGCAATATAAGTTTAGGTTCACGAAAAGATGAAAAGTCCTCATGCAGGGTATCTCTCAGGAAATCTGAAATATAATTAAATACAGCAGGGTCACGTAATGCGCCGTTGTGGCCCTTTCCTTCTGTCACGATCAATTCGCTTTTCTTCAACGAATGGCTCAGTATTACCGCTTCATCCAGTTCAATACTGAGATCATTCTTATCATGTAATATCATGACCGGTTGTGTTATTGAGCCGATAAGCTCCGGACCAATAGCATCAGGATGAACACCATAGCGGTGCTGGTAAAGTTTTTTCATTGACACGGCAATACGCTTTGGCAATTTATTATTGCAGACATATCTGTCCATCATTTTTCCGTAGCTGCACGGACTGCCGATTAAAATCATCCGTTTAAAAATTAGCCCCTGCAGGGCGGCCATACAGCCAATTAAGCCGCCGGTCGAATGACCAATAATCACCGAAAAATGACCATAATGGTTTTCCATCTCCATGACGACTCGCGACAAATCATAGAAAGACACTTTTTTTCCGGGAGAAATACCATGTGCGGGAAGATCAGGCGCAAAAACCGCATAGCCTTTTTCCTGCAACCGCTGCGCCATCTGCCGTAACATAATACTCCGCCCATCCCACCCGTGAAGGAGCAACACTTTTTCAGCCTGCGGTTCCGCCTGAGGATAAATGAAGACCTTAACAAAAGATTTACGCCAAAAAAGCTCATCCTGCACGCAGCGACTAAGCAGCATGATTTCCCCCTGTTTATAGGGTAAAGGTCGGGTCTTTTCGAAAAGACGTAATGCGTATAATGCTGAAAGATAGGAAGACATGGCATGTAGGGAATATAAATCGAATAAACTAATTAATTTGCATGCCCGTGTATAATGTGTCGCAGGTCTTATTTTGGCTTTCATCAGTAACGTCGGACGCAATCGCATAATGACCAAAATTCTCAGGTAATTTTGGTGAACCAGCGATAGAAATAAAAGGACGGGATAAAAGAAGCTATAAAACATTCTCACTCCCTATTTTATTGGCCAGTCGCCAGTACTCCCTGCCGAATGCAATAAAGTACACCACATTAAAGACAATAATCAGATTCATGATAGTGTGCAGTTGTGAAAATTTATCCCAACCCACCAGTAAGGTGATAACGGTCAGTAATTCAATGAGTACGGTTAACACCAGTACCCGTCGGGCCTGTTCTAATTGTTCCAGTAATGCCTGAAGCGAGGCGACAAAAGAAGTCAGGAAAAACGTCGGTAACAGAATTAGTAAAATCTGGCTGCTGACGTCCTGAATCACTCTGTCACCGGACAGAATTTTTATCAGGCTGGTCTCGGTAAAATAAACACCCGATGTCAGCAGAAGGTAAATAATACAAATAAAGGCCAACCCGCGGTGCAGCAATCGTTTTAACTCTTCACCACTACTGATGGCCAGTCGCTGGTTAATTAATATCGCCAGCGCGGATCCACAAGCCACAGCGGGGATGACAATAAACATTCGGATCTTAGTCACAATTAAAAAACCGGCGACATATTGCTCACCCAGAGTGCCGATTAATGGGAATATCAGCAGTGAACTGAAAAACAGCACCACTAGCGAGGCAAAAATGGGCATGCCTACCTGAAACAAAAGTCCGCTGAGACGCGGAATAAAAGCCCCTGGCCGGTCATCTTGCGCATTGCGGCCTGTGCGCCATACCAGCCAAAGCGCGACAGGGATAAGCAGAGCCGAAGCCAGCGCGTTGGAGATAATAATCGAATTAAAACCTAATCCGTAAACCTGATAGCCGATGTAGCAGATCAGCGCATTCAGCACGATATACGCGATGACTAACAGCATGCTTAACGCGCTCTTCCCCTGCCCGCGGAGCGCGCTGTTGCACATCTCAAGCTGAATAAAGGGCAACATGGACAGGAAATAGAGCGGTAATGCCGACGAATAAAATGCATTCCCGGCGACCGGCAGCAAGGTCTGTAACAGAGGAGCACAAAGCGCCGTCACGCCGCTCAGCAGTGCCACAATCAGGATACCCAGCGTCGCCAGCAGTGAAGTCGCCGCCAGTACCTTTTGACGCGACCACAAATTCAGTGAACGGGCACTGAAAACCTGATTGGTGATAGCCAGACATTCCAGAATCGCCAGAAATAGAAAGCTGAAAGGCTGGAGCATCGACAGCACATAAATTGAACTGGTTTCTTTGCCGTGCCCCAGGATCGCGGTCTGAATGTTTTGCGAAAATGAGACGGCAATGGCCACGATGATCATCGGCCAGGCTAACTTCAGCAGGTCGGCGATATCCTTGCTCAGGCTATGACGTTGTGGCAACGCCATTTCAGGTGAAGTATTCATACTCTGAGCTCCCGACGTTCCGGCAATGCGGCCATGGCAACGGCTGCGGTTTTCCCATACAGGCTGTAAATCATCATCGAAAGGTAAGAGAGGCTGTGCGTCGAGCCTGATAAATAGCCATGTCCGCCCATCAGTTTTTCTGCCCGGTTGGTCAGCACCGTGAGCTGCCAGTGATCCGCCTCCGGGTCAGCAAAGTCCTGCATCGCAATACGCATCTGCCACTGGAGCAATAACACCTCTGTCTGACTGCTCAGATCGGCGAAATCCGCCTTCACCAACTGGTGTCGGGTCGTTTTTACGCCAAAACTTTTCCTCGCAGATAAATGCTTCCAGCTCACAGCCATGATTTGGCTCAGGAGCCCCAGGCGTGCCGCAAAAGATGCCATAAGCGGGATCGGATCGTCGGGAATGATTTCTTTGCCTGTGTGCTGCAAAGACATGCCGAGTGAAGCCAGAATACGATCAGATTCAGCATGCTGTTCCGCACAGGTTTCACCTTCCGCAGCCAGCAATTGATACCCGCCGCAAAGCACGCCGCTTGCCGGGTCAGCCCATTTCCGGCGCATCTGCCGGAAAGCTTCTGACGGCTCACAGTCCCTGAACAGAAAGTAAAGTCGGGTAAACTCTTCTTCAGACATCAGAGCTCTCCAGCTGCAGGTGCTGCTCAATCCACTGAATAAGTTTTCCGACGGTAGTGAATGCATCCTGGTTGATTTGATCAGGTTCAAACATCAGGCCGGGGATTTTTTCTTCCAGAGTTAATAAGAACTGAACAAATAATACTGAATCGAGGTCCAAATCTTCATTGAAATCGGTTTCCAACGTTATGTTGATTTTTGCAGACATGACATCGTTTAATGCATCATTAACGGCTGACAGAAGTTGTGACATGATTTACCCCATTAATTTCGTTTTTTTCAATCAGGATACAAGACATTGTTATCCCCATCCCCATAGCAACACAGAGTATTCTTTTCCCTTCGAAACCCTTTAATAAAGACGACAAGTTAAATAAAATATCGGAACAATAAGCATGCCCATACACTGATATGTGCTCAGTAAAAAATTCACCCTTAAATTTCAATTTATCGGTAATGCGCCTGAGCATTGGCAAATCTATATTACCCGGAACAATGGCATCTATATGGTCAATGGTAAGGTTAAATTTTTTCAGGACGTAAAGATAAAAGTCATAGTAATCTTGTTCAAGTGATGAGAAAAGTTCCCGCCGTCGGGCAGCCGGAAGCTCTCTGTAATTATTATAAAATGAAGGCAGATGCCGCACGGCAGTGTTGTTGATTTGCCACTGTGAACGTCCCGCATTGAGTAGCATGGCAGCAGGAATTTCCGCCATAACACTATTATCAAGCTTATTAATATCACTGTGGAAAGCCTTTTCACCCGTAATAAGGATCATCGGCAGCTGACTTTTTATTACCCTGCTCTTCAACAAATGAATCGCCGACAAAGCGGAGGCACAATGATTCAGACTCACGGTTAATTTTTCCCAGTGCCCTATTCCGCAACAGGTCGCTATCTCATCAAGCCAGCGGGCATCAAAGAAAGTATTATGCGTTTGTGTTTTTGCATAAACCAAATACCCCTGGCCTTTAGCAATATCTCGCTTTCCTTCCATCAGCGTTGAAAGGGTTTCCTGTAACATCTGTGTATGGTTACCCGAAAACATTCCCACTGAGTTCAGAGAGTAATAACGTTCAAGTACCTTTCGCGCGCCTGCTTTTAAATTATGAGATGATTCAAGCGTACTTAATGGCCTTAAAGAAATGCGACCAGGCAACCAGCATAATTCATTAAGTGGCAACATATTTTCTCACAGAGAATTATTTTAGAATTATTATAAACGCAGTCCATAATCCCAGAAAAAAAACGTTTTTTTTGCCTGCAATTGCTTAAAGGGCATGAATTCCCATTTTTGAATCCCAAAAATGGAATGTGGAAGAGATTTCAGAATAAAGTACGGGAAGAGCATCAAATAAACGCCACTGTTAAAGTTGCACAAAATGCCCGTCACTGACTTCACGATAATGACGCGCCGGCGGCTCATAGGTGGCCGGACGCAGCGGGCTGGCGAGTTCTTCCGGCACCACAGTGCGTTTACGGTGAACATCCGGATCAGGCACCGGCACGGCGGCCAGCAGTTTACGGGTATACGCGTGCTGCGGATTATCGAAGACGTCGGCACGCGAACCGATTTCCACAATTTCGCCCAGAAACATGACCGCCACACGGTGGCTGATGCGCTCAACGACGGCCATATCGTGTGAGATAAACAGATACGAAAGGCCAAGTTCCTGCTGAAGATCGAGCATCAGATTGATCACCTGCGCTTTGACCGACACATCCAGCGCTGACACGGCCTCATCGGCGATGATCATTTTCGGTTCCAGCGCCAGCGCACGGGCAATGCAGATGCGCTGCCGCTGTCCACCGGAAAACTGATGCGGAAAACGTGTTGCCATATTGCTTTGCAATCCTACCTGTTCCAGCAGTTGCGCCACGCGATGCTTCGCGCTTTGTGCGTCATGCAGCCCGAGGCTTATCATCGGTTCGGCAATCGCCTGGCCGATACGCATTCTCGGGTTCAGGCTTTCGTACGGATCCTGAAAAATCATCTGCGCCTGGGTGCGGATTTCCGCCAGCCGTGCGCTGTCCGCCCGGCGGATGTCTTGTCCGGCAATCAGCACCTCGCCGGAGGTGGCCTCGGTGAGGCGTAAAATCGTGCGTCCGGTGGTGGATTTCCCGCAGCCGGATTCGCCGACCAGTGAAAGCGTTTCGCCCGGTTGCAGGCTGAATGACAGGTCTTCCACCGCATGCACCCGGGCAGAAACCCGGCGCAGCAGGCCGGATTTCACATCAAAACGCGTCACCAGATTTTTGACCTCCAGTACCGGCTGACCGGTGCGCAGCGTATCGACAGACTCCTCCACCGGCTGCGGTTCGCCGGTTTGCATGTCAGTGAGAGGGAAGCGTTTCGGCAACGTTATTCCCTTCATCGCGCCCAGTCGCGGCACCGCAGAAAGTAATGCGCGCGTGTAAGGATGTTTGGGCAGATGAAAGATTTCCCGCGTGGTGGCCTGTTCCACGGCTTCGCCCCGGTGCATCACCAGCGTGCGGTCCGCCACTTCCGCCACCACGCCCATATCGTGCGTAATGAACAGAACCGACATGCCCTCTTCTTCCTGCAACGATTTGATCAGCGCCAGAATTTGCGCCTGAATAGTGACATCCAGCGCGGTCGTGGGTTCATCTGCAATCAGCAAACGCGGGTTACAGGCCAGCGCGATGGCGATCACCACGCGCTGACGCATGCCGCCGGAAAAGCTCAGCGGATATTCATTCAGCCGCGAGGTAGCGGCCGGAATACGCACTTTTTCCAGCAGGCGCACGGCCTCGGCGCGGGCGGTTTTATCGTCCATGCCGCGATGCCGTTTCAACACTTCGGTAATTTGCACGCCGATTTTCAGCACCGGATTCAGGCTGGTCATCGGCTCCTGAAAAATCATGCCGATACGGTTACCGCGAATGCTTTGCATCTGCGCGCGGTTCAGGCTCAGTAAATCCTGGCCGTCAAACCGGATGCGGCCGGAATAACGGGTCTGTTTTTCATCCAGCAAACGCATGACGGACATCGCCGTGACACTTTTACCGGACCCGGATTCACCCACCAGCGCCAGTGTTTCTTTCGGGCCAATCGAGAAGGACAGATCCCGCACCACATTCAGCCATTCGCCGTCCACGGAAAACGCGGTATTCAGCTTATCGACCTGTAAAACCGGGTTATGCATCATCAATCCTTATTCCGCGGGTTGAGGATGTCGCGCAGGGCGTCACCGACTAAGTTGATGGCGACGATCAGCACCAGCAGCGTGACGCCGGGGAAGAAGCTTATCCAGTAATCACCGGACATCAGATAATCAAAGCCGTTGGCGATCAGCAGGCCGAGCGACGGTTCGGTGACCGGCAGACCGATGCCGAGAAACGACAACGTGGCTTCAAGCATGATGGCGTAAGCAATACGCATGGTCGCCACCACAATCAGCGGCGGCAGGCAGTTGGGCAGAATATGGCGGAACAGGATGCGCGGACTGGAAAGCGCCATGCTGCGCGCAGCGTCCACGTAGCTGCGACGGCGTTCGAGCAATGCCGAGCCACGAATGGTGCGTGCGTAATACGCCCATTGCGTGACCACCAGCGCCAGAATGATTTTATCGACACCCTGCCCGAGCACCGCCAGTAAAATCAGCGCAATCAGTATCGGCGGAAAGCTCAGCTGGATATCGACAATGCGCATGATCAGCGCGTCCGTTTTACCACCAACATAAGCGCTGACTAGCCCTAAAGCCGCGCCGAGGGTCAGCGCAATCACCGCGCTGGAAACGCCGACCAGCAGGCTGGTACGCGTGCCGTACAAAATAGCACTGAGTAAATCGCGCCCCTGATCGTCAGTGCCGAGCCAGTAAATCATCCCGCTCAGGCTGGCGGTGCCCGGTTTCAGGCGGCCATCCATGATATCGAGCTGCGCTAAATCATACGGATTTTGCGGCGAAATCCACGGTGCCAGCACGGAGAGCACAATGGCGATGCCTAAAATGATCAGACCGCACAATGAGAATTTATTGCGCAGCAGCGCACGCGCAGTCTTGTAAAACGCCGAATGCGGTTTGCCCTGAACGGTGCTGCGCGAGTGAACGGATTCAGACGCCATCAGTTCTCACTCCCCAGCCGGACGCGCGGATCCACCAGCACATACAGCACATCTACCAGCAGGTTAATCAGGCTGAACATCATCACCGTTATCATCAGATAGGCCAGGATCACCGGACGATCCAGCACGGCGATAGAATCAATGATCAGCTTGCCCATGCCCGGCCAGGCGTAAATGGTTTCGGTAACCACGGCGAAAGCAATCAGCGAACCCAGCTCAAGGCCGATGACGGTAATCAGCGGGATCAGGGTATTTTTTAGGACGTGAACCAGCACGATGCGGCTTTCAGATAAGCCCTTGGCGCGGGCAAAACGGATGAAATCCTGTTGCAGGCATTCAAGCACACCGGCTCGCGTCAGGCGGATAATCAGCGAGATTTTGAACAACGCCAGATTGAAGGCGGGCAGGATCAGATGCGCGAGCCCATCGGCGGTAAACAGGCTGAGCGGAACGCCGAAAACGTCCACCGTCGCGCCGCGTCCGGAGGCCGGAAGAACGCCCAGTTTGACGCTGAACAGCATGATCATCATCAGGCCAATCCAGAACGTCGGCAGGCTGAAGCCTAAGATTGAAACGGTCATGATCGACTTCGATAACCAGCCATCAGGGCGCAAACCGGCATACACGCCGAGCGGAATGCCAATCACCAGCGCCAGAATAAAGGCTACCAGCGCCAGCTCGAGCGTGGCGGGCATACGCTGAAAAATCAGGTGCAGCGCGGGCTGATTGTAGATAAAGGAGTTGCCCATATCGCCGTGCAAGGCGTTGACCACGAACAGGCCATATTGCTCCCACACCGGTTTATCGAGGCCAAATGACTGGATCACATTCAGGCGTTCGGCGGGCGTCGCGGTGGTGCTGAGCAGTAAATCCACCGGATTACCGACCAGATACACACCGCCGAAAACCAGCAACGACATCACCAGCAGCGTCAGTAATGTTTGTCCGAAGCGCCCCAGCAGATAACGGCTCATGCCTGTGCGTCGCCATCACGGCTGCCGTATCGTGAAAAAACGCGGCGCATCAGGCTGAAAAAACCGTATTCATCCACTTTTTGCATGACCGTGGCGTTAGGCGGCGTCGACAGTTTGTTCCAGAAATCCGCATAAGTATAACCAGCTGTTTTACCCGAGATTTCTACCCCCACGCGGGCAGGCTGGCCTTCAAACAGACCGGGTTGCAAAAGCCATGCGACGACGGTGGCGTCATGTACCGGCCCGCCTTCCCGGCCAAACCGGTTGAGGTCACTGCGGTCAAACGCATTGAGTAAAGCAGCAACAGATTCGCCCGGTAACCCGCCGTCCTGTTTTAACGCCTCGATATCATCTTTGCTGATCAGCGCCTGGAAGGTCATGTCCAGAGGCATGATGACGAGCGGAACGCCGCTGTTAAACACTTTTTCGGCGGCGTGAGGATCGGCATACACGTTGAATTCCGCCCACGGCACACGATGCCCGAGCGCAGTAAACGCGCAGCTCATTGTGACGATGTGCTTAATGCCGCGCGCGACGTCCGGATGCATCCCCAGCGCCAGCGCGATATTGGTCATCGGACCGATGACGCACACCGTGATCGGGCTGTTATCTTGCGCGGCCTGTCGTAAGGTCCGCACCAGAAAATCAACGGCGTGTTCAGCCTGCGGTTGCAGTTCCGTGTCAGGCACCAGTTCATCTTTAAATGCGCCGATGTGCGCATATTTGCCATAAACCTGTTCGCGCACCAGCGGACCGGGTGCGCCGGCAAAAACCGGTATGTGCGTATTGCCGGACAACGCAACAATCTTGCAGGCGTTGCGCACGCTGTTTTTCAGCGCCACATTGCCCGCGACCACGGTCACGCCAAGCACATTAAGTTCCGGCGACGCCAGTGCAAGCCAGATGGCGATGGCGTCATCTACGCCGGGATCGGTGTCAATAATGATGCGCTGGCTCATAGATTATTTCCCGGCATAACGTGAAAGCAGCTCGTAAAACAGCGCAAAAACTTTGTTCGTTTCTACACGTGTGACGATCTCAACGTTGGGCGTCATTCCCGACTTTCCATACCAGTCGGCGACGGTTTGACCCATACACAGTTCGCTGTCGTGCTCGACAAATACCCGCGCTTTTTCGGTGCCGAACAGTTCCGGTGCCAGCACGTAAGCAATCACCAGCGGATCGTGCAATGGCCCGCCGCGTGAACCGTAACGGCGCACGTCGTTGCGGTCCCAGAACGCCATTAACTCACCCAGTTGCGCTGAAATCCGTCCTGAGACTTTAATGAATTTCGCCACATGTTCCGGCGTCAGGATCACCTGATGCGTGGCGTCGAGCGGCAACGCGGTAATATTAAGACCTGATGAAAACACAATATGCGCAGCATGCGGATCGGCCAGCATATTGAATTCTGACGTCATGGTGCGGTTACCGGCTTCGCGGTAAGCGCCGCCCATTAACACGACGCGACCGATACCGGCGGCGATGTCAGGTTTCATGCGCAGCGCCGTCGCCATATTGGTCAGCGGCCCGAGTACGCACAGTGTCAGCGGTTGCTGGCTGGCAATCGCCTGCTCGCAGCTATTAATCAGAAAGTTAACAGCATGAAGGGATTCTGCGGATTTTTGCGGCGCGGGAAAGGCAGTATTGCCGAGGCCGTTTTCGCCGTGGAACTGGCCGTGGATCGGGGATCGCAGCATCGGCTGATGACATCCGGCAAACACCGGAATATCCAGCCGGTATCCCAGCTCAGTGATTTGCAGCGCGTTGCGGGTGGTATTCGCCAGCGGCTGATTGCCGCACACCGTGCAGATGCCGAGAATAGTCAGCTGCGGAGCAACGAACGCGCTGAGCAGCGCAATGGCATCATCAATGCCCGGATCGCAATCAATGATAACCGGAATGGTTTTCACAGCGCCCCCACGGAACGTAAAACCTCAGCGATTTCCTGACGTGCCGCCTCGTTTAACGGCACCTGCGGCGGCAGCGGATCGCCAACCGCAAAGCCCTGCAATTGCAGCGCAGCTTTGATACAACCGGCAATCGAATATTTGGCAAAGATTTCGTTGATGCGCCACAGCGGACGCTGCAACTCCATCGCTTTCTTCCAGTCGCCTTGTTTCGCAGCCTCATAGAGTGCCAGACTTTGCTTTGGCACAATACATGCCGGACCGGCCATCCAGCCCACGCCGCCAATCAGCATCACACACGCCGGAATATGCGCCGATGCGGCAAATACCTGCATCCGTCCCTGCGTGCGTTCGATAATCGACAGCAACCGGCCGGTATTGGTCGAGGCGTCTTTAATATAGTTGATGTTTTCTACGTGGCTCAGTCGCTCGATCACCGGCAGGCTGAGATCAGAACGCTGAAACTGCGGATTGGTGTACAGCACGACCGGCAGTTTTCCTGCGGCAGTCGCGATGGCACGGAAATAATCCTCGACGCCCTGTTCGGGCACCGGGAAATACGCTTCAAGTATCGCCAGAATACCGTCGACACCCAGAGCGGCGTAGCGAGCGGTTTGCGCGACAGCGTCCTGGATGGTGGTGGCTGCAACTCCGGCGATTACCGGAACGCGGCCTCGAGCGGCTTCGACGACGGTTTTCACTATCTCCGTGCGTTGCTCTGCATTGAGATAAGCGAATTCACCTGTACTGCCGAGCGGCGTCAGACCGTGCACGCCGCTGTTAATCAGATGTTCGACCAGCGCTGTTAACACTGGTTTGTCTATCTGGCCGCCATCAGTGACAGGCGAAACCAGATAGGGATACACACCGCTAAAAGAAGTCATAGCTTCTCTCTCTTTTCTTAAACTACTACTTTAGTACAGCCCTGGTGTTGGTGCTGTATTCCCCGCCTGGGTTCGGTCTGCACTATGCGCTTATTGTTTCTCATGCACAAAGTACGGCAACGTATAGCCATCGGAACGGCCAACGTAGGTGTAAGGTGTTTTCATCGCCCAGGTGTATGAAAGGAACAGCAACGGAATAGTGCCTTCGTCTTTCATCGCAATCTCTGTGGCCTGCTGCAACAACTTTTCACGCTGGCCGTCGTCGAGGGTTTCCCGCGCTTTTGCCAGTGTTTTATCAAATTCAGGGTTTGAGTAGCGTCCGCGGTTGCCCTGTCCGCCATTTGGCCCGAAGGTTTCGAGCAACGGCCCCAGCACGCCGGAGGCTTCACCGGTTTCAATCGCCGCGCCACCCATGATCAGGCTGAAATCGCGTTTGGACGCACGCGAGAAATACACGCTGCCCGGCATGGTCACAACGTCAGTTTTAATGCCGACGCGGCTGAACATCTGCCCTAGCGCCTGGGCGATTTTAGAATCGTTCGGATAACGGTCGTTCGATGCATGGAACGTCAGCGTGAAACCGTCCGGATAACCGGCCTGCGCCAGCAGTTGTTTGGCTTTCGCCGGATCATAGACCGGCGCGGCAATCGACGGCGTATAACCGAAATAGCCTTTTGGCACCAGCTGCGACGCCGGAACGCCCTGCCCGTCCATAATGCGATCTACAATCGCCTGACGGTTTATCGCCAGCGACATCGCCTCACGCACTTCACGTTTTTTCAACGGATTACTGCCATCCGGCCCTTTGGCGAAAGGCGACACATCACGATCCTGATCCGGGTGTAAATACAAAATGCGGTTACCGGCAACGGACTCCAGATGCAGGCTGGTTTGTTTGCCCAGATCCCGTCCGTCCGCGGTCGGCACGCTTTCAATCATATCCACATCACCGGAACGCATCGCGGCGACACGGGCGCTCGGGTTTTTGAACACGCGCAGCGTGACGTGATCCCACTGCGCTTTTCCGCCCCAGTACTGGTCGTTGCGCGCCAGCACCACGTTATCGTCCGGCGTCCAGCTGACAAATTTGAACGGGCCGGTACCGATGACGTCTTTCCCTTCATTAAGGGTTTGCGATCCGACCGTTTCAAGACGCGCCGGTAAAATAGCGACACGGCTTAAGTTATTGAGTAATAAAGGTGTTGGCGCTTTGGTGACAATTCTCACCGTTAAAGGATTCACTTCGGTGACATCGGCGATGTCATTCACGTACGGCGTATAAGCACTCGGGCTGTTTTTCGACGCCAGCGCCACGCGTTTCACGCTGGCAATCACATCTTTGGCGGTGAAATCGCTGCCGTCGTGGAATTTCACGCCGGGCCGCAGGGCAAATTCCCATGTGGTGTCGTTAATCACTTTCCATGACACCGCGAGCGCAGGCGTGATGTGTTGTTTTTCGTCCTGATTCACCAGACCGTCAAAAATATTACGCGCCATGGCGCTGTTGGCACCACCGACATAAAATTGCGGATCCATTGAAGTGGTTGACGCGGCAAGGCCGATTTTTAGATCAGCAGCCTGTGCAGAGATGGTATTAAAAACGAAAAGCGTGGCCAGTGCTGAGGAAAGCACTCCTGCCAGAACGGACTTTCTCATGCATTTAACCCTTAATTATTTTAGATTTTCAGGCAATGTGTGTCAGATCGTAAATTGGAGTCTAGGGGGTGGACTTCTGAATTGAAAATTGTATTTTGTGTTACATCCATAAACAAATGTTATGGATCCTGAGGATATATTATGAAAATTAATCCCCGTCAGGTCGAAGCTTTTCACAAAGTGATCCTGACAGGTAGCATTACCGCAGCCGCGAATATGATGAACATTACCCAGCCTGCGGTGAGCCGGTTGATCCGCGACTTTGAATATGCCGTGGATCTGAAGCTGTTTGACCGCGACGGTCGCGGACTGATCGCGCGTGACGACGCCATCAAGCTGTACCGCGAAGTCGAGCGTTTGTATCTCGGACTTGAACATATTTCACATATCGCCGACGAAATCCGTCATTCCAAAGGCAGCGTATTGCGCATTGGTTCAGTGGCAGCGTTATCGGCGCTGTGCGTCGAGCATATTCTCCCGCCGCTGATTGAGAGTATTGGCGATATCTCGCTGTTTCTGGACATCGAAAGCACGACGCATATCACCGATGTCGTCACCAGCAATCAGTACGACGTTGGGTTCATTTTCGGCAAGCCGGATGTGAAAGGTCTGGAAGCGGAAATGCTGGCACGGGCAAAAGCGGTTGCCGTGATGTCGCCGCGCCATCCGCTGGCGAAACAAGACGTGGTGACTGCGATGGATCTGACGCGCTACCGCCCTATTATTCCCGGACGCAAAACGCCGTTGCGCGAACAGCTTGATCAGGTGATGAGCCGCCTCGACTTGTATCTGAACAATCCGATCGAAACCTCGCTCAATAACTGTTGTGTGATGGCAGGTAACAACCTGGGCGTCGGCGTGGTCGATTTCATCACCGCCCGCAGCCATAAAAGTGATCTGGTTCTTAAACCCTTTTCACCGGATATCAGCATTGCCTATCTGGCCGTTTTCCCGCCGCAGATCCCGAAAAGTCGTCTGGTGGAACATATCACCAAAGAAATGAAGACCTTAATCGAAGGCTATTTGTAAAACTTCCCGTCAGGTTCACCTAATTCGTACCAATGAGTCCACAATGTTACATTTCAGTATCAATGACGAAAAATGAGCGGACAGTTGGTGCTATCGGTTAGATGAAAAACGTATATCCACTTATGTATTAATTAAAATAATGAATAACACACTTTATTTTATTCTTTAAAATCAACGCATAAAATTCCTCTGCATAAATAATGATCTAATCTATAATAATTTACCTAAATTCAAACTCTTCGTTACACATTCACAACCTCGATGAGAAGTATTACTATTTGCGCGAAATTGTTCTATTTGGTTCATTTAATTACGGGTGGTCATTAAGTGTTACCTCTTTTCATCAACAGTTATCTACAACTATGCAGTGAGATAAATCATGCCAACAACAAATAGCAAGTGGACCTGGCTCCTCTGGCTGCTGAGTGCGCTGATGGTCGTCATCGGTCTGACACTTGGTATCGGTGGCGCGTATCTGGCCACATTGGGAGGAAGTGTTTACTTCCTGCTGATGGGTCTGGCGCTCATCGTTTCCGCCGTTTTGATTTTTAAAGGTAAGCCTTCAGGTGCATGGCTGTATGCCGTGGCCTTTGTGCTTTCTATTATCTGGGCTGTCTGGGACGCGGGCTTCACGTTCTGGCCTCTGTTCTCCCGCCTGTTCACTTTCGGCGTGCTGGCATTCCTGGTCGCACTGGCTTATCCGCTGCTGAAAGCACGCGCGGGTCTGGTGGCACGTAAAGGGCCAAGCTTCTCGCTGGCGGCTGTGCTGGCTGTTGCCTTGATTGCCGCATTCGGTAACACCTTCGTGCCGACGCCAATCATCAGCGCTGACAACGATCAGGCGCCGGTGAAACCGGTAGATAAAGGTGCAGAGCAGAAGAACTGGGAAAACTGGGGTAACACTACCGCTGGCGACCGTTTTGCTGCATTGGATCAGATCAACAAAACCAACGTGGATAAACTTCAGGTTGCGTGGATTGCCCATACCGGTGATATCCCGCAGAGCAACGGCTCCGGCGCTGAAGACCAGAACACTCCGCTGCAAATCGGCGACAAGCTGTTTGTTTGTACCGCTTACAGCAAAGTGATCGCCCTGAATGTGGATGACGGTAAAAAGCTGTGGTCTTACGACTCCAACTCGACTGCACCTAACTGGCAGCGTTGCCGTGGTCTGGGCTATTACGAGAACAGCAGCGCAGCGCCACAGGCTCCGGCTGCACAGCCCGCTGCAACTCCTGCGGCAGAACCGGCAACGCCAAACGCCGCTTCAGAAGCTGCCGCGCCTGCCACTAACGCACCGCAAACGCCTGCGGCTACCGGCGGCACCGTCAGCGCTACCTGCGAACGTCGTCTGTTCCTGCCAACTATCGATGCGCGTCTGATCGCCATCAACGCCGACACCGGCAAGCCTTGTGCTGATTTCGGTGACAACGGCGTGGTTGACCTGAAAGTCGGTATGGGCGAAGTCAAACCTGGCTACTATCAGCAAACCTCTACCCCGCTGGTCGCGGGTAACGTAGTGGTTGTCGGTGGTCGCGTAGCGGATAACTTCTCTACCGGCGAACCTCCGGGCGTGGTGCGTGCATTCGACGTGCATACCGGCGCACTGGTATGGGCATGGGATCCGGGTAATCCGAACATCACCAAACTGCCACCGGAAGGTCAGACTTACACCCGTGGTACACCTAACGTCTGGTCAGCCATGTCATACGATCCAAAACTGGGTCTGATTTACATGCCAACCGGTAACGCGACGCCAGACTTCTTCGGCGGCACGCGTACTGAGCTGGATGACAAATACAGTTCTTCAGTCGTTGCAGTCGACGTGACAACCGGTAAAGTCCGCTGGACGTTCCAGACCACGCATCACGATCTGTGGGACTTCGACCTGCCGTCTCAGCCGCTGCTGTATGATCTGCCGGACGGTAAAGGTGGCAGCACGCCGGTTCTGGTGCAGACCTCCAAACAAGGCATGATCTTCATGCTGAACCGCGAAACCGGCCAGCCGGTCGCGAAAGTGGAAAACCGTGAAGTACCGCAGGGTAACGTCCCTGGCGAACGCTACTCCAAAACGCAGCCTTTCTCTGTCGGTATGCCAAACATCGGCAACCAGACGCTGAAAGAATCTGATATGTGGGGCGCCACGCCGATGGATCAGTTGCTGTGCCGCATCGAGTTTAAAGGTATGCGTCACGAAGGCGTTTACACGCCTCCGGGTCTGGATCGTTCCCTGCAATTCCCGGGTTCTCTGGGCGGCATGAACTGGGGCAGCGTCTCGGTTGACCCGAACAACGCCATCATGTTCGTGAATGATATGCGTCTGG